>Ga0299915_10000042_pt1 | contig 93507 bp, 124 predicted proteins | sample RVTome_13_FD_200263 | JGI IMG/M metagenome (GOLD analysis project Ga0299915, IMG submission 200263) | Soil microbial communities from uranium-contaminated site in the Upper Colorado River Basin, Wyoming, United States - RVT92D227 (version 2) ...
TGCAGCGGCGCGGACACGAAGGCCTCGTTCCCGAAGCTGAGCACGGTGGGCGGCTGGCTCTATTGCCGCGGCGCGGACACGAAGGCCTCGTTCCCGAAGCTGAGCACGGTGGGCGGCGGGCTCGATTGCCGCGGCGCGGACACGAAGGCCTCGTTCCCGAAGCTGAGCACGGTGGGCGGCTGGCTCTATTGCCGCGGCGCGGACACGAAGGCCTCGTTCCCGAAGCTGACGAAGAGAGAATGTGGAGACGCCGTTGCCCGCGCCCGTGTTGGCCGTGCGTTCCGCCACAAGGGCTTCCTGTTCGCCGACGGCATTTTGTCTGAGATCGTGAGCACCAGAGATCTGCGCGGTGGTGCGAAGGTCCACATCATCCGCGTTGTCGGCAAGACGAAGGTCACCTACTGCATCGAGTCCGACGGCACGTATTCGCACGGCGACACGATCAAGGAAGCGCGGGAGTCGTTGCTGTACAAGGTGGGCCAGCGCGACAAGAGCGTGTACGCGGGATGGAAGCTGGACCGCAAGATAACGGGCAAGGAGGCGGTGGAAAGCTACCGGGTGATAACGGGTGCGTGTGAGGCGGGTGTCCGCTCATTCGTGACGGCGCACCTCGGCAAGCTCAAAGCTCGGTACACCGTGAAGGAAGTGATCGACCTCACGCGAGGGCAGTACGGCAACCAGGTGTACGAGGAGTTCTTTACCATCGCGGCGAAGGAGGGGTGAGATGGGACACGGAAGTGACCATTGTTCAGAGCACGATCATCCGCCACCGTGCCCGCATTGTCTGGAGGACGACGTGAAATCAGCCGACGCCGAGATCTCCTCCCTCACCGCTCGCCTAGCCGCAAGCGAGGCGGCGCTGGCGGGGGAACGGGAGAGGGCGGAACAACTGGAAGCAGACCGAAACGAGTGGAAGGGAGTTGCGGATGGTCGGCTGATAGAGATCGTCGATTTGCATTCCATCAACGCCGCCGCCTTGGCCCGCGCGGAGAAGGCGGAATATACAGCAGCGCAGGTGCCACAACTGCGGACGCGCATACAGCAACTCGCCGCCGCTCGCGAGGATGCGGTGCGAGAGTTCGCGGAGTGGCTTGCGGCGCAGCATCCCGTGTGCCAATTCGTGCGCCTAAATAGAGACGGCGTGCCGGACGACTCGTCCATCGTGGACGTCGCCAACATCTACCTCGCGGTAAAGGAGCCGACCGGTCAACTACCGTCCGCGGAAGCGGGCGGCTTGGAAGGAGTAGCGATGCCAACGCGAAACGGACAGGGGAAAGAGGGAGACTAGAGTGGCCAAGGTAGGGACCAGCAAGGTAACTGCCGTTCGAAGGCAACTGAGCCGACTTCCCGTGGCAGGGAGGACGACGTCGGAGGTGCTCCCCAAGCCCCCGACCTCTCTGTCGGCCAGTCTCGATGGGGTGCAAACACGGGTTAAAGGTTCCCGGCTTACAGCGATAAAAACCTACGTTCTGGTGGTTGGTTCAGATGGGGTGCCGTTGATGCCAACGACGCCGAGTAGAGCGCGGAGATGGGTGAAGTATGGAGAGGCAACGCCGTTCTTCGTGCGTGGGATCTTTTGCGTGCGGTTGAACCGGGAGCCGTCGGCACAGGTCAAGCAGGAGATCGCAGTGGGTATCGATCCTGGTTCGAAGAAGGAAGGATTCACGGTGAAGTCGGAAGCCCACACGTTCCTGAACATCCAAGCCGATGCGGTGACGTGGGTGAAGGATGCCGTAGAAATCAAGCGAAACATGCGCAGGGCAAGACGATTCAGAAAAACTCCGTGCAGAGAGAATCGGAAGAACCGTGCGCGTGGTTGCCTTCCTCCATCAACGAAGGCACGCTGGCAGTGGAAGTTGAGGATCGTCGCTCAACTGGCGAAGGCATTTCCGATAACGAATTTCGTTGTCGAAGACATCAAGGCGCTCACGAAGGGGCAGCGTCGATGGGATATAAGTTTCTCTCCACTAGAAGTGGGCAAATCGTGGTTTTACGAGGAACTTACTCTGTTTGGCAGTGTGCATTTGAAGCAAGGATGGGAGACGGCCGAGATGCGCACAGCGGCCGGTTTGAAGAAGTCCAAGTCGAAGATGTCGAATGTGTTCGAGGCGCACTGCGTGGATAGTTGGGTGCTGGCAAATTGGTACGTTGGTGGCCACATCACGCCTGATAACACGGCGATGTTGTGTATCTCCCCAATCCGACTTCACAGACGACAACTGCATGTGCTTCAGCCTGCGATTGGCGGAGTGCGGAAACCATACGGCAGTACACGTAGTCTTGGATTCAAGCGTGGCTCCCTGGTATCGCATCCGAAGTACGGAAAGTCTTACGTTGGAGGAACAAGAAACGGTCGTATTAGTCTGCATGAACCCAAGAGCGGCAAGCGACTGACGAGAGATATAAAACCACAGGATTGCAGATTCGTGACCTACAACACATGGAGGCCGACCGATGGGTGATGTGCTTATCACGTGCAGCCGGTGCGGAGCGAAATTCACCGATGGTCTATGGTGGGAGTACACCGTCCCGACCACCGGGACCGAAACACCGCGAAGACGCGGTGCACCGTTCCAATTTCGTCCCGGCCAGTGTCCGAGATGCAAAAACATGCCCACTGGTGACGGCACAGCGTTCGATGAAAAGGAGCCCTCCCATGACTAGCACCCTACGCGCCCAAGCCGCTGCGGCGGCAAGAGACTACGACGCCGTCCACATGAACCATTTCCCGGAGATGCCTCATTATGCTCGGGTCATGTTCGTCGAAGGCTACCTCCTCGGCCACGCTGCGGGCGTGGAGGAGGGCGCGCGGGACGTGTCGAGACAGGCGCACGACGCGATGGAGCGAGCCATCGGGAGGGCGCGGAAGGCGAAGGAGATTGCGCGCACGGCCCGACTCCGGTGTGAAATGAGTGCTGTGGTAGGATGGATCGCAGCATTGCAAGAGGAGATGTTCATCAATCCCGAGACGAGAATCCTCTCCTCCCTCGCGCCCGGCACGGCAATTATAGAGGACACGGATGTGCCAGTGCTGATCAGGGGAGATAATCTGAAATGAAAATCGTGGACATAACTGCTTGGACAGTAGTCAGTGGAGTAGGTCATATTGTGGTTTCTTCCAATTCTGGTTGGATAATCACGGCATGCGGACACTGGCTCACAGGAGATGTCGAACACACACAGCCAAAGCGCATCTGCCGCTCTTGCAGATCTGCTTTGCCGAGTCTCAGCAAGGTGCAAGATAATGGAACGAAAATGTAGTTGCGGGGGAATTGACATCGGGGTTGGCGTCATGCACGAGCCGACTTGCGAAATGAACGACACCGGACCGTTGCTGGCAGCGGTGGACGCGGTCAGACCTCGCGCCGGAATTGGTATGGAGCACCGTACACCTCGCCGCCCGCCACCGTGTCGGCTCCCTCGTGGCGGCGACGTGCGCGTTCAACGCCTATTTCCAGAAGACCGTCTATCGGTTTCGCGAACCAGACGCGACGCGCTGTTGGGACACTTCTCGCATCATGCCGGCCGCGCTGGCGCCGTTCGTTCTGCGGATCACCGAGGTGAAGGCCGAACGGCTCGGCGAGATCAGCGACGCGGACGCAATCGACGAGGGGATGATGCACTGGGCGCGAACTGACCCGAGTCCATTCCCCGAGGCGGAGTGTGTGCGCCCGTCATGGTGGTTCGGAACGTATTGGGATCAACTCTATGGTGCGGGTTCCTGGAACGACGACGCGCAGAAGTGGGTTTGGGCGTATAAGTTCGAAATCGCAGAGAGCAGGATAGGATGAAACCGAAATCCACCGACGATCTCATCAAACGGTACGAGCAACTGGTCGACGCAGCCGTTGCCGAGTCGCGCCTCGAATCACACCTGGACCGTTTCGCCGTCGCCTACGGGCTCGTGGCTGTCGCCTTCTGCCTCGTCGCGCTCGCGGTGCTGCTTGGGGGATGCAGCCCGGTGGCACGGTCGGTAACTCCGATCACGCCGATCTCCTCCTCCCACTCACAACTCACGGCCACGGAATACGACCTCGCGGAGACCGAGTTCTCCGGTGACCTCGCATCGATGCCGGCGGAGCTCCAAGCCGCGGCCGACGCGGACTGCCAGCGGCTGCTCGAACGCCGAGACGCGGCGAGCGCCGTGGTGCTCGGGCTGGTCGGGCTGACCGGAGCGGGCGGGCTCGCGACGATCATCCCAAAGGACGCCGAGGGAGCCGAGCGCAAGGGGTGGGACATCGGGTTGGGCGCGACGACGCTCGCGGCGGCGACGACGGCGACCATTCTGGGAGCGATGGTAAGAAATTGGAGTGCAGAGTACGAGCGCCGCTGCGTGAGCGAGACGCCCGCCGTGGTAGAGCACCCGGCCAGTGACGAGGTTGACCATTCTCCCGACCCCGACGGCGGGGTGTGACCGTCCGCCCGTCCCGTGCTAGACTTCCCGAATGGACCGCGACGATGAACTGACCCGCCCAATCACTCTACCGCCTCGCCAGCCGCCCCGGTGCGCCAAGCCTGCCGAGTCCCCCTGCGCTTTTCGAGACGAGTCTGGCGCGTGTAATAAAGCCGTGACGACGTGCCGTCACAAGATCGACGCGAAACAACTTGACACGTGCAACCCGTAGCACTATGCTAGATATAGAGGTGCGAAAATGAAGACTACAACGACGATTCTGGCGGTTCTGCTTTGGGGGTGCTCGGCGAGCCCGCAGACGGCGTTTATCCCGGACGGTGGGGATAGCGACGGGGACACGGACGCGGACTCTGGCGAGGATGCCAGCACGGACGTCGACAGCGACGGGGACGCGGGTCCGGACGCCTCAACCGACACCGACACGGACACCGACACGGACACCGACACGGACTCTGATTCGGATACGGGAACCGAGGACACCGAGACGGAGACGACCGATACGGAAACCGAAACGGTCGATACCGAGACGGACACGGGGACGGAAGATACGGATACCGGCCCTGATACCGACACGGGAATCGACCCGCCTGATACGGATACCGAGGTCGACACCGAGACAGAGGATACCGACACGGGGAGCGACACCGACACGGGACCGGACACCGACACCGGCCCCGACGTCAACGCCTGTGGCTTCGTCGAGATGCCCGCCGGCACGGTGTGCGACCCCGACACGGGGCAGGTTTGGGAGGCCACTGTGAGCCCTTCCAGCGAGGGCAATTGGGCGTGGGGCTTCTGGTACTACTGCGAGCCGTTGACGCTCGGGGGGTTCGACGATTGGCGGATGCCGACTGAAGATGAGATGGCGGCGCTGTGGCGACTCGACGACCCTATCATCCTGCCTGAGTTTCCGTTCGAGTGCGACTGGCCCGCGTGGGCCGGGACGGATTGTGGGCACCGCCTGTGGTCGGATTATGGGTACGCGGAGTTGGGGTATAATCCGATGTTTGCGGCTGATACGTTTAGATACTATTGCTCATACCTAGGTGCGACGGAAGTATCAGACCCTCTATGTCAACACGCTGAGACGCTTGGCGGTTCGGCATTCACCCGTTGCGTGCGCGGTTGAACTTCCAATCTCCCACTGACCGCGACGTCTACGCCGACTCGCCTATCGAGTGTCACGACCTTGACGGCGTGCCCGTGACTCGTGCCGAGGCGATTGCGCTTGCCCGTGCGAACCGCGCCCGGATTGATGCGTTGATGCGAGCGGAGGTTGAGCGCGACGCCGACCGCTAGCCTATCCCGTTTGACAATTCCAACCGCGCGCCCTACATTGGGCGCATGGCACGAATCAAGACGACGCGAAACCACCGTCGGATGCAATCCGCGATACTGCGGTTGACATCCCGTCTGCCCGGCCGATGGTCGGCGATGGCGTTGACCGAAGCGCTGTGCGCCGACACGAAGTCCACCTACGGCGGGCGCAACCCCTACGGCCTGGTATCCACGACCAACTGCGCTCTGCTCCGCCTTGTCGAGATGGGCTACATGGAGCGCAAGATGGAGACGACGGACCTCGGCAGGGTGCGGTACACCTACGCTATCACGGCCAAGGGGCGCGTGGCGGAGAAGGAGTTTGCCAAGTGAACTCCGAATCCGAGCCGAAGCCCGCTCCGTCCTCCAAGGTCGTCATCGAGTATCTGCCGAAGCGCACGTGCAAGAAGTGCGGCGGGCGCGGGATTGACGGCTACCACACGAAGCTCGTCGCCACGGCGAACGGCAAGGAGTGGCAGCGTAAAGGCCCGGTGCGGTGCTCATGCTGCAAGCCAGTCCGCGTCGAAACGGTTGAGGTGCCTGGTGGTGAAGTGGCCGTAACGCAGACGCCCGCCGTCCCGTGACATCCGTCGACCTCACTGTTGACCCGCAATACCGTCCACCCGTCGGGCACCTGTTCACCCCGGGGCCGTCCATCGAGCCCGCGACGCTAGCCGAGCAAGACGACCGAATGGAGTCGATACGTTGGGCGCGAATTCACGCAGCACGCAACGACTTCGCAGCGTTCATGGAATACTGCATCGAGGACAGCGAAATCGGTGGGCCTGTTACGATACAGTGGTTTCACGACGAATGGATTTCGGCGCTTGAGCAAAACAAACGAGTGCTGATTATCGCACCTCGCAGTCACGGGAAAAGTAGCGTGGTCATCGCCCGCGTGATTTGGGAGCTTGGGCGCAACCCGAACTTGAGAATCAAGATCGCTTGCGAGGACCAACCGGCGGCCGTCAAGCGCCTCGGTGAAATCAAGCGGCACATCGAGAAGAACCCGCACGTACACGAGGTGTTCCCGAATCTCAAGCCGTCGACTGACAACTGGTCGAAGACGTCTATCACGGTACAGCGGACGCTCATCGACAAAGACCCGAGCGTTGAGGCACAAGGCGTGCTCGGTGGCGCGACCGGCGGGCGCGTGGACATTCTCATCGGTGACGACATCGTGGGTCGCAGGAACGCACTCACGACGCCAGCGTTGCGCGAGTCTGTGATTCAGGCGTGGGAGTCGGACTGGTTGAACCTCGGTGGTCCCGAGTCCCGCGTGTGGTGCATATGCACTCTGTGGCATCGCCTCGACCTCAACCACAAGATGATGGAGAGCGGAAACTGGCACGTCTGTTTCTACGCTATCACGGGGTACGCTTCCATCTGGCCGGAGCGCCGTAGCGCGGCGTGGTTGAGGGACAGGCGGGCGCTCATCGGCGCGACCGAATACGCCCGTGGGTTCGCGAACAAGCCGCAAGACGAATCCGAGTCTCCGGTCCAGCCGAGTTCGATTGAGTACGTGCGAGCCGCCGCGTTGCCGCCACGCGAAGAGTTGGAAGTCTACATCAGCTACGACGTTGCAACCGAGGTGGCGAAAGAAAACGACTTCACGTTCGAGACGGTCATCGCGATTCACCAGAAATCGGAAACAGTTTTCGTCCTCGATGGTGAGCAACGCAAGGTGTCGCGGAACAAGCAATCGACGTGGGTGCAAGCGTCGTATCACAAGTGGCGACCGACAAAAATTCTCATCGAGTCCATCGGCAACGACCTCGCCGCATGGGTGTTGAACGACGCGCCGCACCTCGTTGGAATCATCGAGCGCGTGAAGAACCTCACGACGAAGGGGAACAAATTGCAGCGGTTGACGGCCGTAACGCCGTTCTTCGAACGCGGCAACGTTGTGTTTCTGGACCACCTGGACCCGGACAATGAGAAGTTCGACCCGAGTCGTGGCAACCTCATTGAGCAACTTCTCGATTTCGGGATTGCGGCTCACGATGACGGCGTCGACAGTCTCACTCAGAATTTGGACGCAGCGCGATACTACGCGCTTGACCGTTGGGCGGCGCGAGGTGCTACCCTAGTCGGGAGAGCGGGAAGCGGCGACGATTCCAGTCGGCCGGAGGACAATCGTGACGAAGAAACCGAAGACGGCGACGACGAATACAGATAGCGAAGCCTCGCTGCAACTGATAGCCCGCGCGAGTTCCGGCGGCGACGAAGAGGTTGCCAAACAAGCGCTACAAGCGATGGTTGACCAGACGGAGGCGTGGACCAACTCAGGTGCGTTGACGCCTCGGTATCCGCCGGGGTCGTTGCTGTCCATCGTCGAGAAATCTTCCATCCTGCCTCAGTGCCTTGACGCGATGGCAACGGGAATCGACGGGTGGGGACATCAATTCAAGGCTCGCATCAACCTGGGTGATGACGACGTTGAGGACCAGATACGCGCTGCAATCGTGCTAGAGCGCGAGGCGGAAGCGCGAGAGGCGGCACAGGAAAGCGGCGATGACGAGTGGGAAGCGGACTACGACGTGCCGGACGAAGAGGTTGCGGAGCGCCTCGAAATCCTGTCTCGACAGTTGCCTATCCAGAAGTTCCGCGCCGAGGCGTGGTTCGAGTCCGCGCCGACGGGTGCGCCGTTCATCGAGCTTCGCCAGCGGATGCGGAAGGACCAGCACGGGGTAGGTCACGGCGTGTTCGAGTTCGCGCGAGACGCTACGGGCGACCCGACACAGGTCGGCTACATCGCGGCGCACACCATCCTCCCGATGGCAAAGCAGCCGCCTCCGGTCGAGGTGGACGTTCAGGTTCCAATATCTCCGATTTCGAATCGTGATGTGTCGCGAGAGGTTCAATTCAGCATCTACGTTCAGCAAGTCGGCGCGGTGCGAAAATACTTCAAGGAGTTCGGCGACCCGCGTTGCATCTCGCAAGCGACGGGGAAGTGGTACAAGACCGAAGCCGAGATGGTGCGCGCCGAGACGGTTAAGGGCGGGAGGACAGCAGCAAAGCCCATCCCGGCAACCGAGGTGCTGTACTTCCCGCTTCACTCCGCGCTGTCCGTGTTGGGCGAGCCGCTGTGGATGGGGCAGGTTCCTAACGTGCTCGGTATCCGCGCGGCCGAAGAGGTCAACTTCACCTACTTCGATGACAAGTGCATTCCGCCGGGCGCGTGGATTATCATCGGCGGCATTTTGAGTCAGGACGTGCGGAAGGAACTGGAGAACCACATCCGCACGAAAATCAAAGGGCGGTCCAACTTCCACACCCCGCTCATCATTGAGCTTGTCGCACCTCCGGGGGCGCGTGGGGAGAAGGTTGAACAGCCCAAAATCGAATGGATGTCCTTCCGAGGCGACATGAAAGAGGACGCGACCCATCTGCTCTACTGCGCTGCGGAGCGCGACAACGTGCGGAGCGCGTTCCGCCTGCCTCGCATCCTGACCGGTGACGTGCAAGACGCCTTGGCGCGGGCGAACGCCTACGCCTCGATTGAGTTCGCGAACACGCACGTTTTCTCGACACCACGCGCCGGGTTCGACTGGACCATCAACACGAGGCTCATGCCAGCGCTCGGTGTCTACCTGTGGAAGTTCGTTAGCAACGGACCGGACACGACGGACCCGGAACAGCTCGCACGAGCCACGGACATCTTCGCCAACCGAGGTGGGCTCACCCCGGCAGACGTGCGCAGCATCGCCGCCAAGGGCCTCAACGTGGAACTCGACCCCATAGACGCGCCTTGGATGACGCAGCCGTTGGCGTTGACGCTGGCGGGCTTGGCGGCAGAGCAATTCGGCGTCCCGGCGGACCGCGTGGGAGCGGAATTGCTTGGAGCGTTCGGACCGGACGGTACACCCGAGAAGCGAGCGCTGGCGCAAGGCATCTTGAAGGACTACTTCGCGCGGTTCGGCTACGAGTTAGCGGCCGTTCGACCTCTGGAAGTTGGAAATCAGTAGACCATGTACGACGGCCTGTACCACGTCCTACCGACTCCCGAGCGCGCGGGATACGCACGACCGGGGCCTGGGGAAATCATCCGGCATGTTGACCCCCACGGGCATCCCACGAACAACTGGCGCTTGTGCTGTCCGTTCTGCGGAAAGCGGGTTCACGTCTACGCCGCGCAGATCGGCGATTCGGCCGCGCCAACGTTCGACCAGCCGATGCGGTGCGGTTGCACGGCGCGGTGTGGCGAGTGGTTCTACATCAACGCGGGGCGGGCTGTGACGAGCGCTCCGCCTGCGAAGATAGGCGAAGACATCATGGAGCGCGCCATGGCGATTCCAGGCGTGCAAGGCAAACCGAGGGGCGTAACCAGTGGCACAGTCGAAGCAAAGAAACCGTGACGACCAAGACGAGGACCGACCGAACCCGTCCACGGACAAGGGCGATGAAGAACCCGAGTTCGTCGAGAAGCCGAAGAAACGTGTGAAACTCGGCACGTTCGCCGACATCTGGCCGAAGGTTAGTCGGTGATACGAACCCGTGCAAACGACGGGTACGCTACTCTGTGGCCGCTGCGCTATTACTCTCAGCGGATGGTAGCGTGTGCTGCGCTCAAGGTCAGGGCGGACACGTGGCGCGCTGCATACGGGTTCTCGATGGTCGTGCGCAGTTCCGATGGCAGGCAGAACCCGCAACGACTGAACGCGGCTAACATCGAATCGGCGAGGCGTCACGCCATGATGGCGTTGCCTGCAAAGTCGTGCTCGTGTTGCGCGAAGTCCATGACGGCACCGGGCGCGACGGTGGACCTGTACCGCGCCTTGACCATCGGCGAGTCCGACCAAATCCTGTGGCAGCGAATCGAGACGATAGACGAGGTGGACCGGCCGGACCGGCACGATTGGTACGTCGACACGAACGGCGTCCGCAAGGAAGCGGCGGCAGTCGACGCGCAATCGGTGGCCGTGGCGGAACTCGCGGCGGCGCTTGCCAAGGTGCGTGAGGAGTGGTCCGACGAAGAGTTCCATCGATTCACGGACCGCCTGAAATCCGCCGAGTGGGCGAGCATGACGGAGGCACAACGCGAGGGCGTGTGGGCGGCGGCTGTCGCTGCGTTCCGGCAAGCGGACGTGCGCGGCCTCATCTCCGAATGGCGCAAGACCACGACGGCGCACGCCGTGCCGTTCGCTGAACTGACCCGCGAGCGACTGAAAGAATCCATGCTGCCGCGCATCTCGGCAACGCTATCGCAGCCGGACCTTGACGCGGTGAACGCGGTGGGCGAGCAAGCCGGGTTGTTCGTGCGTGACCAACTTGGCCTCGAATCCGAGGCATTGACGGTGCGGGGCAAGGAAATCGTGGCGCGTGGATTGCGGGACGGGCTCGGGCGCGAGGCCATCGGCATGGAACTGCGCGCCGAGATTCCCGAGATGTGGGCGAAGTACGGGGTGAACTACTCCAATGTCGTGGCGAGCAATTCCATCGAACGGGCGCGGTCGATTTCGCAGACTGCTTCATACCGTGACGCCGAAGTTACACGATACGAAATCGTTGCACTTGAAGACGAGAGGATGTGCGCGGTCTGCGGTTATCTTAATGGTCAGGTGATTACCGTATCCAACGCGAGCAAGATACAAGAGGCGGTTGCAGAAGCGAGGAACATTGCGGAACTCAGAGAGGCAAATCCGTTTGTCGGAGTGAAGCTAGACGCAGAGACCGGGCGCAAGGTTCTTCGTACCGACCGTGGCGTTGACATCGCGCGCTTCAACGATGCGGGACGTCACGAACCGATTGTTTCAGGCGATGCGCTTGCAACCGAGGCGGGCGTTGCGCTACCACCATTTCATATGTCGTGTCGTTGCACGACTATTCCTGTAATCTGAAAGGGGATTGAATTGGAAATCATCATTAGAAAGCCCATCGGTCTAGCCTCGCTTGCCGACCTCGCTCTTGACCCCAAGGCGTTGCAGCGTGCTACCTTGGGGGTGGTAAAGGCCGTCAAGGAGTCATTCGGCAATGCTGAATCGATGTCGAAAATTGAGGCTGAACGGCGAGTCGAGACGGCCGTCCGTTTCATTTTGCGGTGTGTCGGAGACGGCGGCATGTCAGTGACGCGCGCCTTGACGTTTCTTCCAACGGCCTTGCCGGTAGAACTGGCGGGTCTTGAATTTCCGGTCCCGACCGGAGACGTTTTCAAAGTACCGGAACCACGGAGGACAAACCGATGAAGACCGAGAAAAAGACGATGACGCTGGCGAAGTTCACGGAGTTCGCGAAGTCCGAGACGGACGCTCTCATGGCGAAGCCGAACGCCGACCGTGCCACGGTGCTCAAGGCCAACTTCGAGAAGGCGTCGAAAGTCGAGAAGGCGGACGCGGAGTTCGAAATCGAAGTGCTCGCCGAGGAGCCGGTTCCGGTGGACCTCACGGCCATCAACGCAAAACTGGACAAGATCGACGCGGCGGTTGCGGCGTTCGCTTCTGGTGTCACCGCCAAGGCGGCGTTCGATGCGGTCGTGACGAAGCAGGGCATCGCGGTGTCGCTGGCTGTCGAGTTGCTGTCGGCGAAGTCCGTCGAGGGTGAGTACGACATCGGCGCGGCCGTTGTTGCCGCTTGTGACGCGCTCGGCAAGTCCGAGACTCCTCCCGACGCGGCCATGGTCGCGGAAGTCGGCGAGGCCGTGAAGTCGGCGTACACCGTGAAGGCCGATGCCGCGAAGGTCTCCGATGAGGCCGCGAAGAAAGCGGCCGAAGAGAAGGCCAAGGCGGACGCCGCCGCTGCGGCTGCGAAAGCCGACACGTGTGAGCAGTGCGGCGCTTCGATGGGTGGCGAGGACGTTTGCCCGGAGTGTGGTTGGAAGAAGGGGACGCCCGTCGACAAGAAAGCTGCGAAGCGTTCGACGGCGGTGGGCTCCTACAAGGACCGCTACACCGGCAAGGCAGCCGAGTAGTCCATGCCGCTCTCCATCTACAAAGGGCTCGACAAGGACGGCGCGGACGTTACCGTGTTGTCTGGCGACCCGTTGACGGACGCCATCTCCAAGGCGGCGGCGGACTACACGGGCTCGCCTCTCGGTGCGCCTCGTGACGGGTGCGTGCTCACGAAGGTCGCGGAGATAGACCTCGTGCCGAGCGTCAAGCGCGTTGCGTCCGAAGACGTCGTGTTCATGTCGCCGCAGGCACCGCCGAAGCCGGAGTTCAAGCCGGTTGAGAAGCGCGTGGCCATGATGAATGCGACCATGCTCGGCGTGTTGTGTAGCAGTCTCATCGTCAAGGCAGAAGAGACGGAGATGGGGCTGGCGACGGGCATCGTCATGGAGCCCGACACTGTCGACACGCAGAAGCAGAAGACGACTGCCGAGGACATCGAGAAGGCCATGATCTATTGGGCCTGCAACGGTGGCTCGGTGGACCTCATGCACTCGTTCGAAGCCATCATGGACGAGCGGGTGGATGTCGTTGAGAACTGGATTTGCCGCGCCGAGTTCATGCTTGGCGACTACGCCGTGAAGGTGGGCACGTGGCTGTCCACGACGAAGTGGCAGACGGACGGCAAGTATTGGGCGGCCATCAAAGACGGCACGTTCAACGCCTACAGCATCGGCGGCCTTGGGCAGACGGTTCCCGCAGACGGTGAGGCAGCGTAGCGATGGCTTTCACTACCCTCATGGTGACGCCGGTCCCGGACGAATTCGAAGACCCGTTCTTCGCGACGATGAACAACGCGGGTGGCTACTTCGAAACCATCGATGCGTGGGTTCAAGCGTTGCGCGAGGACGCGGACATCCAAATCACCGAGGACGGCGCACCGTGGACGGTGGACGTTGGGACAAGCACGGTCGCGTGGGGGAGCAACATCGTGCTGCGGTCCGGGACGAACGGCGGAACCATCACCATCAACGCGGGGTCTATCGTTTGCCCGACGCCTGGCTTGATGTACGTGACGCTTGCGGCTCGCCCGCTTTCGGCTCCGGTCGTGTTGGCGATGGCGGCGGCGTCCACGAAGACGGCGCTTGCGATAAATGAAATCGTGGTCGGCATCCGCCAAGGTGCCGTGGCGATGCTGCGAAGCCTGGTCGCGACACACGTCCCGAACATCTACACATGGGCAGGGAATCCGAACCTGAACGTCACGGCGTCCAAGGTCGGCGACCAGTGCGTTGACACGGTGAACAGTCTGACCTACGTGGCCTACGCTGCGGACAATTCGCATTGGCAGATAGGTTGAAACCATGGCATGCGGCGGAAAAAAGAAGCCCGAAGAGAAGGACGATGACGTCACAAGACTGACAAACGTGCGTCCGTTCTACATCTCATTGGTGGACTACGGTGCGAACCACGGAGGGCGTGACCATCACTTCGCGCTCAAGAGCACGGGTGCAATCGCGAAGCGCGTGCCGGACGCGGACGCAGAGAACGAAGACAAGCAGAAGGCGTTGTCGGAGCGCGCGACGTCCTACGGTATCGAGGCGCGAGAGGATGCCGCGCTGTCGTATCCGGCGGACTCGCCGACGACAGAAGCGATGTACGGCGATCCCGTCAACCTCAAGTACCCCACAGGGGACGCATCGAACGCGGTGGACTTAGGTCGCATCCGCAACGCGCTTGCCCGGTTCAGGCAGGCATACGAGGAGTACACGAAAGACGCATCTCGCGCCCGCGTGTACGCTCGCATCGTGCGTGCGGCGCTCGACAACGGCGTGGAAGTCTCCTACGACGAATCCGACCCGGTTGACGCCTTGCTCCCCGCTGACCTCAAGGCGGAGTTGCAGAAGCCGAAAGAGGAAGCCGCGAAGAACCATCTGGCGTTCCTTGCGATGCGTGCCGAAATCGCTTCGTTGTCGACGAAACTCGTAGAGAAATCCGAGCCGACTCCGATACCGCAACCCGACACGACACTTGACGAAATAGAGCGGCTACATGCTACCGTCAAATCAGCGAACGATAGCGTTGCAACTCTCAACAAAGAGAACGCGACGCTGGTCGAGACCGTGAAGAGTTTGGAGACGAAGTTGAAAACGGCCCTCGTGAAAACATCTCGCGTGCAACGTCCGGCGACGACACTTGCCGGGATGCACCCGAATGGTGAGGCCGTTGTCGACAAGGGAACCGCCGGGACGGCGTACAAGTCCCGTTACACAGGGCGGCCATAACGCCGCACGGAGGAAGAGATGGCACTGTCAAACCAGGAACTCATCCAGAAGGCCGATCTGGCGCACGATGCGCTGCGGACCGATGGCGGCGAGTTGGCCCCGACGAAGTTCAACACGTTCGTTGACCGCGCCGTGGCGGCGACCGAGTTGCTTCCGCTCGCGCGGACCATCACGCAGGGCAGCACGCAAGAGTACATCCCGAAGATAAAGTTCGTCGGGCGCGTGGCGCACTACCAGCCCGTCGCTGGCAACGCGCTGTCGCTGGCGCAGCGGAGCGCCCCGGTGCTGTCCGAGGTCAAGTTGGAGACGCACGAGTTCGTGGCGGAGTGCTCCCTGACCTACTCGCAGCTCGAAGACAACGTCATGCGGAACAACCTGGAAGCCCACCTCATTGAGTACATGGGGAAGCTCATCGGGAAGGACACGCAGGACAACGTGTTGAACGGCGACACCACGTCGGCGACGTTCGACCTCACGCCGTTCGACGGCCTGCGGACGCTCGTCACGACCAACACGGTGGATGCGCTGTCTGCGGCTATCGACATCGACAAGTTCGAAGAGGCGCTGTCCACGCTGCCCGAGGAGTTCCTGGGGCAGATGAACAAGCTCAAGTTCATGATGAGTCACACCGAGATGCGGAAGTACCGCAAGGAGTTGTCCGCTCGTATCGGTGCGCTCGGCGACGCGATGCTCACGAAACTCGGCGGCGGCATGGCGCAGCTCGACGTGGACCTGCTGGCCCTCAGCGGTTGGCCGAACACGCTCGGCATCGGTGGCAACCTGACCGACATCGTTCTCACCGACCCCGAGAACATCATCATCTCCTACTGGCGCAAGGTCATGATGGAGATGGAGCAGGACAAGCGGGCTCGCCGCGTCCACTTCATCTGGTCCTATCGCGTCGGTTGCGCGATGGAAGAGGAAGAGGCGGCGGTCAAGATCGAGAACGTGCTGGTCGCGTAGTTCGGTTGGCGGATGGGTGGCCCGCCGTAGGTGCCGCCAACGTTCGAGGACGAAGTGAATCACGGCGGCGTGACCGCCGATGGAGGATGAAATGGCGATTGTCACGATGGCACAGACGAACGAAGCTGGCGACGGCTCCGGTGTTTCCCTCAAGGCGCGCACGGTTCGTTGGACCGGCGATGCGGCCTACCCGGACGGCGGGTCGGCCATCACGACCATTCTCCGCACGACCTGCGAAGACGGCGGCGTGACTCCGGTGGCCGTGGTTCCGGGCGACTGCGGCGTCTACCGTCCGATCATCACCGAGACCCCGGCGACCCTGCTCACGCAGGTTGTCGCGTGGCCGGTGGCGGACCAGGACACGAACACCATCCTCTACAAGCTCAACGGCGCGGCCGTGGCGACGCTCACGCTGGCCGGCGCGCACACCGCGCGGGCGCATCTTGCCGCGAGCATCGATGCCATCGCGGGATTGCAGGCGTACGACGACGGCGTCCAGGTCACGGTCAAGACGGACCTCAAGGGGCCGAATGCGTCCTTCCAGGTCACGGGCGGCACGGCGAACGCGGTCTACCTGTTCAGCACCACGGCGGTCGTAGGGTCCACTGCGAAGTTGCTCAAGGTGATGACCGAAGCGAACGTCGACGTCGGGCACGATGCCCCGTCCACGAACCTGTCCGCGACGGAGTTCAACGCGACGTTCCTCTGCGAGTAATCGCTTGGAACCCGGGCGACGACCGCACGGACTGTCCGATCCCCTCGGTAACGTGCGGCCGTTTGCCCCTTTACTCAGGGGATTGACCAGAAACGGAGAGTAGAGAGATGTCAGAGAAAACCAAGGTCTACGCAGTTCAAATGGTAGAGTACAACCCGCAGGTGGGGAACGTCCGCAAGGGGTTCACTATCTCGGGCGTCATGTCGTTTCGCGCTGGCATGGCGGCGAAAGGTTCGACGTTCGTCCCGAGCCCCATCGTGCCCATCAAGGAACCGAACAAGCCCATCAAATTCGGCGACAAGACGGTGCCGCTGTTCGAGTTGCTGACCGGGAAGAACCCGGACCAGCCGGACAGCTACTACTTCAGCCAGCCGGGCAAGCCGAACCTCCCCGTGTTCCGCAAGCTGGTAGCCGAGGACATGACGGAACTGAAAACGGCCGTCGACAAGCAGGCGCAGGCGCGGGCGCAGGTTGGGCAGTCGGGCGTTCCGGCTCCCATCATGGGCGTGCGCGGTACGAACGAACGCATCAAGGAGCCGCAGGTCAAGACGGTTGAGCAGATTCTCGAAGAGGGTCGCAACGTGACGTCGGACGGCCCTGCGGAAGAGAAGCCCGTCGAAACCAAGGACGCCGACTTCCGCGCCATCGTCGCGGCGGTCAACGACCGTTCGATGCCGAGCCGCATGGGAGTCGTGGAACTGGAGACCATCAAGACGTCTCTGTCTGCCGATGACCTCACGTTCGTTCACGAGAACGGCGCGGCGAAGTTGCGCGATTGGGCGCGGCGCGAGATGGACACGAGGGCTACACCGAAGGCGGAGTAATTCGCGCGAGTAGCGCGGCGAGGGTACGATGAAGAACTACAACAGCAACTTAGCCATCGCCGAACGCGCGCTTGGGTTCGTTCAGACCGTCACGGGTGTGGTCCCGGTAGCCGCTCCTACCGTCGTGACGCAGGGCACGGACTGTCGGCACCTGTCATCGGTCATCGTGCGCTTCACGGCTTCACAGGCGTCCGCGCTCAACTGTCGTGTCGAGGTCATCCCGTGGCTGTGGGGTCAGACGAGGACCGGAGTCGGTGCCGTGGCCGCGCTCGGGTGGACGTCGCTTCCTCCGATTCTGGTCGACTGCCTTGTAGGTGGACCGCTCGGTCAGGTGTTCGAGGTCAACTGCGAATCCGGGGACCGCATCTACTTGCAGATGACGGCGACCAACGCGGCGCTCGTCTCAGGCAACGCGGAACTCTTCGCGGGTCTGTACCGTGTCGAGATTCAGCCGGTCAAGATTCAAGGCTTCGTGAATGACATCGTCGCGGCGATGGAGCAGGGCAAGACTCCCGACTTCGTCCAGGTCGCAGCGGTCGTCAACGGCGTCGACAACACCTACGACTACTACATCTCGCGGCGGTTCGGTAACCAGTCGACGGGCTTCCAATTCGTGCTCGGTAACGGCTCGGGTGCGGTGACGGCGACCATCGCGGCGACCATGCAGGATGACGGGACGGCCCCGGCCGGATGCGTCTATCAGGACGTGACGGTGGCGCTCACTGGCGCGACCCCGGTTGCGGCCCCCGGTGGAACCTACTTCAACGCGAACCTGCTTGCCGTGGCGAGGTACATCCGGGTCAGGGTCGTTGCTGCAACGGGTGGCGCGAACGACGGCGACTGGAATATCCAGTACCGTAGCGCCTAGGTCATGCCCGCCGTCCGCCTCACGTTCGACGTACCGAGCCCGGACGTGCTCTACGCGGCCGGGTGGACCCGCATCAAGGTACAGCGCAGCATCGATGTCGGGGTGACGTGGACCGAAGTCTCGCGGTCAACCACGCGCGTTCCGTTGCGTGACGTCGTTGAACGCTACCACTACAGCGATGCGAACGGCGCGACCACGTACCTGTACCGAGCGGTCTACTACAATCCGGTGACGCTCGCCGATAACCCTATCCCGCTGTCCATCACGGACATTCAGTTGGACGGGTACGCGACGGTAGCCGAGATTCGCGCGGAGGGCGTGACCGTTGCGGACGCCTCGGATGCTCGGGTCACGGTGGCGATCGATTGGGCCACGCGGTACATCGAGCGCGCGACGAAGCGAGCGTTCGGCCCTCGGTTCGCCATTCAGCGGTTCGACGTGCCGCTGACCTCGGATACGCTGCTACTCCCCGAGCCATTGATTGCCTTGCTGTACATGGACGCGGGCGGTTTCGAGGTGGACCTCACGACGTTGGAGGTCTACAACCGACATCTTCGAGGCGGCGAGATGTGCGACCTGTCCGCGCCGCAACTCAAGATTTCAGACGACTTGGACAGCGACATCTACTTCCGGCTGTGGTACGGCACATGCACTTTCGAGAAGGGTTCGCAAGCCGCGACCATCTACGGGATTTGGGGATACAGCGAACCGACCCGTGGTGCCATCGGTGGCGAGACGAGCGACGGGAGTCAGGTGCCGCTCGATTACGGCGTAGTGCCTCCGCTCATCAATTGGGCGTGCCGGGCGTTGGTGTTGCAACACCTCTTCCCGATGTACACGGCCGATGACTTGGCAGCGCGAGCGAACCAAATCACGTCGCTACGCACGCGCGACCAGTCAGTCACATACTCCGACACGTCCGCTGCGGCAAGCTCCGGGTGGGCGGGAAGCGATGCGGTACAGGAAGTGCTCGCGGGGTACGGGAAGCACATAGCGTTCGGGAGTCCGTAATGGATAGAACATGACCGTAGCCGCATACGGGACAGACCTCCAAGAAGTAAGCTACGCCGAATCTACGACCAACTGGTCCGAGATGACTGGTCGGACAAGCGGCGGTGCGGCTACTCAGGAAGACCGGGCCTATATCCAAGGGTCGTACTGCGTGTCGCAGTCGACTGGTGCTGCCTCTGGTAGAACCGTTGGGTTGCAATTCGACTACCTCAGCAACATCAGTTGGACATCTGGATTCGTATTCTCGGCGTGGCAGTATTGGCAGGCTCCCAAAGCCATCGGTGTTTGGGCAGATGGAGGTATGAGGTTCGGAGTCGGTTCAAGCGCCGGGAACGTGAAACTGTGGAACGCGCAGGGAAACAATGCCGGTCGAAATCCATACGGTGGTTGGGCCAACGTCGCGATCGATCCGACGTATGCCTATGACGAATTGGTCGGTACACCCGTGGACGGAAACTACCGCATCTTCTGCTCCGCACCTTATATGTTGTCTGCGGTCAGCAAGGGGAACCCGCACTGCGTGGACGCCATTCGCTACGGGCGTGGACTACTGAAGATTGAGTACGGCGAGACGGGAAACTATGGGACGTTCGCTGGAATGGCGACTGCAAACGATGCTGACTTGGCACGGTGGGGCCTGTTCAGTTTGCAGATGGGAACCTATTTGTGGAAGGGCTTGATGTCCGTAGGAACGGCCAGCAACGCCGTGACCTTCATCGATTCCAACCGGTCCATCGTGATAGACGATTGTCCTCGAACGTATCTGGCGTTCAACAGGATTGAGATCAGGCACGCCAGTTCCATAGTGGAGTGGAGCAACATCAGTTTCAAGGCGCTCGGCACGCTTTCACCTGGTCAACTTGAAGTCGTCGACAACGCCTCTGTCTCGATGGACGGATGTTTGTTCACGGACATGGGCGTTTTTACATTTCGATTGGCCAGCGCGATAACGAACTGCATCTTCCAGGGTTGCAAGCTCGTCACTAGCGGCGGTGGACATTTTGCAGGAACCAAGATTCTCGCATCGACCGTTGCCGCTGACGCCTCTGCCCTCGGATGGAACGTAGCGACGGACCCGGATGGCTACCTCGACGACATGACGTTCAGCAAGGGTACGAACGCGCACCACGCCATCGAGTTTGGACTTGATAGCCCAACGGCCATCACGCTGAACGGCTGGACGACCACGGGGTTTAGTGCCTCGAATGAACAGAACAATTCCACGTTCTACATCGCGAGAACGACGGGGCTCGTAACCATTAACGTCGTCGGTGGCACCGGCAATTTCTCGTACAAGAGTGCGGGAGCGGACGTGGATATCGTGTTGGATACCGTGACCACGCAGGTGACCTGTCTCGACTCCACGACTCTGACGGCCATCGAGGGTGCGGCTGTCACGTTGATGGCCAACGGCGCGGGAGCTTTCCCGTACAACGATTCCGTGACGATTACGCGCACGGACTCGACGGCGTACGTGGCGCACGTCGGGCACGGTCTGGTTACTGGCAACAAGGTGAAGATTTCTGGCGCGAATCAGAATGAGTACAACCGAATCAAGACAATTACCGTTACCAGCGTGGACGAGTATACTTATCCGGTGAGTGGAACTCCGACAACCCCGGCCACGGGCACGATCGTTTCGACGGCCGTGTTCATCGATGAGGAAACGCCAGGATCTGGCATCGTCAGTGATTCACGGGTATTCTCCGACTCTCAGGCGGTGACTGGATACGCGGCGAAGGGGACAACCTCTCCGCTTTACCAGAGAACGCCGTTGAGTGGAACGATAGACAGTGTGGATGGACTGTCGATTACTGCTATCATGATTTCGGACGAGTGACGTCCAGAGGAGGGTGCTATGAGCTACGCGCAGTATTTCGTGGTGGACTACGACAACGAGGCCAGCGGCCCGTTCGTAGCAGAGGGTGTCAACCTGACATGGGATACCGGGGCGAGCGTCGGGTTCATCGTCACGGCGGTTGACGAGGGACTGACTGGGAAACTCTATTGCGGCCTCATCTCGGGGTCGATTCCCACCGATAACGACGTGCTGACGCAGGGGTCTGTCACTGCCGACGCTTTCGGCGATGCAGCTCCTATCAACTACCCGGCGTACTTCCGGCAAGATGCGGCGGTTGCCTCCGGTGGAGCGATCACATGGACCGGGCCTGCTGTGGGAACAACTCACAGTTTCAAATTTGATGGACAGACGGGGAACGTCACCGCTGGTGACATCCTGACATTCTCACCCGGTGGAGAGACGGCCGAAGTCATCACGGTTGAGAGCGACGTCGGGGCGACTGGTGAACTCAGCGTTCGTTTCATCAGCAACCTCGACGAGGGTCTGCCCGACGACAACGACACGTTCAGCAACGGTGCCACCGGAGACGGTGTGGTCAACGGCCTCGTCCATCAGCGGGCCTACTCGCCGCTGCACCTGCACCGGATGCTGGCAGATCTGAACGATGATGAGGACATCACATCCGACGACGACCTGAGCCGGGTGGACCCCACGCCGTCTACGCGGTCCACCGACGAAATCGTTTCATTGCTCGGGACCGTCGCAATCGATACCACCGTCATGAAGCACCTGTACGGCGGTTCGATTTCCCAGGATGGTGGGGCCGTGCTGTTCTCGGGCATCAACGTCCAGGTCACGTCGCCCAACGCCGATACGCAACCGGTCCTCGTCCAGAACGACGTGATCGTCACGGACTACTGGAAGAACGCTTTCATGCCCGACAGCATCAAGGGCAACGTGCGGGTCATGTTGCAGACGCGCAAGGACGGCGTGGACATCGACGGTCGGCGCGTCAAGGGCAAGCTCCTGGAGTTCGGGCACAGCTACTTCACGGGGTCTACGACGCTCGGCGAGGCCGCAACCGCGCTCGCGTTGTTCAGCACCGTGGACGGCAACAACACGACACTGGTCGGAACCGTCGCCGGGGCTCCGTACAATACCATCGTTGTCACCGAGGGCTACCAACTCCTGAACTACAACAACGGTGCCGGTGACAAGCCGTATGGGTTGAGCGTTGATTTCGGGAGCGCGAGCAGCAAGCAGTGCTATGAGCGGACGAAGTACATCCAGCGGCGCGGCACGGCAGAGACGTTGTTCGGCCGCGATGCCACCTACTTCGACGGCATCAACCTGAACTTTGCCTATGACGGCGAGAGCGGTGCCTTTGCCGAAGATGAAAAAGTCTTCTGGGGAACGGTCGTCACGTACACCGGGCAGACGGTCAATTTCACCGTCGGCGAGGTGATCGAATTCAGCGGTGGGTCGTTCGGGCGTTTGCTCTACCAGAACGATGCAGGGGCAACTGGCACGCTGGTTCTCGACTTCGGCGGCAACGCGCTTCCCGTGACGACAGAGACGATGACAGGTCTCGACTCAGGTGGTGACGGGACCGTCGGTACCGTCGGGGCCAACACCGCAGCAGGTTCGGGTACGCTAATTGCCTTGAAGGACGATGGGGCGACTGGATACCTGTACCTCTCGCGTTTGACTGGCGTGCTTCCTGTCAACAACTCTGAGATCTACGGTGGGACGTCGAATGCGACGTGCCTGGTCAACGGCACGCCACAGAACCGCACGATCAATAACCAGTTCGTTGGCGTCTACACCGGTGCCAACTACCAGACCAACTTTGGTCTTGGCATTGACCCGTCGGACGCCATCGTCGGCGACAAGTTCCCGGACCTCTTGGGAGGCACGCAGGAACCACCGAACAACCAGCAGGGTCAGGTTACCGGACTCAAGAAGTACGACACCGTCATGGTGTACCCGTGGGACGGCAGTTCTCTGGACGTGAATGGAGACGCCGAGCCGGACTTCAACGAGATGGTACTGGAGGTGGCGCTCGTCGGCGGTGTGACCACGACGGTCGATGTCGGAACCGGCAACATCCCCGAAAACACCCCGGCCGCTGGGTTCCTGCGCATACAGCGCGACTCCGACGACAACCTCGATTTGGTCGCATACAGCGCGCACAACAACGACGATGTGTTCACACTCGTGGGTACGGCTCCCCACAACGCCGACATCGGAAACTCGGTCATGCGGGCGTTGCTCGACAATGAGATGGCAGCCGACGGCACGGCGTCGTACACAGCGGTCAAGGGCACAAGCAGTACGCAGGTCGCCATTACGGTCAAGAACGGCTACAGCGCAGTGCGGAGCGGGCCGATCAAGCCCTTCAAGTCGGCCGCCACGTTTGGAGCCACCGGATTCTCCGTTGGGGCGGTGCGGACGTCCGACGCATAGCGGAGGCGGTCCATGACGATCTCGGTGGACTGGGCGCAGACCAAGGTCATCTTCATTCCGAAGGCTGACATGGTCGAACTCCATCCGCCGCCGCATGAGGTTCGAGAACTCGACCTCAACGCTTTTCGTCTCACGCTGCGCGACCTCGAAGAAGATCCAGACGGCCGACCGTGGCCGATGACCCATAGTCACAACACGGAGGAGTCTCTTGGAGGACTGCTCTTTGCCAGGCAGGTAAAGATTCTGGCGCCCTACACTGTCACGTTCGAGGATGGCCAGTACCGGGTCAACGCCGTTGGGGCGAACTCGAACATCGCTGACGTCCAGAACTTCAATCAGGTTTCCGTGAGCACGTTCAACTCGGCCGGACTCGTCGTCGTTTCCGGTGGCGGCAGTTCGATCACGAAGCAGGACGTGCGGGATGCTGCGGCGCTCGCGCTATCACCGGGAATTATCCCGGAGGTGGGTTCTCAGGATGCGTGCCTGGACAGCATAGCGTCGGCCGTGATGGTGTTGAACGACGTATCGGCAGAGCAGGTACGAGAGCAAGTGGACGCTGGTCTGGTGGCCTACGACGCGACTGTTCCGGCCGATCTCGCTTCTCTCCCTGAAGAGACTGCCGACGCAGTTTGGGATCACCACGGAAGCGAAGAGACCGTGCTCGAAATACTGCATCAAATCAGCACGGACGCTGCCGCTGCGGTTGTACATGCGGAAGCCGCCGTGGACGCAGCCGAGGTTGCTGCGATTGCTGCCGGTGTCGCTGCGGAAAACGTCATCATCAACACTGAAAGGATCGAAGCTGTCGCCACTGACGTGACGGTCATCCGCAAGATTGAAGAGGGCGATTGGGAGCAGGTCGGGAACCAACTCATCTACTACGACACGGACGGAACGACACCGATCGAGGTGTGGGACTTGTTCGACGCGGCTGGGAACCCGTCAATGATTAACGTCGTCAAGCGGGTGCGGCATGTCTAGCCTCATCACACGCGGGCTCGGAATTCCGAGCAACCTTATCACACAGGGGTTTGGGCCGTCCGGTCCCGGCCCGTCTCCGGTAGTACACGAACTACCGAAGGTGAAGAGGCGCAAGTTTAATCGTTCCATGATTGGCGTTGTGGGGTGGCCGCGACCGCCGACACCGCGCTCTAGCGTTTGAGGGTGAGACGCGACACATGGTAAAGTGATTTTGAACAACGGAGACAACATGCCCGAAGAGAAAACACCCGAAGTCGTCGAAACAAGCGTGGACAATCTGATTGACCGCGCATCGAAGCTGAAAAAGGCAGGGCTTCCCACGGCGGCGATTGTCCTTATTGCGGCGATGGGGTTCCCCGGCTTTTGGGAGTTTTTCGACCGCACTGACGAAGAGGCCAAGGTCAACGCCGAAGTGGCGTACCAGCTTTTGAAGGCGCAATCGGAAGCGCAGACGAAGCAACTAGCAGACTACCGCGCCGAGATGAACGACTTGCGCGCCGTCATCAACTCCATGCTGCTACAGCGCCCAGTCGTTGGCATCACACCGCGAAGTCTACCGGAGGTCATACCGTCGCCGCGCGCTGTCCAGTTGCCGGAGAACTTGGAGAACGCAGAGAACACGGCCATTGGCAAGGCCGCGATGGCCGGTGTCGGTCGAGACGACAACACCATGTGAGATTGACTTGGGCAACCTCATCATACCGTTTCTTGCTGACATCCGGCGCGTGTGGACGGGCGCGATGGCGGCGGCGAGCGTGGCGAGCAGCACGATCGAGACGTGGGATTTCTCGGCGGCGGCGTCTACGACCTTGACCATCGTGGTCAACGGCGGGGCGGTCCAGACGGTCACGATTTTGAGAAGCGGGTTCGCGGTGCCGACGGCTGCGACGGCCGTTGAGGTTGCGGCCCAAATCGACACGGGATTGACGGGCGGTGGGTCGTACGCCTTGACGGACGGCGCGGTGGCAATCGAGGCGGACCCTGCAACGCCCACCTCCCGCGTCCAGGTGACCGGTGGAACGGCGAACGCCATCCTGGCCTTCCCCACGGCCCTGGAAACCCAAGCGGGCTACAACGACCTGCTAGGGGGCGTGCGTGCGGTGGCGAATACGACACAAACCGGGGTGCAAGGTCGGCGCGAGCACGCGGTAGTCACGGTTCGTTGCCAGATAGACCGCTCGCGGTGGGGTGAGCAAGACATGTCGGCGGGCGGCGTCAACGAAGTCGCCGAGTTGGTGCTCACGCTGGATATGCGGGAGCTCGAACGGCGGGGCCTCACGCGGGCAGACGGCGCACCTCGATTCAACCGAGGCGATCGGCTAGAGCGCATCCGCACGATTCGCAACGTATCCGTCGAGGCGTTCCCCGACCCGCAAGGCGTGCGAGTCGAGAAGGTCGAGCGCGCTGGCCACGGGCTGTCGTTGACGAACCCACGGCCGAACCTCGTGTACCTGCATTGCGCGCGTGACAGGGTGACACCATGACGGCGCTCAAGATTTACGGCATGTCCGAGGCGGAACGCATGACGGCGGGCATGGCGAAGAAAATGGACAAGGCCGTCAATACGGCCATCGCGCAAGAGGCGCAACTTCTGCGGTCCATGATAGTCGAGGGGCTTCGCGACCAAGCGCCGGGAGGCAGCAAGATTCTCCCGCTGTCGCCGATGACGATTGCCATGCGGAAGTTGCCGCGCAAGGGTGCGAAAAGCGGACGTCGTGGAAGCACAAAGGCGCTCATCAACAACGGCGATTTGATTGGAAGTGTCAACGCGAAACGGCAGCAACCGGCATGGTGGACGGTCGGCGTGCATCGTGAGGCGCGCTCAACAAATGGAGCGAGCCTTGCGAACATCGCAGCGATCCAAGAGCAAGGGACGCGAGCGTACAAGATAACGGTCACGCCGAAGATGCACCGCTTCTCGATTTTCCTCATGATGCAAGGCGTTCTTCACGCGCCGTGGCCGGTGGGGAAGGTTCTCGTGTGCAAGATTCCGGCGCGTCCGTTCTTGGAGCCCGCCTACGTCGAATGGGGCGAAGAGGCGGAGAAGAGATTCCAGGGCCGCATTGATACGAGCCTCGGATTGAAGGCGTCATAGTGACAGTCCCTACCCTCACTACTGTTTCCCCGTCCACCGGCCCTACGATGGGGCGCAATCAGATTGCGTTGGCGGGAACCAACTTCCGCGTTGCCCCGGTGCCGCCCCCCGTCGGCTACACGAGCACGGACGAACAACAGACCGTGGCGGTGTGGGTGAACGGGGTGCGGTGTTCCGAGGCGTTTGCTTCGAGCGCAACGACGGCCGTAGCGGAAGTCCCGGAATGGCGCGGGTCGCATAGCGCAACGACACCGTATGCCGTGGACGTCACACTCTCCAATCTCAGCGACCTAGGCGCAGTCATCGCGGGAGAGACGGTCACGAAGACCAACGGCTACACATACGACCGCCCTTCGATGGTTGCCGTGACGCCGTTTCAGCGGGTCATTGAAGAGACGATAGCGTTGTTCCGGCGGCACGTTCTCCCGAACACGGGGTGGATAAGGTCGCGGGACTATGACGAATCGACAACGGACCACCTGGATTCAACGCAGCGCGCGACGTTGCCCATGATTCAGTTGGTTGGCCCGACACTCGCCGAGGCAAAGGATTGGGGCAACGTCACACCCACGGAAGAGACGGTAAGCTCAACCGAATGGCGGCGTCGGCAGCGCCAGAAGACGGTCCACCTCGTTTGGCAGTTGGACGGCTACACGAGCGACCGCAGCGACAACGAAGCCATCAACCTCGCAAACGCCGTGTCGGATTTCTTCACCATCGTCAAGTGGGTGCGCATCCCGGCGGACCCGGCCGCGCCGACCGGCACGCAATGGAATCACGAGATGGAGATGACAGGCGCTCCGGCATTCGACGTGGCACCGCAAGGAGACGGGCTACGACACTTCCGGGTTGAATTCGAGGTGCGCGGCGTTGACATGGGCGCTCAGGATTTGCCTGTCACGGAGACGGGTTGGACGGCATTCGACCCGGATGGGCCGACTGTCACGGCGGATGGATTGTAACGGCGCGACCCTTCCCGATTTGCGGGTTGGCGTGCTACCGTAAAAATGCGACGCGGAAACCGCGTAGGAGGCAGCGACAATGGCTAAAACCGGACGAGCACGAATCGATACCGTTTTCAAGCAGGGCACTCGGAACGTTGAGGGTGTGCCGACTTCCATTTGCGGCGTCGTTGGCATCTACGAGCGCGGGCCGTTCACGCGGACGCCGGTCACCTCGCCTGAGGAATTCCGACGCTACTACGGCGACTCGTTTTCGAACACCTACGTCATCCCGCAGTGCATCAAGGATTTCTTCCAGCTCGGTGGCGGGAAGGGAATGCAGTTGGACGTCATGCGGACGTGCCACTACACGAACGTTGCGAGCCCGCTGACCCTCACGGCTGTCAAGGCGGCGGTCACGTTGCCGAGCGATACCATCGCGGCCACCCCGGCCGTCGTGACGAGCACGGGCGCGGAGCCGTATCTCACTATCGTCAACGGAGACGACCTGGACATCGACATCGGCGCGGGTGCTGTCACCGTGACGCTCGATGCGTCGGCGGCGTTTGTCGATTCCGCACCTGTCGGGTGGCCGATTGCCGACCAGGACGGCAACACCATCACCGTGAAGATCGACCGGGGGCTCGTGCAGACCGTTACGTTCGTCGGGGTCACAACTACGGCCGCCGTGGTTGCTTCGCAGATGAACGCGCAACTCGTCAATTGCCATGTCGTAGAGAGTGGCGGGCAGGTCCGTATCATCTCCGACAAGCAGGGCCTTGCGAGTTTCGTCGAGGTGACGGGTGGCACGGCGAACGCGGTCATTAACTTCTCGATTGTCGAGGTTCAGGGTACGTCGGTAGCGGGCATCGATGACATTTCGGCCGTGACGAATGTGGAACTCAAGGACGCTATCGAGGCGACCGCTGGGCTCATCGGCGCGGTTGTCGTGGCTGACCTCGGCGCGACCTTCTCCATCACGACCGTGGCGACCGGCGTTGGCGCGACCATTCAGGTGACGGGCGGCACGGCGCGAACCAAGGTGTCTCTCGACAACGTGCTGCATACCGGTTCCGCCGCTGCGGCGCTCAACACGCTGACCGTGACTGGCAAGTACCACGGCACCTACGCTCATTCGTATCTGCCCACCGTGACGGCAGCGTCGAACGGTTCGGCGGATTACTGGAATCTGGCGTTCTACAAGTCGGGTGTCGCGCAAGAGACGTTCACGAATCTGTCGAGCGACCCGGCAAACGCGCGTTTCGTCAACACCATCGTGAACGCGGCGGGCACGGGCTCTGAACTGTTCACGGTAGCGGACCTTGGCCTTGTGGCACTCGGCTACACGGCGACGCAGGCGAGGCCGCAGCGCATCACGCACGCGGCTCCGTCCGGCGGCAACGACGGGCTCGCGGCGCTTGCGGACGCGGACTTCATCGGCGACCCGGCGGGACACACGGGGCTGTACGGCCTCGATACGCAGCCCGACCTTCGGATGTTCACCATCCCCGGTCGCGCGAGCGCGAGCATTCACGCGGCCATCAACTCCTACGCGCTGTACCGGGACTACACGTGCTACGGGTTGCACCCGACCCCGACGCTGGTTCAGGTTGGCACGGCGGACCTCATGGTCACGTGGGCGACGTCCAACACGTTCGGCACTACGGAGTTCGCGGCGGGTCCGGCTTGGCCGCGCGTCGCCATCTCCAACCCGAACACGACCGTCTTCGGCACCGGCCCGACCATCTACGTCGACCCGGTGATGTTCAAGATGGCGAAGTTCTGCTATGTGGACGCGAACCACCCGGACGGCACGTTCACGAGCGCGGCGGGCATCAACCAGGATTCCGGCACCATGACGAACGTCATCGGGCTGGAAGCGCCTGACACCGAGTTGACCCCCGGCCTTCGGGACCGCCTTGCGGACGTCAACGTGGACCACATCAACAAAGACGTGGGCACGCCGTATTACTTCGATGGTGGCGACAATTGCAAAACCACAGGTGACTGGCCGCGCCAGTGGCACAGCCGGTCCGCCATCCTGGTTAAAGAGACCATCAAGAAGAACTGGGCGTGGGTCAAGCACTCGAAGAACACCACGACCATGCGGCAGTCGGCGGGGCGGCAGGCGAATCAGTATCTTCGCACGACCCCGGCCGAAGCCTTCGAAATCAGCACCGGAGCGGAAGACCCGGCCATCCCGGCGGGCGAGCCGCTGCGCTACTGTGACACGAGCGACGCGCTGAACCCCATCGAGGTGCGGCGCGCTGGGGAGTTCCACGCGACAGTGGGACTCGGGTTCTGTGACGATGCCAAGTGGACGACCATCACCATCACTCGCACGACAGTTGCGAGCGCTAGCTAAGGGATAGGAGGGTCATAACATGGCCGACCCGAAATCGTTTTTCGATCCGTTCAACTGGCGTCTAGAAGGTGGCGGTGGTGAGGTCATCGGCTGGGCTTGGGAGGCCGGGCCGTTCAAGCTGACCACGGCGACCACGGAAATCCCGGCGGGAGCGGGCGAGCTTCGCGACGTGCCGGGAACCACGAAGATGGCGCAGATCGTCGTGACGGCTCCGCTGTCGACGAACCTGTCGCTGTACAACCGCTTCAAGGCGCAGCACGACGCGAGCACGGGCAAGGGCGTATCCGAGCCCGACGTCTACGAGGACATCGATTTCGTCCAGATCGACCGCGACGGTGACGAGTTGGAGCGCATCCGCGTGTACGACTGCGTGGCCATCGATTACGAGATGGACAACTTCAACAAGAAGTCGAACGACAAGCGCACCGAGAAGCTGACGCTTGCCGGGAGACGGTTCGAGCGCATTCCGGCGTGATGACTGACCGTCCTTCTCCGAGGGGATCGAAGAGGGCAGGAGGGACAATCTGATGAACCCGCAAACCTTTCCGTTCAAGGTGACTCTCGACAATGGCGACGTCGTGTTGTCGGTGACGCTCCGGCGTCCTACCATCGATGACCAGTTTGCGTTTCGCGCTGCATTCAGCGAAGGGCTCGGCAAGGCCATCACCGGCATTCTGACCGCGTGTACGGTGTCCGTGGAAGACCCCGGCCCGTGGATGGTGAAGTCTAGCGCAGAGGGCAAGGAGACAGCCTGTGGCATCGATTGGGAGCGCGTGACCTCCGGGCTCCGCATGTGGGCGATGCTCACCCTGCGAATCAAGGGCAAGGAAGGCGGGCACCTGATACCCGTCGAGTTGCTTTGCCCCATGTGCAAGCGCGGCGAAGACGAGTTCTCAGTGGACGTGGACGCGCGACCTATCGAAGAGGGCGGCGAGTTGCTGTGGTTCGAGCCCGAAGACGGCGTGGCGGTCATTGATTCCATCGTCACGGGTGCGCCGCTGTCGGCTGAAATCGGTGGCATCCCCATCAAGGTCAAGCCGCCAAGCGGAACGACGGAGTTGAAACTCCAGGCCGCGTCCGAGGCGTTGCACAAGTCGCGCGGAAAGGGCGAGGACGTCAACGAGATGTCCATCCAGAACGACGTGGCGTTGCGCGGTCGTGCGTTGCAGCTCGCGGCCGTAAACACCGAGCCGCCGGTCCACCCGAACGACCTTGGCCGATGGGTCAAGGCGTTGCCGGAAGACCTGTACGACGAGCTTGAGGCGGCTATCGAGGCGAGCGACTGGGGTGTCGAGTTGTCGTTTGCGGCGAAGTGCCCACGCGGTCACTCGGTAGCAGGCGAAGTCCCTTTCGTCTACCTGTTTGGACGGCCGAACACGGCCATGAAGTCGCTGCGCGACCGGCAGCGGGAGAGGGCGAAGGCGAAGAAGAATCGCCCTGCGTCCCCGGCATGATGATACCGACGACACACGGCAGCGCAGACCGCCGCGCCGTTGTCGTCGCATGTGGACCTCTGTTTCAGATTCTCGGCGAGTCGCTAGAGCGCAAGGTGCGCTTCCGGCTGTCGTATCGGTCGGGCATCTCCGGCGGAATTATGGACTACGACAAGACGGGGGAGATGCCGGTGGGGGAAGCCCTGGCCCTGTGCGAGATGACGAGCGAGCGCGAGGTTGAGGATTACCAGGCGCTCAAGAATTGCGTGCGGCTCGGCATGTGGGGGAAGGGCGACTAGCCATGCGGACCATCTTCGACATCATAGCGCGCGACAACGCCAGCGGGACGCTGAACAAAGTGGACCGCTCCATGAAGAACCTGGGAAACAGCGCGCGGACTACCGAGAAAAGCATGGCGCGCGGTTCCGGTGCTGGCGCGGGTGGTACGTTCGGTGCTGGTTCCGGCGGTCCGTTCGCCAAGATGCTGACCGGCGGGGCCATGATGGTGGCAGGCGACAAGATGATGGACTTCTCCATCAACGTCGCCCGTAGTTCTCGGACGATGGAGGGTGCGATCGGCACGATGAAAGCCTACGGTGCGTCGACCGAAGACCTAGCGCGGGCGCAAGACGCGGCGTTTAAGTCCGGGTTCAACATGGACCGGCAGGCGGAAGCGCTCAAGTCGTTCACCACAGAGGGGTTCAACGCGGCCGATTCCGCGAAGATGCTCGGGCCTGCCATGCAAATGATGAAGTTCGGGCAGATGTCCGCTACAGAATCTTCCGGGTTCCTCGCCGACACGCTTGACCAATTCAGCCTCTCGGCAGGGCGCGGGCAGGATGTCACAAACAAGATGGCGAAGGCCATGCAGATGTTCGGCATCCAAGGTCCGGAGATGGTGTCCATGTTCCGTGGCGCGGCGTCTGGCGCGAACCTTGCCGGGGCTGGTTTCGAGGATGTGTTGCTCACCACGGGCATGATAAAGAAGGTGTTGCCGGATGCTGGGAAGGCGGCGATGGCGGCGAACCAAGCGTTCATGCAACTCGCCGACGAGAACGTGAGGAAGGAACTTCACGGCCAGGGTGTGGAGGTTCTCGACTCAAACAAGAAATTCCGTTCCCTCACGGACATCCTCGCCGACCTGATAACGCAGACGGACGGCATGACGGAATCGCAGCGGGCGTCTGAACTGGCGTCCATCTTCTCGAAGCGTTCGGCCGGTGGGTTGAGCGTCATCATGAAGCAGTTGACTGAAGGTGTGACCGACGCGGAAGGCAAGATGTACAAGGGCGCGGACGCGGCGCGCTACCTCGCTTCGCAGATGGCGGACTCCGGCGACGCGGCCAAGGTCATGTACGACGCCATGATGAACACGACCACGGGCGCAGACGAAGAGTTTGCAAACGCAAAGACGAGGATGAACGCGACGTTCGGCAGCGCCACCCAAGGCATCTACATCAAGGCCATGCGGGCGCTCGCGGGAGGTGTGAACGCCACGGCCGATGCGATGAATTCACTCCCGCCCATCGCGCGCACCATCGTTGTCGGGCTGACCGGCGTCACGGGCGTTTTCATCAAGGCGCTTGGCGCGTGCATCCTTCTCGGCGGTGCCATGCGAATGCTCGGCATTACGTTTCGAGGGTTGCTGTTGACGGTGGGCAAGGTGCTTCTCGTGGGCGTGCCGTTGCTCGGGTTGTTTGGTGCTCTCGCCGTTGGGTTCTACGGGATGCACCGTGCGGCTGAAAAGAACATCGGAGGGACCGGTGGTTTCTTCACTGGCCTGTGGTCGAAAATCAAGCTCGGGTTCAAGGGCACGCTGGACCTCATCTCGGGCGGCGGGTTGAGCGAGGCGGTTAAAGGCGAGTTGCAGAAGACGGAGAACTCGGGCGTGGCGAAGTTTCTCGTGTGGGTGACGGGTGCCATCGGACGCGCCAAGGCGTTCTTCGGCGGCATGGTTGCGGGGTTCGACGCTGGGCTGGCGAAATTGAGCGGACCATTCGAGAGATTCAAGACGACGCTCATGGGCATCTTCGGGTTCAGCAACACGAGCGACCCGGCAAAACAGATGGACGAATGGCGGAAATCAGGGGCAAGCCTTGGAGAAAAGTTCGCCGAGTTGTCAGCGAAGGTGCTTGATTTTGCCGGTGGCGCGTTGACGTCGTTGAAGGGGTTGTTCAACGACATTTCGCTCAAGGACGTTGAGACGGGATTGAAAGGAATTCTGACTGTTTTCAACGCCATGGCGAAGGTTGTCCAGTGGATAGCGGATGCGTTCACGACTATCGTCGACATGAAAAATGCGGCGTTTACGCTCGGGAAGGGTGCCGAAAACATGAGCGCCGCCGAGATGCTTGGAGTGACGCGCGGGGCTGGCGGAACGCAGGCGAGAAAAAATCTTGCTGGTCAATTCGAGAACGTCGACAGAGCCGTACAAGAAGGAAAGTACGATAAAGCATTCGGGCAGCAAGTGAAGATTGGACTCTACAAGCGGATGGCTGGTGTCGCAACAATCGGGAACATGGAAACAATCAGGAGCATCATGGATACCCTCAGTGCTCCGAGTAGAAAAATAGCATCCGCAATTGGATACACGCACGGGGTAGAAGGTCTTGGCAGAAGAGGAGACCACGGCGTTGCGCAGCGTGAGCAAAACAGAATGACAGACGCCTTGAACGGACTCGCGAAGAGCATCGACAAGGGATTTTCCATAAGCGTCGATAGCCAGACGTTTGGCAAGGCCGTGTCCAATGTCAGCAGCGAATCCGGCGACCGCAACTACGAAGAGGACTGGGGCGCTACACCGACCGACCCGGTTTCGGTTTGGAGATAGACCATGCCGATAGCAGCCGACGACGAACGCAGCGAATTGGTCAACCTCGAAACGATGGACAGCATTTCGTTTCCGCTGACTCCCCATGTCATCTCGCCGAGTGTCAACGTGAACTACAACGACCAGGGAGGTATCGGCGCAAGCTCGGTCAATCAGGTCTATAGCAACACGAGTGCGGAAGAAATCACGGTCGAGTTTCCGTACTACCGCGTGGGGTTGGCGAACGCGGGCGCGTTGTCCGTCGAGACGGCGACCGCCGCGATGGACTATCACCGGGATTTCGTACGCTCACTCACGTTGCCTGGCACGCGCTCGGACGGGTTGAGTAAGGGCGCTCCCCCCTTGTGCCTTCTCACGATACCGGGGCACCTCGTTTGGAAGTGCCGCGTGCGGTCGTTCAAGTACGACAAGCGCATCGGCCAAGACGGCAAGGCCATGGAACTGAAATTGAACATCACGTTCCGCGAGGAGTGGACCATGTCGCTGTCGAGCGAGGACATCTTGGAGAAGGGCTACAACCGTGGCTGAGAACGTCAAAACCTACAGCCGGTTTCGCAGTTGCTTCGAGACGACCGACGATGACGGCGTGCTGTTCACGGTGGATGATACGCCGTACCCCTACACGGACCTCGCGGACAACTCGACCTACGAGGTGAAGGACGGCGACACGTGGTGGTCCATCGCGGACGAAGTTTTCGCACCTCTCGACTACTCGTTTCAACTTTGGTGGGTCATCATGGACTTCCAGCCGGAGCCGTACCTTGACCCAACGGTCATGCCAGCGGCGGGCACGGTGCTGTACATCCCGAGCGTCAAGACAGTCACGGGCAAGATTCTCAGTCCCGAGCGCAGGCGGTATTCGTAATGGCGACACTTGGAGGACCGGCGCTGTGGGTTGAACTCATCCAATCGGATGAGGGCGACCGCGTCATCGAAATCCCGGTGAACGCGCTGGCGTCTTTCGAGTTCACGGACACGGACGAAGGAACCGACGTCGCGAAGTTGTCGCTCCGCAACGATGACATGAGGTGGTACGACGAAGAGGCGTTCCGCGCCGGGCAGAAAATCAATCTCACCTGGGGTTGGGAATCCGGCATGTGTACGCCTCGCCGCATGGTCGTCAAGAAACCTTCGCAGGGGTCCAACCCCATCACCATCACCATGCACGACGAAGGCGCGCTGCTCGACATCGTTCCGAAGAAACGACACTGGTCGGGCATGACGGACGGGCAGATAGCGTCCGCAGTCGCCGACGAAAACGGGTACTCTGGAATCCTTCAAGACATCTCGATAACGACCGCCGTTCGAGAGGGAACAACGCAGGTAGGGACGGACGCGGCATTCCTCACGACGCTCGCTCGGCGCAACGGGTTCAAATGGTGGGTGGACGGTACGGGTCTGCATTGGGGAAACCGCCCGACGGGTGCAACGCCGTCTGCGTTCTTCATCTATCGCAACGACCTGAGCGGGAACGTGTTGTCACAACCCGAGATCGAAGCGAACCTTTCGAAGGACGTTGCCAAGGTCAAGGTCGTGGCAATCGACCCGCTCACGCGCAAGGAAGTCACGGCGACGGTCGGTGTTGACGAGGGTGACGAGACGCTTGGAGACTACGTCAACAACATCATTTCACTAGGCAACGAAGACGAGGTGAGCAACCCGGACTCACCCGACGGTGCGCGGTCGGCTCGCGTGTCTCGCGCTATCGAATTCAACCTTGGGTCCGCAACCGAAGAGGAAGTGGCCACCGAGGCGGAGCGCATCTACCGCGAGACGGCGATGAACCGCTACAAGATGTCCACCTCGGTGCTCGGCGACGTCGCGCTAGGTGCGAAGCAGCTTCACCACTGGACCATGCCAAGCGAGACGATGACGGGCCTCTGGTACTGCAAGAAAGCCATCACTAGTATCGAGCCGGGCAAGTACACGATCGGCCTGCACTACGTGAAGGACGCGCTCGGCAAGTTGTTCCTGTCGAAGATTCATCCGGTGTCGCGAAAGAAGAACGAACTGGACGAAAACGGAGTGCCCATTGACACGACAGGGTTGACGAAGACACCGACTATCACGGAGGAGAACGGCAAGGAAGTTGTGGCGTGGCACTACGTCGATGCAAACAAGAACACCGTAGGCAAGGCGCAGAAGATGAGCGCGGAAGAGTTCGGGGCGCTTCCTGCGTCCGAGCGTTTGTCGCTGTCGACTGCAAGCGCCGGAACCATATTGCCGGGCAAATGACATGAGCGACGCACTTCACGGAACCTACGAGGGATTCGTCATCAAGCGCGAGGAGGGCGACGCGGCGACGGATACACCGCTCGGACGTATCAAGATTCGCATCCCCGGCATGATGGAAGAGACGTCGTGGGCCTACCCGAGCGGATGGGGGAAGAACCAAAACGGGCCGGTGCCGCAACTCGGCGACATGGTAGAAGTGTTCTTCATCGCAGGGCGGCGAGACTCCCCACGGTGGCGGCCGTCGCATCCGGGACAGGGTGAGACGTTCCCCGAATTCGTTCACCCGGACGTCGCGGTGTGGGGAGACGACAACCTTCGAATCATCCGTGACCCGCGAGACGGGCAGAAGTACACGTGCATCCGCGCGATGGAGAAGGTGAACGGCGTTGACGACGTGCTAGTTGAAATCTTCATCTCGCATGAAGGGCGAGCGCTTCGAATCTACGGAGGTGCCGGAGTCAAGATGGAGAGCGAAGGGCAGTTGACAATCGAATCGAGCGGCGACGTTGACGTGCAAGGCCGGAAGGTCTTGCCGCGCAATAAGCCGCTGGCGTGAGGGTAGCAACGTGGCAGCGCCGAATGTATGGAAGCCGGTCAACGATTTGGTGTGCCCGTTCCTGACTCCGGTCGGGAGCATCGATGACATCTGCTTTCCCGGCGGCCTATGTCTGTCCGCGATTCGACCTCCAGACGATTACCCGCGCATCTCCGACCTGGTCATGGCGCAACTCGCGCAAATCGGCCCGGCGATGGCACCGCTCAAGCCGTTTTTCGACGTGCTCGACACGGCTCTGGCCATCTTCAAGTGCATCGAGGCGATACCAGATTGCATCACGAAACTGGACCCGAGCGGACTCATCAATTGCGTGCCGGACCTCGTAGAGAAAATCAATCAGTTGCTCTCGCTGATACCGCAGTTGACGATACCGCGCCTCATCATTCAGTTGATTCGCAACCTCGCGGCGTTCCTGCGGTCGCTCGCCGATGACCTGGACTACCTAAAGCAACGACTCGCGAGGGTGGCGCAGGCTATCAGCCGCGCGGCAGACCTCAACGACGTGACGTGGGGTGGGTTCCTGCAATGCGCCGAGCAAACGGTGGCGGACGAAATGGACGCGCTGGCGCAGGCGTTGCAGATGCTAGGCCGTATCATCCTTCTCGCGAACATCATGCTGTCGCTGATTTCCGGTGCGCCTGAGATTCCGTGTTTTGGTACAATGATGCAAGACATAGCCGTGCTAGACGATGTCATCGCGGCGATTCGCGCGCTTGCCGCGTTACTCGAAGAGTTGGCGAACAAGATACCCGACCCGGAGATGGCGATAACGTTGCTTCTCAAGGGCGAGAAGTGTTGAGGCCGGAATGAGCGATGAAGAAGGACGGTTTGGAGTTGGGTTGGCGATGCCGTTTGGCTTTGCGTCCACCGACTTGAAGCAGGCGACCGGGACGCGATTGCTTGAGATGGACCTCACCTTGGAGGTCGGCACGAAGCGCGGGGAACTCCCATGGGACATGCACCGGGGCTCGCGCTTGCACTTGCTCAAGCACACGAAAGTAGGGAAAACGGCGCGCTCCGCGCTGGCCGGACACCTCGTGCAAGAGGCGCTTGTATTTGACAAGCGGATACGAGTTGGAGCAACCGAGGCCACCGGAACAGGTGGTGAGTTGCAGGTATCGACGGCATACGCGGAGCGTCGGTACAATGGAAGCGGCGGCGAGGGGAGAATTGATTACGAGGTGCCCGCGTGACATTCGAGGCCGAAACCTACGATTACACGGGACGCGACCAGGCGGCGCTTGACGCTCGTCTTCAAAGTCTGTTTCTGTCCGTGTTCCCGACGTGGACCGAGGTGACATCGCGCAACATGGCGAACGTCATTCGCAGCGGGTCGGCTTGGACCAGTTCCGTCAACGACTACTACATGACGCGCAAGGCGCGTGGTGCCTACGTCCCGACGGCGACAGAGCGACGGGACATGATAGCGTTGGGGAAGCGGCAGAGTTACGAGATGTCCGGGGCGCAGGCCGCGACGTGTGATTTGACCGTGGCCTTGCTCAACGGGCCGCTCGCTGGCGACGTGACGTTCGCTATCGGCGACAAGGTGCAAACCGAGGACGTCGTCAACCCTGTCATCGGCGAAGTGCAAGCGACGGTCATCATGGCGGCGGGAGCTACCACGGCAACACTTTCGTGGCGACACTGCCAATCGAAAACGCAGACGTACACCGCGACCATCAACGCCGGGCAAGAAGTCTACCTCTCGGACGGACCGTATCTCGAAGATTCCGTAGCGTTCTCGACTGGCCTTGGCGCGTGGACCGAAGTCGATTCACTCGCGCTGTCCGGCCCGACCGATCGTCACTTCGAGGTGCTTGTAGACCAGAACGACCGCGCAACTGTGCGGTTTGGCGACGGCGTCAACGGCGCGGTTCCCACCGGAACGTTCACCATCAACTACAAGACGGGCGGCGGGGCGTCCGGCAACGCGGCCGTGAACACCGTCAAGAAATTCGGGAAGACCTACGCTGATACGTTCGGCACGCAGGCGATCGTTTCTGTAACGAACGCAGCGGCGGCATCCGGAGGACTTGCGCGCGAGACGGTCAACGCAGCTCGCCAGCAAATCCCGCTGTCGAACACGGCCCCGCGAACGACGGTCACGAGGTCCGACTTTGAGGTGCACGCGCTCGAAGTGCCGTCCGTGGCTCGCGCGCTCATGCTGTCGAGTGACGAAGACCTCACCATCCCGGAAGAGGAAGGGCGTCTGTATGTCGTTCCGGCCGGTGGCGGCACGGCGAGCCAGGCACTTCTCGACGCAGTAGAAACGATGGTCACGGTCACCTACCCGATGCTCACTAACTACAGCGTGCTCATCTCGACTGCGAACTACCTCACGGTGGACGTGCGCGCGGTCATCTGGATAGCGGCGAACTACTCGGCGACGGCGGTCAAGACGGCCATCCTCGCGGCACTTGCGGCCTATTTCAATCCGCTGTCGACAGACGGCAGCGCGAATACGCTCATCGATTTCGGCTACAACTACCGCGACGCCAACGACTTGCCGTGTGGCGAGATTGCGCTGTCGGACATCTTCAACCTCGTGAGGGACATCCCCGGTGTGCGGAAAATCGGCACGGGGCTCGACGACTTCACGCTGAACGGCGCGCACTCGGACCCGCCGATCTCCAACTGGCAATTTCCGGCATTGGGCTCCATTGTGCTGGTCAACGGCGCGACCGGAAACGTGATTTGATATGGCGAACGTCGTTCTCAATCCGACCTTTGCGACCGCTGACCCGCTCGGTGAACCCGGCGAGGCGCAGCATTGGGCGCGTGTCTCGCACCAACACTATCCGGGGTTCGCGAACTTCCGGCAGCCACATTCGTTCTATGCGACCTCAGAGCGGTTTCAGTTCGAGGATGCACCGGCTCGGGTCGTTGGGACGGAGCCGTTCGAATACGGACGCGCGACGGCGGGAAGCCCGACAACGCTGACCGATTCGACGAAGAGTTGGACGGTCAACGAATGGACGGGACATACGTTCCGCATCGTCTCGGGCACGGGGTTTGGCTATGCCTATGTCACGGTGGCAACGAACGACGCTACCACGCTGACCTATGCAGCGCAGTTGTTTACTCCCGACACGACGTCGCGCTACATCATGGACAAGCCGTTCGTCCTGCCAACGGTTCCGCAGTGGACGTTCCCGGTAGCGGCTGTCTTTGTCGCGCCGACGAACGCAATCCAGTTCAACGGCGTTGACCTGCGGTCGGCAATCCTTCCGGGTTCGAGTTTCCAGGTGGTCGGCGTCGCGCCGAACACGCAACTGGACGGGTACTGGACCGTGGTCAGCATCGCCCTTGTCGGTGCGAATTCCGTTGTCTACGTGTCGGAGGACGTGCTCGCCATGGCACCGGGGGCGGTCGCGAACCTCCCGCCTGTGCTCGCGTGTACGGCACACGAACACGCCTTCCAGGCAAGCGTCACGGACACGACGGCGTACCCTATAGCGCCTATCGGTGCGGGGCAGACAATCGAGGCGCGGATAGGCCGTGGTGACATACAGGTCATCGCGTTCCTCGGTGGTGAGACGACAGCGCAGAATGTCGCGGAAGTCATCGATGAACTTCTGGTCGGCGGCGGGGCTCGCGTCACGGGTGGACAGGTGCAAGTCTACTCGGATGCTCGCGGCCCGACGTCGTTCGTTCAGGTTGAACCCATCACGGCGGGGCTCACGTTCGACCTTCACGAGTCGCGCGGATACGGGCAGTGGGCTCAAATGTGGTCGCTGTATTTCGCCAACGCGGCGGACGCCACGACGGCCGAAATAGCGGACGTTCTCGGTGAGCACTGGCACCACGTGCGGGTCCGATATCCGGGCGGCGCGGCCGGTGACGCGGTGCATGTTGAGACGGAGCGTAAGGGCGCAACGGCTACGCTGTTCATCGATGACGCGGTGGGAGGGTTTCACGACGCGGCGAATTGGGCGGTAATTGTGGACCGGGTGACCGGGATAAATGACGAATTGTGGTTTGATGTAAATGGTTCTCCGGTAACGGTTACTCTGCCCCCGGGACTAACCACTCCCGAATTCACATCCGGTGCGATTATGGCTAGATTTGCATCGGTTAGTTTCGACGCCACCTCTTCCTACAGTTCCGACCGCGTCTACGTCGACAGCCGCGTGGCGTTGGTCTGTACGGGGGGAACGGCCAACGCGGACATCGGATTCCCCACGACGTTCACCGCTTACGGCGGCGGGACGGCGGCGCGGGTCATCGGATTCGCTGGCGCGACGGCAGTTGGTGTTGACGACGTCGGTTGGTTCTCTGATTTCAGCGACGTGACGAGCGTATTCGCGCTGTTCTCGGCGGATTCCCCGGCCGCGCTGAACGCCGACACGTTCGCGTGGTCCGAGATTTACGCGACGATGGACGCGGTGACTAACTACTACGCGCCGTTCGCGAGTTTCTACGAGGTTGGCACGGCGACGGGTGGAAGTCCGACCACGCTGGTTGACACGAGGCGGGATTGGGCCGTTGACGAGTTGGCGGGGCTGACCTTCCAAGTCGTTTCCGGCACGGGGTCTACGTTCGGCGCGGTCACGATTGTCTCGAACACGTCCGATACGCTTGTGTACGTCGCTCCCGGATTTACTGCGGACGCGACGACACACTACCGAATAGACGGCGCGTGGACGGTGCTCGCGGATTCCTTCGACCAGGCGTGGTCGAACGAATGGCTCGCGACCTACAACCCGTTCACTCCGGTTGCGGGCGCGTGGAAACCGCCGGGCATGACGCCGTCGGCGCAGATTGTCGGGCGCGAGTTGACGTTCCCGCTGACCGTGCGGAGCAACGCAAACAAACTGACCATCCGCAGCGAGACGGATAATACGTGGTATACGTTGAGTGTCACGACCGGCATCTACGCAACGATCACCGCACTTGTCACGGCGTTGAACCATCCGGCGACCGGGCTTCCTTCCACTGGCATCACCGACGACGTAATTTTCGGCCACGACGGCAACGTGTTGACACTCGGCTGGGACGGCACGGCGAACGCGGACGGGGCGCTTCACCTGGCGAGCGGGATTGGCCTTGTGGCGGGCGCGGACGTGCGGGCCACCTTGGGGCTATGGCCTCTCGCCTCGGACACTGGCGCGTCGTCTGTGGCCGTTCCCGGTGGGTTCTACGACGGCGACCCGGTTGGAACGTGGGACGCCAACAATCAGTACGGGGTGGACCCGTTCTCCCGGTTGGTGTTCGACACGGTGCAAGACCCGGACTTGGCGACGTGGCAGCCGCAGATAAACGGCGACCTCGCGGCGCTGTTCAACACCACGAAGCCGTCGCCTGATTCCTACGCCGAGCGGTTTGCGTTCCCGAATTGGTACGGGGCGTATGTGACGCCGGGTGGCGGTCATTTGTGGGCGGTAGCGATGTTCGATTCGCTGATTGTCCCGCAAGATGCAGAAGATTTCGAAGAGGGATGGTGATTCATGGCTGATGCAGATTGGGCCGCACTGGATAATCAACTCGGGTTTGCGGACGTCGCACAGGATACGACCGCCGGGGTCACGCCTCCCAACGGTGGCGGGACGCACGTCTACGCCTTCAACTGTCTCGACGGGACGGTGACCGGGGCGGCCGGGAAATACTGCCTCATCGGAAACTACTCGCCGACGGTGAGCGGGGCGTGGATTGCCGGGGCTGTCAAGCGCCTGTCGAGCGCACAAAACACGGGGTTCTCCCCGTTCCTTTACGTCGCGGCCACCGGGCACGACACCGCCGACAACGGCTATCTCCTCGGTTTGGAGGACGCGGACCCATACCGGATTGTGCTCCGCAAGGGGACAATCATCGGCGGGATTCCCGTTGCGGCCGATGGGGAATATCTGCGGCGGTCGTCGGCGCAGTACCAGATTTCCGACGATCTCTGGCATCACCTCGCGGTCGAAGCGGTTGAGCAGCCGAACGGCGAAATCTACCTGAACTGTTGGGAGTCGGACCTCGTAGCGCACGCGGTTACGTCCCCGGTGTGGGTTGCCATCCCCGGCATGACGCAGTTCATCGATGACGCGGTGGGCATCAACTCGGGAACGTTGCCGTTGAGCGGAGGCGGGTACTGCGGCTATGCGATGGCGGTTGCCGAGGCGATTGGAACGCGAGCGGCGTTCGACCACATACAGATTCGGCGACAGGTCTGATGTCGAGCGCGCCGACACTTCCGGGTCCGGCTCCGGCGGCTACGTCCCTGGTCCGAGCGGACGGGACGTGGTTCGATGCGGGTGTCGGCACGTTGTGCGGGCGCATCTCGGCGGCGGGGTACGTGCTCGGGCTGTCGTCAAGCGTGGACCGCCCGACGTTGTACCCCGGAGACTACATCGAAAACACGCAGGTTGTGGACCTAACCGGGCAAGACCTCGTGGTGATGGCGGCGGAGATGACCGGCCTCGTAGTGCCGACGGGTATCGAGATGCCGGGCTACACGACCGGCACGGACGCGCTTTTGCACTACCGCATGGACGAGGTGAGCGGCGGGGCGCGCGATGAAGTCGATTGGCAACACGACTTGCGGATGGTGGACGGCCTCGTGTCGCCATCGGTGCCGACGTACAATCTCGGATACGGGCTCGCGCGCACGTGGGGTGCGGGTGCGGGCGCGATGGCTGGCGAGGCAAGTCCGCTCGTCATCCCGGCCGCTGGTCTGCCGTCGTACACCGTGGATTGGTGGCAGAACTTCGCTGTCGACTCCATCGTGACGAGCAACGGAGTGAGCCCGAACGTATTTCAGTTGCGGTCCGTGACGGCGGGTGGATTGCGGATTCTGTGGGGTGGGCTCGCGGGTATGGGTGCGCATACGTGGCGGCTCTACATCGAGCACTGGAAGGGTGGGGTCTACTCGTCTCAGAACCTCATCGCCACGGCGCGAGCGGCGAATCAGGGTAACGAGTTCTTCTCGGTGGCGTTTGACGATACGACGATGGCGGCGCGGGTTTACATCAACGGCGTGTTGGTCGCGACCACCGGGGCGTTCGCCGTGCATCCTGGCCAGCCTCTTCTCGGCGCTCGTGTCCAGATTGGCGACCCGCTGTACCGAGGCGTCATCGATGACGTGAGGCTGTCGAACACGAACCACAACCTCGCAACGCATCAAGCGGCCTACGCGACGCGGCTGAACGCGCCGTCCGTCTACGCCGTGAGTTGGTGGTTGCATATCAACGTGGACGGCGAGCACTACGCGAGTTGCAAAATCACGGCAGACGCGAGCGGACGCCCGGCGTATCTGCAAGCCCCTTCGTTTCACCTCCCGGGCGTCCACACAATCGCAGCGCGGCTTGAACTAGGACTCGGTGCATGACGGTTCACGCGCACATCCCGGCGGCGTTGCTCGAAAGCGTCGAGAGCGAAGACGTCACGTTCCCGATTGTCCTCGTGATAGCGAACCCCGGCGAGGACGCGGTTGACGTCGCGACTGACACCCATCCGATGTTGCGAATCGCGCACATCTGGGCTGACCCGACCGTCGCACCGGCCCCATATTTCACCGTGGCAATCGAGGCGAATGTCGGTGGCACGGGGTGGGTAACGGCATACACGACGGCGGGTGGGTTCTTCGCTCCCTGGAACGGAGCGGCAAGTGCGGTGTCGTACCACGCGGTGACGTCGCCGTACGTGTTCACCGAGGTGGTGTTCGAATACGCGGGCGGCATCATGCCGCACGATTCGACGGTATCGTTCCGCGTCACGGTCACGAGTCCGATTATCGGGTGGGGTCACTTCCCGTGGGGCCACATGCCGTGGGGCCATGTGACGGGGACGTCCACCTCGATGATTGTGACCTACACGTTCGGCACGGCAGACGAGGAAGCTCCGCAACTGTTGAGCGCCGTGGCGGTCGTCAACGACGTGGTGCGCCTTGTGTTCGACGATACCATGCGGGTGTCGACACCGGACGGCAGGGCGAGCGTCACGACGGTTACGGACGAAACCGCGTGGGGCGCGTTGTCTGTACCGGGAACTCTCATCGTCTCGGTGGACGGCGGCGCGGTGACGACCTACACGGTGGACGCGACGATGCTGTCCCTGGTCTACCCCGTGACGGCGGTAGACATTGCAAACCTTCTCCCGTCCCTGATAGACGGAATATCAGCGCACGCCAACGACGATGGCAAGGTGTCGCTCTACAGCGAGACGATCGGCGACGCGGCGACGTTGCAGGTTACGGGCGGGACGATGAACGCCGTGCTTCAATTCCCGACCGCGCTGGTCACGGGGAACGATTCGTCGGCGCTGTCGGCGAGCAACTACACCATCGCGCGGAACAACGTGTATCCGGCCGTTGCGGTGCATCTGACTCCGCAGTCGGTGGAAGCGGTGGACACGGCGCTCACGACGTTCGACCTCGCGGTCCAGTGGCCGATGACCCCGCAAGCTCCCTACGAAATCACGGTGGCGGCGGACGTCACGGACCACGCGGGGAACGCCATCGACGCGACGGCGGACTCCGCGACGTTCGCGGGATTCCAGCCTCCCGTCCCGGCTGGGCGCGTGACGAAGTTCCCGGTGCCTCAAGCGGCCTACGACGTGGACGATACGCAGGAATTGCGGGCGTTCATCAACGCGCTGGAAGAGGTCTGGAACCTGCAACTGACCGACATTGATAACCTGTCGGACGTGTGGGACCCGGATGTCGTTGACGAGACGCGGCTTGATTTGCACCTCAAAGACCAGGGCAACCCGTTCACATGGGCGGAGTTGGACTTGACCGAGGCAGAGCGCAAGAAGCTGCTTCGCGTGTTGCCCGACCTCTGCAACTACCGAGGCACGGACCCCGGTATCGAGGCGGCGATTCTGACCTTGCTCGGTATCGAGTGCGACGTTGCGCCTGCCATGCTGGACGTGTGGACGCTTGGCGTGTCGTTGCTCGGGGACTACTACCCGGCTCAGGTCGTAGCGGCGAACCCGGAGACGTACAACCTCGCGGCGGCTGGCATGGACTTGTGGGTCATCGTCGACAACGGGCACGCGGTAAACGCCGTGAGCACGACGGCGCAGACGTTCACGCTCGCGGGGCGCAACGCGGCGCAGTACGTCGCAACCTATCAGTTCCGCATCTACGGGTCGGCGGGAAACGACGCGCGATACACGGTCGTGTCGTCTGTCGAGTCCGGGGACGATACGGTGGTCACGGTTGTCGAAGCGATACCGAGCGCGGTGGCAGACGGTACGGCAATCCAGACCATGCAGTTCAGCAACGTCGCTGGAGTGGATTTCGCGGTCCCGGCGGCGGCCACGGCAGACGAAGTGGCGGACGCCATCGCGGCGGACATCTACGGCGGCGCGGCCACCGGGCTGAACCCCGGCGGCGGGAACACCGTGGCGATTGCTTCGATGAATCCGAGCGGCACGATTCAAGTGGTCGGCGGAACGGCAAACGTCGCGCTGGCATTTGACGTTGCAATTCATTCGTCGACAGGCGGTTGCGTGCTCGGTCCCGGCACGGCACGCGAGCGGCACACCTTTGACCTCGTTGTAGCCGGTGCGTTACCATCGGCACAGGAGGAGGTCTTGATGCGTCGCATCGCCAATTGGGCCAAGCCGGTCAACACACACCTCGGTCGCATTCGCACGGCGTATGTGGTCGAGGACGATGGCATCTGGCGACTCGGACGCAGCCGACTCGGCGCGGACACCGTGCTCGGGTAAGGGGAAAACAGAGATGGACCTTCTCAATTTCTACTATCTTCAGCGGGTGCTCGAATCCGAGCTTGACCTTGTAGAGACGAACACGGCGGCGGCGCTCAAGAAAGCGCGGCAAGACCTCGCCATTATTGGGATGCACGACGGCGGCGTGGTGACGCAGAACGCACCGCCCGACTTGTCCGTGCTAGTGAGCGGCCCGGCGCTCGGCACCGACCCGGACGGAGAGCGCCTGTATTGGGCGGCGGCGCAGACGGTGGATTGCAGTCAAGACCACCTCGGCGCACCGACAACGGTCGTTGCTCCCGGTAACGAGCGGTGGATTTCTGTCATCGCGGAATACGACCAGACGCTTGCGCTCCCCGTCACGGACGGGAACGGCGTCACGGTCTACACGCGCATCTACGATTCTTTCAATCTCTACGTGACGATGGCGGCAGAGCAGGCGTTCGGGGCGAACGTCAAACCGGCGCTCCCGGCAGACGGCGTGTTGCTCGCGGACATCCGGCTTGTGTTCGGCACCGTTCAGATTCTCGCGGCGGACATCAACATCGTCGCGGCCGGTATTACGAACCGTCGTCAAGACCTCGTGAGGTACGCAGGAACGTACATCCCGACGGCGGCATACGGCAACCTCGTGGACGCCGTGATCGCCCTGTTCGGCTACGTGGACGCGCTGTCGACGGGCGTTGGTGTGGTGTTCGCGGCGACGGGGACTTGGCGCGACGCTTCGGCTATCGCGGCTGTCACAGTAAGCGGAGCCATCAACGAAATAGTGTCCGATCTGTCGGCGTTTGCCGGTGCCGCGCGCATGGGCTCGGCGGCGCACGTCACGGTCGGAGGGTTCTGCAACCTCGGCAACGGAGCAATTCAAGATGCGCTTGAGGGCATCGCGGACAACGTGGACGGGCACATCGGAGGCGGCGCTCCGGCACATCCCGACACGGCGGTTACGTCGGCAGCGCAGGCGGGGACGCCCGAGTCATGGGCCGGTGGTAGTGTTCGCGGGTTCCTCACTGGTTTGCTCGGGCACGTCAACGACAGGACGGAGAGGGCGGTAGATGAGACGGTGAGCGGGGCTTGGAAGTTCGAGAACGGTGAAGCGTGGCCACGGGATCGGGCCAAGCAATCGGAGAACCTTGCGTTCCGCGATTCGCCCTGGTTTGAGGCGCTATTCGGAGGATCTGCTCCTCCCTGGGAGACACCGGAACAGGTGTGCGCCGATCTCCGAGTCGCGGGGTACAATTGGGCGCAGGCTTGGCTCGGACTGAACAGCCCCTACAACAGCGCCGGATACAACTACCCGGACACGTGCCGCTTCCTCGGCTCGTCTGGCCGGAAGTACGTTGCGTTCCTTGCGGACCTCGCAGGATTTGGAACGCCGTGCAACGTTGTTATGTGGTTCGACCCGTGCGAGATCCCTGTGCTTCCCACTTTCATCGCCGATCTGGGAGCGGTCCCGAACGCTCTCCCCGTACCGGCCGGTCGCTGGGAACCGACGGCCATGTGCTCGGACGGACTGAACGTATACATCATGTTTGTCGACCCGACACTTGGAGCTGCGAGTCCGCATCGCATTCAGGCGTTCAATCTCATCGCGGGCACGATCAAGGTTGGATGGCCGAACGACGGCACTGTGCTCCCTGGAAGCGGACTCGGCACCACCGGAACGATGAAGCAGAGCGAGCGTTGCAAGGTCGTCCAGATGTCGGCGTACGGCGGTTCGGATGTCATCTGCACGCTGAACTCGTGGGTCCGGGGTCCGGTGGCGATTCCCGGAACGACTCCCTGCGTGTCGATGATTAACATGGGGACCGGGGCCATCGTCGCATCCGGCTGCGGCGACATGCCTATCGACGCGGTGAACAACTGCTGGCCGACCGAGGCGCTCGCGAGCGATGGAACGAATGTGTACGTCGGGAGTTGGAATGAGACAACCGGAGTCGGCCAGGTGTTCACGTGCAGGATAGTGAACCCGCAGCTCGGGAGCGCGACAGGAACGTGGCCCTACCAGCTGAACTCCGGAGGGATGCCCGCGTGGGCGTGTCCCAAGGAGTTGCTATTCGACGGTGCGCTCCTTTGGTGCTCGTTCAACGACGGGAATTCGCTCGCGGGAGCGGGACCAATCAACTTCGGGATGACGTTCGGCGCGGTCGTGGCCTATGACTTTACGGCAGACGACTGGATTCCGCAGTTGGCAGCGGCCGACATCCTTGCTGTCGGGCACATGGCATACGACGGGCTCAACGTATGGGTCCAGGTGATGCGCGACATGGACGGTGCTGGGAACAAAGACATCGAGTGCCTATACAAGATGCCTTGCGTACAGGCAAATCCCAGAATCGAACTCACGGTCGGTGCCGACGAGCAGAAGCAACTCGTCGCTTACCTAATGAGCATGAGCGAGTTTGCTCAAATATCAACGACAGACTTCGGCCGGATGTGTTTCGACGGCGACGGCGTTTGGACGATCGTGGACGGAGCCGGTGACGGCCACTCGCTTGAGGGAGTCATCAGGCGAGTCCCGCACGCTGGGTCGAGGTAGCAGTTGGGCGCACAGGAGCACGCAATGGATTCTCCGTCTCTCCCTGAGCCGAGCGTTTGCGCCGGGCATCGGTATCTCGAAAGGAAAATTGACGACTTGGCGAGCGACGTTCACGATGGGTTCGAACGCCTCGGTCAGAAAATAGAGGACGTGCGAGTAGAGCAAGCCGAGACGAATTCGTCATTGAAGGGCGCGTGGCACCGCATCAACGAGCTTGAGCGGCAGGCTGGAGACGTGCCCATCAAGATAGAGAAAGCCGTTCACACGCACATGCGCGGGTGCCCAATCAACGACGTGACAGAGGTCGGCATCAAGTCGGACCGTCGCAGGGATGGCGACCGTGGGCGATCTGAATCCTGCGAACCGACACCAAAGCGCCGCTCCCTGTCTCCGCCGTCCACCCTGTTCCCGTCTCTTCCGAGGTGGGCCGTGGCGATTGGTGTTGGTGTGGTTTTGGCGTGTGTTCTTCTCGGCGTATTCCTTAGCATTTTCATGTCAACTGGCAGTGTGGACAAGGCTTCACACGCCGTGCGCGGGCTTGCCGAACAGGTGGGCTCACATGCTACGATAGAAAACGAAACGGGCGAGAGTCCGCAGGCCGCGACGGCCGCTACAGGAGGAAGTTATGACGACCCTGACCGTAATTAACCCGGCAAAGGAATTTCGCGGCGGCATGAACATCGTTCCCGACGCCGACACCGGCAAGGAACTCGGCGACATCATCTACGACCTCCAGACGGCGGTCAACACGATCGGCAATGCGGTTGTTGAGAGCACGCACGCCGGGCTGGCGCTGCGGACTCTGAACAACGAAGTGGCGGCGGCGCTCAACGGAACGGCCACCAAGAAGTTCATCCCCGAGGGAATCGATTTCATCGTGACCGCGCTGACCGGTGTTCCAAACGGAAACGCCATCGTGACAGTGGGGACCACGGCGGGTGGCACGCAGATTCTTCCGGCGACTCCGTTGACAGGGCTGAACGCCGTAGGCGAGACGTTCCCGATTCAGATCACCGGTATCCTCCCGAGCATCGCGGGGACTGCAACTCTGTACGTGAAAGTGACGACGGCGGACACGGGTGCGGGTTCAACATTGACGGCGACCGCTCGCATCTACGGGCGCGAGAACTGATAGGCGAGTGACGAGGTAACAAATCGCGGTGGGCAACCGCCGACGGAGGACGAGATGGCAATCAGGGTAAGTGCGACAAGGGTTATCACGGCGCTCGACACGACCAAATTGGACGGCATCGAGGCGACGGCAGACGTCACCGACGCGGCAAACGTCGCGGCGGCTGGCGCGGTCATGGACGCGGACATGGCGGGGGCGACGCTCGGGCACATGATGCGCACGGGTGCCGGGGCCTATGCCGTGATTCAGGACAACATGGCGGCGGTTGTTCCCCCGGCTGTCGGCGATGACAGCGTGGCGGGCTACGCGGTCGGCTCGCGGTGGGTGGACAACGCACTCAACAACACCTACGAGTGCGCAGATGCGGCGGTTGGCGCGGCGGTGTGGCGGCTCACGCTGAACGCGGCGGCGGCTGGTGGGGAACTCGCGGGCACGTACCCGAACCCGACCGTGGCGGACGGCGTCATCGATGCTGCGAACGGCCTCGCGGGTGCGGTGGCTGGCATCGTCGTTGACAAGGGCACGCCGAGTTCGTGCGTCATCGCGTTCGACGTGGGTGGTGCGGCACAGCGCCCGGCGGATGGCGCGTCCTACACGTTCAGCATCGGCGGTGTGGCACTCGCGGCCATCGAGGCGCGGGACGTCGTGGTCGACCAGGACGACTTTCTGCGGTCGAGCGCAGGCGTCGAGGAGGACGACACCATCCTCATGGCGGCGGCGTTTGCGGCGTGCATCAACGCCCACACGGTCATCGGCCTGCGAATTCGCGCGGCCATCTACGGCGGCGCGGGCGACGGTCGCTGGTACGTCCAGTGCTACACGCGGCTACAGGCGGACATCACGGCGGCCTCGGCTCTCACGTGCGTGCTCGCGGGTGGGCAGCCGGGCTTCTATCAGGCTCGCGCTACGGCGGTCGCGGCGTCCAAGCGCCAGACGTTCCCGTTCCGCTACGAGGTAACTGCGCAGGACGTGCTCGCTGGTGAGATTCGGTTCGACTTCGGCGGGTCGGCGGTCGTGGCCTACGGGCTCGACATACTGACAGCCGCTGCAAACTACACGCGCATCGCATGGACCGGAGCCGTGACGCTGGCCGGTGGTCAGTTGACCGTCGACAACAGCGCCGGGACCGATTGGGCGGCGGGCAACGTCCTCACGGGCTGGATGCTCTGCACCGTCGCGTAGTCCTTCGGCCCCGGCGGGGGCCTCCCTGTTAGCGTAGCGGTCCCGAGCCGCCGGTCGGGCGGATAGACGAAGAACCGTTCGCGTCGCTCTGGCGCGTCGATTAGGAGGCTTCCGTGGCAGGTTACAGCACCCCGTACGCATTCGCGAACTATCTCGGTGAATGGGCAAACGACGCGGCGGCCTTGACGGAGCTTCGAGCGCGCAAGTGGGATAGCACGGCGGACGGGCTCGGAAACCCGCGCAACGGCATGACCTACTACGCCACGGGCACGCACACGTACAGGGGCTACCAGGGTGGTGCGTGGGTGGACTTTTTGACGCCCGGTGTCTTGACGCTCGACAACGCCTACAACGGAGGTCGTTTCATCACGGCGGACGCGGGCGCGGTGGACATCTCTGTCCCGGTCGCTGTCAACGGCACGGCCCTGTCGTTGCACCAACTCATGCCCTTGGCGACGGTGGATGTGCTCACAATCGAGAACTTGGGGAACACTGGTGCGAGCATCGGGCTGATGGGGACGCGGCGGTGGATTGAGTCCGATGGCGGCAACATGCGGATTCAGCTGACGGCCAGCGATGCGCTTGCCTACGCATTGCAGATCTTCGCGGAGAATCTTGGCGGCGGCACGGCGGGAATCGGTATCGACGCGGACGATGACATTACGATTACGGCGACAAACGGACAACTGCTGCTCCACGGGTTCAACGGAGTCGGTGGTGCCGGTGTCGCGATTGAGGCCACGGCAGGAGGCGGGGAAATAGCGATTGGCGCTGCTAACGTTGCCAACCAGATTTCCGTTGGAACGAACGGTGCCCGCAATATTCAGATTGGCTATTCCGGATCTCTAGCCACTACCGTCAACGCGATGGATGTTGGACTTCTCGCCGATACGAACGATGCGCTGGCGCACGCAATAGTCATTCGTGCAACCAACGCCGGAGTCGGAACGGCAATTCTGAACATCGACGCAGACGACGCTATCACGATCGATTCGCTGGCTGCGGGGTTCTCCATCGATGGCGTCACGGCATCCAACGTCTGCACCACGACCGGAAATCTGACACTGGATGCCACGGCAGGGAAACTCTACGTTGGGACCGGTGCGGGCGGAAGTTCTGTGGCCATTGGTAACCTCCTTCGCGCCATGACTGTCGATGCCGACACGTACACGCTCACTGCGACTGGACTCAACGGTAATTTGCAGATCCTGTTGCACGCCGACGTTGCGGTGCTTCGCGATTTGACAATCGACTGCGACAACGTGAATGCCCTCGGTGCGCGCATTACGTTCTCCGATTCCTGGCAGAAAGACAGCGGAGGTGCTGGCGGGTACACGGTTGCGATGCCGTTTGGCACCACGGCGGCAGAGTGGACGCTGTTCAAAAACAACTTCGGGGATGGCACGTCGCTGCTCAACGCGATCAACCAGTGCGCGTCTTCGGCGGTGACGCTGGATGAGGCGTATGCGGCTGCGGCGGCAACGGTTGCTGTTAATGACTGGGATGTTACCTGGACAACTACAGGGGCATATTCCCATATCTTCAATCTCGCTGGATGTACGGGAGTCGCCGATGGGTTCTTCATCGAGGACGGGACGGATTATTTCAGGTTCACCCATGCTGGCGCGAATACGTTGAACCTGTCCGCCGAGTTAGGGTCCGCTATCATCGGTACGTCGCTCACGTTCGACCTCAACGCAACCGGGGCTGTCACAATCGATGCTGCCGGTGCTAGCGCCATCACGATTGGCGGTGACGCCAACACGGGCGCGATGGGTTTTGGAACGGCCGGTGCGCGGACGGTAACGGTCGGCAACATCACCACGACAACGGGAGTCATTGTCAACACGGGTACTAGCGGATTCCAGGTCAACACGACGGGCGCGGGCACGGTAGACATCAACGGTACAAATGCCGTGACCATCGATGCCGCAACGGGACTAAGTTTGGACGGCGTGGGTGCAAGCAATCTCACGGCAACATCCGGCACGTTGACTCTCAGCACGCTTGTATCTGGCACGTTGATTGTGAACTCGATTGGTCTGCTTGATATTGATGCCGCTGCCAACATCGACATGGATGTCACCGGCACGTTCGACATGCTTTCGACTGGTGTGTTTTCGATAGACGGTACAGGGGCTTCCAACGTCACGGCGTCTTCGGGAAATCTGACCCTGAGCACTCTGGTTTCCGGCGGTCTGATTCTCAACTCGATCGGGATAGTGGACATTGATGGCACGATAGGAACCTGGAATGCGACATCGTTGACTCTTACGACCTCGCTCGGGTTCGATGTTAATGCTACTGGGGCCGTGACCTTGGACGCGGCAGGGACTAGCGCAATCACGATCGGTGGGGATGCGGATACCGGAGCGATGGGATTTGGCACTGCTGGTGCTCGGCAGATCACGATTGGAAATACCACTACGACAACCGGCGTTGCGATCAACACCGGGACGTCTGATTTCGCGATCAACACGAATCAGTTGTATGTGGACCAGCCGACCGGGTTCACGGGGTTTGGAACTGCGACGCCGTTGCAGCGCGCGAACATTCAATCCGGGGCGATCCGATTCGATTACGTTCCGACGCTGAGCTGCGCGGCGGCGGTGCTTGGTGCTGGGGCGGCTGGAGTCAACACGAATGGTGTGCACTCGATTAAACTTACTGCTGTGAATGCTCTTGGCGAAACCGAGCTTTGGACCGGCAGTGGAAATTACACGGTCGTGGCAAACGAGCAGATCGCTTGTTCCAATCTGCCGGTATCCACCGATTCGACTGTTACCGGGCGCTACATTCACATGAACAAGGCCGGGGGCGCAATATGGTACAGAGTCGCGCTGCTCAACAACGTTGATACAACCTACAATATCAACGTTGCTGACACTGGATTGGTTGACGCTGGACCCTCTCGCAACACGACATCATGTCGAATATTTGCTGGCGCAATATCGTGCTTCACGGTTGATTCGGTTGGGAGCCTTGGGATTGGTGGGGATGGGACATTCTCGGTTGCTAGCAGTCCTGGATACACGCAGATCATGGCGGGTCCGTCAGGCGCAATTTTTTTCCGCGCGAACAACGGTGGTGCGTATTACGGGAGGATAAATCAATATGGTATCGGATCGCTTGGCGCGACTCCAACGTCCGGAGAGACGTTCGCCATGCTCGGCACCTCTGCGGCCGGTGTCAAGATGCAGCGCCACACCACCGCAAACACTGCTGGCAACACGCTGTCTGTAGTCGCGGGCGGCGCGACTCTGGCGGCAACGGACAAGGCCGGTGGTCCGCTCTATCTCGTCGCTGGCACGGCTACAGGTTCGGCGGGCTCGTACACCTCCCTGTGGGCTTCGCCGATTGGCGGTGCTGGCGTAGCAGACAACGCCCCGGTTCAGATTCTCACGGCTGGTCCTCTCAGCGATGGTGCGGCTGGAACGATCGCCGTTGGCATCGGCACGATTCTCCCGACGTCGCTACTCGACCTGGAAATCCTTGGCGCGTCCAAGGCCGTTACGGATGTTCTCGAACTGACGAACCGCTACAACGCCGCCGACATGGACGGCACGGGCTCCGCGATTCTTTGGAATCAGTGGTACTATGACGCGGCAACACCGGCTGTTGCGGACGCGGGTCGCATTGCCTGTATCACTGAGAACGATTGGACATCTGTAAACCAGGATTCTTGCTTGGCCTTCTACAACGCAGGCACCCGCGCGGTAGAAGAAAAGATGAGGTTGAATTCCAAGGGCACTTTGCAACTCATGGGAACTGCCATAAACGCAAATGCCTATGGTGCACTCCATTTATTCTATACGGGTACGGTTCCAATTGCGGCCACAGCCGACTCCATCCTGGCCTATGCCGTAGATTCCAGTGATAACACGGCCACTCTCGGCTTGTTCCTGGAGCAAGCAGTTGAGGCGATTGGCGCAGGGTTCACCCCCGATTTCAAGCTCAAGATATTGGTGGGGGGTGTTGAATACAGGATAGCGTTGGAAGCAGTGTAGCAGGAGGAACCAATGACACGGCTGCAAACAACCAACCAAGGGGATAGCGATGCTGACCTACGAAAAAGCCAAGGCGTTCTCCAACTTCCTCAACGTCCAGTCCGGGGCGTACTTCACGTCTCCTGACCCGACGGAGCAGGCGGCCAACCAGAAGGCCGCTGCCGAGACGGTGGACCGCGTGAGGCGGTACACGCGCTACGCCACGGGTATCGCCCGCAACCAGACCATCGTCGACAAGGTGATGGAGGCTGCAACCAAGGCGATGAAGAACGAAAAGCTGGAGGCGTACCAGAAGGCGCACCAAGCGCTCGCCGCCGAGAAGATGGAGACCGAAGAGTTAGAGAAGCGGTCGTCCGCGTTGCGAGCCGAGCACGACGCCGACGAACTCGTGGCAGAGCAGAACCGACGGTACGCCGAACTCATGGCGTCCGAGGTGCTGGCCGATGACGGCGTGACCCCGCTCAAGCTGTACCGCATTCTGGTCACGGACCTCCCCGGCTGGAACGACAAGCCCGAGACGCCGTGTGAGGACCGGGGCGGCATCGTCTCCCCGGCGGACATCAAGTTTCTGTTCTCCATCGGCGTGCTGCACGACCCGAGCGACGACGAAGCCGCGAAGGCCGCCGGACCCGCGAACTAGCAAGCCCGCGTCGATTTCCAAACAACTCGCTTGACATTCGCAAGGGCAAGGCGCAAGCTGTCCCTTGAGGTGGACGGTGGCGAGTGCACAACCCAATTGAGAGGAGTCGGAGTAGATGCCAAGATACTACACCCCCGAATACGCCCGAGTGAAAGTCCGGGCAGCCACGCACGGCATGACATTCGCGCAACTCGCGGGGAAGTGCGGGGTGTCGCGGCAAGCCTTGGAGATGAGTCTCAAGGCAGGGCGTCCCGCGCTGGCCGGGCTGGAACGTCTCGCCGGGGCGCTGACCATGGCCCGAGATGACGTGCTCGCGCCGCTCAAGAATTCGGAACTCATCGCGGCGGCCCTCTGGTACGCCGGGTTGACGGGGGGGCAGCGTTGACGACCTTGGACCACCTGTCGGCGTCGTCCTACGGGCAGTTCTTCAAGTGCCCGGCACAGTGGGATTACGTACACAACCAGGGCATCAAGATACCGCCGGGCATCGCGGCACACGTCGGTAGCGGGTTGCACGGCGCGGCAGAGTTGAACTTCCGGCAGAAGATTGTCACGGGGGTGGACCTCCCGGCGTCCGACCTTGCCGACGCGGCCGTCACCAAGTACCGCGAGCGAGTCGAGAAGGACGGCGTGCTCTGTACGCGCGAGGACAGGCCCGCCCTTGGCCGTCTGCTATCCGAGGGGGTAGACAGAGCGGTGGAGTTCTCGCGCGTGCTGGCGGCCACGGTGGCCCCGTTGTACCGGCCCGCCTCGGTAGAGCAGTTCGTCAAGTACCAGGGGTCGGAGCTGCCGGTCCCGTGGGTGGGGTATATCGACCTCACGACGGCGGACAACAAACTGGTCGACTGGAAGACGGCGGGCAAGCGGTGGCCGAAGGGGCGGGAGCACAAGGAAAATCAGGCGACGATTTATCGCAAGTTGTTCGTCGCCGACCGTGGCATCGAACCGGCCGAGACGGTGTTCGAGGTGTTCTTCGATTCGAAGGACGGGGCGAAGCGAGACGACCGGACCACGGTGCGGGACGACGCGGATTGGGTGGCGTTGCAGCACGGCGCGGGAATCATGCTGCGGATGATAGACCACGGCGACTTCCCACCGTGCCCGCCGGGGTCGTGGAATTGCTCGCCCACGTGGTGCGGGCTCTTTTGGATTTGTCGTCATGTGTCCGAGCGGGTTCGGAGATTGCCGAACGTGTGAGTGCAATGCGTGAATGCGATTGGTGCGGTCGGAGATTTGAGAACGGAGACGTTCATCGTTTCAAACGAACGGGTGATGCTGTTTGCTTCGTCTGCTTTCACGGTCCAGAGTACGAATTTAGAATGCTGATATTACCTTGGCTGGAAACTGGACAATGGAATGAATCGACGAATCCAATACGAGACGACATTGTGAACAACATCAATATTACAACGGCAATTCCTAGCGTTGCGACAGTCGGAGAAATTACCGATGTTGCCCAGGATGATTTAGAAGGAAAACTCGGCTGGTAGGCCGCATCGAAAGGGGATCAAAATGGCAGGCAATCAGGAATGGCAGGGAACCGTCAAGGTCGTGGACCCGCAAGCGCTCGCGCCGGTCGCGCCGATTCAGGCGCTCGCACAGTCGGCGGCAGTCGACGCGGCGCGTGTGTTGTCGGAGACGCAGGCCATGGTGCTCATGGCGAGGTCCAACCCGCGCAACGAATTCGCGGTGCTCAAGAAAATCAAGGCGATGTGCTCGCGGTTGCGGCTCGCCGATAAGGCGCTCTACTCGTTCCCGCGCAGCAACAAGACCGTTACAGGCCCGAGCATCGATCTCATGGAGGCCATCGCCACGGCATACGGCAACCTGGACCACGGGTGGCGGATGCTCGAAGAGGATGGCGAGTCCGTGCGCGTGGAAACCTACGCCTGGGACATGGAGACAAACTCGCGAACTCGTATCGAGTTCTGGATGCGCCGCGTCCGCGACACGAAGCAGGGGGAGAAGGAACTCCATGACGAGCGCGACAAGTACGAAATCGTAGCGAACTACGCCAGCCGTCGCAAGCGCGCGTGCCTGGAGAAAATCATCCCCGTCGACATCGTTGAGCAGGCTGTCGAGTGGTGCATGAAGACCATCGAGAAGGGCGATGACGAGATGCCGCTGGTGGACCGCATCCGGGGCATGGTGTTGCAGTTCTCGGAACTCGGTGTCAGCCAGGTCATGTTGGAGAAGCGGCTCGGGCACACGGTGGACACGACCATCGCGAAGGAACTGCCCGAGCTTCGCGCCATCGCCAACGGGTTGAAGGGCGGACGCGGCCGGGAGGAGTTCTTTGACCTCGCGCTGGCTGGGCAGGCTCCCGCGACGAAGGCCCCGGCACCGACCTCGAAGCCCGAACCCGCGCCGGCCGAACCGTCCAAGGCTGCGGACCCGCCGGCGCGGGGCTCGACTCAGAACGGCGCGGAACCAGTATCTACGCGGACCAATGGCGGCGCGGAACCCGCCCCGGTCCACGTCGTGACGAAGCCCGAGAAGTCCGAGCCCGCCGCCGAAGCGACACCCCGGCTGTTCGCCACGTTGCTCGGCCGGTTGCACAACACCTACAAGATGACAGACGAGCAAATCCGCGCGGCGCTCGGTGGACCCATCGAAGGCGCTCCCGTCGAGGAGTTGGAGCGAGTCATCACCGAGGCCGAACTGCGAAACAAGCGGACGCGCAAGGGCAAGGCCCCGCCGCCGCTGAATCTCGTGCCACAGGGCGAGCCCGAGACGGGCGGACCTCCCGATATGGAGATGCCGCCGGACGACAACGAAGAGTTCTAGGAGGTGCCTCGTGGCGTTCATCAAAAAAAGCGGCTACTCGCAACCGCAAGCCCCGGAGAACCCCGTGCCGCCGTCGCAACGCGCGCAACTGGCGCTCGGGTTCCGACACTACGATGATAGCGACAAGGCCCCGAGCGAGTTTGAGACGACGGAGCGGGAGCACGTCGTGAAGCAGCTTCGCGCCGAGGTCCGCGCCGAAGCTCCGGCCGGTTGCCGTTGCCCCATCTGCGACCGTGTTGTGAAGTCGTACCACCGGGCGATGAACGCGGATATGGCGCGGTTCCTCATCCTGTTGTGTCGCGAATACCTCGCCAAGCCGCCCGGCACGTTCGTGGACATCCGCACGATTTCGGTCCGGGGTGGCGACTACGCGAAGCTCACCCATTGGGGGCTGGTAGAGCAGGCGCACAACGACGACCCCGCGAAACGCTCTAGCGGCCTCTGGCGTCCGACTCCGCGCGGGCTGGCATTCGCCCAAGGGACGGCGACGGAGCCGAGCCACGTGGTGCTTCTCGACAACCAGGTGCAGGGGTTTGACGAAGACCGCGTGACCATCTGGCAAGCGCTCGGGACGCACTTCAACTTCGAGGTGCTTTGGAGGGGGGAGAAATGAAAGACGACACAACGAACTGGTACGAGGTCCGCTGTCACGACGGGATTCAGTGGCGAACGTGCGACCTCTCCGAGTGCCACCCCGGAGACCTCGTGAGGGTCAACTCAAGCGATGGTCCCGGCGAGCCGTTTATCTACGCGGAGCCCGAGCCGCTTGAGCACAACGTGGGGGCGGTGCCGACCGTTGACGAGCCACCTGCCAAACGGAGTTTTGACCCAAGGGAGGACATCGTTGCGCGCATCCAATCGTTCTCGCCGAGTCGTCACGGCCCGGCATCCTGCCCGTGGTGCGGCGAGTTGTTCGGGCCTCAGTGGGAGATTGAGGACGTGATAGTCAAGTCGATGGATTGGGACGGAGACGAAGAGGAGCGGAATGGTAGCCCGCACGCCATCACGTGCCCGCGCTGTGGTTGGCTCGGGACGTTCGTGCGTTTGCCTTGACTTCGGAGACGGCGCGTTGTAGAAAAGAAGTGCAATGCAGAACAATACTGGTCAGATTCTCCGATCGAAGCATCTGCGGGTAGACCCTCCCAAGGTTCTGCATTGCACCGCAGGTGCTTCGTTCAGAGAAGCTGACACGTTTGGAGGGTTCGACGATGGCCGAGTCACACGCTGAAATCCAGGCACAACTCGAAGCCGCGAACCTGCGCTTGATAGAGAAGCGGCGGGCGCTCGGGATACGAGACGACCGGCCGGTTCACGTCGGCGACGTCGTTGGCGACGTGCTCGCGGACCTGCGGCGGGAATCGGAGGAGGGGAGATGACCTCTCAACGCGAACCGTTCACCTGTCTCTACCGGGGCATCTGGAACGATGACAAGTTTTGGCTGCGCTCGGAACTCGGGCAGCGGGTTTACCTCTACGTCCTGTCCACTCCTCTCGGTAACGGGCTTGGCTGTTTCAAGGCCGGGATGGCGGCGATGGCCGAGGACCTTCGAATGTTGCCGTCAAGGTTCGCCGAAGGTTTCGGGGAAGGTTTCGATGAACGTTACGGGGAACCTTTGTTCGACTATGACGAAGGGGCTCGGGTGGTTTTCATCCCGAAGTATTTAGAACGCAACCCCCCGAGCAACCCGAACGGAATCCGGGCACTCGCCAAGGCGTTCGTTTCCATACCGGACTGCAAACTGAAACTCGATTGCTATCAAACGGTTAAGGCGTTTGTTGAGAGGAAAAACCCAACAACAGAGGGAGGGGGAAAAACGTTCGCGCAAGCATTCGCCGAATCATTCGCTAAACCTTCGCCGAACCATACCGCCAACGTTGACCGAACCATGCCGTTATGGTTCGAGGACTCACCAGGAATAAATACCGTTCCCGTTCCCCCTTCCGTTCCCTTGGCCGTTCCCGATACCTATACCGGGAGTGCGTGCCGCACTCCTCACGCGCCCGCGCGCCTTGAAATTGAAGATCCAAGAGGAAACGAAAACGAGTGGGACTGGAAAGCGTTACCACCCGAACTGATAGAACAGCTTTCAATTTTGAACGGCGGGAAGAAAGACAGACACGTCGCGGCGGTTCGACTCCTCTGGTACTGGCCCGACCTTGGAGCGCAGGAAGCACAGGAACTCGCCGTCCAAACGTGCGGGCTGTACATCGACAAGGGGTTGGACATTCGAGAAGCGCTCGCGACAGCGGCCACGGACCGGCGGCGCAAGGACGGGCTACAGGGATTTGGTCGCTTCCTGTCTCGCTGGCTCGGCATCGAGTTGGACCGACAGCACAAGGCAAACCGAGCGGCAGGCGGACCCGGCATCGTCGAACCTCCGAAGAAACAAGCGGCGTGGGAAATCGAAGCGACCCGGATTCAAAAACTGTGGGATGAAAAACATGGCAAAGAACCCGCAGCCGGTTGATGGCGGGCGCGTCCCGCCGCACAACCTGGAAGCCGAAGCGGCCGTGCTCGGGGCGGTGCTTCTCAACAACGCGGCCTTCCACGTGGCGGCCCCGCGTATCACGTCGGCAGACTTCTACGCCTGGAAGCACCGCTACATCTGGGATGCCATGCTCCGGCTGTCCAAGTTGGGCGAACCGATTGACGCCGTGACGGTCGGCAACGACCTGATACAAGCGGGGAACCTGGAGAAGTGCGGCGGTACCCTGGCTCTCGACGGACTGATAGAAGAGGTGGCGACCGTCGCAAACGTCGCGCACTACGCAACTATCATCGCGCGCAAGGCGGCACTCCGGCGAGTCATCTACGCGGCGCAGACCATCGTGGCGGAAGCGTTCGCGAACGGTGGTGAGGACGAAACCGTTGAGGAGTTTTTAGCGCAGTCGCGCGCTGACTTCACGGCCGCGTCCCTGTCCCTGGCTTCCACGGGCAGCGTATGCCAGTCGGCGAGTCAAGGAATGCACGACCTATTCAACGCCTTGGAGGCGGGTAAGCCCATCGTCGAGACGTTGCCAATAGGGTTCGGCGGGGTGCGGATTCCGAGGGGCACGCCAACGGTCATCGGCGGTAGACCCTCAAACGGAAAGAGTGTTTGCGCCATGACGGCAGCTCGGAACCTAGCGACGCAAGGGCGGAGCGGCATTTACTTCTCGCTTGAGGAGACATCGCGGGTTCAGTGGGCGCGGCTTGCGTGCCAGATGTCGGGCATCGCGGCCAAACGAATCATCGAATGCGACGTGCGAGGCAACGAATTCAAGGTGCTCTCGGACGCGGCGAGCGAGGCGGCCCGGTTCAACCTCTACCTGTGTGACCGAACGGGCGTCGACTCCATGTTCGTCCGGCAAGAAGCGGCGGCGCACAAGGAAAGGCACGGCCTGGATTTTGTGGTCGTCGATTACATCCAACTCATCCGCGAGAAGGAGCGATCGGGGCAGGCGCGACACGAGCGGTTCGCAGAAGCCATGCAAGGGCTTGTGGACCTCGCGCGAGAACTGGACATCGCGGTTATCGTCGTTTCGCAGATTCGGCGGAGTGAATTCAACCCCAGCAAAGAACCGCCACCGCCGAGCATCGAACAACTGAAAGAGTCGGGCGAAATCGAGCAAGCGGCGAAACTCATTCTGCTTTTGCACTACCCCTACTTCTACACAAAGAGCATCGAGGGGGCGGAGCAGAAGCCGAACGCCTTGCGGATGGACATCGCGAAGGACAGCATCGGAGAAGGCGGGGTGCGGATGCTTCACGCCGTCATGCCTCGCCTGTGGGTGGGAGACGTGGAGACCGTATTCGAGCCGGGGCAACCGGGCGAGACGTATCGAGAGAATAGGCCGGGGGAGTATTGAGGTCGCGGGACTGACATACCCGAGGCTCCCGTGGTAGAATCTGGCGAAAGGTGCAACGGATGACGAACACTTGTATCATGGTCGGCGGTTCCCCGGTGGACATCGGCATCCCTGTTATTCGGTGGACCGACCCCGGCGGGTTCGACGGCTACACGACCAAGGCCGTGACCGTAGAGGACCGCAAGACGGGGAAGGACCGGACCATCAAGGGACCGCGCTACAGCGCCCGCAAGGCGGGGCTGGCCTCGGTGTCGCAGTTGTTCGTGCATCACTCGGGGGGGGACGGGAAGAACCCCTCCGGCATGTACCAGACGCTTTGGATGGACCGTGGGCTATCGGTCCAGTTCGCCATCGAGGACGACGGCCGGGTGTACCAGTTTCTTGACGCGGTGGAATGCGCTTGGCACGCGGGGGCTCATAACGGGATTTCGGTGGGCGCGGAGTTGTGCCTGTTCCCGGACGCGGCGGCTGACCCGGACTACTACAGCCCGGCGAATTGCAAGCGGCGGAACAACCTACCACATGCCACCCGGTACGAGACGTTACAGGGCTCGCCACGCAAGGTGTACGTCATGCCGGACGTCCAGGTTGACGCCTGCGCTCGGGTCATGGCGGGCGTGTGGGCAGCCGTGACGAAGGCGCGGGGCGAGACGACCACGGCCCCGATGTTCCCGCGCGTCGGCGGGGTGATTCCGCGAGAGGTCATCACGAACTCGAAAGAGCACGTCGGGATGATAGGGCATCTGCACGCGACAACGAAGAAGTTCGATCCTGCCGGATGCGACATGGAAGGAATGGAGCGCCTTTGCGGCTTGTACGCAGCGGCGTTTCGCACAGCGCTAGGAGGTTAGTTTTGCTTGACGAATACTTGAAGCAAAAGAAACAGGCGGAGCACGAACGGCGCGTCAAGCGCGAGAAGCGCGAGATGCTGATAATGGGGGTGGTGTTGGTTGTGGCGGCCATCGTCGCGGCGTGTCTGTTCTACGCCTCGCGAGCGGACGCGTCGGCTGAAACAGAGTTGACCCACAAGGGGAAGGCTTGGGTAGTGAAAGCAGGGCGCGCATTCGCGGCAATTACGCGGCGCGAATCTCCGAAACAGTGGTACGACTGCGGCGAGTTGACGCCGACCGATCAGTGGAATGCTCGCGGGGAGCGCATCGCAGAAGCCGCCTTGCTTGCGATGAAGCGGAACAGCCTGCACGTTGACCCCATGGGCCTTCTCGCGGTCGCCTGGAATGAGAGTCGCGGAAACGCTTGCTCCATCGGCCCTCGCACCCGAGCGCGAGCCGAGAAGATGGGGCTCCTACCAGCCGGGAAGACGTGGCGAGAGTACACCCGAGCGGACGTGCTGGCCGTGCTCGACAACCCAAAGTGGAAGGAGCGCGGCAACGTGGCGGACGTTGGCGTCTGGCAAGACGTCTATCCGCCCTACGCGCGCATTCTCGACGACAGCGGCGACTTGACGTGCTTGCGTCCGAAGAACGTCCGCTGTCGCATCCCGCGCACGTCCGAGCTTGTGACCGTCGAGACGAGCGCCGAAGTGGGGGTTCACGGGATGCTTGTGCGCTACTTCCATTTTCGGACTCGCGAGCCGTGGTTGTACTGGCCCTGGACGATTCGGGACAGCTACAGCCGGGCGGTTAAGGCGACAATTAAGGCGCTGAATGACGAAATGAAAAAGGGGAAAGCATGAGTGAGCAAATCGAAATCATCGTGTCCGAAGACCTGCCCTGGACGAACCGCAACGCGCCCCACCCCGGACACCGGGAGATTGAGCGCATCGTGGCGGTGTGTGAGGACAACCCGCGCGGAAACCATCCGAAGCGAGTCGTTGCCGCCAAGGTTGCGCTCGACAAGTGGATTGCCGAGAACGGCGGTCGCGTGCGGTCGCTGAACCCGACGAAGAACGACGACGGGTCGCCCGGCTTCCTCGCTGTCGTCGAGGGGTACAAGCCGCTACCGAGGCAGCGGCCGGTGGCGAGGGCCGGGGTGCATGCGCCAGCGCCGAACCGGCTGGTCAAGGGCAGGTAGCCCGTGGCAACCGACCCCAACCGCCTCGCCCTGCTACGTCGCCTGTGCGACCTCGTGGGTGACCCAGAAGCTCCCTACGCCCACTCCATCCACGCGGAGCCGGGGCAGGTCTACGCGAGCAACGGGCCGCCCTTCCCGCCGCTCACGGTAATCGATTCGACAACGACGCCCATCAAAGAGTTGATGTACCACCGGCAGACGGTGGCCGTAGAAATCCACCCCGGCGAGGAGCCCGAGCGCATCTCGGTCAACCGCATGGTCGGCGTGCTAGAGGACGGTCGAGAGGTGTGCATGGGCGAGGTGTGGGCGCTCCCGGACGTCATGTTGACGGCGGCCGAGCGCGGGCCGGTGAAGTGCGCGGCGTGCGGGATACTGGTCAGGGAGCTCCCCGTGTTCGATGACGCGGGGCTGGCCTACCACAAGGGGTGCGTGGGATGACGACCAAAGCGGACATCATCGCGGCGGTGCAAGCGGCGGCGGACGCCTACTACGTCGCCGACCCTGTGACGGGCGCGTCGGTAAAGCTCGGGCTCGGGTCCACCGGAACGGTCGTGACGATCGCGGGGCAGAAGTTCGACAGCGGCGCGGCGTGGGGGCCGGAGCCCGCCGCCATCCCGTGCCAGGTGGAAGGGCTCGCGGACTATCTGGACGCGGCGGGGCTCGGGAATATGACCGCGTTTCACGACAAGATTAACGAGCTTGTGGCGGCTCACGGACAGCTTGTCGCCGACTACAACGGCGGTATCGTCCCGACCACGGCCCTCCCTGTTTTGCCCCTCCCGTAGCGTCCCGACCAGCAACGGCGCGGGTTTGCGGGGCTGAAAAAAAACGACATAGGCCGTGTCGATTTTGCTGTTTCCGCCTTGACAGGCGCAAGGCGAGGCGCTATATATAGAGCATGGGCAGCGAGAAAAAGGAGACGCAAATGAAGATTCAGATTTGGAGTGGCGAGGGGGACGGACCGGGAACGTGCGAGACGTACACGGCCGAAGAGTCGCACACCATGACGTGGCGCAAGTTGACCGCGCGTCTGACCCGCGAGCGCTGTGGTGGCGACCGATGGGCCAAGGCGACGTGGGAGGACGGAGAGCCGGTTGTGCCGTCGCAGTTGGACCAGCGCCGCAGGTACGGTAGCAGGTAGTCCGAACGAAAAAGGAGAATCACGATGACCAAGCAACTGTCACACTACATTGTCGGGCGCACGGTGCGCGTGTTCACTGACCCACTCACGCGGAAGGACGAAGAGGGGACCGGAACGGTGAAGAAGATACTGCAAACGCCGGAGCAGACGGGCGTCACGGGGCAGTATTACGTCGAGGTGACATTCGGCGGCGAGCGCGCCCGATACGGTCGGTTCGTCAACGTCGGCGACGTGTTCGGGGTCTGAGCACAACCCTCCCCGCCAGCCGCAGCCGGGTGCGAGCCCCGACCGGGGAGCCAGTGACCGAACGAAAAAGGAGAACCCCATGAGCAACAACATGAGCGCGGTTGAGATGCTGGCGACCTCGAAAGCGGTCGCGGAAAAGAACGTGAAGGCGGCGCGGTCGGCAATGGACCCCGGCACCTATCCGGTTGACGTGACGGTTCGCCTGTCGGGCGCGGTCACGGTCGGCGAGGATACGGACAAGGCTTCGACGTCCAGTCTCGTCTCCGAAGCGTTCCTGATTTTGGCCCTCAAGATGAGCGGTTGCACCCGCGAGCGGTCCATCCAAATCATCGAGGGGCTGGCGAGCGAGTTCGTCGGCAGCGCGGACAGGGACGCGGCGAAGGCGGCTCGGGATGCGGCGGTCGCGGAGTTCGACGCGGACGGCGCGATGCGCGCGTTGTTCACCGGGCTCAAGGCGAGAATGCCCCGCACGCCGGTCAGCGGCGCGGTCAAGTTCGTGGGCGAGGTGGAAGTCATCGCAGCCGCGAGCGCCGAGAAGGCTGCGTAGTCTCCATCCCGTTTGACAAATCCAACCGTCGGCCGTACATTGCAATCATGCTTCGCGCCTCCCAAGAAGCTCCCGACGGGCCACACGAGAGTCCCCCCACTCCCGTTGTCCACCTCACGTCGAGGGCTTCTTAGGGGGCGTGAGGCCGCAAGGGGATTCATGCCGCACCGCTCTAAAGCCTTCCTCGCCTTCGTCCACACCGCGCGTCGTGACGGCCTGTGCGTGGCGTGCGAGTCGCGGACGTGGAGCCAACTTCACCATTTTGGATCCGATGGCGGCGCGGGGCTCAAGCCGTCGGACTATCTGGTTGTGCGGTTGTGCCGGGAGTGTCACGCGGATTCGGTCTCCGGACGAAAAATTCTGGCAATGCGCCGAGATGGGTTCGACCAGATGGCGGCCGACTATCTCGCCGACGCGGCGGACTCCCTGTCCCTGTGGTCCGCGCACCTCGAAAGCCGCCTTGCCGAATCCGAGGCGAACGGATGCGCTCGTGACGAGCTGGTCACGTGGCTCATGGATTACGACGCAACCGACCTGGCAGGCGCGGAGGCGTGGCTTCTCGCGTGGGCGCACCGTCGGCACGCGAACGCGCTAGAAGGGTTCTGCGAGGCGTTGGGGGAGGTTGTGAAGGCGGACAGTCTGGAAGGCGCGCGGTTCACCGCGGACCGGGCGCTAAAGGCGTGGCTTCCCGGTCAAACTTGAAAATCATTTCCGATTCTGATACTCATTGAAAATGGAGCGCGAATTCAGGCCCGTGGACGTGCGTCAACTGCTTCTGTCCATCCTACGTGCCGACGCGACTCCTCCGAAAATCCGACCGGGTCACGTAGCGACGTGTGAGGGGATCACCGTGGCCCGGCGGTCCCTAACTGGTAAGCTATCCCTGAGATGCTTTCGCGCGGCGCACGGGACGGCACCTCAATACGCCTCGATACAGACTGCGCTCTGCAAGCTCGTGGGGGGATTCCCGACGTGCACGACGTGTGGCGGGACGGGGTGGCTGGCTGTCGACGGCAAGGAAGCGCGGGAGGCGGCCTTGAAGTCGCTGGCGTTCGGCGCTTTCCGGGGGATACGGTTCGAGGCGCTGTCATCGGCCGATGAACTCCTCAAGCAGTCGAGTATGATGGACCTCATATCAGGCGGGGCGAACTGTGGGCAGAACCAAGCTAAACCCCGCTGATAGACGCGCGGCGATACGAGCCCGCCAGGTTGCCTTGTTTAAGGCCATTTGCTCCATCGTGCGAGAGGAGCGCCAGCCGCCAACGATGCTCATGCTCAAGGCGCGCACGGGCTACGGCAAGTGCATCGTCATAGCCGACCTCGCGGTGCTGATACGGCGCGGCACGGTCAAGCGAATCACGAACCTCTACGGCAAGGGGAGCCCCGGCTATTCGTGGGTGCCCACCTCGCGACGTCTCGCGCACGGTATCGGATTTTGCTCAACCGAGGGGTGCGACGCGGACCCGGAGCTTGTCGTGGCCGGGCACGCGCTCTGCGCTCAATGCTCTCGTGGCCCGGTGGACGCGGCGCACGGCGGCGGGCAGTTCCGCAGCGAGGAAGACGAGGACCGCACGGGGAGGGAGATGGTCGCGTCGAACTACAACGCCTCGTGCTACGCGGGCGGGTGGGAGCCAGCGGACGGCGAGAAGGAGCCGCGAGCGGTCCCGTTCCCGAGGATGGGCACCTCACTGTACAAGCGCAAGGTTCCAGCCCGCATCCCTGGCCTGTCGCTCCCCACGATGACCCCGTCCGAGGTTGAGGCCGAATTCGGGTAGTTCGCGGGTGTGCTTACAAAACGTAACAACAAAACTTGACACCGTGAAACGCTTGTGCTACCTATATCTCAGGCAGCGGGGAAACCCGCACAACGAGGAGGAGCAAGGTGGGCACGGTAGCGGTAGCGGTTGACACGCGGCGGGTCACGGCGTTGAGGGCCGTGCCAAGCGGCGAAGTCGAGAGGTTGCGGTTGCACGTAGAGCGACAGGCGGCGGTTATCCGGCGTCAAGAGCAGCGCATCGCGGACCTCATCGACTTGGCCGAGCGCCAGCGTGTCGAACTGGACCGAGTGAAGGCGCGCGACTAGCGATGGTTGCGCTGTACCTTCTCGCGGCGCTCGCCGCCGTGGTGCTATTGCTCGCCCTTGCGGACCTCGTGAGGAACGTTCGGAAACCTAGCAGCCTTGGGGATGGGAGGCGTTCGTGGCAAAGAGCAAAGTCAAGTTTTCGTGTCCGAAGTGTGGCGGCCCGCTCGTAGTCGAGCATCGGCACGGCGTTGTTGAGAGCGGCATGTCGGGGTGCCCCACGGTGTTCGCGTCGCAGGCCACGTGCCCCGCCTGTGGGCGCAAGGCGACGGCGCACCTATTCGGGCTCGGGCCGTCTCCGGTCGCGGCGCAAGCAGCGATGGAGAGGACGATTGAGGGGGCGAGAGTATGAACGGGGAGACGTGCGCCAAGAGGGTCAGCAAGGGTGGACCTCGGTGGCATCGCGACTATGCCGACTGCGGCAAGCCCGCCAAGGGCATCGGCAAGGACGGCAAGCCGCTGTGCGGCATTCACCTTGCGGCGGAACGGAAGCGGGCGGAGACGGACGCGAAATACCAGGCGAAGTGGGACGGAGACAAAGCGTTCCGCGCCGAGGTCGCCGACTTCGCGAAGGCTCACGCACTCGGGTCACTTGCGGCACGGGACCACACGTACCGTTCGGTGTCGCTATCGTTGGACGAACTGGCGAAACTGGTCGAGAGGGCAGAGCGGTAGCACTGAGGTGGACGCATGATACGAAATCGAAAACTGAAAGTTTGGAACGGCCTAGTTTGGTTGAATCGAAAACAGATTTCTTCTTCCATCTGTGCGTACTCTCAGAAGGACGCCGTGAACCTGCTAAACGAACTCGGATTCAGTTTCACACTCGGAGAGTTTCGAGACTATTGGCCGCCGTGCTGGGGCAACTCCATGGACGGGATAGAGCCCGAGCGCGGGCTGTGGATTGAAATGGAGCGCGGCAAGCCGGAGCGATTCGTGCGCGCGTAACTGAGGTGGACAAGTCGGAAGGGGATTGCAGTGTCGAACTATCTCGAATTTCTGTCGGCGAAAACTCACCAAGGGTGCGAACACGGATTCGAACCGCTGTGGCTACCTAAGGTGCTTGCATTTGTGTTCTTCTTTTGTGTGACATGGTCCACAGAGGGATACAAGGTTGCTCAATGCGTTGGCTTTTACGTAGGAACCATTGGTGAAGCAGCGGAATGGTATTCGATGGTGAACATCAAGGGCACGCCTGAGTTCGGATTCCTTTCTACCACATTGTTGGCAGGAATGTCCATCGCGCCTGCGAGCCTCCCTGGATTGTCTAATCCAATTCGGTCCATAATAGTATTGTTTGCCACCTCTCCAGCAAGGATTGTTGGAAGCCCTCCAATTCTCAGATTTCCATTTACCGAAGCATGCTCTGGAACAGAATTGTCGAGTACGATCCCTAGCGTGCCAACGGGGACGCATAAAATGATCTCCGCACACTTCACACATGACTTCGATGCGTTCATCCTTGGGGGATGCACGACCAGTGAATGCGGATGCCATACACACCCTAGAGCAGTATTTACCAAGGGCGGATGGTGGCTTATAGAAAGACTCAGAACATACTGGACATGTTTTGTAGATGCCTTTCTTGGGAGGTCCACTAATCCAGTATTTTACTCGTTTCATAAAAAGATAATTGCACAATTACACGATCATGTCAACACACTTGCACTCGGCTCGGAGTGCTACGGCGCCGTCATCAACGGTCGCAAGGCCATCGGTATCGAACTCAAGGAATCGTACTATCGGCAGATGGTGAAGAACGTCGCCGAAGGTGCGAAGACGGGGCGCGGATCCGAGCAAGTTCTTTTGCCGGGAGTCATCCCGACCGAGCCCATGATGGAGGCTCCCGAATGACCACACTCTTCGAAAAGCGCGGAAACCGCTATCACCCCGTGCGCGACACGGCGGCATGCGACGGGCTCGGGCTCGGGTCGCACGTCGTGACGGTGATGAAGACGGAGGACGGTTGCACGCTGACATCGTACCGAGGTCCAATCATCCCGGCGTTCGCGTCGGTGCTCGCGGCGATACCGTTCGCGCGAGAGGCGATGCTGTCGGCGATGGTTGCGGCGAACCGAATTGAGAGGCCCACCAACCGGACGATGACCGCGAAGCAGAAGCGCGCGTGGGCAGCGTACAAGGTGGTAATGGCCGAAGACGCGGAAGTGCCGATGTGCTTCGAGGGCGTGTCCATGCACGACGTCGTTGACGCGGGAATCAAGGCGCTCGAAGCGCAGATGGGGGTGGTGAAATGAACCCTGCCTACATGCTCATGGTCGCGACGTTCGTCATGCTCGGTGTTGCCGTGGCGACGTGTCACGACGGGTGCGAGCCAGAAGACACGAAGTGCGACGGGACGGCGGTGGAAGAGTGCGCGAGCGACGGTGACTGGTACACGGTTGAGAACTGTGCCGACGTCGGGCCGGGCACGTGGGAGTGTTGCGAAACGGCGCTCGTGTGGGAGGGCGCGGAGACGGCCGGTTGCGTGCCGGTCGGGGATTGCGACGGAGGTGTCAATTGACCGCGAAACTCGTTGACCTCGTAGGCAAGGTGAAGACTGGCGCGGCGGCAAAGCGGGTGTGTCTGGCGCTGGCGAAGCACTACGGCGCGTACATCAAGTACGGGCCGGAATCGGCAACGGTGCAAGCGTTGGCGGCGGCACTGGACGCGATCGGCGTGAAGGACCGGGAGTTATTTCTGCGCACCTGCGCTATCACGGTTGGCGACGTCATCTATCTGCCGTTCCGGCCCGGCCCCAATGATTGGTATCCAGAGGCGCAAGTTGCCATCGTGGCGCACGAATGCCAGCACGTGCAGCAGGGTGGTGACGCGCACCTCCTCTTCTGGCTGCGCTACTTCACCTCGAAGGCGCACCGGGCCGAATACGAGACGAGCGCGACGGCTGTCGAGATGGAGGTCTACTGGCGTCTGGCCGGGCGGTTCCTCGACGTGAAAGAGCAGGCGTCGCGGCTGTCGTGGTACGGGGTCGGCAAGGCGGACATCGCCGTGTGCGCGAAGCACCTTGCCATCGTGCAAAACACGTTGCAGCGGGGCGGAGAAGTGAGCGAGCAAATCAAGGTCATCGCGAAGGCGATAGGAGGTGGGAGATGAGCTTGGGAAAAATCATCGGGGATGCGGTGTACGTCGCTCTGTGCGAGGCGTTCGGCGAGACGCGCAAGATTAAGCGCCCGCGAGTGGTTGTGAAGCGCAAGATGGCGCGCAAGCCTCGCAAGGTTCGCGTGGTCCAGCCGCCGACCCGCCCGTTCAAGTCGGGCGAGTACGATGCCCTGGTCATCGCGGCGTGCGACACGTGGCGGACGGTTGCCGAGATGCGAAAGCGTCCCGGCCTCACTGGTGTCATCGCGTCGCGGCTGTCGACGAAATGCCTCGCCATGTTCAGGAAGGGAAAACTGAGTCGGCGCGTGCGCAGTGAGAAGCCGTTGGAGTTCGAGTATCGGGTGTTGCCGAAGGCCACGGCATGAAGCGCCGTTCCCTCACGTTCGTCCCGCTTGAGCATGACGAGCAGGTCACGGTCATCAAGTGGTGTCGAGACTACGCCCGATTCCGCTGGCCCGGCCTCTGTCTGCCGAACGGCGACTTCGCGATCTACGCGACGCCGAACGGTGGTGAGCGGGTCAAGGCGGTCGCAGCTCGGCTCAAAGCGGAGGGCGTCAACTCGGGGGTGCCCGACTTGCACGTGCCGGGGCTGCGGCTGTGGGTCGAAATGAAGCGGGTAAAGGGCAGCGTCACAAGCCAAGCGCAGAAAGACTGGCACGCCTATCTGCGGAGCATCGGCGACACCGTCGTGGTAGCCAAGGGTGCGGCGGAAGCGATCAAGGCGATTACGATTGCGGCTGGCGGACGTGTGGTCCACATCAAAACTTGCGAGGACTTCGAACGAACGTTTGGAGCGCCAGATTCGGTCACAATTCCAAAAGAAGTGATGAGATTTCTAGATGGAGACCCGCTGTCGTTATCGGTTGTGCGCGTTGTTGGAACGCCGAAGAAGGAGCCGACAAAGTGAAAGCCTTCACCGTCTACCCCTGGTACGCCTGGGCATTCTGCGCGGCCGGCAAATGTTGTGAGAACCGCACGTGGAAACCGACCCTTGCGCACGGCGAGTGGGTAGCGATTCACGCGGGCGCTCGCAAACTCGGTGGCGCGCGACACCCGAAATTCGGGGAGCTGCTAGACCTCGTGAGGGACGCGGAAGCGGCGGGGTGGGAAGCGGAAGTAACGGAGTTCGGGCGGGTGCGCTTCATCGAAACGGACGCGCTCGAACCGACGTGCCTCAAGACCGTGGCCGTCTACGATGACCGTCACTCGCCCCGTTCCGCCATCGTCGCGGTGGCTCAATACGCCGGGGCGTCGCAAGGGATACCGATGCCGTGGGGGCACGCAACGGGCTTTCAGTGGCGGTTCACGTTGGTCATGCCCTTGGTCCGGCCGGTGCCGATACGGGGCGCACAAGGGCTGTGGAAGGTTCCAAGCGGGGTGCTAGAGCAGGTCGCGGCACAAGTTCCAGCGGCCGTAATGGGGAGGTGAGAAGTGAAACTGTTTAGAATCACATTGCGCGGCATGGCATCAACGATGATGGGCACACAGGTTGCCCACGGTGCGCCGTACGTCGTGGCTGAAAGCATGGACCGCGCCTACGAGATGGTGCGCGATGAGTTGGATAGTCGCGGGCTCGGGTTCTCGAAGGAACGCGAAATCGAGAAGTGTGAATTACTCGCGGAAGAGGGGGACTATCCTTGCTGTTTGATGCCGTTGCGCGTCGACTGGCCGGGACAAGGTGAGAACGATGGACGCTGAGAAATTCCGCCGCATCATGAACGGACTCGCCGACCAACTGGAAGCGGCGTTGCATGACGAGGCGTTGAGTGCAGGCGAAAAGCGGGTCGCGAAGACCGTGCAAGACCAGATGGACGCGGCGTATTTCGACATGCGACACGAGGGTGTCTGTCAAGAAATCGCCGAAGAGTGCGACCGTCTCCGCGCCGAGAACGCCGAACTGCGCACCTCTCTTGCGGGCTGGGTTGCGTCGCACTCGCCGGGGCCGATGCCCGAGTGCGTGACGATAACAAACGCGGGGGAGTGGACGGACTCGGACGGGCGACCGTGCATAATCGACATGGGCACGGCACCCGCGCCGTTCACCCTTGTCGAGACGACGAACCGAACGTGCCGGGAGTGCGAGCACTGGCGAGGCGAAAACATGTGGGTCGGGTCGCCTTGCGCGGTTGGCCTGGAAGCGGGAGAAGCGCCGACGTGTCCGAGATACCAAAGGGTTGCCGAGATACTGTGAAGCGCACGGCTCAAGTCATCGTCCGCCTGTCGCTCGCCGAGAAGACGACGCTACAGGGCAAGGCCCGCGCGGCCGGGATGACGGTATCGGATTACGCCCGGACTGCCCTGCTTTGTGACGAGGCGGGTCTAGTTGACGAATTGGGCCGGGTTCGAGCGCTAGCCGACTCCGCGCTAGAGCGGGCGAAGGAGGCCGACAGGAGGGCGCTCAGGGCGCTTACGATGGGAAATGGGTAAAACATGAAGATGAGTGAGAAACGAAGGTTGGAATTGTGGAGAATAACTCAAGACACACAAACCGAAATGATTGAAATACACTTCATGGAACTCCGCGAATTGCTTTGCATGGCGGAGAGGTCTGCCAGACTGGCGAGATCAGACAAGGTTCGGGCTGGCAAAGTGGGCGGACCTGCCAGGGCGGCGAAATTGTCGGCAGAGCGACGAAGCGAAATCGGCAAGATGGGAGCAGCCGCAGCGAAGAAAAACAGGCTGGAGAGATGACGCCAAAGAGAATCAAGGAAATCCGGGAGTCTCTCGACTCCGGCTACGACAAGGTGCAATCCGCCATGGTCATTGCGGCCGAACTTCGCGACCTCCTCACCACGGCAGACGAGGCGGCACGGCTACGGGCTGAGAACGCCCAGCTAGTTGCCGCGAATGAACAGTGGCGGTGCGACGCGATAGCGCGAGAGCAGGGGCGGACGCGATGACCACGGCCCAAACCCTCTTCGGCCTCGTGTACCTCGCGATCGGCGTGGCGCTCGTCATCGGGATGGAGCGGGCGGTCAGGCGGGCGGACGTCCAGGTGGACCCCGTGGCGGGCTCGCGAGACGACGGAATGACGGTGCTCGGGTTCCTGCTCATCGTGACGCTGTGGCCGGTGTATCTCGGGTGTAGTACAATCCTGTGGGCGCTCGCCAGAATGCGCGGGAGAGGTGACGACCGATGAAGAAACTGAAGCCAACGACAGACAAGCCGACGGTGCCGGGCACGGACCTCGCGATACTGCCAGCGCTCGTGCCGCTTCTCGTGCCCATCGAGGACGTACACCCGGACCCGGCGAACCCACGCATCACGCGCGACCTTGACACGTTGAAGGCGAGTTTGCGTCGGTTTGGCGTGCGGAAGCCGATTGTGGCGAACTCGCGCGACGCGCGGTCCGGAAGCTCTACGGCCAGTCGTGCCGGTGGTGGTCGGACTCCGGCCTCGGGCTCTACTACGGTCAGGTGGTCGAGCGCGACGGGAATTGCGTCACGTACCGCCTGCGCTGCGACGTCGAGTAGGCCATGATTTACGAACCCAAGGGACGCGCCCTCGAATACTCGCCGCTGGCCTGCAATCTGGCTGTCGGATGTGTACACAAATGCGAATATTGCTACGGCCCCGGCGCGTTTCGCGTCGCGCCCGCCGACTGGCCCACCCCGCGCTACAAGAAAAACGCGGTGGCTGAATTCGAGAAGGACGCGGTGAAGTTCGCAGGCGACCCGCGTGACATCCTGTTCAGCTTCGCAAGCGACCCCTACATGACAGAGGAGAGCGCCGTTACGATGGCTCAAATCCTGCCTATCGCCGAAACCAACCGCCTGCGCGTCCAGGTCCTAACCAAGAACCCGGCCCGCGCGTTGGAGGTATCAGGGGACATCCTGGCGCGCAACGGGTGGAAGCTCGGAACTACGATTATCTTCCTGTCGGAGCAGCTTCGCGCGGAGTGGGAGCCGGGTGCGCCGTCCATCGATTCGCGCCTCGGTGCGCTCGCTCGCGCGGAAGACCTCGGCATCAAGACGTGGGTGAGCATCGAGCCGGTAGTGGACGTGGACGAAGCCATCGCGGCCATCAAGGCGGTCAAGCCGCTCGCCGACTTCATCAAGGTTGGCAAGCTGAACCACCACGCGCTCTCCAAGGAGATCGACTGGGCGGATTTCCTGTGTCGCGCGAAGGACGCGCTCGGTAGCCATCCGCATCTCATCAAGGACGACCTCAAGAAGTTCGAGAAAGCAGGCCCCGCATGAGGGTCTTCTACGGAGCCCTCCCCGTTCCTGAGCCGCAGAATCCAAAACGCGGATGGGACAAGGCATACCGCTGGAGGACACCAACTCGGAAGCCAGTTGATGGTATTCCGTTCGATCGTGTTTGGTTTTGGAAGGTACGCCTTCCCGAGCGTTATAGACAGCCGTGCCGAGTTCTAGTGCGCGGGGCAATGAACAGTTGCCTAGTAGAATTCGAGGATGGGGAACTCGTAATAACTAGCAGTTTCGCTGTTCGCAAGGCGAAGACAATCGGGGCGAGGATGCACGGTAGGACAGTGCGGGACGGCGTGGTATGGACAAATCAGATGGAGAAGTTAGACAGTCAAAGAAAACAGGGGAAATACGGAGGTCCCGCATGACCGCTCTGAACCCTCACTGCCCTTGTGGCGGCTGGGCTATCGCATCTCGGCGACACGCTCGCCAAGACCGGCATGACCTCGCGACAGTTCGCCGAAGCCCTCGGTGCGCGGTGGACGTGCTCTTACTGCGGGGCGGCAAGCCGGGGCGAGAGGTGCGGAAACTGCGGGGGACCGCGAGAGGGGACGTGAGAGATGGACACGAACGAACGCATGGAGACGGAGCGCGACGAAGCACGCGGCAACGCTCGCATTCTGGCGCACTGTTACCAGACCGACAACCGCCCGCCTGCGCAGGTCGTCAAGGAATCGCTGGCCTACCCGGTCATGTCGGCATCGGTGCTGCACTCACGCGGATTGCCGCAAGCATCGGAGCGCCCCGCGACCGTCCTCGATGCCGTCCGAGACTACATGTCCCGCAACGGCTACGACGCGCTGCGCCGGTCGGACGATGGCGAGGGGTGCGGTTGCTGCTTGTCCAAAGGGCTGGCCCCGTGCGCGTGTGAGATGCCGTCCGATTGTGAGATGGGGCATTGGGTGGAAGAGGACAACGACGGGGACGGCGGGGCTAGGCCGGGACCGAAACCCGCTTGACAACGGCCACTCGCGAGCCCTACGCTGGGGGTGTGGAAAGGTTAAACGATTCGCTGAAAATCAATAAGATGGTCGGCGTGAAAATGCAACAATCCGACGTGGATTACCTACGTTCGCTCGCACGCGCTTTGGATAGAAGCGTGTCGTCCACGGTCCGATTGATAATCAGAACGGCAAGGGAACGGGGAATGGCGGGGTCCGAACAACCGAGAGGAGAGAAAACATGATAACGAGAGAGCAGGCGATGGGGATGAGCCTTGGTGACAAGGTGTTGGCGTGGCGTCCAGGAAGGGGAGGAAATCGTTTGGCTGAAAGCACGCCGGTCGACTTTCAGTGGGGTGTATATCTGAACACACACGAAATCCCGAACAGAGACGGCGTTGACACCGAACACCGAATTGGATTGGCGTTCTGTGATGGGGACGTCAAGTTCTTCACTCCCGAAGATGTATTTCTTTCTTTCAACGAGGCGGCCGATTTCGTCGCGTCCGACGTTGAGAGTTTTCACGTAGAGCAGAACGGCAGGGATGCGGCGTGGCAAGCATTCTTGATGGAGAAAGCATGACAGGGACGATTCACCACACCCTAAGTCCCGCCAGTCGCCTTGCCGCCATGGACCCCGCGTTCATGGTCTGTCTTGGCGAGGCGTCCGGTACGCCGGGGCTTGTCGCGGAGTTCGACCGGCTACAGGGGGCGAACCTATCGCGGCGCGGGTGCCCTCTGGATTTGATGATAGACGACGCGACGGGACGCATGGACGCGGACCTCGCCGCGTTCGTTGAGTTCGTGCGGGAGGCCGTGTACGAGCGGTTGCCGTCGGACGCACTGGACGGACTGAGAAGGAGCGCGTAGCCGAATGACGCCCGATAGAGATGACGTGTCTCCGGCCGGGGACGATGAAGACGAGCCGAACCGGCAACCCCGCAAGAAGAAAGAGAAACGTTGGACAAAGCCGCCGATGATAACGGTTGACATGTACAACGCCCTTTGGAAGGCGTATCAGGACGAACCGGACTATCGGAAGGCGGGGAAGGCGGCCGGGGTCAGGCTGCCCGTGGCGCGGTGGTACTGCGAGGGGGACGCCTGGCCCGCCGTGGGGTTCGTGCAGCTCGCGAGTCGGCTGAGGGCGATTCAGGGGATGGTGGCGGACATCAACGACCACGGGACGGGGAAGTGGCGCGCGGAGCAGTTGAAGGTTTTGACCGAGGGGTTGCGTACCACGGCGGCCGGTCTGGCGATTCATCAACGCGGGGTGCGGGAGATGGCGACGAAGGTTCAGTCGGGGGAGCTCCCGGCGGAGATGGTCGTCATGTCCAAGGAGTTCGGGCTCAAGATGGTTGTCGACGCGCACAACACGCTACTCCGCGCCGCGCTCCTCACGATGGGCGAGGCGGACTCGCTGGCCGGGACGGTGGACGCGCCGCAGCGGCTCAACTTCGCCGAGTGGACGCGGGAGGAGTGCGAGGCTTACGCGGAGCGCCAGATAGTGCCGGAGAGGTTCAAAAAATAGAAGGAAGGGGAAAGATGAAAGGATACATTGCTCTCACTCACGACCTGCGACAGCCGGGGTCGATGAGAAAACCTCTCTGGGACGGTTCAGTGCCGTTTGACTTGCAGACTCCAGACGCGGACATCGTCGGAGGCGGCACCACATGGAGAAATCGTAGCGGTCTTTTCCTCTGGCCGGACGGTCACGCTGCCTTGTTGAACAGCGGTCTATGGTCAGACGGCAGGCCGTCGCGGCTCTATCGAGTAGAGGCTGAGTCTGCCACTAAGTGCGGTGATAGATATAGCGCACGCACCATCAAGGTTGTTGATGAAGTCTGTGACATCCGCCCACACGTAGAGAGGATGGCTGCCGAACTATTTGACGATCGTTATTGTACACAGATGGTGGGAGAGCAATTGGCGTGGCACGCTGCCCTCAGGCGCGCGAAACACAACGCGGCCGTCGTTGATGCCGGTCTTAAGTCCGCCCTCATGGCGCGCGGGCTCAGCGGTTGGACACTGCGGAGGTACGACAACGCCAATGCCGCCGTCGAAGCTCACGACGCACTAGGGGTGCACACCACCGACATCGCGTTTCGCACGTGGAATACAGAGGCAGTTAGTTTTTGCGATGGAGGAAGGTCAAGCACGCAAGACTGCGACACGTTTGGCGCGTATGATGCCGATGTCGCGCTCATCGTCATGAGGAAATCATTCATGGGTGACGTTTCGTTTCGGGGCGATCTGCTAACCGTGGGCATCCGAGACGCCTACGCGGCGGGCCTCCACGTTGCCATCCCAACCGGACCGGCAGAGTTGGGGTGGTCGATGGACGATTAATCTACCACGCTTGTCCATTTCCCGCGCTCCAAATCGCTACGGCCCAACGACCACGCGGGTTTTACGGGCAAGAGAAAAAGTGAAAATAGTTGTGATTCGCGCTTGACACGAGCAAGGATAGGCGCTATATATAGAGAGTGAGACGGGGACAGCAAAAAGGAGAAAACATCATGGGCAAGACGTACAGCGTGAATCTTTGGGGAAGCGACCCGGCACTCGACAACGACGATTGCTGGACCGGTGCCGACTTCGCCACGCGCAAAGAGGCAGAGGTCGCCTACAAGAACCCGACCCCGCACTTTTACGCGGGGGCCATGGGCAAGGTCGTGTTCGTCGAGTTGGACGGCCCGGACGTCAACGCCAAGCGGCGCGTCGCTGCCGACAGGAAGCCCGTCCGCGACCTCACGTGGCGCAACGAAATGGCGATGGAAGCCGGGATGCTTTACGGGTGCGACGGCTACAACGAGGTCATGGGCTACTAGATGAAGGCGCGCGACGTCATCGGGAAGCGAATCACGAGGATTCGCCAGACGCGCCTTTCTCCAGGGGTGGGCCGGAGCATGGCCGTGAACATCGATTGGATTGAACTGGAAGACGGGACGCTCATCACGTTCGGAGTTGCAGAGGGAGATAGCGAATATTTCATCGAAGCGACCGCAAGAAAAAGGAGAACCCCATGACGACCACCAACGACCTGGAACGGGAAGAGCGCGCCTACGAGAAGACGACCGTTGACCGCAGCGTCTACGGCAACTTCACGATTGCCGACCTGCGTGAAGCGTTCGACCGCGTGTCGCCGAAGAACTGGAAGGACCCGATCGCGTGTTCGTGCAACGGTGGGACGGTCAACCTCGTGTGCGCGGCCATCTCGTTTTTCACGGGGTCGGTGGCCCACGTCGAAGTCGACGTGCGGACGATGACCTACTACATTGAGGCGGAGGGGTACTACGCCGCGTGCGGGTCGTGAGCCGAAACCGCCTGCGGGCGGTCGCCACGGTTGGCTACCGTGGCCTGATGAGGCAGCCGAAAAGGAGAGACAACGATGGCATACAGGGTGAGATTGGGCGGGTCGCCGAAGGACAGCGGGGTTGTGTTATTCGACATGGACGACGCCGAGGAGGCCGCTGTGAACATGGCCAAGCGGCGGTGCAAGGAGACGGACGACGACGCGGACACCGTGGAAATCTACGGGGAAGAGGGAACCGGCGCTGCGTGGGGTGCCTGCCCCGAGGGCGACGACGGCGCGTATTACTCGTTCATCACGGTTGAGGACTGACCGGAACTTGCGAATTTGCGCAAGTTCACAAATTAAGAGGGAGATTCAACGATGGGACGAAAGCTGTACAAGGTGGTGCTAGACGACGATGACCGCGCGCAGTTGGCGCGGGAGTTCGAGTTGGCTTGGCGGCAGCGGTGCGAGATGGCGGCGGCGCAGTGGGAGTTCGAGCGCGGGAGGAGAATCGCGCCGACGTTCTGAGAGGTGTCCAGGGTTCCCCCCTGGGCGGTGCGTCCGAGCCGGGTTAATCTCCTTTTCCTGGTTTGGGCGTACCGCCGAGGGGTGAACCGAAAAGGAGAACACGATGGACTACCCGAATCCGATGGTGCGAGAGACGACGCTACGACACGACGACGACACCGACCTTGTGCGTGTCGCCATGCCGACAGACGACCAGGTGGTTGTGTTCCGAGGACCGGCCGGGGCGTTGACGGAGTTCTCGCGCGGGAAGTTCGAGACGCAGAAACAGGCGGCACAGTACTACTGCGCCAAGGTCAACGGCTTGCACGCGGCGGGGTGGCAAACCCTGTCGTTCGCGTAGGTGCAACGTGAGCGACTACCAGGGCCGCAAGGCCGCGCGAATCGAGCGGCTACACGAGCGCGCCGAGAAGAAGGCGGGGCAGGCGAGCGCATCGTTCGAGGCCACGCGGAAACTCGCGGATTCGATTCCTTTTGGTCAGCCAATTTTACGCGGGCACCACAGTGAGGCTCACGCTCGCCGAGACTGCGAGCGTATCCAGCGCGGCATGGAGTGCGGTTGCGAAGCGCAGAAGGAAGCCGCCGAGCTAGAGCGCCGTGCCGAAGCGGCCGAGCGCAACACCTCGATTTCATCCGACGACCCGGACGCACTGGACGCCTTGCGCGCGAAGCTCTTGAAGATGGAGACGTTGCGCGCGGACATGACCCGCATCAACCGGCAGTATCGAGGTGGCGGGGTGGACGCCGTGACGGGCATCTCAGACGACCAGCGGGAGAAGATACGGGCAGCGATGGCGGACCGCTCGTGTGGCGTGAGGCGTGCCCCGTTCGAGGCGTACCAGTTGACGAACCTCGGCGCGAAGATACGCGCGACGGCCAAGCGGATCGGGGAGCTGGAAGCCAAGGAGGCGGACGTGACGACAGAGGAACGGCACGGGGACGTGGTGCTCCGTGACGACGTTGAGGCGAACCGGCTCATGCTCGTGTTTCCCGGCAAACCCGACCAGGCGACAATCGACGCGCTCAAGGGATACGGGTTCCGGTGGTCGCCGAGTAACGGGGCGTGGCAGCGGATGCGCGGGTACGGAGCGCGGGCGTGCGCGTTGGCCGTGCTGAAAACGCTGGAAGCCAGTAACGGCGCGGGCTAGAAAAATCGTAATATTTAGAACATGGAAACGAACACAATCTTCGTCGAGTGCATGCACTGTCGCCGCCAGCGGGTCGACGGCGTGTGGGTTGAGAACACCATCCCGGCCGGTGCCAGGGTGTCTCACGGCCTCTGTGCCGAGTGCGATTCGAAATACTATAGCGACGAAGAGATTGCCAAGGCGTTTGCGAAAAAGGAGAACGACCATGTGTAACGACCGCATGTGCGGTGCCTCGGATTGCGTGGCTTGTCGTGGCCCATCGGCCAAGTACCACGACTGGTGCGACGAGTGCCCCTACACCGACGAGTGCGGCGAGACGACGGACCCCGGTGATGACGACTGCCAGCGCAAGGCGGACGCGGACAACGCCGAGGTGGACGCCTACGAGTCGAGGATGGAGGCCCGCGCCGATCGCATCCGCGACGGGTGGGAGTACTGACATGGACGACATGACCGCAAAGCAGTTCGCAATGCTCAGGTATATTTGCGAGGTTGGTGTTGGGCAGTGGAGAAATCCGACATACCGAGAGTTGGTGAAGAGGTTTGGCATCACCGTTTTCGCCGTAGCGTGTCGGCTCAAGGCGTTGAAGAAAAAAGGATACCTTCGAACGGACATCAATGAAATTGCAGTTACACCGATGACAATCGACAAATATTTTGAAGAGTGGCCGGTGCCCAGTGCGGAGGACGACGAGATGGGAGAATCGACATGAGCGCGCCGTGGCCCGACGACCTGTGCGCCAACTGCCCGTATTCGGACATGTGCGACCTGGACCTGATGGACAAGGACGGCGAGCCCACCGGTTGCCGCCGCGTTGACGACTGGCGGGATGACGAGGAACGCAAGGCGGAGGGCGAGCGCTAGTGTTTCGCGCCTTCGAATCCTCGCTTACTCGCGGCCTCATTCGAGGTCAAGTGCTCACCTGCGAACTCGCGACGGCCTCTGCGGTCAACCTCGTGGAGCCGCAACGGGGGCCGTGGGTGCTCTTGACGGCGAGCGGAGAGCGGACGGTGTACCAGACGCCAATCGCCGCAGCCCGTGCGTGGCGCTATCTCATGCACTGGCAGATACAGATTGACAACGACAAACGGCCGTGCTAGCGATAGCACAACAGGAGGTGGACAACATGGGGAAGACAACTGCTACCGAAAACAACTCCGAACAGGGATGATGAGGGGCAATCGGCCGATTCAAATGGCGCTTGACAACCGTGTCGGGATGCTGTACCTATATGTTGTTACAGCTGGAGGTGGGGAAATTGGCTTCAGTTACAATTCCAGAAAAGACGAAATGTCTACGGTGTGGGCACGAATGGACTCCGCGGCAAGCGGAAGTCACCCGCTGTCCGAAGTGCGGAAGTCCATACTGGAATCGTCCAAGGAAGAGTCCGAAGTGAAATCCTACCGCACCGAGTTGAATTTGAACGATAAGCAGCGTACGGCGTGTTTGCAGCATGCAGGAGTGGCGCGGTTCGCGTACAACTTCGGACTGCGGCGCAAGCGGGAAGCATACGAGACGACTGGCAAGAGTCCATCTGCCATCGATTTGCACCGGGAACTGAACGCACTCAAGAAGACCGAATTCCCGTGGATGTATGAGGTCAGCAAGTGCGCGCCCCAGGAAGCCTTGCGGAATCTGGACAAGGCGTTTGAAGGGTTTTTCCGTCGGTGCAAGGAGAAGTCGGCGCGGAAGGGGTACCCGAAGTTCAAGAGCCGGAAGCGCGGCATCGGATCGTTCACGTTGACGGGGGCAATTCACGTGACGGAACAGACTATCCAATTGCCGCGACTGGGTGTGTTGCGACTCAAGGAACGTGGGTACTTTCCGACGGCGGCTCATATCACGCGGGCAACGGTATCGGAGCGAGTTGGTCGGTGGTTCGTGTCCATCCTGGTGGACGAGGAGCCGGTGCGTACAAAGGGCACGGAGGTACTCGGAGTGGACGTGGGCATCGCGCACTTGGCAGTGCTGTCGGATGGAACGGTGTTCGAGAATCCGCGAGCGTTGAAGACGGCACAGGAGCGGGTGCGACGGTTGCAGAAGTCGGTGAGTCGGAAGGTAAAGGGATCTAGAAATCGGAAGAAGGCAGTCAACAAGTTGGCGAAGCAGCATTATCGGGTGTCGTGCGTGCGGAGCAACGCGATTCATCAGGCGACGAACGCGATAGCCAAGCGAGCGTCGGTTGTAGGAATCGAGACGTTGAACGTGCGCGGGATGCTGCGGAATCACTGCTTGGCGGGTGCATTGTCCGACGCGAGCATGTCCGAGTTTTTACGACAGCTAGAATACAAGATAGAATGGACAGGTGGCATAGTAGTGAAGGCGGATCGATGGTACCCATCATCAAAGACGTGTTCAGATTGTGGAACAGTAGTGAACGATTTACCGTTGTCGGTGCGGGAATGGTCCTGTGCCGAGTGCGGTATCGTCCATGATCGAGACGTGAATGCGGCGATTAACCTGAAGAACATGGCCGCGAGTTTCGCGGTGACAGCCTGTCGTCCTGGGAGCGCTGGTCCGACTCGCAAGAGAAGGACGAAACTTCTGGTTGGGCAGGAAATCAACACTAGACAGGGCACGTCCCTGGGAGGGTCAGTTTGATGGAACGGAAGAACGACAGCAGGGCGCGGCTGATACGCGCCTCGGTTTCGAACGTGCTCGGCATCAAGCTCGCGGAGGTGAAATTCCAGGCGGACGGCGGGATGGTCGTCGTCGGTGGGGAGAACGGCGCGGGGAAGTCCTCGCTTCTCGACGCCCTGCGGTGGGGACTGGACGGCGTGAAGCCCAAGGGCAAGGAGCTGCTACACCACGGCGCGGACAAGGGCGTAGTGACCTTGGAGCTGGCTGGTGAGGTGGTCGAAATCAAGCGCGGGGTAACGGAGAAGGGCACGACCTTGAAAGTCACCTCGCCCGACGGTGGCGACCTCAAGAAACCGCAGTCCGTTTTGGACGCCTTGTGCGGGACGTTCGGTATCGACCCCACGGCGTTCCTGCTCATGTCGGACGCGGACCAAACCAAGCGCGTGCAAGAGGTCATGGGCGTCGACTTCACTGACCTGGACGCGGAGTACAAGCGGCTGTACGAGGAGCGCACCACGGCCAACCGGCGCGTGAGAGACGCGGAGGGGGAACTCCGCAACCTGCCAAGGCCGGAGCCGGGGGACCCGACGGAGCCGATTTCGATGACGGCGCTCGTCTCCGAAATCGACGAAGTGACGTTCGCCGAGAAGGCCTGCGAATCGGAGGCAAAGCGCCTCGTGTCGTTGCGTGAGAACTCCGCCGGGCTCAAGGCTGAAATCGAGGAGATGGAAGCAAAACTCGTTGCCCTCAAAGCGGCTCGCGCGGCCGTTATCGAAGAGGGCAAGGGGCTGGCGAGCAAGGTGGACCGCAACCTCGTCAACATGGAGCAGGCCAAGGCCGCCGGGTGTGACTCCGCTTCCCTCCGCTCCAAGCTCGCCAACGCCGAAACCATCAACGCCCGTGTCGCTATCGCCAAGCGTCGTGACGAGGCATCGGCCAAGGTGCGCGACCTCGGTGTCGCAGCGGAGAAGGTGGACAAGGAACTCGCGGCCGTGCAAGTTGAGCGCTCCAAGCGTATCGAGGCGGCCCCACTGTGCATCGCCGGGGTGGACATCCGGGACGGCGCGGTCTGCTACAACAACGCCCCGCTGTCCGAGGCGTCCGATGGGCAACGGCTCCGCGTGGCGTTCGAGATCGCGGCGGCTGGTTCTCCGCACCTTCGTTTCCTGAACATGCGGCACGGTGGGCTTCTCGACATGAAGAACAGGCAGGCGGTTGCCGAGTTGGCAATCGAGCGCGGCTACACGGTATTGATGGAAGTCGTCGGGACGCAGGGGATTGACATTCTCATTGAGGAGGGGGTGGCGAAGTGAAAGAAGTCAACGTCAAGACACTGGAAGAGTTGCGCGCGGCACTCGCCGATGGCGACATCCCAATCGTGGTCGGCGACATCCACATGGAGACGAACGGCAGCGAAGCGCCATACATCATCGTGTCGGCGAGAGGATCGTTGCACGTCGTGGCGAGGGGGAGCAGCCAGCCGCACGTCGAGGCGTTGGGGAGCAGCCAGCCGCACGTCGAGGCGTTGGGGAGCAGCCAGCCGCACGTCGAGGCGTTGGGGAGCAGCCAGCCGCACGTCGTGGCGAGGGGGAGCAGCCAGCCGCACGTCGTGGCGAGGGGGAGCAGCCAGCCGCACGTCGTGGCGAGGGGGAGCAGCCAGCCGCACGTCGTGGCGAAAGGCACGGTGCAGTTGACCGTGCGTGGTGCCGTTGCGGTCGTTGCTGCGGCGATGGTGGCGATCTGCATTCTCGGCGGCAACCCGACTATCGAAGGCGGTGGGTACGTCGTTCGCGTCGATAGGAAAACACCGCAGACGTGGTGCGAATACTACGGCGCGGAGACGAGCGGTGACTTCGCGCTGCTCTACAAGGGTGTGCGCGAGAACTACCACTCGAAATACGATTTCGACTACACGCTGGGAACCTGTCCCGAGGCTCCCGATTGGGACGGAATGGCGCGCGAGTGCGGAGGCGGGCTGCACTTCTCTCCATATCCGGCGATGGCGATCGAATTCGACTCGGAAATCAAGCGCTACCTGGCCTGTCCAGTGCGCCTCGACGAAATGGTTGTGCACCCCGACGGCGACTATCCGCAGAAGTGCAAGGCGAAGCGTGTCGCTCTCCCATGTTGGGAGGTGGACCGCTACGGCAAGCCAGTAGAAGGGGCCGTGGTGAACTGGCCTCCGAAGTCAGGTGACGCATGACCGACACCACTTGGATGGTTCCCGGTGCGCTCGCCGAATACGCACCCATCGGCCCGCGTCCGCCGTGGTTCCCGTGCGTGATAGACAGCAAGCCCATCAAGTTCGGCGGCGACGTCGTTGTGAACCTGCGCGACCTGTCGCCGATGTACGCCCTATCGACGGGGCGCAAGTCAACAACCGTCCCGGCTGCGGCCGTGGCGCACGTGAGGAGATACCAGCCATGACGAAGCGCAAGGCGGCAGCAACGCATCACAGAGCGCGTTCGAGACGCGGCGCGGATACTCGGGTGGAAGCCATGAGCCTCGATTGGCAGTCCGAGCGTGACGCCGTGCTTCTCTCTCGCATCCGCCTGTGCCTCGCCCGTGGCCTCTCGCGTCGTGGTGCGGCTCTGTCCGTCGGGGTGGGGTTACCCAAGGTCCACGAGTTGCTAGACCTCAACGACGAGACGGAGGATACGAAGCGCCGCGAGCCCTGTGCCAAGCGCAAGCGGTGCAAGTGCGGAGCCAAGGCGGTTGACGTCGTAGGTGGCAAGCCGCTCTGCCGTCGTTGTATGTGCCCATCGCCAACGTATGACCAGCTCGCGGCCGAACGGGCGTACCACTACACGCGGACGCTCGGGTCGAATCTCGGGCAGGCGTGCGGACCCGGTCGCAACGACTCGATTTCGTTAACCGCGTTCAACCGGCTGCTCAACGCGGCGATGCTCAAACACGGGCTCAACCCCGACGTGCCGACTGCGGCGCTGTTCGGGTCTGCGGCGCACGGGTGACAAGCGATGTGGTGTGAACTCTGCGGTGGTAAAACGACGGTGAAGGACACGAGGACAAGCGCCGACCTTGACGGTGATGCTCGTGTGCGGGTCGTGTTGTTCGCGCTCGGGCGAGACGTTGCGAAGCACGTGGACGAAGGCAAGACGCGGCTGCGGTTGCGCTGGCGACGTTGTACGGTATGCGGTCACGAGCAAGCCACGGTCGAGATGACGGCCGGGGCGTGGGAGGGAAGGCGATGAGCCAAGAGCACGTCGACAAGTTCAGCGCGGCGCTCGAAGCTCGGCAAATCAAGCGCGTTTTCATCTGCGGTTCGTACACCTCGCCCGACCGTTGGACAGAAGAGCAGAACGTTCGCAACGCCGAAGCGGTCGGCTACCGGGTCTCCTTGGCGGGTTGCTACCCCGTGATTCCGCACGCCAACACGCGGGTAGTGTATCAGTTTGGAAAAACGAGCGGTTTGGGGGTGCACTGTGATCGCTGAGATCGTCGCGCACCGCCTCGGGTGGTCCGCTGTCTGGTACGCGCACCCTGGCCCCGGTGGTTTTCTCAGTCGCACATTCGGCCCCAGGTGGTTCGTCGGGAACTGGACGGGTCCGGACGGAGACTTGCTTTGCACTAGAAAAAGCAGAATGTCAGAGGCGGCAGAAGCCGCTCTAAGTCCAGGCGGATGGACGATTCTTCACGCAACCGCGCTGGCTCTTTTGAAGGAATGGCGCTTGCGACGGCTAGAACGTCTTGGAGTGACAATCCCAGCACAGGATTTCACAGTTTGAGGCGATGTCTTCTCCTCCAGACGCGACGGACACCTTGTGGTGAGCCTCCCACTTTCCGACCCCCGTCGCTTCTCTCCCGCGTTCCGATTTCGTGAGAACCTTGTCGTGCTTGCCAACGTGGGCGTGGGTGGTGCGCACGCACTCGCACTTTCCTCCGCAGTTCTTCCAAGCCTTGTCGATGACTTCCTGAGAAAACGCCATGTGGACCTCCCCCGTGAATTGGTTGTTTGGTTCATGCTCCCCTACTCCGGAGCGAAGATCAACCCGTACAGGTGTGACATGGGCTAGCGGTCGAGAAGGCCAACGAGTTCTTCGATGCTCCACACATGATCCGCGACTCCCGCTTCCATCGCCGGGGTGACGCGCAGGGTCTTGTGAATCCGGCAGAAGTTGTAGTGCATGAAGTGGAGCGCGACGGCCGCGATGTGGTTCTCAACCTTCTTCGAGAAGGCGTTGGTCAGCCGCGTGAACCGCCTCATGCTCATCCGCATCGTGAGGTTCTGGCGCTCTACGTAGCTCGTGGAGATGTGCTTGGGGTCGGGGTTGCCGGTGACCGTGTCGATCTCCGTCCCGGTGCACACGGGCGGGCTGTAGCGCTTCTCGCCGTTGGGGTCCGTGCCGTACAGCTTTATGAGCACCGCGTAGTCAATCTCGGAACCGAACGCGCCTTCGACAGCCTGGAGGTACGGCTTGTGACCGTCGCTCGTGAGCTGAACGCGATTCGCAAGGCGGGAGGCCAAGTCCGAGATGAACTGCGCGGCGTCTTCGGCGTTCCTACCGCCGACGTGCCAAGAGGGAACCAACTTCGAGTCCGCGTCGATGGCCGTCCAGGTCCAGACGTCGCCGACGCCAAACTCTCCGCGCATGTTCGCGGGGATGTTCTTCTGCTTGGCGTAGACGAAGCTCCAGATCTCGTCGACCTGAACACGCTTGCACGGCAGGTTAACGAGCGTCTTGTGCTGGTAGGCATCGCAAGCCGCGCCGAGGTCCAGGAGCAGCTTGATGACGGTGTTGATCGCGGTGTCGGTCATGCGGGACGTGGAGCGCAGCGAGTTGCCCTCGACCAGCGCCGCGACGATCCGAACCTGCTTCTCTTTTGTGATCCTGTTCATAACTATAATATGCTTCTTCGCTCAAGCATTGTCAAGTGCTAAAAATCATTTTGAGAGAAAAAAGATGGGGCCGTTCCGCCCTCTCGGATGGCGGCCCCGGAGCCTGCGATAACTCAGGTGAGGGCGTCTATCACAGGCGTGGCTGTGCTATCTCTACTTCAAGTGAGAAGCGCCCGAGACGAAGAGCAATACGGAACCGGAATGACTTTCTCATGGCAGACCCGTCCCTTCCTGGCCTTACCCAGTGGATAAGCCGCGCCCCGACGCTGGGCGCTAGTAAAAGGTTGACGAGTTCCGACGTCGGTGGTAGGATTTCCCTTGCAGGGGAGGGTTCCTACCCGGAACCGTTATGTAAAAGGGCCGGTGTTCTAGCACCGGCCTTTTTCTTGCCCGTATCAACACGCGGCACTGCTTCTCGGGAATCCAGACACCTCAGTTCTGGTACGACGCGACGATGGCGGAGATGAGGACGTGCGACGCCGTTCTCATGGTGCCAGGGTGGGCGCAATCGGTGGGCGCGGTCGCGGAGAAGGCGGAAGCGGAACGGCTGGGCATCCCGGTATTCCTGCACGTACGCGACCTCGTGGAGTGGCTTGAATCCGCTTGACATTGGCAAGCGGCGGGAGTAGAAGAGGGGAGAGGTGGACGGGATGAAAATCACTGTCACGAAAACTATCCACACCGCCGAAAATGCAGAGGAGGCGAATGAACTTCTAGGAAAGTTCGGAGTTTCGTTTGCGGATGCGCAGAGTCGCGAGGCTGATAGGGCTCATTCGTGTGGTGGCAAGGTGCGGTACGGTCGGCACTCTACGGCGTTGATGGCTGTGGCCAAGATGCTGGAGAAGGGGATAGAGTTGGAGCCGTACTACTGCCCAACGTGCGACGGGTTTCACCTCGGACACAAGGTGGGATGGTTCGTCGGCTGGCTGCTGCGAATGACACGCAAGGCAAGCCAAAAATGAGGTGGACCATGATGACCGAAGGCGAGCGGATGGTATGGGCGGCTGCGTTCGTGAGAGCCGAAGAGACGGCTAGGCGAATCAATTTGGACGGCGGCATGTTGGACGGCTACAAGGTCACACAAGCGTGTGAGGCCGTGCGCCGATTGCGTGCCGTCGACATCGGCGACACGAGCGACCCCGACTCGCCTTGGAACGAATCGATACGGATGCTCCGCGATATGGTCGGAACGCCCGACCCGGCGAAGTGCGAACCCGCGATCTACCAGGTGGATTCATCTCCTGATGACGGGCTGGTGGACGCCCTCGAAAGCATCGGTGCGAATCCGGCGAAGGCGACGCTGAACGAAATCGTTGAAGCGATGAACAAGGTGAATCTCTGCCCCGGCTTCTACGTAGCATCCGAGGACGGTCGCTCGTACTCTGCGATACCCAACGCCGTCGGCACCTCGCACGTCGAGATAGTCCCGTGGTCACACGAGGGCAAGACGCGAGAGGAGTTGGTTGAGAGAATCGAATTTCTGGACTCAATCATAGACGATGAAGACGAACTCAACGATTGCAAGGCGGACTTAGAAAGGGAACGCGAGCGCAATAGAGGGTGGGAGGAATGGTTCACGGCGACAAGGTTCCACTACCCAGGTGGTCTTCATGCCGTTGGAGGACGCGCCAGTTGTTCATGGGAGCACCTTGGAAGTAGAATTCCGTGGCCCACGCGGGAAGAGGAACGATTGGCCGCCGCGAGCTGCGAAAACGATGACGTTGACTGACAAACGAAAGGACGATCGATGACCGACAAACCGACAACGACACTAGGCGAATTCCTGGGCCTCGTACCCGAGCAAGCGGTAAAGGACGCGCAAGCCGCGACCTTGGCCGTGGAAGGCGAGCGCGACGCGGCCTTGAAGCGCGTGACGAAACTGGAAGCCGAACTCGCCGCAGAGAAGTCCATCCGCAACGACCGCAAGAAGGCGATCGCCGAGATGAGCAATCGGGTGCTTGAGGTCGAATCCATAAAGCACTTGGCCGTGACCGAGGCGTGCAAGGCGAAGTCGGCGGAACTCGGGCACAAGCGGAAACTCGCGACGATGGACGAAGCCAACGCGGCGCTGTCCAGCGAGGTCGACCAGCTCCGGGCGAAGGGCTCCGAACTGTGGGCGTCCCTGGTAGCAGCGCGAGAGGCGCGCGACGTGGCGGTCAAAGAGCGCATCGCGGCGGAAGAGGCGGCGGACGTGGCGTTGACGGAAGTCGAGACGTTGAGGACCGCGCTGGCAACGACCGTGGAAGCGGTAGAGGTCGCCACGGCCCCTGTGGTTGCCGACTGCGGCCCGGTGCCGACGCTCGTCAACCCATGAACTGCGAACGCTGCGGAGGTCGCCTACGGGTGCGCCAGACGCGTGAGCCCCACACGGTGGTAGCCGGACGGTTCGGTCGCGAAGTCGAGGAAGAACTGGAACGCATCGGGATGGCGGAGTCGTTGTACACTGTCCGCGACCGGGTGTGCGACGGGTGCGGGCGCGTTGTCGGGACGGCGGAACTACTGCTTGACGACCTGCGCGCTTTACAACTGCAAACCGCTTGACAACTGCAAACAACGGGCGCAAGGTATGAGGGAGGTGGACGGATGCCTAAAAAACGAAACGCCCCGGTGGACGGCAAGCGATACCCCATCTACGCCTCAGCGATGGCCGCGTGCAAGGTTGGCTGCTTTGAGTGCGGGGCGATGCTGGACCCGAGCGCCGTCAAGTCCACCGGCCGCGCGTTCGGCAAGGGTACGCACCTCGTGACGTGCGAGTGCGGGATGACCAAGGAGTTCGACGTCCGCTGAAGAGGAGGCTGTGCAAATGACCGACGAAACCCAGACTTGGAGAGCCGCATTCTGGACCGCCGTCCACAACTACGTTGCCGCCTGCGGCGGTGACCATGACCTGTTCACCAACCTCGACACCGCGTCGCTCAAACTCGCGGCCGTGCGAGACATCGAGGCCACGCTCATTCAGACGCCCGGTATCGAGGCGCAACTCCGCCTGGACATCATTGGCTACCGCGTGAGGGCCAACGCTGCGACCGTAGCGGCTCTCGGTCTGGTCGAAATCGCGCAACGCATGGCAAGCGGAGAGGTCACGGCCGAGATGCAAGCGCAAGCCAAGGTGACGTTGGAGAAGGTGGCGGGCACACTGGCGCAACTCGCCGTGACGGCGAATTAGGGGTGGCGAATGAGCGACGAAAAGAAATTGACGGTCGTCATCGAAGGTTCTGGATACTCCGGCGCACCCGGTGCCTGCCGACACGGTTCGTTCAATTGCGAGGTGTGCGAACTGGACGAGCGGATCGCGGAGTTGGAGGCCGAGTGCGAGAGGCTGCGGGGCCTGGTGGACGAGTTGCATGATCCCGACGAGGCGTGCAGGTACGATCACCATGGGTACTGTCAAACGCATTCGTTGGGCGAGCGGCCGTGTCCGCACGAGCGTGCCCGCGCCGCGCTGAAGGGGAGGGGATGATGAAAACGGAGAAAGTGAAAATGAAAGCACGAACGAAAATCGAAGGCGATGTTACCTACAATCCGTCCGTGGATTACTCGGGGGTGGAGGAGATAACCGGCTGGCTCAATTGCTACGGCGCGGACACGAAGGCCTCGTTCCCGAAGCTGAGCACGGTGGGCGGCTGGCTCGATTGCAGCGGCGCGGGCACGAAGGCATCGTTCCCGGTGCTGAGCACGGTGGGCGGTGGTCTCTATTGCAGCGGCGCGGACACGAAGGCCTCGTTCCCGAAGCTGAGCACGGTGGGCGGCGGGCTCGATTGCCGCGGCGCGGACACGAAGGCCTCGTTCCCGAAGCTGAGCACGGTGGGCGGCGGGCTCGATTGCCGCGGCGCGGACACGAAGTGCTCGTTCCCGCGGCTGAGCACGGTGGGCGGCGGGCTCTATTGCAGCGGCGCGGACACGAAGTGCTCGTTCCCGAAGCTGAGCACGGTGGGCGGCTGGCTCTATTGCAGCGGCGCGGACACGAAGGCCTCGTTCCCGAAGCTGAGCACGGTGGGCGGCTGGCTCTATTGCCGCGGCGCGGACACGAAGGCCTCGTTCCCGAAGCTGACGAAGAGAGAATGTGGAGACGC
>Ga0299915_10000044_pt1 | contig 92255 bp, 71 predicted proteins | sample RVTome_13_FD_200263 | JGI IMG/M metagenome (GOLD analysis project Ga0299915, IMG submission 200263) | Soil microbial communities from uranium-contaminated site in the Upper Colorado River Basin, Wyoming, United States - RVT92D227 (version 2) ...
GAGCCCCCACGTCCCCCTCGACGATCCGAAGGTCTTCGCCGTCGGGGTCGTGCTGCTCGATCACGGTGGCGAGATCCGCGTCGGAGCCATCCACACGCGCTGAGTCCGTGCCGGGACGGGCGAGGTGAATGTTTCGTTCGATCGTGGAAAGCTAGTGCCGTGTCGAGCGACGAGGTCACGGTGGCGGCGCGGCGGCTGCACGGCGAGGCCGCGGCCGCGGCCCCCGACGTGCGCCTCGACGAGGCCGCGTTCGTCGAGCGGATCCTCCAGACGATCGAGTGTGCCGACGACCGGCTCGCGGCGCTCGCCACGGTGCACGCACACGACCTGTTCGTCGCGCATGCCGCGGTGAAAGGAGACGGCGCCGCGGTCGTGCAGATCGATCGCCGGCTTCGAGCGCAGGCGACCGCCGTGGTGCGCAGCCTCGGCGAGTCTCGCGGGTTCGCCGAGGATCTCGAGTCGGCGCTGCGCGAGCACGTGCTCGCCCCTCGCGAGGATCACGGCCCGCGGCTGGCCGGCTACTCCGGGCTCGGTCCGCTCGACGGGTGGTTGCGCGTCACGGTGACGCGCGAGGCGATACGGGCGCGCAAGCTGGCCTGCCGCGGCGCGCGAGAGGACGATCTCCTCGAGCTCCCCGGCGTGGTCGCGCCCGAGCTCGAGTACCTCAAGGCGTCGTATCGCGAGCACTTTCGCGCCGCGTTCCGCACCGCGATCCGCGGGCTCGACGACCGGCAGCAGAACCTGATCAAGCTCCACTACGGCGACGGCGTCGGGGTCGAGCGCCTCGGCCAGATGTACCGCGTGCACTTCTCGACGATCTCGCGCTGGATCTCGGCCGCACGCCAGGAGCTGTTCGACGCCACCCGGACGATCGTGCGCGCGCAGTTCGGCGTCGACGACCGCGAGTTCGCCGAGATCATGGACCTCGTGCGCAGCCGGCTCGACCTCACGATCAGCCTGTTCGTTCGCGCGGATAGCTGAGCCCGAAGTTTTTTCACCGGATCGTGCAAAGAATCGCGCGCCGCGACTCATGCGGGTGTGGGGCACGAGGCCCCGAAGAAAGGCACTCTCATGACCCGGTCCGCATACTCGTTCGTCATCGCCGCCGCGCTCGTCGCGTCGGTCGGTTGCTCTGCCTCCACCCAGGGCAAGTTCACGCTGCCACCAAACTCGCAGCTCGTCGTCAACGACAAGCCCGTCACCCTCGCCGAGGATGGCTCGGCGAAGATGTCGGCGTTCGGCTGGGGCGGTGCGCGCTACAAGATCGTGCGCGACGGCAAGACCGTCAGCTCCGGCAAGCTCGAGACGAAGTTCCGCCCGATCTCGATCATCTGGCCGCCGTTCGGCCTGCTCTACGTCCCGAAGGGGCTCGACGACGGTCGCACCTACGATCTGGCCGAGGATGTGAAGACGGAGGCCAAGGCCGCCAAGAAGTCCAAGGCGAAGTGAGCTGGACAGCGCACCGTGTGGTCTCATGATCACAAGGTGGAGTGCCTCGATGCGAACGTGGTCCTCGGCTTCGTCGAGGGGCGGCTCGACAGCGAGGCACTCGTCGCCACCGACGCGCACCTGGCGATCTGCGGCGATTGTCGCGAGGTCGTGGCGGCGCTCGCGCACGGCTCGTCGCCGGCAGCGAGCGGCGACGGTGGGATCGCGGGCGGGCGGGTAGGTCGCTACGTCCTGCTCGAGACGATCGGTCGTGGCGGGATGGGCGTGGTCCACGCGGCCTGGGATCCCGAGCTCGATCGCAGGATCGCGATCAAGCTCCTGCGCTCCGACCTCGACGAGGACCACTGGAAGCAAGCGCGCGCGCGGCTGCTGCGCGAGGGTCGCGCGATCGCGCGGCTCGCCCATCCCAACGTCGTGGCGGTCCACGATGTCGGGGAGTTCGACGACGGCGTATTCGTCGCGATGGAGTACGTCGAGGGCGGCACGCTCGCCTCGTGGGGCGATGGCCGGCGAACCGCGGACGAGGTGATCGCGGTGTTCGAGCAAGCGGCGCGTGGCATCGCCGCCGCGCACCGAGCCGGGCTCGTTCACCGCGACGTCAAGCCGAGCAACGTCCTAGTCGGCACCGACGGCCGGGTGCGCGTCGTCGACTTCGGGCTCGCGCGCGCCCCCGGTGCGACCGGTGATGGCGGCGCCGGAACGAGCGATCCCGTGACGAGCCTGACCTCGACCGGCATCCTCGTCGGGACTCCGCTCTACATGGCGCCCGAGACGATGGCCGGCGCGTCTGCCGACGAGCGGAGCGACCAGTTCGGGTTCGCAGCATCGCTCTACGAGATCCTCTCGGGAGCCCGGCCGTTCGCTGGAAGCACCATCGACGAGCTCCGGCGCGCCAAGCAGGACCAGGCGCTCGTGCCGCCCGTTCGGCGCGTTCCACCACGCGTGATGTCTGCGATCCGGCGGGCGCTCGCACCGGATCCTGCGGCGCGCTGGCCGTCGATGGACCGGCTCGCCGATCGGCTCGCGTCGCACCTGCACCGCCGGCGACGCTGGCTCGTCGCGGCCGGCGTCGCGACCGCGGTCGTCGCGATCGGCATGACGATCGTGGCGGCGTCGGCGCCCGGCGACGACCGCTGCTCGCGCGGAGCCGATCGGATCGCGGGATCCCTGGATCGGGCCGCGCTGCGAACCGCGCTCGGCCCGATCGCGGATCGGGTGACCACGCGGCTCGACGGCTACGAGCGCGACTGGATCGCCGGGTACCGGCGGGTGTGCGAGGCGACGCACGTCCGTGGCGAGCAGTCGGAGGCGCTACTCGACGTGCGGATGCGGTGCCTCGACGCGCGCCGCACCGCGCTCGCCGCGCTCGCCCGCGTGCTGGTGACGCGAACGGACGCGACGACGCGGGCCAACGCCGTCGCCGCCGTGGGCTCGCTCGCACCGATCTCCGACTGCGACGCGATCGACGCGCTCGCGGTCCTCGAGCCGCCGCCGCTCCAGCTCGGGCCGCAGCTCGAGTCGGCGCAGCGCCTCGTCGACGAGGCCGAGGCGCTCGAGCGCGCCGGGCACTTCGCAGATGGCCTCGCGAAGCTCAGGACGCTGCCGGCGCTCGGGTATCGCGCGCTCGATGCGCGGGTCGCGTTGCTGCGCGGAGATCTCGAGCATCAGCTCGGCGACTACAAGGCCGCCGAGACGTCCTTGCTCGCCTCCGCGCAGGCCGCGGCCGAGGCGCGCGACGACCTGACAGCCGCGCGCGCGTGGACCTTGCTCGTCGGCGTGGTCGGCTTCCTCGACAATCGACCGGCCGAGGGGCTGGCGCTCGCGCGGATCGCGAGTGCGGCGGTCGCGCGCGCCGGCGCCGCGGATACCGCGGGTGCCGAGCTCGAGAGCATGCGAGGCCTCGTGTTCGACGCACTCGGCGACTTCGTCGAGGCAAGAGCCCACCACGAGCGGGCCCTCGCGATCCGCGAGCGCACGCTCGGGCGCGATCACCTCGAGGTCGCGCAGGTGCTCGACAACCTCGGCGCGATCCCCTTGCAGCAACACCGCTACGACGAGGCCGAGCCGCACTACGCGCGGGCGCTCGACATCCGCCGCCGCGCGCTCGGCGAAGATCACCCCGACGTCGCGGCATCGTGGAACTCGCTCGGCACCGCGCAACGCGGACTGCGCCGGCTGGACCTCGCGCGCGCGAGCTACGAGCAGGCCTACGCGATCTGGCGGCGTAGCCTCGGCGACGATCACGCAAACGTCGCGAGCGCGCTCAACAACCTCGGCAACCTCGAGCGCGAGCTGGACCGGCCCGCCGACGCCGAGCGGCACCTCGAGGCCGCCGTCGCGACCTGGCGCCGGCTCGACGCTCGGGCGCACGCGGCCGACATCGCCACCGCCGTCGCGAACCTCGGAAACCTCGCCTACGACCGCGGCGATCGCGCGCGTGCCCGAGCGCGGCTCGTCGAGGCGCTCGCGTTGCTCGAGGCCGCGCTCGGCAAGCAACATCCTCGGCTCGCGACCCCGCTCGACAACCTCGCCCACCTCGAGCTCGAGGCCGGTGAGCGCGCCGTCGCGGAGCCGCTCTACGCACGCGCGCTCGCGCTGCGAGAGGCCGCGCTGGGCAAGGACCACGTCGATCTGGCCGACTCGCTCGTGGGGCTCGGAGAGTGCCGGCTCGCCGGCGCAGATCCGGCCGGTGCCATCCCCTTGCTCGAGCGCGCGCTCGCGCTGCACGCGGGCAAGCCCGACGCACACACCGCAGCCGTCGCCTCGTTCGCGCTCGCGCGTGCGCTGTGGGACGCGAATCGTGATCGATCGCGCGCCCGCGCGCTGGCGGAGCGTGCGCGATCGGCGCCGCGCCTCGCGAAGCGCGTGGATCGCTGGCTCGCCGAGCATCGCTAGCTCCGAGGATCACTCAGAACGTGGCTGTTCGGCGAAGTCGCCGAACGCGCTCTCGATCGTCGCGCACAGCTCCGGAAGCGGTGACGCGCTCGCCCCCGATCCGCGGTCGTCGAACCGGCCGTCACGACACCACTGGCGTGTGACGAGCAGGTTCTCGCACATGACCGCCACGGGATCGTCGCCGGGGAAGATCTCGCTCGCCTCCTTCGATCGCCGCCACTGTCTGCCCGCCGCGGAGTCCTCGGCGACCAGCGCGCTCGGCCGCTTCTCCAGCGCGTCGAACGCGCCGCGCGCGGCGACCCGGTCCCCGGCGAAGTGAAGTCGACAGATCTTCGCGTAGGGCTCGTAGGTCGGACGTGGTTCGGCGAAGCGGTCGGCCGCCGAGGGCGTGCGGGTGAAGATGATCACGAGTGCGCCGACCGCCGCCACGGCACCGGCGAGCTCGACGAACGCACGCAGCGGCACGAGCGCCGGCACCTTCCAGCGCTCGGGACGAACCAGATATCCGAAGATCGCGCCGGTCACGCCGCCGAATGCGTGCGCCCAGTTGTCGGCGTTGATGAAGAAACCGAACAGGAGCGTGTACGCGCTCCACTTCAGCATGTCGTTGCGGAGCGTGCGGCCGACCCACGTGCCTTGACGGTGCCCGTAGCCTGCCGCCACTCCGATCAGGCCCATCACGCCACCCGATGCACCGACGCCCACGCCGTCGAGACCGATCGCCCCGCTCCCGACGCCCGCGAGCGTGCCAGTGGCCACGAACAAGCACAGCATCGTCATCCGGCCATAGAGCGATTCGATCCGCGGTCCGATCATCGCGATCGCGAGCAAGTTGAACGCGAGGTGCCACAGCCCCGCGTGCAGAAACATCGCGGTGACCAGCCGCCACGGCTCGTCGGCGACGGCCGCCGGCCAGTGCCCACCGAACTGAAACAGCAGGTCGACCGGCGGTGAGCCGAGGCCACCACCGGCGGCGGCGAGCACGCGGACGTAGACTCCGATCAGCGCGAGCGCGAGCAGCGTGCTGATCGAGAGCGCCTCGGGAACGCCGACGCCGATCCGTCGCAGCACCTGAACTCCGCGACGGCCGAGCTTGGCCTCGCAGCGCGAGCAGGTCGTCTCGTGACGATCCTGGACCGCTCCGCAGGTGTCGCAGGTCTTGTGCTGATAGCGAACGTGGTCGACCTGTTGCTCGCGGCGGCGGGCAGCCTTGCGACGACGTTCCTGCCAGCGAATCAGCTTCCAGCGCGTCCGCATCGGATTCATCCCGAAGGCCGACCCGAGCTTCACCACCTTCTCGATCCACTCGTCGTCGGGTTCGCGCTCGGCCATACCGATCGCCTATCGCACGGAAGCCGTGGCCGTTACCACGATCATCTGGCGCGGAAAGGCCGGGCTGGTAGCCTCGAGGCCATGAGGATCTCGGTCGTCATCGCGGTGATCTGTTCGCTCGCCCTCACCGCCGACGCGCGCAGGACCCGGAGCTGGAGCTATCGCGAGCTCCACGATGGTGCGGAGCTCGTGGTCATCGCCGTCCCGAGGAGCACCGCCGCGCTGAACCAGCAGGCCACGCTCCCCGAGATCCAGCAGACAAACCCCGACGGCACCGCCTCCTCCATCGACAATGGATCGGTCTCCGGCATCCGCGGCCTGGAGTTCCTGCCGTAGCGCGCGCTTTCACACGTGTGGCGGCGCCGCGTCAGCTCGGACCTGCGCGCTCGGCCAAGCCGTCGATCACACGCGGGCTGAACGTGGCACGAGGCATGCGTATGCCCGGCCCATGCGCAGTGCTGCGGTGGCGGCCGCGTTCGGGATCGCGTGTGCGACGCCGTTTCGTCCGGCCGAGCTACCGCCGATCGAGCCCGGGAACCTGATCGACGGCGAGACGTTCGCGAAGCGCATCGCCGGGCTGCGCGCCACGCTCGCCCGCAGCAGCGTCGAGATCGACCACCAGCAGGTGCTCAGGACGTGCGGGAGCCACCACCAGCACGACCGCTGCCTGCGCTGCGAGGTCGCGCGCCGTGCCGACACCGGCGGCGTCGATCCCGAGATGATCGATGGAGTCGCGATCGCGTTCGCGCGCTATCCGACGAGCGTGCTGGCCGCGGCGAAGCTCGAGCACGTCGCGCTGTGCCGCACGATCCGCGTCGAGGGCGAGCCCGACGAGGGCCCCGCCGGCGTCGCGGTCGTCGGCGAGCAACGGCTGTTCCTCAGCATCGAGCACTTCGTCGGCAAGCCCCACGACCTGTACGACTACTTCACGATCGAGCAGGTCGTGCACCACGAGCTGTTCCACCTGTTCGATCACGCGACGCTCGGCGAGGCCGTCCATGCGGACCGCGAGTGGGATGCGCTCAACCCGCCGGGCTTCGCGTATCGCGATCCCGCGCCCGCGCGCACCGAGCGTCCGGCCGGCTTCGTGAACAGCTACGCGACGACGAGCTCGGTCGAGGATCGCGCGAGCGTGTTCGAGTACCTGATGGGCCAACCGACCAGGCTCTGCGAGATCGCCGCGGCCGACCCGATCGTGGCCGCGAAGACGGCCGTGGTGTGGAACCGGTTCGAGCAGGCCACCGGTGCGGAGTTCTTGCACCGCCATGCACCGTGCGTCGGCTGGATCGATCAGCAGCCGGGCACGCAGGCCAGGCTGCCGAAGCAGCACGGCCCCAGACCACCCGATCCCGACCGGCCGTCGCTCGGAGCGGCGCCTCGCAAGTCGATCCTCGGCAAGATGCGCTGACGATCAGCGCACCTCGATCTCGACGGGCTCGCTGGACTGCCCGCTCGCTTCGAGGTGGATGCGGTGCTTGCCGCGCTGGAGCGGCCACCTCGAAGCGGCGAGCCGCCGGCCGTCGACGAACCACGTGGCCTCGGCGCGCGGTGGATCGATCTCGGCCGTGAACGTCAGGCTCTGGGTGCGCGCGTCGTAGCCCGGCTCGACGAGGAACACCTCGCCCTCGCGCGGGTACGTGATCACCATGGCGCCGCGGATCGTGCCGGTCGCCGGGCACATCGGCGAGAACGAGCCCGGCGGGCGGGCGCGATCGGCGGTGTGGAGCCAGTTCGCGTAGGTCACGGGCAGCACCTCGAACGTGCGGTGCTCGACGAACCGCGCGGGGCAGCGCTCGCCGGCGCGCAGGCCGTTGCGGAGGTCGATCGCGAGGTCGCGATGCCAGTCGCACGATCCGGCGACCACGCGATCGCGAGGGACGTGCACGGAGCGCGAGTGCGAGCAGTGCGGGCCCGCCGGCTTGCCGGAGACCGCGCAGACCGCGACCTCGACGATGTCGTCGGGTGGCGGCAGCTGGGTGACCGGCGGGCCGTGCTCGACGAGCCGGTTCATGACGCGGCGGAACAGCGGGCCGGCACCCGCGGCACCGGCGAGCCGGTCCATCGATCGACCGTGGTAGTCGCCGGCCCAGACCGCGACCGTGAAGCGCGGCGTGTAGCCGACCGACCAGCTGTCGCGCCAGTTCGAGCTCGTGCCGGTCTTGACCGCGACGGGGAACCCGAGCATGAGCGCGTTGTTCGGTCCGAACGCGGCGGCGCGGATCGTCTCGTCGGAGAGGATGTCGGAGATCATCCAGCTCACCGCCGGTGAGAACGCGCGCTTGCCGCCGGTATTCGTCGACGGGAACGGCGTGGCGGTGCACGTGACGCCCGTGCGCGCGAGGGTCGCGTAGCCCTGCGCGAGCTCGAGCAGCGTCACCTCGCCGCTGCCGAGCGTGAGCCCGAGGCCGTAGTGCGTCGCCGAGCGGTCGAGCGACGCGAAGCCGAGCACGTGCAGGCGATCGAGGAGCGCCTGCGGCCCGAGCTGCTCGAGCACGCGCATCGCCGGGATGTTGAGGCTCTTCCCGAGCGCCTGGTCCATGAGCACCGGTCCGGTGAAGGTCTGCGTGTAGTTCTGTGGCGCGAACAGGAAGCCGTCGGCGCTGCCGTAGCGGGTCTCGATGTCGGCGACGACCGTGGCCGGCGTGTCGCCACGCTCGAACGCGAGCGCGTAGGTGAACGGCTTGAGCGTCGAGCCGGGTTGCCGGCGCGCGAGTGCGGCGTTGACGGCGCCGCCCCGCGGATCGCGGTAGTCGGGAGAGCCGACCATGGCGAGCACGCTGCAGCTCGCGTTGTCGAGCACGACGACCGCGGCATCGGTCATGCCGGAGAGCGCGTGCGAGGCGACGTGCTCGGTGACCATCGCCTCGACATCGGCCTGAAGATCGCCGTCGAGTGTGGTGTCGACGCGGCCGGTGGGGTCGGTCGCCAGCACCCAGTCGGTGAAGTGCATCGCCTTCGGCGGGCGCGGCGCGGGCGCGAACCGCAGCGGCTCGACGAGCGCACGCCGATGTTCATCCGCGGTGATCATGCCGGCCGCGGCCATGCGCTCGAGGACGATCCGCTGGCGGGCCTTCGCGGGGCCGTCGAACCGGGTGGGATCGAGTCGTGCGGGGGCCTGCGGCAAGCCGGCGAGCAACGCGGCCTCGGCGAGCGAGAGGTGCAACGTCGGCTTGCCGAAGTAGCGACGGCTCGCCGCCTCGACGCCGATCGTGTTGGCGCCGAACGGCGAGCGGTTCAGGTACTGCTCGAGGATCGCGTCCTTGCCGAGCGCGCGCTCGAGCCGGAGCGCGTCGACCATCTCGCCGGCCTTCGCGAACAGCCCGCGCGAGTGCGGGCGTACGAGCCGCACGACCTGCATCGTGATCGTCGAGGCACCGGAGACCACGCGGCGATTCGCCAGCAGCTGACCGCCGGCGCGCGCGACGCTGCGCCAGGCGACGCCGTCGTGCTCGCGGAACCGTGCGTCCTCCGCCGCGATCGTGGCCGAGACGACGAGCGGCGAGATCTGCGCGAGCGGCACCCACTCGGAGCGCGCGCCGCCGCCGACGTCCTCGCGCAGGAGGCGCCCGCGCGCGTCGAAGATCCGCGTCGAGCCGCGCTCGGGAGCGAGCTCCTCGACGGGATACGTGCCGAGCCGCGCGATGATCTGGATCGCCGCGAACGCCACGACCGGGAGCATCGCGACGATCGCCGCGAGCTTGACGAGCCGTCGCAGCCAGCGCCACGGATTTGATGGCGCTGGATGTAGTCCGAGCCGCCGCAGCGACGTTCCGACTCGGCGCAACCACCGACCGCCCGGCAACGCGGGTTCGGATGGAACGCCATCACGCCACGAGACGCCAGCAAGAACGCCAGAGGAGGGCGCTTCCTCGGAGCGGTTTCCCAAGATCGATCTCTCATGGCGTTCCTGCTGGCGTCGTGTGGCGTCCATGGCGTTCGTTCCGAGGCGGCGACGCCCACGTTCGGTCCCGTAGAGGCGGCCTACGACCGAGCACAGCACGGTGGCCGCTCGCCGCCACGGGCGCGGCCCGCCCGGCGGCTTACTCGATGACGATGTCATCGATCGCGCTCGATCCGGCGATGTGGGTCTTGTACATCGCCTCGACGCCTGCGGCAGGCCGGATGAACTTGCCCGGCGTGGTCGCGCGGGCGACGTAGACCATCTCGTAGCTGCCGGCCGGCATGTCGTCGATGTAGAACGCGACCCGCGAGTCGCGGAGCTCGCTGTACGACAGCCGCGCGAGCGTGCGCGTCAGCTCCGGCGTGAGCTTGCCGGCGGCGACGGTCTCGGTCGTCGCCAGGGCGGCGTTGAGCGGCTCGAGACCGGCGGGCAGCTTGTCGTCGATCGCGACGTAGTTGTTCGCCGCCGCCGCGGTGACCCGCAGGCGGACGCGCACGAGCGAGCCGAGCTTGACGCGCTTGCCCTCGAGCGAGGTGCCATCGACGGTCTCGTACGTGCGCTTGATCGCGAAGCCGCTATTCCTCGCGGCGCGGTTCTTGTCGTCGAGCTTGGCCGTGTACGTCATCCGCATCGTCGCGAACACCGGCTTGCCGCCGTTCTCGATCTCGACCACGAGCTGATCGCTGCCCTCGACCTCGGCGCTCGTGAGCTCGATGCGCTTCATGCGATCCGTCGTCGCGTGAATCTTCGAGGCGTCGAGGGTCTTGCCGTTGACGCGCACGGTGAGCTTCGGCGTGTCGGTGGTCGCCTTCGTCGTGAGCCGCGCGATCGCCATCATGCCGAACACGTTCTCCTGCGTGTTTCCCCACAGGCCGCTCGTGCGGCGAGCGAGCAGGCCGGTGAGCAGCTTGCCGCTCATCGCGCCGTTGGTGGTGCCGGCGAACGCGAGCAGCGCGGAGGCGTGCGTGCGCAGCGGCGAGTCGAACGACCACGCGCCCTTGGCGTCGCGCTCGTAGTACGCCTCGAGCGGCTCCTCCTTCGAGGCGGTGCGGACCGCGGCGAGGATCGGCTGCAGCAGCGACGGATCGCCGGAGCCCTCGCTGACCGCGACGCCGAGGAACGCGAGCCCGAACGGCGTCAGCTGGTCTCGCTTGTCCCACAGCGTCGAGACGTACGCGGCCTGCGGGCGGCCGAGGCGACCGAGCGTCATCACGAAGAACGCGCGCGAGTCGGCGTCGGCCATCCCGAGGTGCGGCATCTCGCCGGTGATCGTGCCCTGGCGCAGCGTGGTCTCGAGGTAGTCGGCCATGAGCGCGAGCGCCTTGTCGGGCACCTCGTAACCCTGGCCCTTCGCCTCGATCAGGACGGTGAGCCCGAACGCCGTGGCGAACGCGTGTGGCTGATCGCTGCCGGGCCAGTACGAGAGCCCGCCGGAGCTGGTCTGGAACGACAGGATGCGCTTCACGCCGGCCTCGGACATCTTGCGGAGCTCGGCCTCGTCGACGGTGACCCCCATCTCGGGGAGCAGGTCCTTCAGCACGACGAGCGGATACGCGGTCGACGTCGTCTGCTCGATGCAGCCGTTCGGGTACTGCATCAGGTACTGCACCGAGTCCTTCAGCTCGGACAGCGGCGTCGTCGACGCGGTGATCTCGACCTTCACGCTGCCGGCGCGCCGATCCGCGGGGAGCGGCAGGGTGAGCTTGTCGTTCGCGGTGACCAGCTTCGAGACGACGAGCTTGCGGCTCGAACCCGGATCGAGGATCGGGATCTTGACCTCGATCGCGTCGGTGAACGCGCCGAGCCTCGCGGCGAACCGCAGCGTCGCCACGCCCTGTGCCTCCTCGGGGACGACCACCGGGAACGAGAACTTCGCCTCGCCGCCGGCGTTCGCATCGGCGGTGGCCACCGCGGCGCCCTCGAGCGTGATGCCCTGGAAGGCCGCGGTGAGCGCGATGTTGCCGTTCGCCTCGGTGCCGTTGAACACGCGCGCCTCGAGCCGCAGGTGATCGCCGGGATGCACGAACCGCGGCAGCGCCGGCTGTACGATCAGCGGCTTCCTCGCGAGCACGCTGCCCTGCCCGGCTCCGGCGCGGGTCTCCTTGTCGACGACGATCGCCATGATCCGGTACGTCGTCACGTTGTCGGGGAGCGCGAACGAGATCCGCGCGCGGCCGTCGGTGCCGACGCGGACGTCGGTGTTGTAGAACGCGGTCGACTTGAACAGCCGGCGCAGATCGGCTGGCAGGTCCGCGAGCGGTGCGGCCTCCGGAGAATGCTCGCCGCCATCGCCGGCGGGGAACACCTGCTCGCGCCGCGACCGCCGCGACGTCAGGAGATCGAGCCGGCTATCGGCGGTGCGCACGGCGAGCGGGCGCGCCGCGAAGATCTCGGCCAGCGGATCGGGCGTCTTGAACCGCGTCAACCCGAGCACGGCCTCGTCGACGACCATCACCGTGGCCTGGCCGGCGTGCGGCTTGCCGTCGGCGCCGCGCACCACGAGCTCGACGCCGAGCGTGCTGCCCGGGAACGCCTTCGCCGAGTCTGGCTTGACCTCGATGTCGAGGCGGTGCGTGCGCGGCTCGACGCGCAGCTCGGTGTAGCCCATGCGGAACGCCGGAGCGCCGGTGGGGAACCCGGTGGCGTCGACGTCGTCGTGGATCCGGCCGCGCACGAGCATCACCGAGGCGTAGACGTTCGGCACCTGCGCGTCCGTGATCGGGACCCGCAGCTCCGGCGTGTCGCCATCGATCGAGAACAGGCGATGCTCGATCACGCCATCGCGCTCGAGCACGAGCAAGCCACGCGCGTGCGGGAACGGGCTCTGGATGATCAGCCGGGCCACGTCGCCGGGCCGATAGCTCGCCTTGTCGGCGACGACCTGGATCCGCTCGTGATCGAAGCGCGGCCACGCGACCGAGTTACCACCGGAGGCCGAGAGCCCGAACGCGGCCTCGACCGGGCGGCGCTTGCCGTCGAGCGCGGCCGCGCGCACCACGTACTCTCCCGCCTCCTGGATCGCGAAGCTGCAGTCGACCGCGCGGTCGCGCGTGGTCACCGTGCAGCGGCGGGTCACGGTGGTGACCGGCCGGTTGAGCCGCTGCGTTCCTTCGTCGGTGACGCGCGTGACGCCGTGGTAGTCGACGCGCTCGAGCGTCGCGGTGACGGCGATGCCCGCGCGCGCGGTGCCGTCCGGAGCCACCGCCACGATCGGCACCTTCACGGTGTCACCGGCGGAGAACAGCCGCAGCGCTGGCAGGCCGACGCCGACGTAGACATCCGCGGGGTGAACCACGCGGGTCAGCTTGCCCGTGTAGACCTGGCGATCGACATCGGTCACCGCGGCCTCGACGGCGTAGCGCATCGGGCCCGCCGCAGGGCCGTGATCCGGCTTGAGCTTGACGAGGAAGTGGCCCTGCCCGTCGAGCCGGTCGGTGCCGTGCGTGAGCGACTCGGCAACGCGCGGCCCGGCGCCGGCGATCGCGCTCGTCGCGTCGAACACGAAGCCCTTCCATGCCGGCGGGGCGAACGGCTCGGGCGTGCGCGAGACCTCCCACTTGAGATCGCGGCCGGCGAGCGAGCCGCCGTGGAGGTAGCTGGCGACGATCGCGGCGTGGGCCGGCGCGCCGGTGAGCCACGGCTCGTCGGTGCCGACCGTCACCGCGAACGTCGGCACGCGATACTCCTCGACGCGAAACGAGCGCACCGTCGTGCGATCGCCCTGGGTCGCGTGGATCGTGTACTCGCCGACCTTCGCGCCGTCCTCGAGCGCGAGCTCGAGCGCGGTGCCGCCGAACTCGTCGAGCCTGGTCGAGCTCGTCGCGATCTGCTCGCCACGCGGATCGTTGATCACGATCGCGAGCTCGCCGGTCGCGGGGCGGTGCGTCGCCGGATCGCGAACCAGCGACTTGACGTGGACCGTCTCGCCCGGGCGATACACGCCGCGCTCGGTGAACACCGAGGCCGCGAGCGGCTCGGCACCGGCGACCCTGCCGCCGAGGCCGAACTGCCGCGCGTGCGAGAGCGTGTCGTCGGCGAGCGGCGCGACCAGCTCGGCATTGCCGACCACGAGGAACGCCGTGTCCTGCATGCCGGCCGGGCCGGCGATCGCGAGGTCGGCGAGCTTCACGGTGCCGTCGGCGGCGGTCGTGCCGGTCGCGAGCGACTTGCCCGCTGCATCGACCAGCGCCACCTGCGTGGCCGCGAGCGGCTTGCCGTCGACGAGCCGGGTCGCCCACGCGAACACGGTCTTGTCGAACACCTTCGCGGTGACCGCCACGCCGGAGACCTGGACGAACGTCGTGGCCGCGACCTCGACGTCCTTGGCTTCGCTCCCCCTACCCTTGCCCTTGACCGACACGCAGTACAGGCCGGACTCGAGCGGAACGTCGCGGACGGCCGCGTCGTTGAGCGGCGTGACCAGATCGATCGCGGTCTCGGAGCCCTCGCACTCCGCGGAGCCCGCCGCGCGCGCCGCCAGCCACTCGGTCGCGGTCGCGAAGCGATGCGCGACGAGCTTCGCGTTGCCGACGTTCGTCGCGCGCACCGGCAGCTTCGCGCGCCCCTGCTCGAGCACGAGCGAGCCGCTCGGCAACGCGAGCGCCGGCGGTCGATCCTGCGCGCGGAAGCTCGCCGTGACCGGCGCGCCGAGCCGGTTGCCGAGCACGTCGTGCAGGCCGGTATCGATCGTCAGCCGGTACAGCACGCCGGGCTCGAGGTGCGCGGCGACCGTGCCCTCGGTCCCCCGCACGTAGGTCTGGACCGATCGCGGCTTCGGCGTGATCGTGACGTGGTTCGAGAAGTGCTTCGCCGTGACCTGGTTCGTGAACGGCACGCGGAACGTCGCCTCGAGCGGCGTGCGCTTGCCCTTCACCCGATCCTCGTCGCTGTTGCCGTCGGAGAAGCTCGCTGCGGCGAGGGTCGTGTTGATCATCAGCTCCGTCGTGCGCGGCGCCACGTTGCCATCGTCGTCGAGCGACGGCAGCTCGACGACGACCAGCTCGCCATCGGGCGGCAGCCGATCGAAGTCGAGCGTCACCAGGTTCGGGAGCGCGATCGGCGCGTCGTAGATCTGCGCCGTCGACGTCGGCCGCCGCACCCGCACGGCGAGCGGCTTGCCGGCGGTCGTCACCTTCGCGCGGCGCGCGATCGCCGCCGGCTCGACTGGCTGATCGTAGAGCGCGAACAGCGAGCCGCGACCGAGGTGCGAGACGTAGCCGTTCAGGAACGCCACGAACTTCGGCTTGCCGGGCGTGACCGGCCACTCCGCAAGTTTTCCCGCCGCCGAGAAATACGGCACGGTGAGCTGCGCGTTGAAGCCCGCCTCCGGGATCGCGACCGCGATCTGGTGACCGGCGAGCAGCGCTCCGTTCGCCGGCGTGAACACCAGCTCGGTGGGCGTGCGCCAGGTCTGCGTGCCGGCCTGGTTCGGCTCGAACGACACGCGGGCCTTCGGCATCGGGGCCACGAACGTAAAAGTGATCGTGCAACCGGCGGCTTCGCACCAGCTCATCTGGGCCGTCGGCGCGGCCACTTGCGGCTCGGGATCGGGCACGTCCGCGGCCGCCACTCTTGTTGTAATGTCGTCGGGCGCCCGGGCTGCCGGCGCCTCGCTCGCGACCGGCGCGATCGGCGGTGCCGGTGGATCTACGTGGTCCGGATCCGCATCGCGCGATCCGAGCGGATCGAGCACGAACAAGAGCGCGATGAACGAAGCGACCCCGATCGAAGTGACAACTCGCATTTCAGCCGGCGCAGCAAGATACGTTCCGCGATCGATCGCGTGAGGATTCGGCGAATGAGCCGTGCGTGTGGCCGTGGCACCACGCGGAGCGTGTGGAATCGACCCACGATCGCCGGACGCCGGGTCACCGGAGGCTCGGATTCGTGGCGCGATCGATCCCGCCGATCGTCGGCATTCTACCGAGGTGCCCGTGACGATCGAGGGCATCGTGCATCGTGGTAGCGTTCGCCATGCCAAGAAACCGGTGCGCAGGGCTCGGCGCACGCGTCCTTCGAGCGCTGGCGCTGGTGGTTGTCGTCGGCTGCAGCCAGAGCGACCGCGTCGCCACGCCGGTGCAAGAAACCAAGGCGGTCACGCCGGATCCCGTCGCCCGTCGACGGGTCGAGTCCGACGATGATCTGAAGCGCGAACAGCAGGAGTACGTCGACGACATCGTGGCCTACACCAAGACCACGAAGGAGCAGGTCCGCGAGCGGATGCGCCGCGGCTCGGTCCCGCTGCAGGACGAGTGGAACTCCTGGGAGAAGCAGGGGCCGATGACCCCGGCGAGGATCAAGGACTTCTACAAGCAGACGTCGAACTACATCTACGAGCTCGGCGAGTGGCACCTGTTCGTGCCGAACAAGCGCGAGAGCGACCTCGCCCTCGTCGAGGAGATGCGCGCCAAGCAGCCCAAGAACATCCTCGATTTCGGTGGTGGCGTCGGGCTGATGGCGATCCCCCTCGCGCGGGCAGGCTTCGACGTGACGCTCGCCGATCTCGACTCGACCTCGCTCACGTTCGCCATGTTCCGTGCGGAGCGCCGGGGCGTACGCCTCAAGGCCTGGAAGTCCGACGTCGAGGCGGCGCCACCGGACAAGAAGTATGACGTCATCCTCGCCCTCGACGTCCTCGAGCACCTCCCCAAGGACGAGCTCCACGCGATGGTCGACAAGCTCGTCCGGCTCAAGCACGCCAAGACCGAGATCATCCTGAGCGCGCCGTTCGGGCGGACCGCGGTGCACCCGATGCACATGGACTCCAGCGAGGACACGCAGCAGCAGGTGAAGCGCCTGCGCACCGAGCTCCCGCCCGACGAGTAGCGTCGATCGACGTCCCGCGTCGCTCGTACCGGATCCAGGTCTCCACCCCCGAGCTCGGCGGCGTCGTGCCGGTCCAGCGCGCGCGGCCGCAGCGCAAGCGCGAGCGCAGCAAATTCAATCAGGTCGACAGGTGCGTCTGGTAACGTCTGCGTGCCCCGTGTGCAAACGCAAAGGACGAAACCTTCGCGCCGGAGAACTGGCTCGCTGGACAAATCACGCCTTCTCCCTCTCGGGCGTCACAAACCGCTCGGAACGATCCGCTATCCCGGTAGCGCACTGCCGCGCCCTCAACGACCACCGGTAAAGCCGTGTGCGGGAGCTCCCCACGCGCGGTTTGAACGGGGGCTTACTCACAGCCGTCGCGAGACGGTGGAAAGCTAGATCTACCAATGCGTCTCGTTCTGGTGGCGGTCATGGTGATCGGAGCGACCGGCATCGCCGAGGCGAGCCCCGAGTCCGACAAGCTCTTCCGCGACGGTAAGGATCTGCTGAAGGCCGGCAAGCTGGCCGAGGCGTGCGATTCCTTCGCCCGTAGTCAGGAGCTCTTGCCAAAGGTTGGCACGCTCTTGAACCTCGGCGACTGCCGCGAGAAGCAAGGTCATACAGCGACAGCATGGGCAGTGTTCCTCGAAGCGAAAGTGCTCGCGTCTCAGAGCCGAGACAAGTCGGACGTCCTGATGCCCGCCAAGCTCGCGGAAGCGACCAGACGCGCGGCAGCACTCCAGCTCAAGCTCGCGTACGTGACGCTGACGATCGCCCCCGATCGCCAGGTCGAAGGGCTCGTGATCAAGCGCAACGGCACGGTCGTCGACCCGGCGACGTGGAACACACCCGTACCGCTCGATCCTGGTGACTACGTGATCGAGGCGAGTGCACCGAAGTACCAGCCGTGGTCGATCACCCAGCCGCTGAGCCCTCGCGAGCGCGTCGCCGTGGTGGTGGAAACGCTCGTCGCCGAGCCCGTGGTCGTGGCCGTCGTGCCGCCTGTCGTACCGGACGAGAGGATCCCGCCCGACACGCGGATCGTGCCGAGTGCCCCGGCGGACGGCATCGCGTTGCGCGCGTTGCCACACAAGGGCCCAGTTCCGCGATTTCGGCCGCTCGGGATCGGCGTGGCGCTCGCCGCCTGCCCCAACTGCAACGTCGGCTTGGTCGGCAGCCCGGAGGTCGAGGAGAGTGACACGTTGGTCGGCGCTCGGATCCTCGGTGGCGTGCCGGTGCCGGGTGGCATGGTGCGCGGCATCGGCTCGCTGCTCTACAGCAAGTTCTTGAATGACAAGACCGATGAGATGGGCGTCATTCGCCGCTACGCGTTCGGTCTCTCGGTCGACTACGTGTGGACCCCGCGGCCGCAGATCGCGTTCGCGGGTGGGGTCGGGATCGGGATCGACTACCTGTCCGCGAACGTCGAGGTATTCGACATGGCAGCCCCAAGCGACACGACGCGATGGACGACGTTACGCGCGAGCCCGATCATCGTGCGGCTGCTGAAGGGGCACGTCGAGCTGGGCCTGCACCTCCAGCTCGTCTCCACCCCCGACACCACCGTTCTCCTCGGCGTCGCCGCGATCGACGTCTTCCCGCTATGAGAAGACTACAATGATGTCCATGCGCTTCGGCCTGCTCGCGGACGGCGGGCCCACCCTGGCGGCACAAATTATCGCCTGGACCACACGGTCAAGAATATCTACTCGCTCCTGGAAACGCCTTATTTTACAAGTGGTTCACTGACACGCTGGCGCGTCGAAGTCGATGTCGCGCGGCAACGCGATGTCGCCCTCGAGGCGAAGTGGGACGCGACACATCACGAGCTTCGCGAGCTCGGCGTACGAGCGCGTCGGATGACGGAGATCCCAGCTCGCGACGCGGCCGTCGAGCCCCGCGCTGACCGCGTGGGTCGCGTCGCCTGCGAATCGAACGTTCGAGGTGGGGCGTCGATGGCCGCGCAACGTGATCAGGCGCGCGCTCGTGGTCACGTCCCACACGTCGATCGCGCCCTCGCTGGTCCCGACGGCCAGCAGTCGTCCGTCGGCCGATGCGTTGATCCCGTACGGCGCGCCGTTTCCCAGCAGCGAGGCCACCACGCGACCCGCGCGATCCCACACCAGCACCTTCGCGTCGTCACCCGCGGTCGCCACGCGGCCATCGGGCAACAGCGCCACCGCTTCCACCCAGCCGCGGTGTCCGGCGTGCGTCGCGATCTGCGACCACGTGCCGAGCTCGAACACGCGAACGTGCTGATCGTAGGCGATCGCGAGGCGTGTTCGATCCATCACCACGTCGAACACCCGCGTCCCGGTCGACAGGCTCGCGGCTTCGCGTCCCGTCGTCGTATCGATCACCTTCACGGCGGCGGCGGGCGTGTCCATGTCCGGCAGCACGGCCAGCCAGCGTCCGGTCGGATCGAACACGAGGCGCTTGGGTGGACCACCGACGTCGGCGGCTCCGATCGCCACGGTTCCGATCGCGACCCCGTCCACCCGCCATAGCCGCACCGCCCCCCCGCGACTCGCCGTCGCGATCGTATTGCCATCCGCGGCCGCAGCCACGAGCGCGCTGTCACCGATCGAGAGCGTCGTCGGCAACCCACCGGCGACCGGCCACAGCTGGACGCGGCCGTCGTCGGCAGCGGTGATGACGTGCGTGGTGCCCACGAACGCCGCGGACGTGAGCCGGTGCACGCCGCGCAGCGTGGCGTGCCGCGCACCCGTCGCGACGTCCCACACGATGGCGATCCCGTCGCCGATCGTCAGCGACCGCGTGCCGTCGCTCGAGATGTGCAGGTCTTCGACCCGATCGTCGTGACCTGGTGCGACGGCATCGCGCTGCGCACGATCGACCCTCCACCGGCGGATCGTTCCGTCGAAGCTGGCCGTGATCAGGCGGTCCTCGGCCTCCCATCGCAGCGACGTGATGCCACCTTGATGACCCTGCAGCGTCGCGAGCTGCGCCGAGCTCTCGACATCCCAGATCCGCACGGTCGCATCTTCTCCTCCGGTCGCGACCCGTCGACCGTCCGGCGACAGCTTGAGCGCACCGATCGCGCCGCGGTGGCCGACGAGCACTCCACGCGGCTCACCGGTCGCGAGGTTCCAGAGCCTGGCCGTGGCATCCGAGCTCGCCGAGACCAACAACGCGCCATCGCTGCTGACGTCGAGGCGGTGCGCGACGTTGCGATGACCAGACAGCAGGTGACGGAGTGCACCGGTCGTCGCATCGCACACCCGGATGATGCCGTCCTTGCCACCCACGATGACGGTGTCTCCGCTCGGGGTGAACCTCACCGAGAACAAGCTCGCCTTCGGCGTGGTGCAGCTCGCCGCGAGCGTCGCCGTGGCGATGTCCCAGATCCGGACCACACCCACACCATCGACGGTGGCGAGCCGCCTACCACCTGCGTCGAGGGTCGCATTCTCGACCGCGGACGGATGCTCCAGCGCGCCGCGCACCCGACCGTCGCGCAGGCCCCACAAGCGCACGATCGGGCCGCCCAGCGACATCACCACGTCGCCCGGAACGCTGGCCTCGAGGTTCGCCATATTGCTGTTCGGATCCGGCTGCCCGCGCTCGACGCGCCAGCGCACCACGCCGGTCGCCTCCGTGACCATCACGTCACCCTGATTCGACAGCGTCGCGATCGCGTCGCCAACGGGCCACATCACGAGGGTGTCCGGAATCGAGATCCGAGCCAGGCCGGTGGCGCGATCCCAGAGCTGTCCGACCTCGCCGTCCCACGTGGCGATCTCCTTGTCGTCGAGGAGCGCGCGCATGAACCGTCCCCGGACGACGAAGCTGTCGAATGCCTCGACCGGCGCGGCCGCGCGCGCCACCAGCAGATCGTGCGCGGGGCCGGAGACTCCGAGTCGCGAGGCTTCGGCGAGGTAGAGCAGCGCGGGGGCTGCTTCTCCGCTGGCGAGCGCGAGCCGGCCACGCTCCTCGAAGCTGGCGGCAACCCGTCGCACGGCGTCGACGCGCTGCGCGGAGATTCGATGATTGAACAGCGCGAGCACCACGATCACGCTCGCGAGCACGGCAAACGCGATCCCGACGATCGCGAACCGTCGACGGCGAAGGCCACGCGCGGCCGCTTCGCTCGCCTGGCCGAACGCCTCCTCGATCGGGGTGGTCGCGGCATCACCCGTGGCTCGCCACCGGCGGAGCTCGACGAGCGCGTCGTCGCGCCACAGCAGCCCGTTCGGTCGGCCGCGATCGTGCCAGTGCCGGGCCGCGGCCGCGAGTTGCTCGTGCAGCTTGGCGCCGCGAGCGTCTTCGTGCCGCCAGGCCGCGAGCCGTGGCCAGGTGGTCGTCAGGGCTTCGTGGATGATCTCGACGCGCTCGCCGGCATCGTCGTCGCGCGACACGATCAGCCGTGCCGCGAGCAGCCGCTCGACGATCGCGGCGCCGGCATTGCCTCCGCCGATCGCGGCGACGAGCTCGGCGCGGCCGTGCACGATGCGCGCGCCCTCGGCCGTGAGCAGGCGCCGGAACGCGAGCTTGACGAGCCGGCGGTCGCCCGCCGGCATCCGATCGACGACCCCGTCGGCGTGCTGCACGAGCGCACCGGTGACGCCGCCGATCTGATCGTACGTCGCCTTCGTGATCCGCCGGAAGTGGCGATCTCGCCGGGCCCACAGCTCCGCCGCTGCGAATGACAGCAGCGACAACGCACCCGGCCGCTCGGCAACCTCGGCCACCATCGTCGCGGGAAGCGACGGATCGTCGAGCTCGTAGCCGCGACGGCGAGCGGGCTCCGCGATGATGCGCTCGAGATCGCCACGGCTCGGGACGCCGAGGATCTGCACGGCGCGACCGATCATGCCGCGCCACGCCGGGAGCTCGTCGATCCGGCACAGGAAGTCATCGCGCATGCCGAGCACGATGCGGAGGCGTGGGCTCGCGGACAGCGCGACGAGCATCTCGGCGAACGCGGCCCGCTGGTCGTCGGTCGCGCCCTGCGTGAACAGCTCCTCGGCTTGATCGACGAACACGACCAGCGTCATCGCGCGATGCTCCGCGCTCGCCATGAGGCGCGCCGCGAGGTCGGCCGGCGACACCGCCGCGCTCTCGTGCGCACCGCGATACGGCGACGAGTCGACCCGCTCGGCGATCGATGCCAAGGCGGCGACCGGATCGCGGCCCGGCCGGATCGTGATGCCCTGCCATCCCGGCGGCAGCGCCGGGATCACGCCGGCGGCGACGAACGAGCTCTTGCCCGCTCCCGAAGGCCCCACGACCGCGACGATCGCCTGGGTGCGCAGCCGGTTGACGAGCTCGGCGACCTCGCGCTCGCGCCCCACGAACGAGCCATGATCGTCGCCGGTGAACGCGGCGAGGCCGGGATACGGCGGGCGGTCGTCGTCGTCGGTGCTGGACCCGAGGCCCGCTCCGGTGTCGAGCAGGTGGCTGGCGAGCCACGGCCAGATCTCGGCGTCCTCGCGCTCGTAGCCACGTGGCAAGGCGCAGCACAACGCATCCTCCCCGGAGCGCGACGGACCGCTGAACACGAACAGCTCTTCGGGCTCGCCCGGGATCGGGGCGGCGATCTGTACGAGCGGCGACAGCGACACCACCCGCGCGCCATCGGCATCGAGCACGACCACGCGGTCGCCGTCCGACGGCCCGTGGCGCACGATGCGCTCGTCGGAGCGCGGCCCCATCCACAACTCGATCCCGCCCGCGACCTCGCGACCGATCTCGTAGTCGAGCAGCCAGCCGAGCTGGGAGAGTGTGGTCTCGACCGACGCGATCTGGGCCGCGGCGCGACGGCGCGCCAGGACGTCGCCATCGCCGATCGTCGGGTCGACGCGGACGAGCTCGCGCAGCGCGGCGAGCCCGTGTGGATCTGCACACCACATCACGAGCTCGGGAATCGGAAACGCCTCGGGGCGGTCGGCGAATTCGCGCGCGAACGCTGCCACGAGGTCGATCCATTGCTCGTCGCGGGGAGGTTGTCTGCGGAGCTCGCGCAAGGCGTCGAGCAGTCCGGCGCCCTGCGTGTCGAGCCGGCCGATCCGCGACCGACTCGCGATCGCCAGCACGCCGAGCCATCGCGCGAGCACCCGCCCGACCGCCGTGGCGCGCTCGCTCATGCGGACCGGCGAGCGCGCCGTGACGAGGGCGGCGATCGCCTCCGCGATCGGTTGCGGGGCGTCGGTCGTCCACGTCGCATGCAGCTCCGGCCGAAGGGTCGGAAGCGGCTCGTCGGCGTCGACGGCCCATCCCGTCGAGGCCCGCAACGCGGTGACGAGCTGTTCGAGATCGGGGAACCGATCCCTCGGATCCTTGGCCGCGGCACGTGTGAGCACGTCGTAGACCGGATCGGGGATCCGCGATGATCGAGGTAGCGGTGCGTTCTGATGCTGATCGGCAAGGCTCGCGATCGACCTGCCGGTGTACGCGCGCTCGCCGGTCAACGCTTCGTACGCCAGCAGCGCGAGCGCGTATTGATCGGTCCACGGCCCCACCAGGCTCGCATCGACCCACTGCTCCGGTGCCATGTAGGGTGGGGAGCCGAGGAGCTGACCGGCTTGGGTGAGGCTACCCGTCGGTGCCGTGGACGACGGTGCGTCGGTCGGCGACTGCACGGTGTGCTCGTCTCCAAGCGTCGCCGGCGACACCGGGATCGATGCTGGCTTCGCGCGTTCCCCGGCGATCGCGAACTGCGACGCGACGAACTGCTTGGCGATGCCGAAATCGAGCAGCTTGGGCATCAGGCGACCGGCCTTCGCGGTCACCATCACGTTCGCCGGCTTGATGTCGCGATGGACGATGCCTTGATCGTGCGCGGCGTGAACCGCCTCGCACAACCGCTCGATCATCGGGACGACGCGATCGAGTGAAAGCGGACCGGACTCGAGCAGGCTGTCGAGCGTGGTCCCCTTGACCAGCTCCATCGCGATCCACAACGTCCCGTCGGGCTCGGCGCCGCAGGCATAGACGTGCGCGGCGCAAGGGTGGTCGAGCTGCGACGCGAGCCGGGCTTCCAGCATGAAGCGCTCGACGGCGTCGCGGCGAGACGCGAGCGATCGTCGCATCACCTTGACGACGGCGAGCCGACCGAGCGCCTGCTGTTCGGCGAGGTAGACCGTTCCGAATCCACCCTCGCCGATCTTGTGTTTCAGCGTGAAGTCGCCGAGGACAACCACGGCATCCATCACGGCATTCTGCGCCGCGTAGCTCATTGTCTGCTCCTCCAGAGTGGTTGCTCTTGTAAGGAGCGTTCAAGACCTGTTCCGTACCGCGGCGAGAATCAGCCGCAGCCAGCGTCGAGGCTACAGGTTCTAGTGTTGACTCCGGGTTCGCAGCGCAACGAGTACATTCCACCAACCACCGCACCCAGATCCGTCTTGTCGAGCAACCGCACGGTCTCGGTCCTGAGCTTGAGCTTGTTCTTGTCGAGTTTCTTCATCGTTGTCCCCCTGAGCGGATGACGAGCACGGTCTGTGCCACGCCGTTTTGGCCCAAGCTTCCACTCTAAAGTCGCGATCACCCGCTCGTCAACACGGTCATGCAGCACACCGATCTCGACGTGCGCGTAACACTCGTTGGTAACGCGTAACATCGATACGCGTTACTTCCTGCGGAACGCCTCGAGATCGATCTCGTAGCGCTGGATCCAGCGATGGATCTGCATGCGTGCCTTGCCCATCGCTCGGGCTACATCGGCGATCCGCCCGCGATGCTGTGTGAGGAGTGTGATGAGGTGGGCCTTGCGGTCCTCGTCATCCTGGGCGGTCGCATCGGGCCGTGCGGTCGTCGCGACGGCCGGGCGGATTCCGTTCCGGACCTCCTCGGGAAAGTCGTCGAGATCGATCTCGATCGGCGCACCCTCGTTGTAGGCAATGGTGAGACCGAGTCCGAGCGCCTTCTCCAGCTCGCGGATGTTGTGGGGAAACGGATACAGAAACAGCGCCCGGGCTGCTCGTCGCGACAGCCTGACGTCTGCAGCCCTCGGTGTGATCCTCGGTAGGAGCTTCGCGACGATCAACCCGAGGTCCTCACGACGTTCGCGCAGCGGTGGAAGTCGCACCGTCAGACCGCCGAGGCGCGCGAACAGATCTGCGCGGAACTTGATCGCGTCGACCATGCGATCGAGCGCCTTGTGGGTCGCGGCCACGATCCGGACGTCGACCTTGACCGGCTTGGTGCCGCCGATCGGGAGCACCTCCTGCTCCTGCAACACCCGCAACAACGCGACCTGCGCCGGCAACGGCAGCTCGCCGATCTCGTCGAGGAACAGCGTGCCACCGTCGGCCGCGCGTACGAGGCCGAGGCGATCTTCGACTGCACCCGAGAACGCACCCTTGCGTGCGCCGAACAGCTCGCTCTCGATCAGCGTCGCCGGGATCGCGCCGCAGTTGAGGGCGAGGAACGGCCCGGACCGCGAGGACAGGCGATGCAGCGCACGTGCGACCACCTCCTTCCCGGTCCCGGTCTCGCCGAGCACGATCACCGGGATGTTCGAGCGGGAGACCTTGGCGATGCGTTCGAACTGGCGCGCGAGGCTGGGCAGGAACGTGGCGAGCTGGAGCTCGTCGGGCGAGTCGTCGGCGATGCGGGCCGGGTCTGCCGTCTGACCGCGCGGGCCACGGGCGCGGTAGACGAAGAAGGTGTGGCCGGTCTCGATGACATCGCCATCGCCGAGCTGCGTCGCCGACTCGACCGGTCGGCCGTTGAGGATCGTGCCGTTCTTGGAGTCGATGTCCTCGAGGACGAAGCCGCGGTCGATCCGTCTCAGGCGCGCATGCACGGTCGACATCCGGGCGTCCGGAATGCTCACGATGACCTCGTTGGTCACCCGCTCGACGTTCGACGCACCACGCGCGAACGTGACCTGCGTGATGTCGTCGAGCGGGATCCGGATCGGCAGGTCGAGCGGGCGATCGCACGACATCACGCGGACCAGCGACGGCACCGTGTCGACGATGTCCTCGACATCGTCCTCGTGGACCGACACCGTTATCCCCATCTTGGAATATTACTCCGGATCATCCGGGCTGGACTCGGTCGCTCGCGGCGTTCGATGATATCGGATCGAATGGTCGAGCGTCCCGCGTGGAGACCGATCCTCGACGGTGCCGCCGCCGACGCCGCCTGGATCGCGATCCGGGCGGTCGCACGAGCGATCGGAGACGGCCGCGGTACCCGTCGTCGCCCGAGCGACCTGATGGTGTTCTGGGCGTACGTCGCGGGTGCGATCGAGGAGGACTGGACCTCCGCGCGATACGACGAGGCCACGACGGCGCTGTGCGAGTCGATCGAGTCCGGGTCCGCGTGGCCGGGCTTGTTCGGCGGAGTCGCGGGTGCAGGATGGGTGCTCTCGCACGTCAGCGACGGCGACGATGCCGACGAGATCGCGAGCCTGATCGACGGCGCGATCGCGAACCAGCTCGAGGTCGAGCGGTGGACCGGAGACTACGATCTGATCGGTGGCCTCGTCGGGTACGGGGTCTACTTCCTCGAACGGATCACCGCGGGTCCCGCGCCGATCGCGAGGCAGGGGCTCGCGCGCGTGATCGATCACCTGATCGCGACCTGCGAGACGACGCCGGCGGGGATCGCATGGTTCACCCGCCCCGAGCTCGTGCCCACCCACCAGCGTGACCGCTCGCCGGCCGGGTACTTCAACTGCGGCCTCGCACACGGGATCCCGGGCGTGATCGCGTTGCTCGGGCGGGTCGCCGCGTTGCCGGACGCGGATCCACGCGTCGCAGCGACGTGCGCCGAGGCGTTGCGCTGGATGCACGCACGCCGGCTCGCGACCGACCCGCGCGGGCGGTTCCCGGCCAGCTGCGATCGCGGGTTGTCGTCGGGAGGTCCCGCGCGGACCGCGTGGTGCTACGGCGATCCAGGAGTCGCGATCGCCGCGTGGGGAGCCTCGGTCCGGCTCGGGCTGCCGGCCGTGGACTGGTTCGAGCTCGCGCTCGATTGCACCGGGCGGCCCGTCGAGCTGTGCGGTGTGAACGACCCCGGGCTCTGTCACGGGGCTGCCGGGCTCGCGCACATCTTCAACCGCTTCTACCAGGCCTCGGGCGACCTCCGGTTTCGCGATACGGCCCGGACCTGGTTCGAGCGCGTGCTCGCGATGCAGCGGCCCGACGGGCTCGGTGGCTTCGCGGCGTGGTCCGCCGAGCTCGGCTGGCTCGACGCCGCCGATCTGATCGAGGGCGCCGCGGGCGTCGCACTCGCGCTACTGGCCGCCGTGCAACCCGTCGAGCCGGGGTGGGATCGCATGTTCCAGTGCGACCTCCCGGCCATGGCCGGGAACGAGCGCTGACCCGGCGTAGGATGGGGAGTGACAGTCGACCCGAACGTCGAGGACTTCCTCGCCTGGCTCGCCGCCGACGAGGAGGAGGTCCCGGTCCGCCGGCGCTGCATCGAGTGGATCGTTCGGTGCGCGGGCCGAGTCGACTTCGAGGCGCACGACGTCGACGACGCGATCGCCAGCGCCGAGCTGGAGCCGAGCGCGGCCCGCCAGGTCGACAACATCCGCACCACGGGAGCCGCCTGGCTGCGCTGGAGGGCCGAGCCGATCGCCGACGCTGTGGAGGACACCGAGGCGCGTGTCGGACCACCCGGCGAGCTTCCGGAGGGGCTGTGGATCTCGCGCGCTCGTGCGGTGGTCGCGGCACGTCCCGAGGTCCGCGGCGCGAGCCTCGTCGAGCTGGCGATCGGGCGCGAGGATCCGCGCCCCGTGCTGTGGCTCGAGCTCGCCGAGGCGACGCCCGACCCCGAGCGCGTGATCGCCGAGGTCTCGGCCCAGCTGCCGGCCTGCACCATCAACGACCGCTTCCTCACGGTGCGCGGTGCGGGCACCGGTCCGGTCAACGAGCTGTGCCGGCGGACCGGCACGCTGATCCACGAGCGGATCGCGTCGACCGCGAACCGCGTGCCTCCGATCCGCGAGCAGGAAGCGGTGGTGGGCGTCCTCAACAAGCGCCACACGCTCGAGCTCATGATCGACATCGACGGATCGGTCGCCATGGCCGACTGCCTGCGCGCGCTCGAGCGCAAGGTCACGACGTGGCAGCTCGACCGGCGCGGCAAGGCGAAGGGCGTGATGATCGGGTTCTGCGCGCCCCGCCGGCTCCATGAGGCCGTGATCCGCGACGTGGAGGCCGCGATCAGCGGGCGCTGGGCCAAGCTGGTCACCGACGGGGTGACACTGCAGGTCGCCGTGTTCGACGAGCACGGCGAGCGCGTCAAGCTCTGAACCGTTCAGGTGATGACGAGGTTCGGGTAGCGCTCGAAGAACTCGACGATCTCGGACTCGTCGCGATACTTGACGCGCCGGGCATTGCGGAACGACTCGACCGCACCCCGGAGCATGTACGGGAGATCGTCGTCGGTCTTCACGAAGTAGACCGATGGCGTGCCGGCGACGAGCGCATAGCCGGCCTCGAGCAGGCAGCTGCTGAGCAGCTTGCCCGGATAGATCATCACGAAGTTGCGGCTCGCGATCAGCGCCGGCAGATCCTTCTCGGCCGCGATCGCCTCGGGGTCGGCGCGCTCCGGCTTGCTGATCCTCCCCGCGGCGGAGTACGCGGAGTAGCCGCGTGCCACGATCGCGGTGGTCAGCGACTCGATCGTGGCGCGCAGCCGCTCGTATTCCGGACCCGGCACGCTCGTCATCGGGCACGAGATGAAGACGTCGTGCATGCCGGGGATCCCCGTGGCCGTGACGGTCTTGAGGTACGCGTCCATCGCGGTCTGGATGGCCTCGGGCGATCGATAGCTGAGGTTACCGATCCGGCAGACCGACTCGAGCAGGTCCCGCATGTCCGCCTCGACCGCGCCGAGCTTCGTCTGCCGCGCGACCAGCGGGCTCGGGAGCTCCTCGCTGCGAAGGCTGAACAACAGCGGCACCACCGGCAGCGTGGCCCTGCGCGCGAAGCCCACTCCGCTGACCGCGCCGGCTTCCCACATGAGCCACGGCCGCATCTTCGAGAGCGGCGTCACGACGACGATCGTCATCATGCTGTCCTGGACCTGCGTCCGGATCCACTCGAGCCAGTCCTGTCCCGCGGAGATCCCGCCCGCCGAGACACTCGCCGACGAGTACGAGACCTCGACCGTCTCGACGAACACGCTGCAGATCAGCGTCCGCAGCGCATCGACCAGCGGCTTGTCGGACGACGAATGGCTGACGAACACCTTCATCGGCGGGGCTTCGCGTGGCTCATAGCCGACGCTACCGCGCTTCGGGTTCGTGATCGCCAACGACGGGAAGAGTCACGACCGCCCGTCGACGTTCCGTCGTCCCGTGCTATGTTCCTCACATAGCGTCGACGCCACACGCCATCTTGGCTCGTAGCGGATCTTCGGACAGGTTGGTCGCAAGCCCCTTCCCTCGGCTGCTCTATTTACGAAGGAACGAGGTTGTCATGTACCGCGATCAACTGCAGAAGCTCGAAGGCGTGTGGACGGGTCCCGAGCAGGTCCATGCCGAGGGCGGACAGTACGAAGCGACAGGTCGCTGGGAGTTCCGGACCTTGTTCGACGGCCGGTTCCTGCTCGCCGACTACATCCAGACCGCGCCCGACAAGCCGACGTCGGTCGGCCATGGCGTGTTCCGCAAGGACGAGAACAGCGACAAGCTCACGGTGACGTGGTTCCGCAGCCCTGCCGCCACCGAGACCCAGCAGTCCGATGGCGTCGCCGACGGCGATCGTCTGATCTTCCTGGAGAACAACGGCAAGCTCTCGACGCGCACCACCTACTCCGTGGCGCTCAATCGGCTGACCATCATCACCGAGGGTTCGACCAACGGCAGCGAGTGGGCTCCGATCTTCGAGGGCTCGTACCGGCGCCCCCGCTGATCGGTTGATCTACTGGATCTCGATCGAGATCGCGTACGGCGCCGACGAGGCGTCGTAGCCGCGGACCACTACGAAGTAGTCGCACGAGCTCGAGCAGCCGCTCGGGACCGTGAACACGGTGCGCTCGTTCGAATCCGCGCCCTGCCCGTTCGCGATCGAGCACGCTTGCGGGCGCTCGACGTCGCACGGGGTGAGGTCGATGTCGCCCTTGTAGAGGTGGATGTCGAGGTCTTGCTGCGCGGTGGCCTGGTCGAACGTCAGGTTGACCGTCATCACCTCGCCGGTGAACAGCGGCACGCGGTACCAGTCATCGTCGTTCGCGCACGTCACGTTCGCGGTCGACGAGAAGCTCGGGAACGTGGTCTCGCGCGCCTGGCTGCGGAGGTCGTCGTCCTCGCTCGCGTCGTCGGCACACGTGTTCGAGATGACGCCGCCGCGCAGCACGATGACGTAGTTCTTGATCGTCTGCGGGTTCTGGCCGTCGTCGGCCGCGAGCACGAGGGTGTGCCGCGGCTGCGTGCGCTGCTCCGTGGTCGGGCACCATCGCCACGTCGCCGACTGGTCGTCCTGAACATCGAGGGTGGCGCCCGCGAGGATCGGCGCTTGCTGCGTGAGGGTCACCGCGGTCGTGTCCTGGTCCTCGATCATCACGTCGAGCTCGAGGCACTCCTTGGCATCGAGATCGAGCGTGGTGCCGCTGCCGAGCGGCGCGCGGAAGATCGGAGACGTGACCGAGTTGACGACATTGACCGTCACCGTCAGGACCACCTCGGTCTCGCCATCGGAGACCGTGAAGTCGATCGAGTGCTCGCCGAGGTCCGATCCGATCGGCGTCCAGCGAAACACGCCGGCGCCACTCGGAGCGACGCTGATGATCGCGCGGCCGTCGAGGCCCTTCAGATCCGGGGGGGCGCGGAATCCGTAGGCGAGCTGGTCGCCATCCGGATCGGTCCCATCGAGATCGATCCGCAGCTCGCTGCCGACGACCACGACGTGATCGGCGACCCCGGAGAGCTCGGGCGCGCCACCACCGGCGGCACACCCGACCCAACCGATCAGACTGACAAGAGGGAGAAGTTTCATGAGCGAACCGGCCCGCGCAACAAGGGCGGCTTCGTAACGTCCGAAATGGTCCGCGTCAACGGCACATCGACCGCCGAGGACTGACAGGGTGCGGCCCCGGATCCTCGCCGTGCCGGCCCTCGTGCAGGGAGCGTGGGAGGCCTTACAGCGCGTTCAGCGCCACTTTGCCGTGGCGGGCGTCAGGTTTTGAACGGCTCGCAGGACCACCGTCTCCGGGGTGGACCGCGTACGATGCGGCCAAGGAGCGCGTCGATGACCTGTTCGAAATGTGGATCCGAGTCCGCCAGTGGCGCCCCGTTCTGCTCGACGTGCGGGACCAGCCTCCAGATCGGTGGCGTGATGCCGCCGATCCCTCCGCAGGTGATCGGGGAACGAACCTCCGGCATGGCGATCGCCGGCTTCGTGCTGGCGTTCGTCTGCGGCCTGCTCGGGCTCATCTTCTCGGCGATGGGCTACAGCGAGTGCAAGAAGTCCGGCGGTACGATCAAGGGACAAGGCCTCGCGCTCGCCGGCCTGATCATCTCGATCGTGTCGATGGGGCTCGCGGTGATCGGCATCCTCGCGGCGATCGCGATCCCGAGCTTCATCGGCTACCAGCAGAAGGCGAAGAAGTCCGAGGCGGCGCTGGAGCTCCACAACCTCGAGCGGCGCGCGAAGGCCCACTTCCACGAGCGGGCGGAGTTTCCGAAAGGCTCCGTCCCGCTGACGCCGGCGCGCAGCGCCTGCTCGGAGATGAGCGCGAGCGGCAAGATCCAGCCATCGCACGAGGATTGGGCGCACCCGGTGTGGCAGGCGCTCGATTTCCAGATGGACCGCCCCCACCTGTTCCAGTACAGCTACGAGTCCGATGGCCGGACGTTCACCGCGAAGGCCGTCGGTGACCTCGACTGCGACGGCACGACGGTCACGTACGAGCTCCAGGGCTCCAGCGTCGAGGGGAACCCGAGCGCGATCCTGATCGAGCCCCCGCCCAACTCGGACTGAGCCGCCTACACCTGACGACGAATCGGGGCAGTGGGAACTCCCGTTCGCTCGCAGATCGGTGATCCTGTAGGCGATGCGGGGCCAAGCCACCACGGGTTTCTCCGTGGACGTGCTCACGCGAGCCTTGCTCGACGAGTTTCCAGAGCTCGATCCCGAGCGGCTGCGGACGGCCGTCGAGCGCGGGATCTCGCGCGCGGCGAGCTCGTCGCTCGACACCGAAGGGTATCGCGTCGTCGATCTCCACCTCGCGCGCGCGGAGGCGACCGAGGAGAGCGCCGAGCGCGCCCAGATCCTGCGCGAGCTCGCCGAGACGCTCGAGCAGCGCGGCGATGCCGAGCGCGCGATCGTGGTGCGGCTCGCGGCGTTCTCGTCCTCTCCCGTCGTGGCCGACCTCGATCCGCTGCTGCGGCTCGCGAGGATCACCGAGCGGTGGAGGGAGCTGCCGCTCGACACGATGAGCGCGCTGATCGATATCAACGACGACGAGAGTCCGCGGCGGCTCAGCGCCATGGCGACCGCGTGGCAACAGGTCGGCCGCGTCTACTACGCCGCCGACTGTCTCGAGCGCGTGCTCTTGCTCTCGCCGGCCGACCAGCACGCGAACGAGACGCTCGAGGTGTTCTATCGCAGCACCGGCGAGTGGCCCGTGCTGATCGATCTGCTCGGCCGGCGTGCGGTGCACGTCGAACGCGACAAGGACCGCGCGGAGCTATTCCGCGAGATCGGCATGATCCACGAGCGCGAGCTCGCCGATGACAGCGGCGCGCTCGACGCCTACCAGGAAGCCGAGCGGCTCGAGCCGGGCCGGCCCGAGGTGCTCGAGGCGCTCGCGCGGCTCGCCGTCCGCGTCGGGCTCCCCGAGGAGGAAGTGCTCCTGGTGCTCGAACGGCTCGGCGCGGCGACCAAGGAGCCGGTCGCGCGAGCACGCGTGTGGTGCCGGGCCGCCGAGATCGCCAGGAATCACAACTGGGACAAGGCGCAGCGCCTGTTCGAGCGTGCGCGCACCGACGACCCCGATCTCACCGCGGCCGTCGACGGCCTGTCGGTGTTGCTCCGCGATCGCGGTGAGCTCGCCGCCGCGAGCGCGCTGCTCGAGCGAGCGGCGGATCGGCCGGCCCTGTCGAGCGAGCGATCGCGCTGGCTCGCCGATGCAGCGGATTTTCGCGTCGCGCTCGGCGACTTCGAGGAGGCAAAGTCGCTCTACCGAGATGCGCGCGCGGCCGATCCGACGAACCACCGCGCCGGCGTGGCCCTCGTCGAGCTGTGCTGGGACACCGGGTCGCTCGTCGAGCTCGCGCCGTTCCTCGACGAGCTGTGCCGCACGACCGACGATCCGGAGCGCTTGCGCGGGTACTTGCTCCAGCGGTCGAAGGTCGCCGTCGAGCTCGGCGAGGCAACCTCGGCGCGCATCACGCTGGCGCGGGCGGTCGATCTCGATCCGGGCGAGCCGACGGCGCGGCGCGAGCTCGCCGACCTGTTGTTCGACAACCAGGAGTGGGCGCGTGCGCGTCCCTTGATCGAGGGCCTGCTCGACGAGGAGGATCTGCTGCCGCCCGAGGTCTGCATCGAGCTGCACTACCGCCTCGCGCGCGTCGCGCACGAGCTGGGCGACGAGGCCGCCGCGTCGAAGCACGCGACGATCACGCTCGCCCTCGCTCCCGGTCACCGGCCGGCGTTGATGCTGCGCGCGGAGCTCGAGACGCCGGATGCCGATGCGCTGCTCGCCGATCAGCTCGAGCTCGCGAACAGTGCTCCCGCCGACGAGAAGGCCTCGCGGTTCGCGGCGCTCGGCGATCGCTATGCCGAGCGCGGCGATCGAGCGACCGCACGCGAGATGTATCGCGAGGCGCTCGCCTCGCGGCCCACCGATCACATCCTCCTGACCAAGTCGCTCGGGCTCGTCGCCGACGAGGGAGACTGGAGCTACAGCCTCGATCTCCTGCAGCGCCTGATCGATACCGAGAAGGAGCCGAAGGTACGCGCTCGCTACCGCCACGCCGCGGCGCAGATCTCGCGCGACGAGCTCCACGACCAGGAACGCGCCGTCACGATGCTCGACCAGGGGATCGAGGACGATCCGATGTCGTTCACGATCGCCGACGACCTCGAGGCGGCGCTCGCCGCGGCGCCGGAGCGCGACGCGCTCGTCCACTTCTATTACCGGCGCCTCGAGCACGTGCGCGCCAATGAAGGTCGCCCCGGGGAGCGCCTCCGGCTCTGGGATCGCCTCGGCGAGCTATGCCTCCAGCTCGGCCGCGTCGAGGATGCCGTGGTCGCGTTCGACGTCGCGCTGCAGCTCGATCCCGACGACCTCGAGCGCCGCCAGCGGCTCGCCGACCTCTACCTCGAGGCCGATCCGAAACACGACGTCAGCGCGCTGGTCCAGCACCAGGCGGTGCTGCGCTTGAACAAGCGCCGCGCGAAGTCCTACGAGGCGCTGCGTACGCTGTACCTGCGCACGAACCAGCCCGAGAAAGCGCGCGCGTGCGACGAGGCCCTCGCGATGCTCGCATCGCACGTGATCGAGGAGAAGATCGAGGCCCTGTTCGACGGCTCCGCCGGCGAGACGATGCGCACCACGGCTCGCGAGCCGCGCACCAGCATGCTCGGCAACGACGACTGGCAGTCGCTCGCGCGGATCGATGTCGACGTCCAGCTCTCCTCGTTGTTCGCGCTCGTCGCACCCGCATTCGCCGCCGAGCGCGCGCGGATGCGTCCACCACCCTCCCTGCCCGCCCGCGAGTACGAGGTCCCCGCACCGATCGCGCGCGTGCTCGGGCAGGTCATGTCCACGTTCGGTATCCCTCGCCCGCCGGTGTACTTCGAGCGCGATCAGCTCGCGGCGTCGAAGATCTCGCTGCGCGTCCGCGATGGGGTGCTCGTGCCGGTGCTCGTGCTCGGCCCGTCGCTCGACGGAACCGACGAGCAGGAGCTCGCGTTCATCCTCGCGCGCCAGCTCGCCGATCTACGCAATGATCGGATCGCGCGCCTGCTCTGCCCGCGCCCTGGAGAGCTGGCTCAGATCGTCGAGCTCGCCACGGCGCTCACCGGCGCTGTCGATCAGCCCGGAGCGAGCACCCACGCCGAGCGCTGGCTCACCACGTCGCTGCATCCGGTCGAGCTCGATCAGGCGCGCACGATCGGCAAGCGCCTGGAGCAACGCAAGGTCCATCCGATGACCGGGGCGCTCGGCTGGCTCGCCGCGACCGACCGCGCCGGCGATCGGATCGGCTTCGTCGTCGTCGGTGACCTCGCGGTCTGCACGCGTGTGCTCGAGCGCGAGCCGCAGGTCTCGGCGAGCGATCTGAACCGCGTGCTCGAGCTCGTGTGGTCGAGCGTCACCGAGGAGGTGCTGTCGGTGCGTGGCCGCCTCGAAGGCTGGTCGAGCTCGCGCCCGCCGGAGCGCGCGACCCTCCGCAACCTCGGCTCGCGCTGAGCATCAGAGAACTCCGAGCGTGACGCTAGCGATCCGGATCCGTGACGCCGAGCGATCGGCAGGCCTGCGCATCACCGCCATCGCACGCGCGCTTGTAGAACCTGCGCGCCACCGGGAGGTTTCGGGTCCGGCCCGCGAGCCCGTGCTCCATCACCGTGCCGAGCTGCCCGCACGACGGCGCGCTGCCGAGCTCGCAGCCGCGTTGCCAGAACGCGATCGCGCGCTCGAGATCGCGCGGCGCCTCGACCCCGAGCTGGTAGCGCGCGCCCAGCTCGTAGCAGGCCTTGCCGTCGCCGCGGTTACACGCCTCGCGCTGCCCAGCGGGATCCTCGGACCGGGTCGCGTCGCCCGCACAGGCGACCGCGAGCCAGAGCCACCACTTCGCGTGCACGGTCACATGCTCGCCGAGGCGACCGGGCATGTCCAACTCCCGAGCGGGGTCTCGCCACCCCGCAGCACCGGTGATAGTGCGTGACAGATCAGTGCGTTACGAGGGTATGGTACGTGCTTAGAACTACCGTCATGCGCACGTTCTTCGTCGTCATCGGGCTCGGGCTCGTCGCATGCGCAGGCAACGGCCCGGGAGAGACGCCCGAGGTGGATGCGCCCGGCGGCCGCGATGACAGCGTGATCGACTCCGGCGGTGGTGGGCTCGAGCCCGGCTCGCTGCAGGTGTCGTGGATGCACGGCTCGCAGAACTGCAACCAGGACGTCGACCCCGAGGTCCAGGTCCACTCGTACAACGCGACCACGCACATCGTTCGCCAGAACAAGTGCCGCACGTTCGAGGCGCCGTTCATCTACGTGCTCGCCGGCACGACCACCGCGCTCGTGCTCGACAGCGGCGCGACGAGCACCGTCACCCTGCGCGACACCACGCGCTCGCTGGTCGGGACGCGCCAGATGATCGTCGCGCACTCGCACGCGCACGGCGATCACGTCGCCGGCGATGCGCGGTTCGCGGGCCAGCCCATGACCACCGTGGTCGGGACGGGTCGCGCGGCGGTGGAGGCCGCGTTCGGCATCGCGCCGTGGCCGACCGACCTCGGGACGCTCGATCTCGGCGACCGCGTGCTCGACGTGCTCGCGATCCCCGGCCACGAGGGAACGCACATCGCGATCTACGACCGCCAGACCGGCATCCTGCTGACCGGCGACACGCTGTACCCGGGCCTCCTGTTCATCAACAACTGGAACGAGTACCGCGCGAGCATCAGCCGGCTCGCGCAGTTCATCGCGTCGCGTCCGATCTCGCACGTGCTCGGCGCGCACGTCGAGATGACCTCGACGCCGAAGGTGAACTATCCGTACGGCACGACGTTCCAGCCGGCGGAGCACGTGCTCCAGCTCGGCGCGGCCCACATCGTCGAGCTCGACACGGCGCTCACCGCGCTCGGACCGACGCCGCCATCGCAGCCGGTCGCGCACGACGACTTCGTGATCGACCCGCAGTAGCGCCGCTACTTGTACGTGAACATCACGTGCGAGTTGCGGCGGTTGTCGTAGTAGCCGAACGGAAACCCCAGGGTCTTCTCCGCGGCGCCGCGCCACAGCTCGACCATCTCCTTCTCGACGTCATCATCGGCGAACTTGAAGAACGCGCCGAGGTACGTGCCGAACACGACCTGCGTGAACCCCGCCGGCCTCGCGTGGCGCGGCGGGATACCGGTGTCGTCGGAGACCATGAGCTTCATGCGTGCGAGCAGCATCGTACGGAGCTTGTCGAAGTCGGCATCCCACAGCAGGTAGCTCGCGGCCTTCGTCATCGCGGCGAGGCTCTTCTTGCGGTCGATGTACGCGATCGCGCCGGCATGCTTCTCGACGCCCGCGTCGGAGAGATCGGCCGCGATGTGGCGGAACGTCTTCTTCGGGGCGCTGGCATCGCCCTGCTTGCGGAACACGATCTCGATGTTGTTGAAGATGCCGTGCTGCAGATCGTGGGTCTTCTTGCGCTTCGCACGCGCTGTGACGAGGTTCGCGGGGTCGGCGTCCCACGCATCGATGCGCTCCTGGGTCAGGTAGGTGAGCGAGCCGTCGGCGTTGAGATCGAAGTAGCGCGCTTCGAGCGGCTCGTAGCCGTGCGCCTCGAGGGCGACCATCGCGATCGCGAGGATGTTCGGGATACCGGCACCGCTCTCGCTCGACTCGATCGAGAGCTGGATCGTCGTGTTCCACGCCCAGCCGAGGTTCCCGACGAGCAGCTTGCGAAGCTTCCCGAGCTCGCCGGCGAGCCTGGGCTTCGCCTTGCCGCCGAGCTCGCCGATCGGACGCGGATCGCCGATGCCCTCGAGCGACATCGACGTGTAGTCGGTCGCATCGGGGTAGACCGCGAGCATCGTGACGACGTCGCCGCCGCCGAATGGATAGACCACCGTCGACGGATACCCCTTCTCGAGTAGCTTCCCGAAGAACGGCGACGCCTTCGCGAACCACTTCGACCTCCACAGCCCGACCGTCTTCGCGAGCTCCTTGCAGTGCGCGGCGATGACCTTGCGATCGTGGGGAGCGGGAGCCGGCTCGCCGCACGCCGCGACCGCGTAGACCGTGCGGGCCTCGCTGGTGAAGTCGCGCGGCGCTGCGTCGGCGCGCGCGAGGAGGAGGAGTGCTCCACAGATGACACCCAGACTCGTCTCGCGAAGCTTCACCGTACGAACGCTAGCATGCGGGGCGCGGGAGGCCGTGGCGTTCGATCGCGGCGACGTAGCGGGCGATCACGGCATCGTCGATTCTCGGACGCTGGATGCCGAGCTCGGCGAGCGCGGAGACGGTGCGAGCACACGGCCACGGGCCCATCCCGAGGGAGAACGCCTCCGGGAAGAACGCGGCAAGGGCGTGGAGGCGACAGGTCCGGTGCTGCACGAGCGCGGCGCGAAACTGCGCATACGTCGCAGGCTCGACCGCCAGGCCCGCAGCCGCGAGCGCCCGGCCCAGCGCGCCGAACCCCAGGGATTGGTCGACGTTCGCGAGGTGATAGGTGATGCCGTCGCCGCGCGGACGAGTCACCGCGAGCATGGCGATCGAATCGGCGACGAAGTCGACCGGCGTCATGTCGAGGACCGCATCGTCACGATCGATGTAGAGGCCGAGCTCGCCACAGCCGGCGAGGTAGCGCGTCAGGAAGTCCTCGGGGTTGCCGACCCCGCGTTGCGAGTGACCCGCGATCATTGCCGGGCGGTAGATGGCCGCCGGGAGCCCGACCGCGGCGGCCCGCCGGACGTGCTCCTCGGCGATCCACTTCGACAGCGCGTAGGGCGTCGTCGCGACGGCAGCCTCGAACGAGAGCCCGCTGTCCTCGTCGCCGTCACGCGGTGCGGTGCTGATCGTCGAGACATGGTGAAACGGCAACCCGCGGGCGGCGGCGAGCTCCAGCAGCGCCCGCGTCCCGGACACGTTCGGTCCGCGGAGGGCCGGATACGACGCGAGCCAGCTCACCGTGGCCCCCGCGTGGATGATCGCGTCGACCGCGAGCTCGCCCACGCGCTCGGCGAGCTCCGGCGCGGCGAGATCCGCGGCGATCGCGCGCACGTGGTCGAGCGGAGTCACGATCTCGCGCGAGCGCAGGGCCGCGGCGAGCCGAGCCGTGGCCGCCCCATCGTCGGCCGCCCGGACCAAGCAGACGACCTCGACGCCGCGAGCACGCAGGCTCTCGACGAGGTGCGCGCCGAGGAACCCGGTCGCACCGGTAAGCAGGACCCTCGCGATCTTGTCCGGTAGCAGATCTCCTCGGGGAATCAGGGCCAGCGGCTCGCGATCGGCGACCGCGAGCTCGGCGTTGGCCTTCGCGGCACACTTGCTCGCGTGGCTCGTTGACGACTCGAGGTCGGCGAAGCGGGCGAGCCGGGTCGCGAGCTCGTCGAACGTGCGGGCCTCGAACCACCACGCGAGCGGGACCTCGCGGCCAAGCTCGTCGGACAGCGCGGCGAGGATCTCGGCCGCCGCGAGCGAGTCGACTCCGACGCCGGTGCCGAGCGGTTCCTGCGGATCGACCGCACGACCGAGCACGCGGCTCGCGGCGCGCGTGACGCGGCGGGACAGATCGACGAGATCGTCGTCGGGGACCGGCTCGCCGTGCGCGGCCACCACCTCGCCCGCGGCGAGCGCGGCGAGCCGGGCGCCGTAGCGCGACGCGAGCGTTCCTCGTGCAAGCTTGCCGCTGGCGGTGAGCAGGCCCGACTCGACAGTGAGCGGCGCGGGCTCGAGCAGCACCCCGCGCGGAGTCTCGTAGCCCGCGAGGTTGCGGGCCTGGACGCGCAGCGCGGCGAGCACGGCCGCCGCCGCGGAGGGATGAGCGGCGAGTGCGGCGAGCGTCGATCCGGTCGCGCCGAGCGCGCGGGCGAGCACATCCGCGTGCGGGACCACGAGTGCCGCGACGCCGATCGCACCGTGCTCCGCGTGGACGTAGATCCGATCGACGATCGGCGCGGTGCCGAGCGCGGCCTCGATGCGCTCGGCGGAGACGAACTCGCCCTGTGCGAGCTTGACCGTGTTGCGGATGCGGCCGACCACGCGCACGCATCCCGTGGCGTCCCGCTCGCCGAGGTCACCCGTGGCGAAGTATCCGTCGCCGTCGAAGGCCGCGGCGGTGGCCTCTGGATCGCCGAGGTAACCGACGATCGCGTGTGGAGACAGCACGTAGATCTCGCCTCGCTCGGGAGCACCGGGTAGTGCCACCGGCGCGTCGCGCAGCGGCACGAGCTTCACCATCACGTGCTCGGAGATCTTGCCGTCGGAGGTGATGGTCCCGACCTCCGTCGAGCCATAGCCCTCGCTGACCCAGATGTCCGCGAAGCACCGGCGCATGAAGGCGAGGACCTCGGCGCTGACGGGAGCGCTGCCGACGGAGACCGCGAACAGCCGCCCGCCGAACGCCGCACGGGTCTCGGCGAGCGCTCGCGCCTCGAGCACCCCGCGTGGCGTATCCGGATTCGCGACGATCGCCGCGCGCATCCTTCGCACGAAGCCCGCGTGCAGCACCTCGAACAGCCGTGGCACCGTCCCGATCGTCGTCGGCTCGAGCACGCGTAGCTCGTCGAGCAGGTGGGCCCCGCCGCGCGAGAACGCGATCGTGCCGCCGTGCGCGAGCAGCGACGGCAGGTACATGCGCTCGCTCAGGTGCGAGAGCGGCTGGAACGACAGGTGGCGCGGCGAGTGGCCGACCAGGTAGCTCTTCACCATCTCGAAGAACGTCGCGTACGTGCGCATCGCGCCCCTCGGCGTCCCGGTCGAGCCACTGGTGAACAGCACCGCGTAGAGGTCATCGGAGCGCCGCGGTTCCGGATCGGGCACGGTCGCGGTCGCGCCGTCCAGGACGATCGCGGCGAAGCTCGAGTGGCGATCGTCGCCGAGCCGGGCATCGCACACGACGACGAGCGGCGTTCCACCGGCGAGCCGCGCCACGCGCTCGGCATTGTCGGGCTCGCAGATCACGCAGCGAGCGTGCGCGCGCTCGAGGATCTGCGCGACGCGGTCGTCGGCATCGTCGGGCGCGATCGGCACGGTCACGTAGCCGCGCACGAGCGCCGCGAGGTCCGCCATGACCCACTCCGCGCGGTTGCGCAGCATCACGACGATCACGATCCGCGCCGCGTCGGGCTCGAGCCGCGCCGCGAGGCCACGCGAGAGCGCCATCGCGCGCGACCACACCTCGCCGTACGTGAGCGACGGTAGGTAGCCCTCGCCATCGGGCGCACGCGCGACGACCAGCGGGCGATCGTGATGGAGCGCGAAGCTGCGGCGCAGCGTGGCCTCGAGCCCGTTCGCGTACAGCTCGGCGGCGAGGACCTCGGTGGACGTGACGGCAAGCGAGACCGGCCCGCCCGCCGCGACGAGCTCGACCTGCACGTAGCGCGCGACCACCCCTGCTCCGAGGACGATCCACGCTCGTCCGTCGACCACGCCGAGCTCCTCGGCCGGTGCTTCGTAGATCACGCTGCGCGGCGGCGGTGCGCCCGACGGCATCACGAACCCGTAGGCGCGGATCACGACGCGCGTGCCCGGCGGTGGCGCCGCGAGATCGATCCGCAGCCACGCGACGTACATCGCGTGTCCGAGGTCGAGCTCCCACCACGGCTTCGACTCGAGCTCGGTCGGAGCCGCCCAGGGTGCGAGCGGCGCCGGGTCGACCTCGCGCAGCGTCGACTGGCGGGTGTAGCGGTGGTAGGCGAAGTCGATCACCGGCACGCGCTCGACCACTCCGGCGAGCGAGCGCTCGATCGCCCGGTGCTGGAGCCGCAGGTGGACGTGAAGCGGTTCGCGGCGCGCATCGGCGATCGTGATCGCGGGCGTTCGAGCCGACAGCATCCAGCGTTCGTCCCCGCGCGAGACCTCGAGCATCCAGCCGTCGCGCCAGCGATGCCCGGACGGCGAGCTCGGCGCGAGCACGATCGTCGCGTGGTCTGCCGCGAGGCGGAGCTCGAGCGTGATCGCGTCGGGCTTGGACTCGAACGCGACCTGAAACGGCGCGCCCTCTGCTTCGGAGCCGGCGACCACCTCGCCCCCGTCGAGCGTTGCGACGAGCGAGCGCCTCGCCACCTCGGCGATCAGCAAGCCCTCGGCGGGAGTCCATCGGATCGCCGGGGCGGTCATGGTCGAGGCCGTGGCGCGCACGGAGCGCCGACAGCGGCCCGTCGCGGACGAGCTGCGAGAATAGGCCAGCGAACCCAGGTTTCATAGACGGGGCAAGTCCGTCCGATCACGTCAAGCGCGCGCCCGATGCGCCACGGTGTGACGCGGGCGAACATGTGGGCCGCGCGAACGCACCGTCGGTGGCAGGTAGGTTTTGTGGCACGCGGGTTGTACTAGCGAAGCGTCATGCAGCCTCGCGTGGTCTCGCAGACCGGCCTCGTTCCTGCTCCGCCGCCTGCTCTCACGGCGCGAGATAACCCGCTCTCCTACGTCCGTGGTGCCGTCGTCAGTCCCGTGTGCATCTCTGCTGCGGTATTCGTCGCCTGTGTAGGCATCGGCATTGCCGGTGTGCTCGGCGCGATCATCGCGATGATCACCGTGATCGCGCTCGGAGCCAGCTCGACGCGCTATGCGTTCGTGCGCCGCCACCTCGATCGTCAGGCCGAGCTCCGCGAGCGATGTCACCGTGAGAGCAGTCGGATCAAGCGGCTACGCCCGACCGGACCGGTCCGCCTGCAGCAATACCTGGAGCTCCGGGCGCTGGTCGAGGAGGTCGAACGCAGCGATGCCGGCGAGGCCGCGCGCTTCGAGCTTCAGGACCTGCTCGAGCACTTCGTCTCGCTCGCCATCTGCCAGCAGCGCTGCCTCGACGCGCTCCGCCTGGTCGGCAGTCACGACCTGCCGCACAGCATCCCGATCGCCGACGCCACGCGGTCCAAGCGCCGGCGAGAGATCCAGGCGCGGCGGCTTCGTCATCGCGAGGAGTGCCTCCGGCGGATCGATCGGCTCGCCGACGAGCTCGAGGCGGTCGACGAGCTCGTGCGGCTGGTCGCACAGCGGGTCGCGTGCCCGTCGCTCGACCCGGACCTCGATCGCGAGATCGACCGCCGCCTGTGGGAGCTCGACGAGGTCGACGCCGCGCTGCGCCAGCTGTCCGCGTCGACGTCGCTGTCCGCGTGAATCGCGAACCGGCCCGCTACGAACATCGCCGAGACACTTCGCACTTACGCGACTATTGACTTTGTTTCAATAGCTGGCTAGCGTGCCGGGATATGGCAGAGCTGGCAGCGATCATCGTCGGTGCAGGCTTCTCGGGCATGTGCGCCGGCATCGGGCTCAAGCGCGCCGGGATCGACGACTTCGTGATCCTCGAGAAGGCGGACAGCGTCGGTGGAACCTGGCGGGATAACACCTATCCCGGCGCGGCCTGTGACATCCCCTCGCACCTGTACTCGTACTCGTTCGAGCCCAATCCACACTGGCAACGCGCCTACGGGGGGCAGCCCGAGATCCTCGCGTACCTCGAGCACTGCGCCACCAAGTACGGGCTGCGCCCGCACCTGCGGTTCGGGAGGTGTGTCGTGCGTTGCGAGTACGACGAGGCCAGCGGCACGTGGTCCGTCCAGACCGACGATGGCCAGCTGCTGGTCTCGCGCACCCTCATCCTCGGCAACGGCGCGCTCCACCTCCCGCAGATCCCCGAGCTGCCGGGGCTCGCCACGTTTGCAGGCAAGCAGTTTCATTCCGCGCGCTGGGATCACACGCAGGACCTCACCGGCAAGCGCGTCGCCGTGATCGGGACGGGCGCGAGCTCGATCCAGTTCGTGCCGGAGATCGCACCGAAGGTCCAGCAGCTCGACGTGTTCCAGCGGACGCCGCCGTGGATCGTGCCGAAACCGGATCGGCCGATCGGAAGTCGCGAACAGTGGATGTACGAGCACGTTCCCGGCGCGCACTGGCTGCGCCGCACCGGGCTGTACTGGTTGCTCGAGAGCCGCGTGCTCGGCTTCGCGTTCGCACCGAAGCTCAACCAGCTCCTGGAGCGCCTCGTCCTCGGTCACCTGAAGAAGTCCGTGCCCGATCCGGAGCTGCGCCAGAAGCTCACGCCCGACTACCGCCTGGGCTGCAAGCGCGTGCTGATCTCGAACGATTACTACGCGGCGCTCGCACGGCCGAACGTCGAGCTCGTCACCGACGGGATCGCCGCGATCGAGCGAACCGGGATCCGCACCACCGACGGCAGGCTTCACGAGGTCGACGCGATCATCTTCGGGACCGGCTTTCGCGTCGTCGACTACGTGTCGTCGATGCGGATCGTCGGCCGGCGCGGTCAAGACCTCAACGATGTGTGGAGCAAGGAGGTACGCAACTACCTCGGGATCAACGTCTCGGGGTTCCCGAACCTGTTCCTGCTCATGGGCCCGAACACCGGCCTCGGCCACAACTCGATGATCTTCATGATCGAGGCGCAGGCTCGCTACGCCGTCCAGGCGATCCTCGCGATGCACCGCAACGGCCTCGCGTCGATCGACGTCCGCCCCGAGATCGAGCGGGCGTTTCGCGCCGAGCTCGCGAAGAAGATGGTGAACACGGTTTGGACCTCGGGCTGTAACAGCTGGTACATGGCTCCGGATGGCGAGGTCCTGCTGTGGCCCGGCTTCACGTTCGACTACTGGCGACGCACGCGCCGCGTCCAGCTGACCGACTACGAGGCTGGGGCACTGGCGCACACCTCATCGAGAGCCGGCCCTGCAGATCTCCCACCGCCACGGGCTGCAGCGATCTAGAGTCTCGCCGTCGCATGAGCGACGCGAGGGCCGACACCGACTTGCGGCTCGAGATCGAGCGACTCCGGGCGATGAGCGACGCCACGGCGCGGAAGCTCGATGCGGCGACGCTCGAGCTCGCGCACGCACGCGAGAAGATGAACGCCGAGCTCGATCAGTTCGCCCGCGCGGCGTCGCACGATCTGCGAGCGCCGCTGCGAGGCATCTCGAACCTCGCGAGCTGGATCGAGGAGGACTCGGCAGCTCGACGCCGAGGAAGGTCCGCGAACACATCGCGCTGCTCGAGAGACGGACTACATCGAGATCGGTGCGTTCCGCGGCCGGGCGCTTGCCGGCAGCTATGGCGGCATCGACGAGCGGTGGGGCGAGGCGAAGCAATCCGACGACGAGTAGGTCACTTGCACTTGCCGGGGGTCGTCGCGCCGTTCTGGTAGCAGAAGCGCTCGGGGCCCGTGGCTCCCTCGGTCAAGCTGAGCGTGAATTCGCACTGCCCCGGCGCGTCCGGCAGCTCGCGCATCCCGAACAGCTTCGCGGTGCTGACCTTGCGGTCTCCGACCTGTGCATCCGACAGGTCCATGAAGAACGCGTTCTCGGTGTCGGTCTGGTTGCCGCACGCTGCATCGACCTTCACGTGGGGCGCGACGTGCGGCATGCGGCCGATGACCTCGAGCTCGGTCGTGACCGAGAGCTCGTAGCCGAACGCGGTCGGCGCCGCCCTCGTGGTGACCGACAGGTAGCGAACCGCCGGTCGCTCGCGGACTTCGCAGGCGACCAGCATGACGACGCAGAAGAAGATCGAGCGCACGCCCGAGCGTATCTCGCACGACCGAGATCGCCAGCGGTTTGCTCGCACTACGTCCAGCTACCCGGCGTGCCCGCTCGCCTGGAGGCGATGGCCTTCCTCGAGACGTGGCTGCAACAGCTCGGTCTGCACGGGTAACGCTGCCGCGGTCGGCATGAGCGTCGGGAACTCGGCGCCGGTGCGAGGATCGATCAGCGTGACCGAATCCTTGTAGACGCGCGCGGTCCGGTGCAGCTCGCCGAGCGCCTTGACGAGCGGCATCGACTGATAGCGCTCGGGCCAGCGAGCCCGTACGAGCGCGCGAACTTCCGGAGCGTGCCGCGAGCTCATCGCGGGAAACAGGTGATGCTCGACGTGAAATCCAAAGCGCAACGTGATCCACTCGACGAATCGCGACGACGTGACGCTGAGCCCGGTCATGAGCGGATCGTTGATCTTCGTCAGCGGGCTCAGGCTGTGATTCGTCAGGATGAACGACATGATGATGATGTTCCCGACGGCGAGCGGGAGCACGAAGACGAACAGGAACGGGAGGAACCCGACGAGCACCGCCACCGTCGCCCACACCGTGACCCCGAGCATGGACTCCGCGATCGCGAGCCGGCGCTCGCGGACCGACAGGAACCCCTTGGTCGTGGCGCCGAGGAGCTGATGCCCATGCTGCACCGTGAAGCCGAGGATCAGGCTCAGCCCGCCACGCCAGCGACGACAGCCGAGCGAGAACAGATCCACGAAGACCCGGACCTGCTTGTTCGCGTTGTACTTGGCGAGCGACGGATACATGTCCGGATCGTCGGGCAGATTCGTATTCGCGTGGTGAACGCGGTCGTGCCACGCCATCCACAGCCGAGGTGACACCAGGAACGGCAAGAATCCGATCCATCCGACCAGATACTTCGCCCGCTTGTTCCGAACGATCCCACCGTGGAGCGCCTCGTGGGCGACGAACGTCAGGCACGCGAAGCTCACGCCGATCGCGAGCGACAGCGCCGGTACCACGAACCACGGCACCCAGCCACCGGCCACCGCGAGCGTCGCCATGACGATCACCGCGAGGTGAAATGGGATCCACGCGAGCCGCGACTTCGAAGGCTTGAACGCATCGGGCGACAGCTTCGGCCGCAGCTCCTTCACGTACTTCGAAAGCGGATAGAGTGGCGACTCCCCCAGGTACTGCTCGTCGTCGCGCATTACTCAGGATGAGCGACAACAGCCCCCGGCGGGGTCACCATCGAGTCAGCATCGGGTCACGTCTGCTCTCGACCTCGCTCCTGAGGTCTCGGGAGCGAGCCAGCACCGTTCGTGCCAACGTCGAAGGCTCGAGATGTGCAGGTGCGGACCTCGCGATTACTCCGAGACGCGGACGTCCGCTTCTGCCCCGCGGCCGGTACCTCCTGGTCTCGCGATCCTCGACTCGGACTTCAAGCAGGTCGTTGCCTCGCCATCGTGGATCGCTCACCACCCGTTCTCGCGCAGCCATTGCTCGAGCCTGGCCGCGAACACGAGGTCGAGCACGGTGATGGCGTTGCCGTCGTACGCGTGGATCGTGAGCGTCATGCGAGGAGCCTCGACGAGGATCTTCGGCTGATGATCCATCTCGTCGGCGATCGTCGCGGTGTGGTGGATCGCGGCCGCCAGCTTCGTCATCGAGCGGCTGAACAGCTCGAGCTTCAGATCGTTGCCGTCGAGCGACCAGCGTCGCCCGAGCTGCTTGACCTCTCGCGCGAGCTCTGCGGGATCGAGTAGCGAGCGACTGACGGTCTGATCCGAGAGCGACTCGATCTCGGGTGCTCGGACCACGGGTGGCGCGGGTGCCTCGGGCGGCGGCGCGATCGCGAGTGGCCCGGTTCGGCTCAGCACGCTCGTGAAGGCGTCGAGTGCGCCCTGGACTTCTTTCATGGTCTGGTAGCGCCTGGCCGGATCCTTCGCGAGCAGCTTGTCCTCGATCATCTCGGCGAGGCCGGCCGGCGCGTCGGGACGCGCGAGCGGCGGTGGTGGCTCGGTGATGATCCGGTGCAGCAACGCGTGCGCCGCGTCGATGTACGGAATGTGCGTCAAGCGCCCGGTCCGGAAGCCCCGCTCGAGGCCGAACGGGAGCCGGCCCGCCAGCATCTCGTAGAGGACGACCCCGAGCGCGTAGATGTCGGCGCGCTTGTCGACCGCATCAGGACTGGTGACTTGCTCGGGCGCCATGAACTCCGGCGTGCCGACGACCATCCCGCCGATCGCGGTTCGATCGCTCGCCGCGAGGAATCGCGAGATCCCGAAATCGAGCACCTTGACGTGATCGAGGACGCCCTCGCGGTCGGTCAGGAACACGTTCTCGGACTTCAGATCGCGATGGACGATGCCCGCGACATGCGCGGCCTCGAGCGCCGACGCGATCTGGTAGGCGATCCGCAGGGCGCGCCGTACCTGGAGTCCACCCACCCGGAAGATCTCGTCGGCGAGCAGCGTCCCTTCGATGTACTCGAAGACGATGTACGGCACGTCCGTGCGCGTGAAGCCCATGTCCGTCGACTCGGCGATGTTCGGATGACCGAGCGTGCCGGCGGAGATCGCCTCGTTCATGAACCGCCGGATCATGTCGGCATCGGCGGCGTATTCGCGACGCAGGATCTTGAGCGCGACCCGTCGCTTGATCAGCCAGTGCTCGGCGAGGAACACGCGGCCCATCCCGCCTTCACCGAGCAGCTTGATGATCTTGTAACGACCTTCGACGATCTCGCCGATCTCGACCGTCGGTTCGCTACTCGAAGAAGCATCCCCCATCGACCACCCGGAGTGTCGCATTGATCGACAGCAGCTGCTCCGCGATCAGCGACGCGGCGGTTCCGAACGAAGCCCGTGCGATGTCGGTTGCGAATTCGGGTCGCGTCCAGCTAGCTTCATCGTCGGATCCCATGAACCAACCAGACCCGAAGCTCGCCCGTACGGATGCCGCCTGGCTCGATGCGCACTGGATGCCGTTTACCGGCAACCGCGAGTTCAAGGCACACCCGCGCATGATCGTCGCCGCCGAGGGCGCGTACTACACCGACTCGGAGGGCCGGAAGATCCTCGACGGACTCTCGGGCCTGTGGTGCTGCGGCCTCGGCCACGGGCGCCGCGAGATCGCCGAGGCGATCGGCCGGCAGGCCGCCACGCTCGACTACGCGCCGGCGTTTCAGTACGGCCACCCGCTGTCGTTCGCGCTCGCGAACAAGATCAAGGAGCTCACGCCGGCGGGGCTCGACTACGTGTTCTTCACCGGGTCCGGATCCGAGTCGGCAGACACGTCGCTCAAGATGGCGCGGGCGTACTGGCGCGCGAAGGGCCAGGGCACCAAGACGCGACTGATCGGCCGCGAGAAGGGCTACCACGGCGTCAATTTCGGCGGCATCTCCGTCGGTGGCATCGGCGGCAACCGCAAGACGTTCGGCCAGGGCGTCGAGGCCGACCACCTGCCGCACACGCAGCTCGCGAAGAATGCGTTCTCGCGCGGCATGCCGCAGCAGGGCGCCGAGCTCGCCGACGAGCTGCTCAAGTTGATCGCGCTGCACGACGCCTCGAACATCGCCGCCGTCATCGTCGAGCCGTTCGCGGGGTCGGCCGGCGTCGTGATCCCACCGGTGGGTTACCTGCAGCGGCTTCGCGAGCTGTGCACCGCGAACAACATCCTGCTGATCTTCGACGAGGTCATCACCGGGTTCGGTCGCGCCGGCGCCTATACCGGCTCGGCTGCGTTCGGCGTCACGCCCGACATCCTGAACCTCGCCAAGCAGGTGACCAACGGCGCCCAGCCGCTCGGTGCCGTGGTGGCGAAGAAGGAGATCTACGAGACCTTCATGGCCGCCGGCGGCCCCGAGTACATGGTCGAGTTTCCCCACGGGTACACGTACTCGGCCCATCCCGTCGCATGTGCCGCCGGGCTCGCGGCGCTCGACCTGCTCGTCCAGGAGCGCGCCATCGAGCGCGTGGCCGAGCTCGCGCCGTACTTCGAGAACGCCGTGCATGCCCTCAAGGGCTTCAAGCACGTCACCGACATTCGCAACTACGGGCTCGCGGCGGGCCTCACGATCGACGCGGTGCCGGGCGAGCCCGCGAAGCGGCCGTTCGAGATCGCGATGAAGTGCCTCGCGAAGGGCGTCTACGTGCGGTACGGCGGCGACACGATCCAGCTCGCGCCGCCGTTCATCATCGAGAAGTCCGAGATCGATCGGATCGTCAGCGTCCTCGGTGAAGCGCTGACCGCGACTGCCTGAAGACACCGCGCGACAACCGTGCCGAGCCGTGCGGCCATCGCACTCACCCAGCTCCAAGACGAGCTCGGTGATAACGTCGCCGTCGATGGCATCACCGCTGCGATTTCGAGGTCCAGATGCGTCGCGGGCGCGGGCGTTGGCTCGAAGCCCGCGTCGCCCGAAATTTTCGCTCGGCGAGATCGTGATCGATCAACACGGTGACCACGGCGCGATCGATGCGATCTATGCCGATCTGGTAGCGGTTGCCGACGCAGGCTTGATCGAGCTCCCGGACTGGTTGACGCGGCAGGAGATCAAGCCGCAGACGCCTCGTACCGGCATCTGGTACAGCCTGGTCTATGGCGAAGGCACCGGAGTCGCCGGCGAGCTCGATCTGAAGCGGCCGCCAAGACCGCGCTGATGCCGGCGGCTTGATCTACAGCCCGAACGTGCCGCGGCGCAGGAACTGACCGCGACCCTGCTTCTGCTTGCCGACCCACTGGTCGTCCTTGACGATCAGCTCGCCGCGCGACAGCACGTGCGATGGCGTTCCGATCACCTTCTTGCCCTCGTACGGCGAGTAGTCGACGCGCATGTGCAGCGTGTCCTTGCCGAGGATCTTCTCGCGCTTCGGATCCCACACGACGACATCGGCATCCGCACCGACGGCGAGCGTGCCCTTCTTGCCGTACATGCCGAAGATCTTCGCGGGCGCGGTCGACGTGATCTCGACGAACCGGTTCATCGAGATCTTGCCCTCGCGCACGCCCTCCCACAGCAGGTGCAGGCGCGTCTCGACGCCGGGCATGCCGTTCGGGATCTTCGAGAAGTCGTTCCGGCCGAGCTCCTTCTGATCCTTCATGCAGAACGGACAGTGGTCCGTCGCGACGACCTGGAGGTCGTAGTTGCGGAGCCCGCGCCACAGATGATCGTGGTGGTGCTTCGGGCGCAGCGGCGGCGTGCAGACGTAGCCCGCGCCCTTCCACTCGTTGCCGGGCTCGCCGCGCAGATCGTCCTCGCTGAGGAACAGGTACTGCGGGCACGTCTCGGCGAACGTCGGGAGCCCGCGATCGCGGGCCTCGGCCACGCGCTCGAGCGCGCGCTGCGCCGACAGGTGGACCAGGTAGACCGGCACGCCCGCCATCTCGGCCAGCGCGATCGCGCGCTCGGTGCCGGTGGCCTCGGCGACCTCGGGGCGCGTGAGTGCGTGATAGATCGGCGCGGTCTTGCCGGCCGCGAGCGCCTTCTGGACCATCACGTCGATCGGCAGCCCGATCTCGGCGTGCATCGTGATCAGCGCGCCGAGCTCGCCGGCCCGCTGCATCGCCCGGAAGATCTGCTGATCGTCGACGAGGAACACGCCCGGATAGGCCATGAACATCTTGAACGACGTCACGCCCTCGCGAACCATCGCGGCCATCTCCTCGAGCGTCGAGGGGTTGGCCTCCGTCATGATCATGTGGAAGCCGTAGTCGATCGCGGCCTGGCCCTCCGACTTGGCGAACCACGCATCGATCCCGGCGCGCATCGAGCTGCCCTTGGACTGGATCGCGAAGTCGACGATCGTCGTGGTGCCGCCGTGTGCCGCCGCGACGGTGCCGGTATCGAAGTCATCCGACGCGGTCGTGCCGCCGAATGGCAGGGACATGTGCGTGTGGCAGTCGATGCCGCCCGGGATGATGTACTGCCCCTTCGCGTCGATCGTGTGGTCCGGGTTGCCGAGCTGCGTGCCCGGCTCGACGAGCGCGGCGATCTTCGCGTTGTCGATCCATACATCCGCGACGAACGTGTCCGACGCCGTCACCACCGTGCCGTTCTTGATCAGCGTGCGTGCCATGGCTCAGTCCTCGACGAGCGGGCCGTAGGCATCGGGACGGCGATCGCGGAAGAACTGCCAGGTGCGGCGGACTTCCTCGATCAGGTCGAGATCGAGCTCCGCCACGACGAGCTCGTCCTTGTCCTCCGAGCCACACGCCAGGATCTGGCCGCGCGGATCGACGAAGTACGAGTTGCCGTAGAACTTGCCGATGTTCCACGGCGCCTCGGTCCCCACGCGGTTGATCGCGCCGACGAAGTAGCCGTTCGCGATCGCGTGCGCCGGCTGCTCGATCTTCCACAGGTGCTGCGAGAGCCCGGCGACCGTGGCCGACGGGTTGTAGACGATCTCCGCGCCGGCGAGCCCGAGCGCGCGCGCGCCCTCCGGGAAGTGGCGGTCGTAGCAGATGTACGCGCCGATCGTGGCGTAGCGAGTCTTGAACACCGGATAGCCGAGGTTGCCCGGCCGGAAGAAGTACTTCTCCCAGAAGCCGCTGGTCTGCGGGATGTGCGTCTTGCGGTACTTGCCGAGGTAGCTGCCGTCGGCGTCGAGGATCGCCGCGGTGTTGTAGTAGACGCCGGCCTGCTCGCGCTCGTAGAGCGGGACGACCATCGCCATCTGATACTTCTTCGCGAGCGGCGCCAGCTTCTCGCACGTCGGGCCGGGGACCGCCTCCGCCGCGTCGTACCAGCGCTTGTCCTGGCCGGGGCAGAAGTACGGCCCGTTGAAGATCTCCTGCAGGCACAGGATCTGGACGCCCTGCTTGCCGGCCTCGTGGATCATCGGCAGGTGCTTCTCGAGCATCGCCGCCTGGACCTCGGCGACGCTCCTGGACTCGTCGTTGATCGGATTGGAGGCCTGGATCAGACCGGAGATGACCTTGCGTGCCATGGCGTCCTCAGTTCGTGACGAGCGTGGAGGTTTCCTTGGAGATGTCGCCCTTCCACGTCTCGGTGTCCTTGTTGGACCGGCTGCGCGCCGCTTCCTTCGCATCGCGCGTCGCCTTCTGGCGATCGACGAGATCGTGGTGGGTCGTGAAGTACGGCAGGCTCTTGCCGACGAACTCGCGGATGTTCGCGAACTTGTGATCGGTCATGAACTTGCCGAGCTCTTCCTTGAGCTCGCTGATGATCTCGTAGCCGCGGAGCATCGCGCCGGTGCACACCTGCACGGTCGAGGCGCCGAGCAGGAAGAACTGCGCCGCATCGAAGCCGGTCTCGATGCCACCGATGCCGCTGATCGCGACGCCGGGGTTCGCGCGCGCGACCTCCATCACCTGACGGAGCGCGATCGGCCGCACCGCCTGGCCGGAGTAACCGCCTGGCACGCTGTGACCCTCGACGGTCGGCATCGGCCGGAGCGTCTTGAGGTCGATCCCGCAGACCGAGAGGATCGTGTTGATCATCGCGATGCCATCGGCGCCCCCGCGCAGCGCGGCCGCGGCCGGCACCGTCGGGTTGCCGACGTTCGGCGTCATCTTCGCCCACACCGGGATCGTCGAGACTTCCTTCACCCAGCCGACCACTTCCTCGACGATGTCGGGGTTCTCGCCCATCGCCATGCCCATCTTGCGCTCGGGCAAGCCGTGCGGACACGACAGGTTGAGCTCGAAGCCATCGACGCCGGTCGCCTGCACCTCGCGCGTGATCTGCTGCCACGCCGCCTTGTTGTACTCCTCCATGATCGACGCGATCAGGATCTTGTTCGGGTAGTTCTTCTTGAGCTGCGCGAGATCATCGATCCAGTCCGCGTACGGCCGGTCGCTGATCAGCTCGATGTTCTGGAACCCGATGACCTCTTCGCTCGAGCGGCCGCGGAGCTTCGCGTAGCGCGGCGCGGTGTTGATGACCTTGCTCGCGTCGAGCGAGAACGTCTTGGCGACCATGCCGCCCCAGCCGAGGTCATACGATCGCGCGATGACCTTGCCGTTGGTACCCGGCGGGCCCGAGCCCAGCACGAACGGGTTGTCGAAGCTCATGCCGTTCACGGTGATGGATAGATCAACAGTCACGTCGCCTCCAAAGGGTCATGGGATCGGGTCGGGAAACGGTTGGGCTAACATAGCCCACGCGGGCCGTTCAACAGGCTTCTGCTGCCCCCGGACTCGCGCCCAAATCCGTGATTGTCGGAGCCGGCTCGTCGGAGCCGCGCTACGGACAGCGGTCGACGAAGTCCGGAGCGTTCAGGCACCACAGCTCGGCGCCGATGGTCACCGTCACGCGGGTCGATTCGGCGGCCGTCGCCCCGGCCTTCGGGATCGTGAGGAGCGCGTCGGTGGCCGCCGGTGCGAGCCGGTTGGCCGACTTCGCGGTGATCCGCTGGACCCGCGACAGCGAGGGCGTCACGCCTTCGATCGCGTCCACGCGCAGGATCTGCTGGAAGCCCCGCGAGTCGCGGATGTAGTTCGTGAGGTAGGCATCGTCGGGCTCGCCGACGAGGAAGTACTCCTGGTCTCCGGCGGCGATCGGCTCGCTGGCGAGCGTCGGATCTCCTGGACCCGGGAGGTTCCGCGCGACGAGGATGGCCTCGACGGTGATCCGCACGCCGCGCTTGAGCACGGGACCGTTGTCCTCGAAGTTGCCGCGATGCACGTCGCCGGTGAACGTCGCCTTCCGGCGCAGCGTCACGTCGTCGAGCGAGAACTGGCTCGTCGGCTTCACCGAGTAGCCCTGGTCGCTGAAGTCGGTGTCGATCGTCGCGCCCTGCGCATCGCGCAGGGTCACGCGCATCACCAGCTGCTCGTTGTGCGGGCGCTGGAACATCGGGATGTGCTCGAGGTAGTGGTGGTTGCGACCGAACAGCACCATGCCGTGGAGCCCGTGGCGATCACCGTCGTGGTGGTGACCGTGCATCTCGCGCATCGACCCTGCGGTCGACACCGGGTCATCGACCTTGCCGCCGCCGCCGGGCGTCGAAGGATCGCGCCTCTGTGCACCGTCGGTGCATCCGGTCACGATCACGAGCGCCAGGGCCAGCGTCTTGAGCATCGTGGTCCACCGCAGCAAGCGCCGTACCGGGATAACCCGGTAGAACTGCACACCCGGATCGACCCCTGGCTGGTGGTGCAGTGGCCACTCGAGTGGTCGTCAGGCAGTCGCGGCTCGACCGCACACGTGGCAGGTGCCCTCGCTGCCGATGACGCCGTTGCACGTGCCGTCGGTGCACAGCGTTCGCTGCTGCCACTCGCCCGGGCCGATGACCGGCGGGACCTCGGGAGGAATCTCGACGACCGCCTCGGCTGGCGGGGGAACGGCCAGCGCGAGCACGTACCGGTAGAGGCCGGCCTCGAGCGGCTCGGCTGCGGGCGCGATCGCGGCGCGAACTTTCCCGATCTCGCCGCCGTCGAACCACACGATGCTGTCGCCGACACAGCGATCGATCTCGATCGTGTCGACGGTGTACGGCGTCATCGGGAACGCACAGACCGGGCACGGATGGATCGCGGGCCGAGCGGGGTCGGCCTCGTCGTGCAGCACCGCCTTCGCGAGCTCGCCGAGCTCGACCTCGAGCTGCTCGCCTCCCACGAGGGCGCCGTTGCAGGTCTTGCACCGCCACTTGTCCCGGTCGTCGTAGCGGACGAGGTCGACACCGCACCGCGGACACTTCATCGCCTGGTCACGAAACGCCATCGCCGCGAAGGTAGCCGAGACGGCCGGCGAGCCGCGCGTCCGTGCCGGATAATCCCGCGCATCGAGGGCGGCGGCATGGTACGGCTCGACTCATGGCGACGAAGACGATCACCCACTGGATCGACGGCAAGCTGTACGAGCGCGCATCGGAGCGCCACGGCGACGTCTACAACCCCGCCACCGGCGAGGTGGCCGCGAAGGTCGCGTTCGCGACGCCCGGGGTCGTCGACGAGGCGGTCGAATCCGCGTGGCGCGCGTCGCAGACGTGGCGCTCGGTCTCGCTCGCGAAGCGCACGAAGGTCCTGTTCGCGTTTCGCCAGCTCGTCGACAAGCACCAGCACGAGCTCGCGAAGCTGCTCACGCTCGAGCACGGCAAGGTCACCGGCGACGCGCTCGGCGAGGTCAATCGCGGCCTCGAGGTGATCGAGTTCGCGTGCGGCATCGCGGACCTCGCGAAGGGCGAGTACTCCGAGAACGTCTCGACCGAGGTGGACTCGTACTCGATCCGCCAGCCGCTCGGAGTCGTGGCCGGCATCACGCCGTTCAACTTCCCCGCGATGGTCCCGATGTGGATGTATCCGATCGCGATCGCGTGCGGGAACACGTTCGTGCTCAAGCCCTCCGAGCGCGATCCATCCTGCGCGAATTTCTGTGCGCAGCTGTTCGCCGATGCGGGGCTGCCGCCCGGCGTGTTCAACGTCGTGCACGGTGACAAGGTCGCCGTCGATCGCCTGCTCGAGCACCCGAAGATCGCCGCGATCTCGTTTGTCGGCTCGACGCCGATCGCGCAGTACATCTACGAGACCGGGACTCGCCACGGCAAGCGCGTGCAGGCGCTCGGCGGCGCGAAGAACCACATGATCGTGCTGCCCGACGCCGACATGGAGCTCGCGGCCGACGCCGCCGTCTCCGCGGGCTACGGTTCGGCCGGCGAGCGCTGCATGGCGATCTCCGTCGTCGTCGCGGTCGGCACCGCAGCGGACCGCCTCGTGCCCTTGATGAAGGAGCGGATCGCGAAGCTCAAGGTCGGCGACGGCCTCGAGCCGGGCTCCGAGATGGGCCCGCTCATCAACAAGGCCCATCGCGACAAGGTCGCCGGGTACGTCGACACCGGCGTCGCCGAGGGCGCCACGCTCGTGAGCGACGGCCGCGCGCTCGCCGTCGCCGGACGCCCCGCGGGCTTCTTCCTCGGGCCGTGCCTGTTCGACCACGTCAAGCCGAGCATGGCGATCTACAAGGACGAGATCTTCGGCCCGGTCCTCTCGACCACGCGCGTCGCGACCTACGACGAGGCGATCAAGCTGGTGAACGGAAACCCGTACGCGAACGGCGTCGCGCTGTTCACCAACGACGGCGGCGCCGCGCGGAAGTTCCAGCACGAGGTCGAGGTCGGCATGGTCGGCATCAACGTCCCGATCCCGGTGCCGATGGCCTACTACTCGTTCGGCGGCTGGAAGGCCTCGCTGTTCGGCGACCACCACATCTACGGCCGCGACGGCGTGCACTTCTACACGCGGATGAAGGCGATCACCTCGCGCTGGCCCGACCCGCGTCACCGCGGCGTCGATCTCGGCTTCCCGACGAACAAGTAGTCGCTTCGGGGCCAACGTCCGGTGTGTCCCGGGAGACGCGGCGTCGGATCGAGTCGGTGACCGATGACAACGTGGTGCTCGTGGGCCGGCTCGACGACTGCTCCGGCTCGTGGGCACGCGCCAGGTCGTATCCTGCAGCCGCGGTCGCCGCCCACGTCGAAGCGCCCGCGCTCGAAGCCGCCGCGCGCGCCGACCTGCTCGCGCGCTCGGCCGATGATCCCATCCAGGCCGGCTGGCAAGCCGACGGTGCCGTTTCACAGCCATGGCTGTGGCTGCTGACCCGTCGCGCCACAAGCGAAACATGTCACGGCGGAGGGTGGTGCTGTAGACCGGTCGTGTGGCTCGAACGTCTTGGTCTCGATGCTGCGAATCGCGATCGCCGCCGTGTGCCTCGTGGGCTTCGCGCCACGTGCCGAATCAGCCACCTGCACGCGCAGCGATCGGTACGCCTCGCTGGCCGGCTACGGCGAGGCGCTCGTCTGCGGGGGCGAGCCACTGTCCGACGTGTGGGTACAGTTCGATGGCGACGACCTGACCGGTATCAGCTGGACCGAGTACCAGGGCGACAAGCTCCGGCGGACCATCCGCGTCGATCACCTCGGGCGTATCTCGTTCATCTCGCAGGACGAGGCGATCAAGGGTGGCTTCTTCGCGCAGACGCGCGGCACGAGCCACTTCCTCTTCCCGCGCGGTCGCAAGATGTCGGTCACGAAGCACCCCGATGCGCTGCGGCTCGTGTTCCGCGATGCCGCGGGTCGCGCGTGGCACCTCGTCGGCAAGCCCCTGCCTCGCGCGGGCAGCCCGCGCGTCTCGTACACCGTGACCGCGGTCGACGATCACGATCAGGCGACGCATACGATCGACTTCACGAGCCGCGGCATCGTCGCGGTGGATCTCGTCGCGCCCTACTCGCTCTACCTGCAGCACCAGGAGCCGCACATGCACGGCCTCGCGGACCGTCGCGCTCGTGCGTACCTCGCGATGAAGTCGACGTTCCACGATGGTCGCGGCCAGACGTGCGAGGTCGCGAACGAGAAGCTGTTCCAGCCGCGCGCAGGCGATCCGGACGACAAGGCGGATAACGAGCTGCGGTTCGCCGACGATGCCTCGCTGGTCGAGTTCCTCGGCGCGACGTGCCCCAAGCTCGACCTCACCGTACTCGGCGTGCGCGCACAGCTGGCCCGCTGATCCGCGGCGCACGGGCACAGCCCGCCGGGCACGCGCGATGCACTCTCCGAGCGCGAACCTCGGAGTCCGCATGCGCACGCTCGTTTCCCTGCTCCTGCTGAGCTCGTCGGCGCTCGCCGAGCCCTCACCTGCCGCGCCGGCGCCCACCGAGCCGTCGAATTCACCGGCGGTGAACCTCGCGCCGATCCTGCTGGCCGAGATCCCCGAGCCGTGTCACCCGATCGCGAAGCAGGCCGGCGCGGCGAGCTTGCACCAGGCGCTGTCCGCGCGGATCTCGCTCGCGGGCTGCGTCGCGGATCACAAGCTCGCGCCGCTCGTGCTGTGCGATTGCGCAAGCTCGGTGCTCGACGTCGACGTGGCCACCCGGCAGAGCGTGGAGCTCCTCGACGACGTGATCGCGGCCGGTGATCCGACGATCAAGATCATGGCCGAGCACGCGCGGGCCGAGCTCTACTCGAGCATGGCCGTGCGGATGATGTCGACGATCCCGGCCCCCGCTGCCACGACGGACTCGCTCGCGCTACGCGACAGCCGCAAGGCGATCCTCGAGATCCAGCTCCGGCCGTGGCGCGAGCAGGCGAACGCGTCGGATCGGCGCGTCGTCGAGCTCGCGACGGCGAGCCCTCAGCTCGCGAAGAATCCGGTCGTGAAGACCGCGGTGGCCTCGAGCAAGCGGCGCCTGGCGGCCAAGCTCGCCGAGCGCTGATTGACGATCGAACGCCTCCCCAGCGAGCAAGTGCCCGTGGGGTACGATGCGTCCGCATGGCGTGCCACCCCAGCGCCTGCAGGCGCTCGCCGATCCCGCCTCCGGTCCCACGGCACCGAAGAACGTGTCGGCCAGCGGTGTCGCCATCGCCGTCGAGTAACGCATGTAGCCACCCGCGTGTCGATTCCTACGAGCGCTTGTGGCGAGCCTCGGCGAGGTCGATCACGGAGGACAGGCGCTCGCCGTCGGGCTCGGGCGCGGGCGTCCACCGTGGGCGCGAGAACCGCGGGCCGGAGAGCACGCGATCGCCCGTGAGCTCGATCGTCACGACCTGGATCCGGCAGGCATCGGGGCGCGCCGCGGGATCCCGCGCGAGCATGCCGACGACGAGCGAGCTGACGACGCCCGGCACGCCGGCGACGAGCTCAGGCGAGACCGCACCCGGGAACCGCCCGGTGAGCGCGCGGTGGGCGAGGACGCCGATCGAGTAGACGTCGGCGCTGCCCTCGTAGTCGGTCTCCGGCGCCGCGTACGGAGTCAGCGCGATCGTCTCGTCGAGCTCGGTGTGGAACGCGCGCACGTCGCCCCAGGCGCCGAGCTGGATCGGAGAGCTGCGTTCACCGGTGCGCATCACGATCGCGTGCGGATGGATCGCCGAGTGGACGAGCTGGTGCGCGTGGGCGTGGGCGACGACCGACGCGAGCTCGCGGACGAGCGCGAGGGTCTCGTCGACGGCGAGCGTCCGGCGCGCGAGGATGTCGGACAGCGGGACGCCTTCGGCGAGCTCGCTCGCGATCCACGGCCTGCGATCCGGCAAGACGCCGCGATCGAGGATTCGCGCGATGCCGGGGTGATCGAGCGAGCCGAGCAGGGAGGCCGCGCGTAGCAGCTGGACGGAACGTTCGCGCCAGCCGTCACCGGCGTTCGCGGACCGCACGTCGAGGTGGGCGCGCTGCGCGTGATCGATGTGGAGCGCGCGGAACCCGCCGCCGGGATACGGGCCGATCACGCGATACGGGCCCACATGGTCGCCGGGTGCACCGGTGAAGGGCATGTGCGTCATCAGGTCCTCTTGCGCCGCGGATCGAGCTCGGGCGGAGGTGGGCGCTGCGTGTAGCTATCGGCCGGCGTCCACTCGAGCCTCGCCCGGCGCGGGATCGGCAGCGGGTCCTGCGAGATGTCGACGAGCACGACGTCCACCTCTTCGATCTGCGTGCCATCGTCTTCGATGAAGGGCTGCTCGACCAGCTCGGCGAGGAGCGTAGCCTCGGCGCGTACATCGGCGCTGGTCGGACGTTCGCGCGGCGACTCGGCGAGCATGCGATCGATCAAGGCGGTGAGACGTGCGGGCGCACCGGGGCACCGGCGCGCGGCGGGGATGGTAGGGAGCTCCAGCGTGAGGGCCGCGTAGGCGACGACGCCGAGCGCGTAGACGTCGCCGCGGCCATCGGCGGTGGGGTCGAGCACGGCGTTGCTCCAGTCGGTGATGCACAGCCCGTTCGGGCCGCGCACGATCACCGAAGGTCGGATATCGCGATGGACGACCCCGCGAACGTGCGCGTAGTCGAGGATCGCGGCGACGTCCCGGAGCAGGGCGATCACGTCTGCGACCGCGAGCGGCTGCTCGGCGGTGAGCGCGGCGACGTTCGGACCGCGAATCGACTCGATCGCGATCCACGGCCGGCGATCGAACACGCCGCACTCGTAGATCCGCGGCACCCCCGAGTGGCGCAGGGTCTCGAGGATGCAGGCCTCGCGCATGACCTGGATCGCGAGCTCGCCCTCCGCCGGAATGACGAGCCGCACGCGCCGCGGAAGCAGGACGTGCATGGCATCGAACGCGAGCGTTGTAGATCGCGCGGGGAGCTCGCCCCCCAGCACGTAGTCGCCGACCCGCAGACCGGGCGCAAGGCCCGAGATCCCACTCATCGGTTCGCGAAGGGTGCAGCGCCCGTGCCTCGCGCAACTCCTCGTCCCCGCTCGCCCCGAGGTCGCCTTGTGATCGGGACAACCGACACCGTCATTCCGAGACCCGGAACGACTGTCCTCAGGCTAATCTGGCGCCCATGACTTCTACTCGTCGCGACGTGCTTCACACCATCGGGCTTGCAGCTGCCACTACCCTCATTCCTGCGTGCGGCGGCGGCGGTGATACCGAGGGCAACGTGCCGCTCGGCAGCGCGAGCATGTGTGGTGCGGATCTGTGCTTGAAGCTCTCGGACAACTCGGAGCTCCAGGCCGTCGGCGGAATCATGATGTTCACGCAGGCGCCGGGAAAGAAGATCCTCGTCCAGCGGACCTCGGACACGACGCTCCTGTCGCTGTCGGCGATCTGCACGCACGCCGGCTGCACCGTCAACTTCAACGGGGAAGACAAGCTCAACTGCCCGTGTCACGGGTCGTCGTTCGCTGCCGCGTCGGGGGCCGTGCTCAACGGTCCCGCCGGGGCGCCGCTGCGTAGCTTCCCGACGGTGATCGCCGGTGACGACGTGACGATCTCGCTGGCCTAGCGGCGCTTCGGACGATCGCTGTGGATCTCGCCGGAGATCGTGGCGGCCTGCTGGGAGGAGAGGTCCGTGTACGGCGGCGTCCACTGCGGCTTCCGCATCCGCAGCCGCATCGTCGTCGCGGGAAGATCTTCCTCGTCGATGAGCTCCACGTCCTCGCAACCGGGTGCGCCGAGGACCACCGCGAGCCAGTCGACCTCCGCTCGGATCTCCGCGCTCGACGGCCGATCGAAGCGATCGTGCGAGAGCATCTGATCGATCAGCTGCGCGAGCTCGCGCGGCGCATCGGGCCGGCGTTCGAGCGTGGGGATGTGCCCCGCATGCTCGAGATCGCTGGATCGCGGCAGTGCGCCGGTCAGGGCCTGATACGCGATCACGCCGAGCGCGAAGACGTCGACGCGGTCATCGATCACGTCACCACGCGCGAGCTCGGGCGCGACGTAGTAGCGCGCGCCGGGCGCCGGGACATGCGGGACCCGCGCGTCCGCGTCGTGCACGCGTGCGTCGCTCCAGCTCGGGATCGCGACCGGGAAGTTTCGGCCACGCGTGAGCACGATGCCGTCCGGACGCAGGCAACGGTGGATGATGCCGCGGCGATGCGCGTACTCGAGGATCTCGGCGGTGTCGCGCACGAGCCTCGTGGTCTCGATGACCGTGAGCGGACCGTTCACGATCTGCTCGGACAGCGTGCCGCCCTCGATCATCTCCACCGCGAACCACGGACGGCGGTCGGGGAGCAGCCCTGATTCGTAGACCTGCGGCACGCCCGGGTGCTGGAGCGCCTCGAGCAGACATGCCTCGCGCAGCAGCTGGACCGCGAACGGCCGCAGCCCGATCACCGACGCGTGCATCACCTTGATCACCGCACGACGGGGCAGCACCAGATGGACCACCTGGTACAGCAAGCCCGTGGAGGTCGAGCCGAGCTCGCGCTCCACCCGGTAATTGGCGATCCGGTCACCGGGCCCGAAGGCATGCATGCGCGAGCGGACCCGGTGCAGGTAACGTGCCTCAGCTTACGGAACCGATCGTGACAGAGGTCCGCGAGGTTGTCCGCGGATCCGGGGGGTCGACCGACCTCAGTGTCCTCGGGGACGCGAGGTCAACCGACCCATCTCGAGTCTTCGAGGCGCGGTCAAGACGTGCGCGTGTGGCTGATCCGGACCGAGAAGCCCTCGTCCTCGACCGGGATCGCGTCCGAGCCGACACGCGGGGTCCAGCGCGGCTGCTGGAGCACGAGTGGCTCGATGGTGTCGGCGAGCCAGCGGGCGCGATTGCGAACCTCGTCGCTCGACGGCCGGGAGGCCGGGTCGGTCGCGAGCATGTGGTCGATCAACGCCGTGAGCTCCGTCGGTGCGGCCGGGCAACGCTCGGCGGCCGGCACGCGATCCGGGGCGCAACCGGTGAGGGCGCGGTAGGCGATCGCGCCGAGTGCGTACACGTCGTCGCGCGGGTTGATCGCGACGCGGACCTCGGTGTCGAGCGTCAACGCGTCATCCCATTGGAGCACGGAGACGCCAGCCTGGCGGTCCGGCGTGCAGACGATCGATTCGGCGGTGAGCCGGCGATGAACCACGCCGCGCGAATGGGCGTGATGCAGGAGGTCGGCGACATCGCGCAACACGCAGACGAGATCCACGAGCGGCACGGTACCGCCGACCATGAGCGAGCCGAGCGTGACGCCCTCGATGCGCTCGAACGCGGTCCAGGGCCGGCGATCGGGGAGCACGCCGCATTCGTAGACCCGCGGGATGCCGGGGTGACACAGCGCCTCGAGCAGGCAGGCTTCGCGGAGCATCTGCATCGCGACCGACCGCAGCCAGGCCGAGCTGGCATGCATGACCTTGAGGGCGACCTTGCGAGGTAGGACCACGTGGGTGCCGAGGTAGACGACCCCGGTCTCTTCGACGGCAAGCTCGCGCTCGATCGTGTAGTCGCCGATGCGTGCCCCGGCGAGGAATCGGTCGCGGGTCGGCGTGCGGTTCCTCGTCACCAGGATCGGGAGTGCATGCGGTGTGCCTTGCGAGCCGCTCACGATCTGACCGATCTTGCTAGGCGCGCGTGAGCCCGGATCGTGGTCGTCGGGGTTCTCACGCCACAGATCGTGCCTGCAGGCCCCAGCGCTCGAGTGCGCTCACCGTCGCTGCCGACCGGACATCAGGGCCCAGTAGAGCCCGCCGGCCAGCCCGAATCCGACGAACCAGGACCAGTCGTAGATCGGACGCATCGGCTCCCAGAACGCACCGAGCAGCGCGACTCCGGCACCTGCGACCGTTGCCCACACCGCCGCCAGGTTCCAGCCGTTTCGATAGCGATAAGCCCCGTCGGGGACATACAGCGAGCGCAGGTCGAGCTCGGTCTTGCGCAGGATCCAGTAGTCGACGATGAGCACGCCTGCGATCGAGCCGAGCGAGCCCGAGTAGCCGACGAGCCAGCCGTTGATGTAGCGACCGGGGTTCGCGAGTAGCTCCCACGGCATCATCAGGATCCCGATCACGCCGGTGATGAGCCCGCCCTTCTTGAAGTCGATCTTGCGCGGGAACGCATTCGCGAAGTCGTTCGCAGGCGACACCACGTTCGCCGCGATGTTCACCGCGAGCGTCGCGACGACGATCGTGAACATCGCGATGCCGACGATGAGCCGGTTGTCGAACTTGCCACCGAGCGCGATCGGATCCGAGATCGGCTTCGAGTGGAAGATGATCACGGTCGCCGAGGTGATGATGATGCCCATCGCGGCGAACAGCGTCATCGTCGTCGGTAGCGCGACGACCTGACCGATCACCTGTTCGCGCTGCGACCGACCGAAGCGCGTGAAGTCGGGCATGTTGAGCGACAGCGTCGACCAGAAGCCGATCGTCGCGGTCAGCGCCGGGACGAACGCCACGGCGAACGCCGGGACGAACTTCGGGAGGAAGCCACCCGAGTCGCTGGGCACTCGCTCGCCGCTCATGATCGGACCGAGCCCGTCGGCCGCGTCGACCGCCCAGACGACGAGCACCATGGTCATCACGAGCACGAACGGCGCCGCGAATCGCTCGAGGCGGCGGACCAGCTCCATGCCCCGATAGACGATGAGGATGTTGAGGCCCCAGAACAACGCGAACGAGATCCACTGCGTGCCCGGGAACCACTGATCCTCGTGCCAGTCGTTCCACGGAAAGCCCCCGAACCAGCCGAACAGCTCGTGCCAGCCGGGCCAGATCGAGGTGATGAACGTCTGCAGCGCGTGGCCGCCGATCCACACGTTGATGCCGAACCAGCCACACGCGATCAGCGCCCGCATCAGCGCCGGCAGGTTCGAGCCGACGGTGCCGTAGGCGGCGCGCGCGAACACCGGGAACGGGATGCCGTACTTCGTGCCCGGGTGCGAGTTGAGCAGGATCGGCCCGAGCACGATGACGTTGCCGATCGCGATCGTGACGAGCGCCTGCCACCAGCTCATCCCGTTCGCGATCAGGCTCGAGGCCATCGTGTACGTCGGGATGCAGTGGGCCATCGAGATCCACAGCGCCGCGTAGTCCCACGTGCTCCACGTACGCTTCGCGACCGGGACTGGTGCGAGGTCCTCGTTGTAGTGCGGCGACGCCGCGAGCGCCTCCGGCTCGCGCAGCTCGACGCGACCGTCGGCATGCTTGATCGTCGGCTCGCCCACCGGCTCGCTCATGCCTACCGAAGCTAGTAGATTCCGCCGCGTGAAGCGAGCGTTCGTGACCGGTGGGTCGGGCTTCCTCGGCAAGCGCCTGATCGCCGAGCTCGATGCACGCGGAGTCGCGGTCGTCGCACTCGCGCGGAGCGAAGCCGCCGCGATCGCGGTGCGCGGCGTCGGTGCGGAGCCGGCGCGCGGGGATCTCGACGACGTCACCGCGATGACCGAGGGCATGCGCGACTGCGACGTCGTGTTTCACGCGGCCGCGTACGTCAAGGCGTATGGCTCGCTGAGCGACTTCATGAAGGCGAACGTCGCGGGCACCGAGCACGTGCTCTCGGCAGCGCGCGCCGCCGGCGTGCGACGGTTCGTGCACATCGGCACCGAAGCCGTGCTCGCCGATGGCAAGCCGATCGTGCGCGCCGACGAGCTGCGTCCGTATCCAACGAAGCCCGCGGGTCCGTATCCGATCACGAAGGGGCTCGCCGAGCGCGCCGTGCTCGCCGCCAACGCGCCCGGCTTCGAGGCGATGGCCGTACGCCCGCGGTTCATCTGGGGCAAGGGCGACACGTCGGTCCTGCCCGAGATGATCGACGCGGTGAAGCACAAGCGCTTCCGCTGGATCGGCGGCGGCCACTACCCGACCTCGACGTGTCACGTCGCGAACGCCGTCGAAGGCGCGATCCTCGCCGCCGAGCAGGGCAAGGGTGGCGAGGCGTACTTCCTGACCGATGGCTCGCCCGTGGACTTTCGCGAGTTCATCACCGCGATGCTCGCGACCCAAGGTGTCGACGCAGGCGAGCGCGAGATCCCGAAATGGATCGCGAAGACCGCCGCCGCGCTGACGAGCTGGATGAAGCGCCCCCCGGTGACCAGGACCGAGCTCGCGCTGATCTCGCACGAGATCACCGTCGACGATGCCAAGGCTCGCCGCGAGCTCGGCTACGTCGGCAAGGTCACGCGCGAAGCGGGCCTGGCCGAGATGCGCGGGTGAACGATCAGGGCGGGTTCCCGCACTCGATGCGGCGCTGACGCAGCTCCTACTCTCGGATTCGCCGGCGCTCGAGATTTTCTGTGCATCGCGGATCGCGGCGTCGCCATACCTGGGTATGGCAATGTCGCCGAGAAGGCTCGCGGCCGCTCCGTTCGTTATGATGGCAGGCATGCGACCGCTCGTCCTGCCCGTCCTCGGAGTGTGTGTGTAACGTCGATCGTCGCGCAGCTCGATCGCCGTCGCGCTGCGCGGACCGACGGAGCAGATCGTGCTCTGCCTCATCGAGCGCGACACCGGCGCGACGGTGCGCGAGGAGCGCTTGTTCCGCACGGCTCGGTTCGCGTTTCGCGACCTCGCCGCAGGTCACTACCGCCTCAGCATCGACGCCGTCGGCGCGCACCGGCTCGTCGACGTCGATCTCGCGGCCGGGGCCGCCGAAGCACTCAACGTCACGCTTCCTCCCGTTGTCACCATCGTCGGTCGCGCCGTCGACGTCCGCACACGCGACCCCGCACCCGGCATCGCGATGGGCGCGATGCTCGTCGGGCTGACGTTCAGGAATTCGACGCACCTGGACGACATGCTCGGCATCTCCGATGACAGCGGTCGCTTCACGCTGCGCGACGTGCTGGCGTGCCTGTCGCGGCGCGATCCGGTCGTCGGGTCCGACGTGCTGCCGAACGACATCATCAGGACCTGTGACAACGCGTATCGGTTTCCGACCAGTGGCGTCGACGAGGTCCACGCGCTCGGTCAGGCGTGGGCGGGCTTCGTGTGGCACGCACACGATCATCGGGTCGAGCAACGCGCGTGCTTCGGCGAACTGGCGATTCGCGGCGAGGACCGTCGCCTTGCTGCCGACGAAGTCGGCTTGATGTCGAGTGGCGCCGTGATCCGCGCGGTCGCTATTTCGGCCGCCGGCACGAGCGTCAACGCGTCCTTCTGATGTCCGTCATGCACGAGGGCGTCGAAGCTGCTTCGACCACAGCTCGGCGATCATGCGGTCGTCGCGGGCACCGGCGGCGGCGACGGTCGCCTCGCGAAGCGCGGTCAGCTCCGCGCTCCATTCCTCGTTCACGTGATGAATCGACGCGATCACGCGCAGCGCGGCCGCAAGGCCCTCGGGATGTCCGAGCTTGCGCGCCCGCTCGACGGCCGCGCGGGCTCGGTCGCCGACCCCGGTAAGCGTACCGCTGGCGCGCAGCACGACGTCGATGTCGATGGTGTCGCGAGCGAGGGCGTCGACCTCGGCGCGTTGCAAGGGATTCGTCGGCAGCGGCAACTTGTCGACGAGTGCGGCCGTGTCGCCACACGCATCGAGCGTCGGCAGGGCGGTCCGTCGGACGCACGCATGGATCGTCGGCAGCGCCGGACTGGGCGCGTCCGGCACTCCACGAGCGAAGTGGTGGGGCACGTGTGGGAGATGTTGCTCGCCGAGAGTCGTCAACTTGATCATGAGTGCCTCGGGGACGTTGTGCGACGCGCTCACAGCTTGTGTAGACGGCGCGACGGGAGCTTCTTCGGCGGGTCGCCGAGCTCGAGGTCTGCGGCATAGTCGATGTTGGCCCAGAGCACGTCCCACATCGGGGAGCGCACCGCGAGGGGCACACCATCGTGAGTCTCACCGACCTTCGTGTCCTGCCAACGTTGCGCAACCTTCGGCGTCGCCTGGATGAACACCATGGTGTCGCCGCCGCCGGTGTCGAATGACAGCAGAGGAGTGCCGAGGTCCACGAACGCCTTCTCCACGGCCTGGACCCCCTTGACGTATCCCTTGCGTAGCTGTTCCCGCGCCTCTGCGGCCTGGTCGTCGTCCTCTGCCTCCGGTTCGACTCCGAACCACTCGGGCAACATCTCTCGAAATGCGGCAGGGAGCTTCTTCAGGCGACCCGGAGCAGTCCACTGCTCGAAGAGCTCGTAGACGTACTTGTCCTCCACCGTCATCGCGTACGGCGACTTCGACAGCAGACTGGCCAGCTTCCGGAAGCAGTTCTCGAACGGATTATTGCTTCCGGAGACGTAGTAGCCGACCTCTTCGGTCGTCCGCGGAGGGTTCTCGAGCGCCGCCTTCATCTGCGCGATCACCTTCGGGTCTCCTCGTGAGAGGTCGGTCGCCAGCGCCACCAATGCGTCTCGCTGTTTTGTGGTCACCCCGGTGGGCTCTGCTGCGCCCCGAATCTTCGTCGGTGCCTTCTTCGATGTGGGCTTCGATTTCTCCTTGGTCTTCGATTTCGAGTCGCGGTTGGGCTTCGACTTGGGCTTCGCTCGCGTGGCCATGCAACGAGAGTACCGAGCTGGCTGCCACGCACGCTGCACTGCACCAACAAGTTCCGTTACAACGCGGAGCTCGCCGCCACCTGGAATTCGGTCGAGTACCCTCGCCGACGCCCGGCTCGATCAGAGCGAACCTAAGCGTCTCGGCGTCGACCTCCGCGCAACTCCGACTGGCACGGGGAGGCTCGGTGACGAGTGGTCGAAGTCCACGTTTGTGAGCACCGGTATCGCGCGATCGCCGAGCACGTCGCGGACGACCTCGCGCAGGGACGGCGGCGGCTCACCGGCGTCATCGACGGGCAGCTCGGTCGGGATGCCAACCAACATCGCGCGCTCCGATCGAGGATCCCGGCAAGCCGCAGCGCGTGCAGGTCGTTCCAGATCCAGGACAGTGGCCGTCCTTCCCAGAACAGCACGGCGCCATCGAACCGCTCGAGCGGAACTGCGAACGGCGTCGCTTGCACGCACACCCGCCGGTTGAGCAACCCGCCGACCAAGTGGCCGCGCGCCGGGCCAGGCCGCCAGCACTCCCATGTCGCGTGCGCCGGCAATAGCCCAGGTGGTTCGACCCACGTGAGCACGCGTTCGTACAAATCCGATCAACTCGCGCCGGCGCGGCTCCCCGACCAGCGTGTACCAGTCGCTGCCGAAGCCGTGTGTCGCGATGTCCGCATGCAACCCGACGAGTTTGGTCCGCGATCATAGCCCCAGGTGCAGCACTGACAGATCGCTGTAGCCCAGGATCGGCTTCGGATCGCTGCGTCTCGTCCGCATCTCGCACTGCCCGCCGAAGGGCTGGGTGAGCCGGCAGGGCGAGCCACAGCGTATGAAGCAGCTGCCATTTCTCACCGTCGACCAACACGCACTCCATCGCGGGCACCAAGGGTCCCCTCCCGACCGTGATCATCGGAGCTATGCGCTATGCGCCAAGACGGGTCTCTGGGTGGGAGGCCGGGGTAGACTCGGGAGACTGTCGCCCATGACCACCACCAACCTGCGTGCCGCGCTGATCGCGGCTTTTCCACCGGCGCCGATCACCCTCGAGACGATCCATGCGCCCGACGCGTCGTGGGCACGCTACGAGGAGCGCGACGCGCTCGAACTCCTCGCGGGCAAGTCATGGCTCGAGCTCGCGCCGGAGCTCCTGGAGCGCCACGAGGCGCTGTTGGTCCACACGGGCAGCGCGCTGTACCGCGCGATCCTGCCGGCGTACCTGCTCCTGCTCGCCGAGCGCGAGCTTGCGACGATCGTGGCGTTCCACGTCGTGGGCCAGCTCACGCGCAAGGACAACAGCGTCGATCGCGAGCTGTTCGCCGCGCGGGTCGACCCGATGACGACCGCGCAGCGCGACGTCGTGCGCAGCGCCATCGAGATCCTCGATAAGCAGCCCCTGCTCCACGAGACCGCTTCCGTTGCACTCCGCTCCTGGTGAGCGAGAAGGAAAGACGAGAGACATGTTCACGAAGAAGGGTGTGGGTTACGTGCTGTGGGCCGGCCTCATGGTCGGCGTGCTCTCCTCGGGCAGCTGGGCCAACGACAAGCACTTCAAGAACGCGACCGACAAGACCGGTTGCGAGGGGACGGCATCGACGAGTGCAAGAAGGTCCAGGGCACGAAGAACACCGCCTGCAATCGCAGCACGACCTGCGAGGTCGATAAGCAGGAGGAGTGGAAAAAGTCGTACGACGAGCTCTACAAGTGGTGGAGCTCGGAAGGGAGCAAGCTCCCCGACAACTCCTTCAAGAGCGACAAGCAGCGTCAGATGCGCGAGCTGGTGGACAAGCTCGTCGCCGGCAAGAGCGCCGGGGCCGCCGGTGTGACGATCGCGAACGAGTGCATCACGGCGCGCAACGCCGTGCAGAAGTGGTTCGAGAACACCGCGATCCCCCTCGCCGAGAAGGTGAAGAACGAGCTCGTGCCGATGCGCAAGGCGCTCGTTGAGAAGTTCAACGAGACCAAGACCAAGCGCGAGGACACCAAGAAGAAGTCCGAGGACAATCCGAAGGACGATGGCCTGCGCCGGGAATGGGAGAGCGCGCGCGACGCGAACATCGAGGCGGGGCGCAAGGTCGACGAGTTCGACAAGACCTACGGACCCGACATCGAATACAACCACGACCGCGTGGTCCGGTACTGGGGATCCGAGAAGACCAACCACGACGAGCCGAGCAAGCAGGCGGAGAACCGCCTCGCGAAGTGCGAACGCGTCGTCAAGGTCGAGTGGGACCGACTCCCGTTCTGATGTGCATCGCGCCGACGGTGGCCTCGTAGAGGAGCACGATGGCGTCGGAGGCGAACACCTCGCGGTTGCAACCTTCGCGCGCCCTGCAATGACGTCGAGTGCGGGCGATAGCCGGCGGTGACGCTAGACGGCCTCGGACCTTCGCTTGCGCGCGAACCGGTGCAGCGCCAGGTAGGTCACCGGCGTCGTGAACAGCGTCAGCAGCTGCGAGACCGCGAGCCCGCCGACGATCGCGATGCCGAGCGGCTTGCGGAGCTCGCTGCCGGTACCCGAGCCGAGCGCGAGCGGCAACGCTCCGAGCAGCGCCGCCATCGTGGTCATCAGGATCGGGCGGAACCGCAGCAGGCACGCCTCGTAGATCGCCTGCTCGGGCGCCACGCCTTCACGCTCGCGCTCCACCGCGAAGTCGACCATCAGGATCGCGTTCTTCTTGACGATGCCGATCAGCAGGATGATGCCGACGAGCGCGATCAGATCGAGCTCGCTGTCGGTGATGAGCAGCGCGAGCAGCGCGCCGAGGCCGGCGGACGGCAGCGTCGACAGGATCGTGAGCGGATGGATGTAGCTCTCGTAGAGGATGCCGAGCACGATGAACACCGCGATCAGCGCGATCGCGATCAGCATCGGCTGGGTCTCCTTCGATTCCTCGAACGCCTGGGCGGTGCCACGGAACGAGCCGTAGATGCTCGCAGGGAGTCCCAGCTCGAGCATCGCCTGCCTGATCGCTTCGGTGGCCTGGGACAGCGCGACGCCCGTGGTGGTGTTGAACGAGATCGTCGTCGATGGGAACTGGCCCTGGTGGCTGACCGAGAGCGCGACGTTGGTCGGCGTCACCCGCACGAGCTCGGACAGCGGGACCTGGACTCCGGTCGGTGAGCCGACGTAGACGCGATCGAGCGCCTCCGGTCCACTGCCGATCGAATTCGTGGCCTCCAGGATCACGCGGTACTGGTTGCGCTCGGTGAACGAGGTCGCGACCTGGCGCTGGCCGAACGCGTCGTACAGCGTGTTGTCGATCTGGGAGACGGTGATGCCGTGGCGCGCCGCGGTGTCCCGATCGATCTCGAGGTCGAGCTGGAGCCCGCCGGTCTGCAGATCGGAGTTGACGTCCTTGACCTCGGGCAGCTTGCGCAGCGCGTTCGCCACCTTCGGCCCCCACTCCTCGAGGTTCTTCAGGTCCGTGCTCTCGAGCGTGTACTGGTACTGGGTCCGCGACATCCGGCCGCCGATCCGGACGTCCTGCAGCGACGACAGGAACATCTGCACGCCGTGCACCTTGGCGAGCTTGGGCCGCAGCCGGTTGATGATCTGCTCGGCGGACGCCTCGCGCCCGGGCTTGTCCTTGAGCGCGATGAACATGTTGCCGGTGTTGACCGTGGTGCCACCGAAGCCGCCGACGTTGGCGTTGATGTGCGCGACATCCGGATCGGCGAGCACGATCGCGATCAGCTTCTCCTGGCGCTCCTTCATCGCGACGAAGCTGATGTCCTGGGGGCCCTGGCTCGAGGCCCGGATCATCCCGGTGTCCTGCTGCGGGAACATGCCGAGCGGGATCTTCGTGTAGAGCCAGACCGTCGTGAGGACGGTGACGATCGTGACGACGCCCATGATGCCGCGGTGCCGCAGCACGATCCGCAGCACGGCGGCGTAGCCGTGAACGATCGCATCGAGGCCGCGCTCGAGCCCGCGAGCGACGAGGTGCGGTCTCGGCTTCGCCGGCCGCAGCAGCTGCGCGCACATCATCGGGGTCAACGTCAGCGAGATCACGGCCGACATCGTGATCGAGACCGCGAGCACGACCGCGAACTCGCGAAACAGCCGGCCGACCGGACCGCCCATGAACAGGATCGGGATGAACACGGCGAGCAGCGACAGGGTGATGCTGATGATCGTGAACCCGATCTGCTTGGCGCCGCGCAGCGCGGCCTCGCGTGGCGGGACGCCCTGCTCGATCAGGCGGCTCACGTTCTCGGTGACGACGATCGCGTCGTCGACGACGAACCCCGTCGCGATCGTGAGTGCCATCAGCGAGAGGTTGTCGAGACTGTAGTCGAGCAACCACATCACGGCGAACGTCGCGACGAGCGAGAGCGGCACGGCGACCGCCGGAATCGAGGTCGCACGGATCGAGCGCAGGAACAGGAACACGACGAGCGTGACCAGGATGATCGAGATGACGAGCGTCTGCTCGACGTCGTGCACGGACGCCCGGATCGTGCCGGCTCGATCGATCGCGATCGCGACGTCGATCGCCGGCGAGATCGTGCTCGCGAGCTCGGGGAGCAGCGCCTTCACGCGCTCGATCACGTCGAGGATGTTCGCGCCGGGCTGGCGGCGGATGACGACCGAGACCGAGCGCTCGCCGTCGAACCAGCCGGCGACTCGCTCGTTCTCGACATCGTCGATCACGGTCGCGATCTCGCCGAGCCGGATCGCCCCGCCGGTGTGGACTCCGTCACCCTCGGACCACCGCACGATCACCTGGCGCCACGCGGCCGCGTCGAGCAGCTGGTCGTCGGCGCTGATCGCCTGCCACTGCGTCGCGCCCACCCCGCCCTTCGGCTGGTTCGAGGTCGCGCCCGCCATCGCCCGTCGGACATCCTCGAGGCTGAGCCCCAGGTTCGCGATCACCGACGGATCGACGGTCACGCGCACCGCGCGCGGGACGCCGCCGCCGACCCCGACCTGTCCGACACCGGGGACCTGCGCGATCTTCTGCGCGAGCACCGTGTTCGCCGCCTCGAAGATCTCGGGGACCTCGAGCGACTTCGAGCGCAGCGTGATGATGAGGATCGGGGCGGCGTTCGGGTCGACCTTCCGGTAGCTCGGCCGCGACGGCATGTTGGGCGGCAGATCGCCACCCGCGGCCTGGATCGCCGCCTGGACCTCGCGCGCCGCCTCCTCGATGCCCTTGTCGAGGTCGAACTGCACGACGACCTCGGTCCGGCCGAGCGAGCTCTCCGAGGTGATCTCGGTGACGCCGGCGATCCGCCCGAACCGTCGCTCGAGCGGCATCGCCACCGCGGTGGCCATCGTCGTCGGGCTCGCACCGGGCAACCCGGCGCTGATGCTGATCGTCGGGATGTCGACGCGCGGCAGCGGCGCGACCGGCAGGCCAAAGAACGCGCTCGCGCCGGCGAGCAGGAGCGCGATCGCGAGCAGCGTGGTGCCGATCGGGCGCTTGATGAACGGCGCCGAGAAGTTCACGGCGCCGGCTCGACTTCCGCCTTGCGCTTGCGCCGCCGCCCGACCTTCTCCATGAACAGATAGATCACCGGCGTCGTGTAGAGCGTCAGGACCTGCGACAGCAGGAGCCCGCCGACGATCGTGACGCCGAGCGGGCGGCGGAGCTCGGCACCGGTCCCGCTCCCGAGCGCGAGCGGCAGGCCGCCGAGCAGCGCGGCCATCGTGGTCATCATGATCGGCCTGAACCGGAGCAGCGCCGCCTTGAAGATCGCCTGGTCCGGGGTGAGGCCCTCCTCGCGTTCTGCCTCGAGCGCGAAGTCGATCATCATGATCGCGTTCTTCTGGACGATGCCGATGAGCAGCACGATGCCGATCAGCGCGATGACATCGAACGGCTGGTCGACCACGTAGAGCGCGAGGATCGCCCCGACGCCGGCCGACGGCAGCGTCGACAAGATCGTCACGGGATGGATGTAGCTCTCGTAGAGCACGCCGAGCACGATGTAGACGGTGATGAGCGCGGCGAGGATCAAGAACGGCGTCGAGCCGAGCGACTCGCGAAACGCCTGCGCGGCTCCGCTGAACGCGGCGCGCATCGTCGCCGGCGGATGGAGGCTCACCGTCGTGCGCTCGATCGCCGCGACCGCGTCGCCGAGCGAGACCTCGGGCGCCGTATTGAACGACAGCGTCACCGAGGGAAACTGGCCCTGATGCGAGATCGCCAGCGCCGCCGGGCGGGTCTCGAACCGCGCGATCTCCGACAGCGGGACCATCGTCCCACTCGACGACCGGATGTAGAGCTTGGAGAGCGCGTCGGTGCTGTCGCGATCGGCAGGCCGGACCTCGAGGATGATCCGGTACTGGTTGAGCTGGGTGAACGTCGTCGAGACGATGCGCTGGCCGAACGCGTCGTACAGCGTGTCGTCGAGCATCTGCGTCGTGATGCCGTGCCGCGCGGCGCTGTCGCGATCGACCGCGAGGTGGAGCTGCAGGCCGGCCGCCTGCTGGTCGGACGCGACGTCGCGGAGCTCGGGTAGCGCGCGCATGGCCTCGAGCAGCCTCGGCGCGAAGCTGGCGAGCACGCCCGACTCCGCATCCTCGAGCGTGTACTGGTACTGCGTGCGGCTCAGCCGTGCATCGACCTGGAGGTCCTGCACCGGCTGCAGGTAGAGCGAGATGCCGGGGACCGCGCTCGCGCGCTCCTGCAGCGTCTCGATGATCTCGGTGATGCTCTCGTCGCGGTCCTCGAGGGGTACGAGCGAGATGTTGAACCGGCCGACATTGACGGCGGGGTTCACCCCATCCGTCCCGATCGCCGACGAGACCGTCGCGACGCCCGGCGTGGCGAGCAGGACCTCGGCGACCGCCTGCTGGTGGTCCTTCATCTTCTCGAACGACACGTCCGGCGCGGCCTCCGAGACCGCGACGATCATCCCGGTGTCCTCGATCGGGAAGAAGCCCTTCGGCACGACGATCGCGAGGATCGCGGTGATCGCGGTGGTCGCGAGCAACACGAGCAGCGTCGCGACCCGATGCCGGAGCACGACCGCGAGCGTGCGCTCGTAGAACCGCGTGACCGCCGTGAATCCACGATCGAACCCCCGCGCGATCGCGCCGGGCTGGTGCTCGGCGTGCGGCTTCAGGATCCACGCACACATCATCGCGGTGAGCGTCAGCGAGAGCACCGCCGAGAGCGCGATCGCGATCGCGAGCGTGACCGCGAACTCGCGGAACAGCCGGCCGATCAGCCCACCCATGAACAGCAGCGGGATCAGCACCGCGATCAGCGACACCGTGAGCGAGATGATCGTGAAGCCGATCTGCTTGGCACCCTCGAGCGCCGCCTCGTACGGCCGCTCGCCGCGCTCGATGTAACGGGCGACGTTCTCGATCATCACGATCGCGTCGTCGACGATGAACCCGGTGGAGATCGTGAGGGCCATCAGCGACAGGTTGTTGAGGCTGTAGCCGACGAGCTTCATCACGCCGAACGTGCCGATCAGCGCGAGGGGCACCGCGACGCCGGGAATCAGCGTCGCGCGGGCGCTGCCGAGGAACAGGTAGATCACCGCGACGACGAGGAAGATCGTGAGCAGCAGCGTGAACTGCACCTCGTGCACCGACGCGCGCACGGTGACGGTGCGGTCGGCGATGATCTCGACATCGATCGCCTGCGGCATCGAGGCGCGCAGGCGCGGTAGCAGCGCCTTGATCTCGTCGGTGACCGCGATGATGTTCGCGCCGGGCTGGCGCTGGACGTTGAGGATGACGGCGTGCTGCTGCCCCGCCCACGCGGCGAGCTGCGCGTTCTCCACGCCATCGATCACGTCCGCGACCTCGCCGAGCCGCACCGGCGCGCCGCGCTTGTAGGCGATGATCAGCGGCCTGAACGTGCTCGCATCGCCGAGCTGATCGTTGGTCGCGATCGCCCAGTCCTGGCGGGGCCCGTCGATGTTCCCCTTCGGCTGGTTGACGTTGGCGGCCGCGATCGCGAGCCGGACGTCCTCGAGCGTGAGCTCGGTGCCGGCGAGCGCGACCGGATCGACCTGCACCCGCACCGCGGGCTTCTGGCCGCCCCCCATCGTCACGAGGCCGACGCCCGACACCTGCGAGATCTTCTGCGCGAGCACCGAGTCGGCGTAGTCGCTGACGGCCGGCAAGAGGAGCGTCTTCGACGTGACCGCGAGCGTGAGGATCGGCTGGTCGGCCGGGTTGCTCTTCGAGTACGTCGGCGGTGCCGGCAGCGTGCGCGGCAGCAGGTTCGTCGCGGCGTTGATCGCGGCCTGGACGTCCTGCTCGGCGGCGTCGATGTCGCGCTCGAGCTCGAACTGCAGCGTGATCTGCGAGCTCCCGAAGCTCGAGACCGACGTCATCTGCGTCAGCGAGGGGATCTGGCCGAACTGCCGCTCGAGCGGCGTGGTCACCGCCGACGCCATCGTCTCGGGGCTCGCGCCGGGGAGCTGCGTCGAGACGACGATCGTCGGATAATCGACCTGAGGCAGCGCCGCGACGGGCAGCTGGCGGTAGCCCGTGATCCCCGCCAGCAGGAGCCCGATCACGAGCAGCGTCGTCGCGACCGGCCGTTGGATGAACGGCGCGGAGATCGACATGCTCACGGCCGCGCCGGTGGCTGGTTCGACCCGCTCGGCGCCGCCGCCGATCCGCTGCCGGCCTTGCCGTGGCTCGTCGGCTTGACCGGCTCGACGCGACCGCCCGGCCGGAGCTGGCTCTGCCCTTCGACGACGACCTTGTCGCCGACCTCGAGGCCGGCCGCGATGATCGCCTGATCGCCGGTGAGCAACGAGACCGTCACCGGCCTCATCACGGCCGTGCTCTGCCCCTTCGGGTCGGGCGCGACGAGATAGACGTACGAGCCCTGCGGGCCGCGCTGGATCGCGACCGCCGGGATGACGAGCGCGCCGGTGCGAGTCTCGACGAGCATCCGTGCCTTCACGAACGCATTCGGCCACAGCACGCGGCTCGGATTCGGCGCGAACGCCTTGAGGCGCAGCGTCGCGGTCGCCTGGTTGATCTGGTTATCGAGCACGGCGAGCTTGCCGATCGAGAGCCGCTCGGTGCCGTCGCGATTCCACACCTCGACGGGAACGTCCCCGCGCGCGAGTGCCGCGGCCACGTTCGAGAGCCGATCCTGCGGGACGGTGAACAGCACGGCAGCCGGATCGATCGTCGTGATCACCACGAGCCCCGTCGCGTCGCTCGCCTTCACGAGGTTCCCCGCGTCGACCAGCCGTACACCGGTGATGCCGGCGAGCGGCGCCTTGACCTGCGCGTAGTCGAGCTGGAGCCGTGCGCTCTCGACCTGTGCGCGATCGATCTTCACGGCGCCCTCGAACTGCGCGACTTGCCCGGCGATCTCGTCGACCTGTTGCTGCGCGACGAGCTTCTGCTCGTGGAGCCCCCGGTAGCGGTCGTGGTTGCGCGTCGCGATCAGGAGCTGCGCCTGGTCTCTCGCGAGCGCCCCTTCCGCCGTGTGGAGCTGCACCATGAACGGCCGCGGATCGATCTGCGCGAGGACCTCGCCCTGTTTGACCGGCTGGCCCTCCGTGAACAGCACCTTGTCGAGCCGCCCGTCGACCTGGGCCCGCACCGTCACCTGCTGCAGCGCGGCGACCGTGCCGAGCCCCTCGAGCCAGATCGGCAGATCCTTCTGCTCGACGAGCGCGACCTGCACCGGGACGACCCGATCGTTGCCGCCGCCAGAGGGTGTGCTCGCCGATCCTGTAGCCATCGACCCACTCGATCCGCTGGTGCGACTCCGTACGAACCAAACCACCCCGCCGATCACGACGAGCGCGATGACGAGGCGGACGAGTGCTCCGCGAGCGCGAGGACTCATGCCGTCTTACTCGGTAGCACGGCCCAGGCCGGTACGGGCTGGAAGTCCGTGTGAAGCAATGTGAATCCCGGGCTCGGTGAGTCACCGATGGTACCGCCGGTCCTGGGTCCGGGCGCTGCTCCGAGGGCCCCTCGCGAGGTAGCGATCCTGCGGCCGCGGCGATATCGTCGTCGCGATGGAGAACCCCGCGTACTGGGATCGTCTCACCGCAAGCCTCGCCGTGGTGGAGCTACGCGACCTCGAGGCGGTCTGGGGGTTTCTGATCCACGCCGGCGTGATCGAGCACGACAAGCGCGGGGCGTTCGAGCTGGTCGTCGACGCGGTCACCGGCGTGGTCGGCGGCGCCGTGATCACCGGGCCGTCGAACGCATCGCGGATCGCCTCGCAGCTGCGCGGCCTCCAGACCCCGCGCGGCTCGCAGCCGGATCCCGAGGCGGCGGCGGCACGGCCGCAGTACGACGAGTGGCAGCTCTCCCGGAGCGCTCGTCGCGCGGGCATCGCGCCGTATCCGAACGCCCGGACGCTCGAGTCGGGCAGCGTCGACTCGAGCATCACGTGGACGTCCTATGTCGTCGACGCACCGATCGAGACGGTCGTTGCTCGCTACGAGCTCGCGCACGGGGTCGGGCGGCGCGACGCGGTGAAGCCGAGCGCGTACCACTTCGCATTCGGCACGCACCGGCTCGCGGTGTGTCCCATCGCCGACCGGGCCGCGTTTCCCGGCGGCACCGGCACCGTCTTGCCACACGAGCAGACGTTCCTGCTGATCTCGACGTCGACGGACTGAGGTTCAGGCGAGCGGATCGCGGTAGATCTGGGAGATCCCGAGCTTGCAGTCGATCGATCGAAGCTCGACGAGTGCATCGTCGGCGTACCCGGTCGAGGTCCAGCTCGATCCAGACCGTCGCCACACGACGACCCGCCGCGCATCGTGATGCACGAGCATCGCCTCTTGCAGCGACGCGATCTGCTTGTGGTGCTCGAGCTTCTCGCCGCAATCGTAGACTTCGGTCGTCGGGCTCAGCACCTCGACGAGCACGGTTGGATTGATCGCGGTATGGCCCTGCTTGTCTTCGGGATCGAGCTCGACGTGATCGCAGACCACGGACAGGTCCGGATACGTTGCGAGTCCGGTCGGCTTCACGCGAATTCGCAGATCGGAGCTGTAGACCTGGCATCGCCGCGTCCCGACGCCGACACCGAGCAAGGTCGTGACGTTCGCGCAGACTGCGGCGTGTTCGATGCTCCCGCCCGCCACCATGACGAGAAACCGTACCACGCTCAACGCAGCAGCGGCTCGAGCCTCTCGAGCTGGCGCCGTCGAGCCTCGGCCGGCAGCCGTGGATCGTACTCGTCGTCGCGGAGCTTGCGACGAACGAGGTCCTCGACGGCGAACACCGCCCACGTCCGGACGTACGGCAACGGATCGTCGAGGAGCCGCAGGATCTCGGCCAGCGCGTAGCGGCCGAGCGGCGAGCGCGCGTACGCGGCGGCGGCGATCAGCCGGATCGCGGGCTGCTTGCTGGCGAGCCAGACATCACCGACCGAGGCCTCGGCCTCGCCGTACCCGTCCCACGACCGCGGATCGAGGCGGACCTCGTAGCCCGCGCGTAGCTCGTCGACGGTCCATCGGATCGGTCGATCGAGGTGACACAGGTTGCACGCATTCGGCGCCGCGACCGCGAGCATGGCGCGATCGGTCGGCGACGAGATGCGGTGGGTGCGCACGTAGCGATCGATGCCCATCACCATGCGCGGCATGTGGCAGTCGAGGCACGACACGCCGTCGTGGCCCGCGTGTGCGCGCGCGGCCACACCGTCGGCGAACCTGGCGTGGCACGTGGTGCACGCGGCGATCGCGCGGGCCTCGTCGGCACGCGAGTCGGCCCGGTGCGGATCGTGGCAGTCGACGCAGCGCGCGGTCGTGCACGGCGAGGCCGCGAGATCGAGCGCCTCGCTGGAGTTGCGCGTCGCCGTGCCGTCGACCAGCCGCGGCGACGGCCCCGAGTGGCACTGCGCGCACACGCGGTTCGCGATCGCGGGATCCTTGCGCTCGGCGGCGAACGTCGTCGGTACCGGCGCGCCCGCCCGAGGCGTCGCACCGACCGGCACGAAGTGGATCGGCGCGCCCGCGGCGTGTGCCCGGCCGCCCAGATGACAGCTCTCGCAGCTGATCCCGACGGTGACCTGCTGCTTCGTCACGAGCCGATCGCCTGCTGCCGGCGCGGACTCGAAGTATTGCTCGAGGCCATGCCCGAGCTGGCGCGGCCCCGAGCCGCGGGCGATGCGTTGCTCGAACGGATACGTGCTGTGACACCACGGACAGCGCTCGGCCCACGGCTCGCGCACCGGCGCGTACGCGTCGAAGCCGTCCTCGGTGAGCCAGGGATCGAAGTACGGCTGCGGATACCAGCCGCCGCGGCGGGGCCACCAGCCGAACGGCAGCCGCACCTCGTCGCCGGGCCCGCCGTCCTCGATGCCGACGTACTCCTGAAGCCCGCGCTTGCCGATCGTTCGGGTCACGCGATAGCGAACGCTGCGCCCGCCCTTCGCGACGGTCATCGTGAAGTCGCCACCGGATCGCGCGAGCGTCACCGTGCCACCGCCGTATTCGACGACGCGATCGAACTTGCCGACCACCGCACCGGTGATCGCCTGCTGGTTCATGATCGAGTGCAGGCTCGTCGACCACCGTGCGTGCTCGTCGGGATGACACTCGGCGCACGCCGCGGGTCCGATGTAGTCGCGCGCGGCGATCGTGGTGTCCGCGACGGTCGAGCCACGAACAGGCCTGGGCGGAGCCGGCGGCGGATCCTCGGGTCGCCCGCCGCTCGAGCAACCCGCGAGCGCGATCAGGACCAGGTGACGCCGCACAGCTTCTCGGAGAGCTCCCAGAGCCGGCGCGCGCTGGCGTCGTCGCGCGCCTTGCTCGACGGAGTCTTGACCTTGCACTTCGTGAAGTACTCCCCGGTCACGCCCTCGACGTCGGGGGTGCGGTGCTCGCTGCGAACGACCATCACGACTCGCGCACCCTTCCCGGCGAGCGCGCGTGCCGTCTCGAGCCCGATTCCCGAGCTCGCACCGGTGATGACGGCCGTCTTGCCCTGCACAGGCCGACCTTCGCACAGGACGCCGATCACGTGACGACGATGTCGCGATCCGCCGGCAAATCCCGACCCGGGGCGGCGCAAGCCTCGAGGATGCGAGGGTCGACCTGGTTCGACCCTTGCTCGAAGCACCGGCGTGCGCCCGTCATCCCTCCTCGGATTCCTGTTCCTGCCGGCGATCGCCTGCGTCCCTCCGGTCTACCAGGTTCAACGCAGCGTCCGCGTGCCGCATGCTGCCGCGCCTCTCCGTACCGGCCAGCCACTCGGTGGTCCGGTCGAGATCATGGCCGGCATGTCGAATGCGGTCGACCTGGTGAAGCCCTCCGTAGGGAACGAACAGGCCAGCGTCGAAGTTCCGTCGCGCCAGGTGCGTGGCGAGCTCCGGCTGCGCCTCGGCCGCGGCGAGCTCGCGTTCATCGGCGAGCGCGCGTTCGCATCGAGCTCGCAACGACTCGACCCGACGCAGGCACCGGTCGGTGACGGTGACGTGACCGGACGTGGCTTCGCCGTGCGCTACGCGATCAAGCTCTCCGATCCGCGATGGGCGATCGGGCTCGATCTCGAAGCCATCGCGTGGCGCCTCCCTTACGTCGAGCATCGCACCTGCGTCATGAACTGCGAGCTCGGCAGTAACGGGGCCGTGCACGACACCACGGTGATCGCGACGCTCGGCGCCGGCATCACGCCGACGTTTCACAGCGGCCGGCTCACCGTGTTCGGCGGCGCGTTCGTCCGCAACCATCCCACCGTCGAGCGCAAGGGCACCGAGACCGGGTTCCACGACTCCGAGGACGTCGAAGGCGGCCCGGCGAACCTCCTCGTTCACGCCGGCCTCTCGTACGTCCTCGTCGGCGGGATCAGCGCGCTCGTCGTCGTGAGTCAGAACGTGACCCCCGATCCCGTGCAGTACGGGCCAGGACTCGGCGTCGCGCTATCGGCAACCCTTCGCTAGAACAGTCGGCCCTGGGCGCCGCCCTGCCCGCCGCTCGGCGCCTTGCTCGGCGCGGCGAGCCCCATGTGCTGGTAGCCCGCCGCCGTGGCCACGCGGCCTCGCGGCGTCCGCGCGATGAACCCGATCTGGAGCAGGAACGGCTCGACCACCTCCTCGAGCGTCCCCCGCTCCTCGGACAGCGACGCGGCGACCGCCTCGATCCCGACGGGCCCGCCATCGAAGCGCTCGCAGATCACCGCGAGGTACGCGCGGTCGAGCATGTCGAGGCCCTCGTGATCGACCGCGAGCCGATCGAGTGACGACGCGGCGATCGATTCGTCGATCGAGCCGTCCTGCTCGACCACCGCGAAGTCACGCACGCGACGCAGCAGCCGGTTCGCGATCCGAGGCGTCCCGCGGGCTCGCCGGGCGATCTCGTTCGCGCCGCCGGCATCGATCGGTACGCCGATCAGCGACGCGGAGCGCTTCACGATCGAGACCATATCGGCCAGCTCGTAGTAGCGGAGCTGCCAGTGGAACCCGAACCGATCGAGCAGCGGCGCCGACAGCAGGCCCATCCGCGTGGTCGCGCCGAGCAGCGTGAACCGCGGCAGCTGCATCGTCACGGCCTTCGCGTGCGGCCCCTCGCCGATGAACAGATCGAACCGAAAGTCCTCCATCGCCGGATAGAGGTTCTCCTCGACGATCGGCGCGAGCCGATGGATCTCGTCGATGAACAGCGCGTCACCCTCGCCGAGCGACGTGAGCAACGACGCGAGCATCCCCTTGTGAGCGATCGCGGGGCCGCTCGACACGAGCAGGTTCACCCCGAGCTCGTTCGCGATCACGTGCGCGAGCGTGGTCTTGCCGAGCCCGGGAGGTCCCGCGAACAGGAAGTGATCGAGCGGCCAGCCGTTCTGCTTCGCCGCGCGCACCGAGATCTTGAGGTTGTCCATCAGCTCGCGCTGGCCGATGTACTCGTCGAACGTGCGTGGACGCAGCGTCGCCTGCCATGCCTTCTCACCCGAGCGCTCGGCCGGGGCGACCTCGCGCGGATCATCCGATGGCTCACCGTCGTTATGCTTGTTGCGGGCCACGCTCGTCACATCCTACCGGGGCATGCTCCGCAATGCCTGGACCAGGAGGACCTCGACCGTCACTCCGGGCCGCGCGACGTCGACGCCGAGATCTTTCACCGCCGCTTCGGCCTCGAGCTGCCGCCAGCCCATCCCGACCAGCGCCGCCACCACCTCGTCGAGCATCGGATGCCGCAGCCCGGGGCCACTGGTTCGTGCACCCGCTGGAGTCGCAGCCGGCCGCAGGCTCCCCTCGGCTGTCCACGTCAGCAGCAGGAGCTCGCACTTCTCGTGCAGCTCGACGACGAGCAGCTCCGCGGTCTTCTTGCCGATGCCCTTGATCCTCGTCAGCCCCGGCACGTCCTGGCGCGCGATCAACGCCGCGATGTCGCGCGGGCTCGCACCCGACAGGATCGCGATCGCCGTGCTCGGCCCGACGTTCTTCACCGTGATCAGCAGATCGAACAGCGATCGCTCCGCGTGATCCGAGAACCCGAACAGCGCGATCGCGGTCTCGCGCATCTGCGTGAACACCCGCAGCACCACGTGCTCGCCGGGCGCCGGCAACGCCGACATCGTGTACGCCGAGCACGTCACCTCGTACCCGACGCCGCCGCAATCGACGATCACCTGCTCGCCCTCGCGAACCAGCGTGCCCTCGAGCCGCGCGATCATGGCCGTGCCCTCGTCGTTGTACGGGAGCTCGCTCGCTCGGGTGGAGTGACCCTGGTCGTTGGATCGATGCGCGACGCCTTGGTCATCGCGCTCGCGATCCGTGCCGAGATCGGCCGCATCGCCTGGCCGTGCGTGATCGCCACCGCGAGCGCATCCGTGGCGTCGGCCCGCGGCAGGCTCTTGAGCCCGATCAAGGTCTGCACCATGCGCGCGACCTGATCCTTGTCGGCGCGGCCCGAGCCCGAGACTGCCTTCTTCACGCTCGCCGGTGGATACGATGCCACCGAGAGTCCGGCCAGCCCGATCACGGCGAGGGCCATCCCGCGGGCCTGCGCCAGCGCGAGCGCCGATCGTACGTTCTGGTGGCTGAACACGGCCTCGACCGCCACCACCGCCGGCTGCAGCTCCTCGATCACTTCGCGCAAGCCGCGTGCGATCTCGCCGAGCCGCGCCTCCATCGCTTTGCCCTCGGGCGCGGTCAGCACGCCGCACTCGACGTAGCGCAGCTCGCCCCCGATCTCGTCGATCACCCCATAGCCACAGACGCGGCTGCCGGGATCGAGACCGAGGATACGCACGTCCCGAAGCTACCGCAGCCCTCCGACATCGCGCGACTTCGTGTCGGATCCCGTACCGCAGCTCGCGCCGCCGATCGACGTCGATCCGGTCGAACGTCACGAGGCCCGCCCTCCTGCTGTCAGCAGCGAGCCGAACGTCCGACTCCGTCGCTGTCAGCGCGGTCGGCAAGCCAACGAGATCGCGAGGCAGGACGTGTGAAATGCAGGCTCGGCCACCGGCGTTGCCTCACGCGGTCAGCGCTTGTCGGGCCTCGAGCGCGACCGGCGTGGCGAGGCCCGTGCCTTCGCGAGGCGCACGAGCTCGAGCAGGCCCTCGAGCGCCGTGGTCATGCGCTCGACGCGCTCGCAGATCGCATCGAGCTCCTCGCGGGCGCTCTCGCCGAGCGTCTCGCCGTCGGCAAGCGCACGGGCCAGGTTGTCGATCGCGCGAAGCGGCGGCCGCAGATCGTGAGACACCGAGTGGCCGACCGTGTCGAGCATCCGGTGGCGGTCTTCGAGCTGAGCGCTCCACTCGCGTCGCGCCCGGGCGAGGGCGAGGTGCATGCGTACGCGCGCGAGCAGCTCGCGGGCGACAAACGGCTTCACGACGTAGTCGTCGGATCCGGGATCGAGCCCGGCGATCGTGGCGTCCTCGCCACCTCGCGACGAGACCAAGATGATCGGGATCGCAGAGGTGCTCGCATCCGCGCGCAGCGCGCGCATCAGCCCGACCCCATCGAGGCGCGGCATCATCACGTCACACACCACGAGGTCGGTCGCGCGTTCGCGGATCGCGTCGAGCGCGGCGAGCCCATCGCGTGCGACCCTGACGTCATAGGTCGGCGAGAGCAAGCCCGCGATGTACTCGCGGAGGTCGGCGTTATCGTCGACGACGAGGACGCGTGCACGGGGAGCGCCGTCGTGGGCCGGCACGACGGATCGTTCGCTCGTCCAGCGCGCGGCCTCGGCGGCGCGCGCCATCGCATCGCGCCCGATCCCCGGCGTCACCGGGTCGTGCGAGACCTCATCGCGCGGGAGGTGCGCATAGCCCTTCGGGAGCTCCACGCGAACCGTCGTCCCGCGCCCCACGGCGCTCTCGACGGTCACGCGGCCTTCGTGCAACTCGACCAGCTCGCGGACCACCGCGAGCCCGAGGCCCGCGCCCTCGTGCGAGCGCCCGGTCGCGCCGGCGCCGCGGTGAAACCGCTCGAAGATCCTGGGAAGCTCGTCCTCGGGGATCCCCGTGCCGGTATCCGCGACCTCGAGGACGAAGCACGCCGGCTCCTCGTGAACCCGCACCGTGATCTCGCCTGCGAACGTGAACTTGAACGCGTTCGAGATCAGGTTCGCGACGATCTTCTCCCACATCTCGTGATCGACCCAGGCCTGCGCCTCGATCGCCGGACACTCGATCACGAACCGGATGCCGGCCCGTTCGATCACCGCCTGGAACATGCCCGCGAGCTCGGCCGAGAACGTCGCGAGCTCGAGCGGCACGTAGGTCGCGTGCGCGGTGCCGGCCTCGCTGCGCGAGAGCTCGAGCAGCGCGTTGACCAGCGCGAGCAACCGCAGCGCGCTGTCTCGCGCGAGCTCGACCGCGTGCTTCTCCGGGCCCGCGAGCGGACCTTCGAGCAGCTCTTCGAGCGGTCCGAGCACCAGCGCGAGCGGCGTGCGCAGCTCGTCGCTGAGGCTGCCGAGAAACGCGGTCTTGGTGGCATCGAGCTCGCCGAGCCTCGCGCCGGCTTGCTCGCGCTCCGTCACATCCTCGAGGCGATGCAGGATGTAACGAACCTCGCCCGACGGATCGAGCACCGGCAGGTTCGTCGGGCTCCAGTACCTCACCTCGGTGGCGCCGTCGGGCAGGTGGAGGACGTGCGGCTGCACCGCCATCGTATCGGCGGCCCTCGTCGCCAGGACGCGCATCAGCGACGCGCGCAGGCTGGACGCCGGATCGTCGGGATGCAGGTCGAACAGCCCGCGCCCGAGCTGCTCCCGGGTCGTGTGCGTCACGAGCAGACGCGCCTTCGTCGCGCCGACCATCGTGAACCTCGGTTCATCCGGGAGCAGCACGAGGAGCACGTCGGGTGACTGCTCGAACAAGAGCTGGAAATCGAGCACCGCCTCCGCCACGCACCGAGAATAGATCGTTGGCTCGGCGGTCGCCGCGAATCACTGCCGGAATCAAACGTCGCGATCAATAGTCCGTCGCACCGCTTTCGCGCCCGACACGCCCCAAGGCGACGCGATGGTCTCGTTCTGGCGATCGCGCCGGCGACGCAACCAGAGGACCATGCCGAGGCCGACCGCGAGCCCGCCCGCGTCGTTGCTCGCGCAGCCACCACACGCGCCGGCATCGCCTGGTTCCGTGACGAGCTCGATCACCGTGATCGGGCCGCTGCGATGGCAGTCGTCGAACGCCCGGATCCCGACCTTGTACGGCGTGCCCGATCGTAGCCCGGCGAGCGTCACGGTCTGAAGCGTGCCGGCGGATACGGGCTCGACGGTTCCTTCGTAGGGCGTCGCGCTCGCGAAGTTGTCATTCGTGATCGTGCCGTTCGCCCGGTAGCGGATCTCGTAGCCGGTCACCGTCCCGATCGTGCCGTCGTCCCCCGGCTCGACGAACGCGAGGTCGGCCGAGCCATCGTCCTTGCGCGTTACCACCACATCGGTTGGTCGTCCCGGCAAGATCGGATCACGATCCGGCGTGTAGCGCGCGCGAACCCGGAACGTATCGCCTCCGTCGATCGCGACCGCGAGGCGAGCGGATCCGGAACCCGGCGTGGTGGTCGTGATCGTGCTGTCCGGTGCGCGGACATTGCCGTCGAGGGCATCGGGATCGCTGTAGCCGGCAAACTCCATCGTCGTCGCACGTGCCGCCGCCTCGCCGATCGCGAACGGGAGGTCGAAGATCACCGAGGGCTGGCCGCGGTACGGCAAGCCGTACTCGCTGAACGGCATGTCCGGCGGCGGATACGTGGTCTCGGTGTACGAGGCGTTGAAGTCGAGCTCCTTCGAGACCTCGACGCGCAAGACATAGTCGCCGCGGGGAAGCTCCGCCGGGATGGCCCAGGCGATCGCCGACAGGGCGCCTCCCGGCGGTGTCGCGTGCGAGACCGCGTCGAATGGGTTCAGCCCTGCGAAGTCGGCGACCGAGGGATCGTCTGCGAGCTCGAGGCTGAGGTCGGCGCGTGGCGGGTACAGCGAGGTCTCGGTCGTCGAGAGCTTGCCCTTGTCGGTGAAGACCCTCGGCGACGCGCCGGTCCGAGCATCGAGCTCGTCGGGCCGGAGCGGTCGCTGGTAGTAGTCCTCGATCGAGGAGTGCGTCGCCGAATGCGAGAGGTCGAATTCGTCGCGGTCCTGAAACTCGACGAGCGGAAACACGCTCCCGTGGCGATGCGCCCAGATGGGGAACACGCCGAGCCGGCGACCGTGCGGCCACAGCGGCGCGCTACGCATGTCCATCACGCCGGGGCGATTTCCGAGGCCCCGGCGACCCGTCGCCTGCGTGATGAAGATCGTGTCGACGTACGTCCCCACGGAGTCCTCGACCCACGCGACGAGCTGGAGGTTCGCGCTCGGCATCAGATCGATCTCGAGGGCTCGGCACGTGTCGTCTGCGGCCACCGGTGCAGCGGCGATCACGATCCCGATCGCGACGAGCCTCATCGATCAGACGCTACACCATCGGGTCGTCGGATCGCGGGTCGATCAGCTCTCCCGGCAGATGTCCTCGATCTCGCCGAACATCTTGTCGAACGGCTTCCGCAAGGCGGACGATCTTGGCAGCTGCTCGTGGAGATCCATCATGGCCGGCAGGACATCCCATGCGTTGTCGATCTGACCGGCCTCGTAGTCCGCGAGTAGCTTCGCCACCTTGGTCTCGACCGGCGACTTCGCGGTCGACGCCGGCTGCTTGGCCGGCTGCTTCGCGGGCTGCTTCTTCGGAGCGGGCTTCGCCGTGGTCTTGCGCGGCTTCACACGGGCCATGACGTCAGGGCCGCGTGCCGAAGATCGCGGTGCCGATTCGCACGTGCGTGGCACCGCACGCGATCGCGACCTCGAAGTCTCCGCTCATCCCCATCGACAGGATCGGCAGCGCGAGCCCGAGGTCGTCTCGCAGGCGATCGCGCAGCGCACGCAGCGCCTCGAACGCGGGGCGGCTCGCCGCGGGATCATCGCCCGGCGGTGGCATCGTCATCAGGCCATCGAGGCGCACCCCCTGGACCGCCGAGATCGCGCGGGCGACCTCGGCCGCGGTCGCCTCCGTCACGCCGCCCTTGGTCACCTCGCCGCCGACGTTGACCGAGATCAGGATCGGCTGCAGCACCCCGCTCGCACGCTTCGCGAGCTCCTCCGCGAGCTCGACGGTGTCGACCGCGTGGACGAGCACGACCTGACCGGCGACGAGCTTGGCCTTGTTGCGCTGGAGCCGGCCGATGAAGTGCCAGCGCACGTCGCCACACTCGGCGCGCTTGGCCGCGAGCTCCTGCGCGTAGTTCTCGCCGAAGTCGGTGGCGCCGGCGGCCGCGGCCGCGCGGATCGCCTCGGCCGGATGGGTCTTCGACACCGCGACGATGGTGACGTCGCCCGGCGGCCGACCTGCTCGCTCGCACGCGGCATCGACCCGGGCGCGGATCGTGGCCCAGCGCTCGGCGATCACGCGGCGGTTCCGGAGGCGAGGCGAGGCAAGGGACCGCCCACCTCGCGCAGCGCCGCGACCACCTCCGCGACCGGCAGGCCGATCACGTTCGTCACCGAGCCACGGACCTCGCGAACGAGCGCGGCGCCGATGCCCTGGATCGCGTACGCGCCGGCCTTGCCGCGCCACTCGCCACTCGCCACGTAGTCGGCGAGCGTCGCGCCGTCGAGGTCGATCATCGTGACGTCGGTCGAGACCAGACCCTCGCGGATCACGGGCTTGTCGTCGCGCTCGCCGAGCAGCACGAACGCGGTGAGTACCTGGTGCGTGCGGCCCGACAGCCAGCGCAGCATCTTCGCGGCCTCCTCGGGCGACTCGGCCTTGCCGAGGATCGCGCCCTCGAGCGTGACCGTGGTGTCGGCGGCGAGGACCCAGAGGTCCCTGCGCCGCGCGATCGCGATCGCCTTCGCGCGCGCGATCCGGGCGACGTAGGCGTCGGGCGCCTCGCCGCGCTGGACGTGCTCGTCGACATCCGCCGGATGGACCTCGATCGCGAGGCCGATCCGCTCGAGCATTTCGCGCCGGCGCGGTGACGCCGACGCCAGCAGCAGGGCAGTCATCCTGGACCTATATGTTGGCTCGAGCCTAGCTAGCTAGAGCAGCGGGAACGACACTCCATCTCTTGTTCGCTGAGCGGCCGGAGCGGTTGTGTCGGAGGCAGACTTCCTCAGCGTATTCTGTGGCCCCTGTACAGGCTCTGCTCTTCTCACAATCAATGGTTGAGTGACCATGCGAACTACCGCGGGCTCACTCCATTCGCACAGCATCGGATCGATACAGTGCTCCTCAGTACCCACTCCAACAACCACCTCGGTTTCGATCGGGACTGCCGGTTCCGCTGCAGGTTCAGTCTCGTCTAACTCATTCCACCTGCCGTCGGTTTGAGCTGAAGTATTCGAGCGAGTCGAAGCGCTTTCCTCATCACTCGGTGAGTCTGTGGCCGGTATGTCCGATGCGCTGCAGCTCATGAACAGCGCCATAAGAAACGGAAGGCAAAGTCTGCTCATAAGTCTCCTTCAGCGATCCCAGTTCCCGAGCGATGTAAAATTCGTCTTGATCATGGTACCGATTGTTCCAGTCATCTTGACGACTGCACTTAGCGAGTGCCCATGAATAACATCGCCTTCGGCGCCGGAATAGTCACCGATGAATCTGACATTCGGGTGTCGACAGTGTCTGGGGAGGAACTCCGCATCTGACGTGAGTCCATCGAACTGTACTCGCGGTGGTTGGAATGTGATCCCACGGTCTGTGCTTACCGCCTTCTTTACTTTGTACAGGTAATTCCCGGGATCATCTGTACGATCATAGTACGTGACGATTACGGCTTCCTCAGTAGATCCATAATTCGCCCCCTCGCGCGTTACAATTACCTCTGGGGCAAACTGATCCTTGTTGTCGAGGGTAACCCCTGCAATGGCAACTCGTGGGTTGCTCCACTGCCATCCTGCGACTGGATCGCGGGTTCCAGATGTGCAGTATGCATCGACTTCCTCACGTGTGTCATTGTCCGCACCCGCTCCATTGTTTTCGGTCTGATGGAAACAATAGTAGAGTCGATCTCCTGCCTCGGAGATCGTCATACTTGCAGGGTACACTGTTCGTATATGGATATTCGAACCGGAGACTCCCGGTCCGATATCCGCTCCAGATCCTGGGCTTGAGTAGAATAGATCATCGGGGGGCGATGGACGTTCGACGATCTGCCAACCAAATTCACATCCATTCCTGGCGCTGTTGATCTCGCATACCCTGACATTTCCAGTCGGAGCTCCCAAAGGGTAGTAGACGATCACGCGGCCACCGTCTGAAGCCGTTACACGCGGCGGCCCGCCTGGAGTTGAGGGGAGTGTAACGACCGCCGTTGGTCCCGATGATCCTTCGATGAACTCCGTATACCTGATGCCTGCGTTCGCTCCGGGTGGATCCTTGAGAGCCCACCAAGCTACGTGAACCCTGTCAGTGCCACCGACGCGATGCTCGATATCAGCGTATGGATGGTCGATCGGAGTCGAGACCTCCGGGGGCGTGTTGTCGATGGCCTCGAGTTCAATGGGAGTCGAGAACACGGGGAATGTCGCACCGCTCGTCGACACGAGATAAACACTAGCTTTGGCGGGCGTGGCACTGCAGACCGGACCTGTCTTGACGCCCAGTTGGACAGAGTACATTGTCCTCTGATCGGTAACTACAACCGTTGGATCGACAACATACTCGTAAGTAGTTGGTCCAACAGTGTGCGTTATATCCTGTGCCGCGCTGAGAGCCTTCCCATCGGAAGGTGAATAAAGGAATTTGATAGTTGGAAAACCGTCCGTGGGACGGCTAATAACACTTGCGGCCATTGTGCCACCAAATACAGAGACCTTGCCCTCGGCCAGAAAGCCGTCGTACGAGAGCCCGGTCGCAGAGTTCTCGCCGAGCGCGCGGTAGTTTTGCGGGTTCGGGGCCACAACCCCACCATGACGTTCATAGAGGTACCGTCTACCGTTAACGCTACCAACATAGAACACGCGGCTCTTGAGACCGAAGGGAACTGCTGCCATGCCCCCGATTACAGACACGCCATCTGGAACCGTCCCGAGGTCACTAATCGAGAAGTTCGATGAGCCCTGGACACCCTTGTGGAGTCGGTTCTGAAGAACGGCAGACGCGTATACATCGATGACAAAACTAAAGGTAACGTTGCTTATCGAGTGATAGACCGCAGCCAATGACTGATAAGCAATACTCCCCGGTGTTGCGAACGTAGCCCAGGTAAACACGTTTGACGACTCGGAAGTTGCAGTGGCAATGTAGACTTCACCTACGAGATTGTGTGGCGCACATGCGACCAGAACCTTGTAACTGCCCGATATAGAGCTGATCTGCCCTTGAGCAGTCGCGATACTACGGCATGCTCGCTTATTTGCCGGACGTCCCAGGTTAAGCGTCGACCAAGTCGCTCCATTCCACCGAAGCATTCCAAGTGATTCAGTATTTGGTGAGTGCGAGGCGAAAATGCTTACGATAGTTTGGCTCGCATTCACCGTGGCTGCGAGGGGATTGTCTGGAAGCCACGACAGCCCGGCGCTGCTGTCCGTCCACGCGCCACTTCCTAGGGAAAGAAGAAGTACAAAGCGATATAGTTTGCTGTCTGTGGTCGTTGCACCAACGTTAAGGAATCGACTTCCACCGGAAACGTTCGTTACCGCGACGATGTGTCCCGTTAGAGTTTTTCCAGCAGGGGGATCGGCTGATACCCAAGATATCGCTCCACCATTGAAGACCGTTCCAATGTTCAGCTTCCCGTCAATCCCAACATACACTGCAATCTCAGTGACGTTAACTCCGACCGTGAAGCCAGTAGCGGCAACGCCTTTCGTGTTTACCAACGCGGTGCCTGGATCGTGTTCGAACCAAGAGCTTGTTCCCGCTGAAATCGGCTGATCTCGTCTTGAGACCACAAGGCCAAGATCTGACGATGTCCAATTTCGAAATCCGGAACCTGTCGAGGTGGCATCGACTCGGCCCGTGAAGAAATCCGCTTGGATGTCTGCCGCGCTCTCAGTCGAAGCGAGACTGATCATTAGCAACCATAGCAGCGCGATACTGCCTCTCATTCGAGCATTCCTCACCATACTCAAGCGCCTCCCCGCGTTGGGTACACCAAAGGCGAGCTGGCACCCAGCAAGCGACTCGATGGTTCCGCGCAACGTAGTCGGAGCCGCACTGACAGCGCAAGCGATTGCATACGTAAAGTAGTCAGTGGTTCCAAATACCGAGGCGAGCATGACCCAGGCTAGTTTGGCTAGTTTGGGTCAGACTAGTTCCGGCAATAGGACAGCTACACAGATGGCACAGATGGGCACCTTCGGGATGATCACAATTCCCCCTTGCTGGCGCACTTTGCGTCGGGGATCCGAGCAACGTAGACCTCTCACCGGTCAGGACGTGCTCGTCGACATCCGCGAGATGAACTTCGATCTCGAGGTCGATGCCCTCGAACATTTCGCACCAGTACGGTGATGTACGGTGATGCCGAGAGCAGCAGCGGCGCGTGGATCCGATCAACGCTTGAGCGCCGATGCCCTCGAGCATTTCGCGCCGGCGCGGTGACGCCGAGAGCAGCAGCGTCGCGTGGATCCGATC
>Ga0299915_10000045_pt1 | contig 91852 bp, 77 predicted proteins | sample RVTome_13_FD_200263 | JGI IMG/M metagenome (GOLD analysis project Ga0299915, IMG submission 200263) | Soil microbial communities from uranium-contaminated site in the Upper Colorado River Basin, Wyoming, United States - RVT92D227 (version 2) ...
CAATCGCCCCGGGTTTGATTAAACAGGAACAACCGGAGCCCTGAAAGGGCGAAATCAGTGCTGAGTGATGGGCAGGTGAGAGAACAACCTCCGTTCGGAACAGGCTGTGCCTTGACCGGACTTATGGTATCAGGCTTCGCATGCTTCATGCAGCGTAATCTTGTTGTAACAGTTGCGGAGTTTTAGATTTGTTTTCACCTCATTTTACCGCCAAGCGGTTTCAATTTCAGACCCTTTACAACTTTATTTGTATCTGATAAATTGCAAGTCTGCCAGAGCGGAAGTGCAGGCAGTTTTTATCATAATATCTTGCCGATATAGGACTTCGGCTAACGCCTTAGTCACTATATCTGATTTTATGTTAAGTATCCGGTTTAACTGCGCTTAAGCTTCGTTAAACCGGCTACACGCAATTTCTCTACATTTGTCCCATAATTAATATTATGTTAAATAGAATTTATAAAGATAAAGGGAAGCCGTCACTTCCCTTTTCATGAATTACATTTCACTCAGCTTTTTCAGAACTTCCTGGTATTTGCTCTCCATTTCCGGATAAATGGCTTTCAATCTGTAGAAAATCGTTCTCAAAGTATCCACGGAATTTCTGTCGGCCGGATTAATCTGGCTTGCCTTTTCCATGTAAGGAATAGACAGTTTCAGCATTTCATCTCCTTCTTTTTGTACCCGCTCGAATTCCGTATTATCAGCAATTCTTGAAGCATTTTCGTATATCTTCACAGCCTGGTTGTAATACAGCACCCCTAAACTGTAATTGTAATCATATACATCGGGTTTTGATTCAATACAGGTTTTATAAGCTTTTTCGGCATCCTCAAATTTGCCTGTCTTTTCGTGAAGGAAACCTTCAGTAAAGATTAAGGATGTGTTTTCAGGATCCCCGGCCTTGGCCACAGTGATTAACCGCAGGGCCTCCTCACTCTGGTTGGAAACCAGGTAATAATTGATTAATTCAATCATAATAGCCTGATTCTCAGGATATTTAATAAATCCTTCGTTAATCACTTTTACACCGCTGGCCGTATCGCCGTCTGCAAAATAGCTCTGTTTACGGAAAATATACAGGAAGGGATCATTGAACTTGTGAGATGCAGCTAATTCAAAAAGTCTGCTGGCTTCTTTATAGTCTTTGTTTTCAAAGGCTGCCCTGCCGGCATAATAAATATCGAGTGTATCAACCAGGTTATTCATCAAAGGAATGGCATTGAGACCAATGATCTGCATGAAATTATCGTATGAGGTCTTGAATTCCTTCAGATCATAAGCATTCACAGCTCCTATTTCGAATGCGATTTTCAGATTCTTGATGACTGCTACGATATCAGAATTCGCTTTACCGTCGGTGTTAACCTTAATCGCTTCGTCAACGGCCTTTCTGGCTTCAGGTAACGGATCAGGATGGATTTTCCTGGTTTCGGTCCAGTTTTCCAGTAAACCATTTCTGAACTTCAGGTTGACCCTGTCATACACATAAATTTCAATATTATCTGCGCCTTCCTGAATAGTCTGAATCTCCTTAGGCTCCTTAAAGAACAGTTTTACCCTCGCTGGATCCATACCCTTGGCAAGTATGTCATTGTGAATATTGAAAACATCAATTAACAGCTGGGCGCGACTGGTCCAGGTTTTGGCCTTAATGTTTTTCTTGGCATCCAGAATATCAGCATCACTTTTCTTTAATTTGTTCTCCAGGCCCGTGTAATTCAGAACAGCAGTTGCCCCTTCAGGTACTTGTGCTTTGAGGCTGACTACGGCAAAGAGAAATACAGCAATAAGAAACCAACTAATTCGCTTCATTTTATTTGATTTTAAGAATTATAATTAAGTAAATACTATTTGGTTACTATCAAAAATTTTGCCAAATATAAGTTCAATTTATTGATTGACCAAAAGATCATATTTTATTCAGAAGCTAAATCGTTACTTTCAGTGGTAAAATCCTCCGGTTCCTTATCCTCTGCAGTTTCTCCTGATCCCACAACATCCGTAACGGAAGCAATTGAGTCGCCGCTCCGGATATTGATCAGCCTTACACCCTGCGTGGCCCTTCCCATGAGTCGCAGATTGGAAACAGCCAGCCTTATGGTTAATCCTGATTTATTAATGATCATGATGTCATCTTTGTCGGTTACCGCCTTAATGGCAATCAGCAATCCGGTTTTACCGGTTATGTTAATGGTTTTGACTCCCTTTCCTCCCCTGTTGGTTATCCGGTAGGCCTCAAGATCAGTACGCTTTCCGTATCCGTTTTCAGAAACCACCAATACCGTGGTTGAGCGATCCTGTAGGCAAACCATTCCTACAACTTCGTCAGCAGACTTTGCATACCTGATCCCGGTGACACCGGAAGCAGTTCTTCCCATGGGTCTGACTGCTTTTTCATGAAACCGGATTGCCTTTCCCGATTTCACTGCAATAAGGATCTCATTGTTGCCGTCGGTAAGCTGGGCTTCGAGCAGGCTATCCCCTTCCCTGATATTTATGGCATTGATTCCGTTCTGGCGGGGTCTGGAATAGGCCTCAAGTGATGTTTTTTTGATAATCCCCTTTAAAGTGCACAATACTATGAAGTTATTGGAGATATAATCAAGGTCAACCAGACTTTTAAGGTTGATGAATGCTTTGACTTTATCACCCGGCTCAATGCTTAAAAGATTTTGAATAGCCCTTCCTTTGGATGTTTTTGTACCTTCCGGAATTTCATATACTTTCTGCCAGAAACACCTGCCCTTTTCCGTGAAAAACAGCATGGTGTTATGCATGGTGGCATGATACATATGTTCGAGGTAATCCTCGTCGCGTGTTTCACTGCCTTTAGAGCCTTTCCCTCCTCTCAGCTGGGTGCGGAACTCAGTTAACGGGGTTCGTTTGATATAACCCATATGCGATACGGTGATGATCATATCGTCATCGGCATAGAAATCTTCAGGATTAAACTCTCCGGCATCCGGAATAATGGAAGTCCGCCTTTCATCACCGTATTTACTAATGAGTTCCGCCAACTCATCCTTGATAACACTCATCCGAAGCGCTTCATCAGCAAGCAGGTTCTTCAGCTGTTCAATCAGTTTCAGCAGATCACTATAATCTTCGCGGATCTTTTCCCGCTCCAGTCCCGTAAGCCTTTGCAAACGCATTTCAAGTATGGCTTTGGCCTGCACCTCTGTGAGACTGAAATTTGACATCAGGCCTTCTCTGGCATCGTCTGGCGTTTTGGAGGCCCGGATAAGACTTATTACCGCGTCGAGATTGTCCAATGCAATCAGCAATCCTTCCAGGATATGCGCTTTTTTCTCGGATTCTTCGAGATCATATCTGGTGCGGCGAATAACCACTTCATGCCGGTGTTCCACGAAATATCTGATGCTTTGTTTCAGGGAAAGCAGTCTTGGCCTTCCATGCACAAGGGCAATATTATTAACATTGAAGGATGTCTGCAGTTGGGTAAGTTTATACAGGTTGTTTAATACAACACTTGACTGCGATTCCTTTTTGCAGATGATTACAACACGAACTCCATTGCGGTCCGACTCATCGTTAATATAGGAAATACCCTCTATTTTCTTATCATTGATCAGTTCTGCAATCTTTTTGATCATATCGGCTTTGTTCACCTGATAGGGAACCTCCTTCACCACAATCACCTCGCGCCCGCTCGGGGTTACTTCAATCTCTGTGCGTGCACGCAGAATGATCCTGCCCCTGCCCGTATCAAATGCTTCACGAATGCCCTGATGACCGTAAATGATACCTCCGGTGGGGAAGTCGGGTCCCTTTATATGAACCATCAGTTCTTCGGTGTTAATATCCGGATTGTTTATATAGGCAATGGTGGCTTTGCAAACCTCAGTCAGATTGTGAGGGGGCATATTGGTAGCCATACCCACGGCAATTCCCGATGCTCCGTTGACAAGTAAATTGGGTATCCTGGAAGGCAATACCACCGGCTCCTGCAGCGAATCATCGAAATTGAGCTGAAAATCAACGGTGTTCTTGTCGATATCCGACAGCATCTCTTCGGCAATTTTCTGCAATCGGGCTTCGGTATACCGCATGGCAGCAGGATTATCACCATCCATGGAACCATAATTGCCCTGACCTTCCACCAGAGGATAGCGGAGCGACCAATCCTGGGCCATCCTCACCATGGCATCGTAAACCGAGGTATCACCGTGAGGATGATACTTACCAAGCACCTCACCTACTATACGGGCCGACTTCTTATACGGCCGGTTGGAAAGAACTCCAAGATCCTGCATCCCGAACAAAACCCTCCGGTGTACGGGTTTAAGACCGTCCCTGACATCAGGCAGGGCCCGTGAAACTATAACTGACATCGAATAATCGATGTAAGCCGACTTCATTTCCTCTTCAATATTGATCTGAATGATCTTTTCTCCTTCAGCCATGTTAAATGTAACTCTTTGACTTTTTGAAACCTGGTTAATTTATGATCCACTTCAATTTAGGCTGCTAAAGTAGGCAATTATTGCCTTTTAACCGTTTTTTTTGGAGTGTTTATATTAACAAATGCTGTTAAAAACCGTTTCCAATTAATTTGTATATTTGTGCATTGAGATAAAGAGTTAACAAGATAAACGAATTGCATTTTGATATGGACGCCAAGTTCTCACAAAGAATAAAAGATGTACTGTCCTTTAGCAAAGAAGAAGCCATTCGACTGGGAAACAACGAAATAGCACCTGAGCATTTATTGCTTGGCATATTGCGTGAGGGCGAAGGTGTGGCAATCGATATATTGGTTTCACTGGGCGTGAACCTTTATCAACTGAAAAAGGACGTTGAGGCCATCATCTCTCCTACCGGTCCCATTAAAGTTACTGATACCGATAACGTACCCCTGCTGAAAACTTCCGAAAGGATTTTAAAACTGGTTTATCTTGAAGCCAAATCCTTGAAAAAAAACACGATCGATACGGGTCATCTCCTGCTTGCCATAATAAAGGACGAAAACACGCCTGTTTCAAGGATTTTGTTTGATCACACCATTGATTATGAAAAGGCTCGAAGGGAATTGCTCAATGAACATATGAGTGATTCTGAAGATGGTGAACCCCGCGCTGACTATCCGCACGAAGATGATGAATCCATGGGTACCTTTGGTTCACAAGGTGGTAAAGGCAGTAGTCCTGAATCCGGTGCCAAATCAAACTCCGATACACCTGTTCTGGATAATTTCGGTGTCGACCTGACCAAGGCAGCTGAGGAAGACAGGCTGGATCCGATAGTCGGCCGTGAGAAAGAAATTGAAAGGCTTGCACAGATACTCAGCCGCAGAAAGAAAAACAATCCCATTTTAATTGGCGAACCAGGTGTCGGAAAATCAGCTATTGTAGAGGGTCTGGCGCTAAGGATCATTCAGAAAAAGGTTTCTCGCGTACTTTTCGATAAACGTGTTGTTACCCTTGATCTGGCCGCCATAGTAGCAGGTACCAAGTACCGCGGTCAGTTTGAAGAGCGAATGAAAGCCATTTTGAATGAATTATCGAAAACATCCAGCATCGTTCTTTTTATTGATGAAATACATACCATTGTGGGTGCCGGCGGCGCCACAGGTTCCCTTGATGCGGCCAACATGTTGAAGCCTGCTCTTGCACGGGGTGATATTCAGTGTATTGGGGCAACAACCCTGGATGAATACCGGCAGCATATCGAAAAGGATGGTGCACTGGAACGCCGGTTCCAGAAGATAATGGTTGAACCCACCTCTCCTGATGAAACCGTTGAGATCCTGAACAATGTGAAAGAAAGGTATGAAAATCATCACAATGTGATCTATACTACGGAAGCCATCGATGCCTGTGTTAAACTGACCAACCGGTATATCTCCGACCGGCACTTGCCCGACAAGGCGATTGATGCCCTTGATGAATCAGGTTCCAGAGTTCATATTTCCAATATTCACGTTCCTGAAAGGATAATTGATCTCGAAAAGAAAATTGAAGAGACCAAAAAGGAAAAAATCAAAGCAGTTAAAAACCAGAATTTTGAAAAAGCAGCCAGTTTCCGCGATAAAGAAAAGGAATTCCTGGAAATGCTGGAAGATGAAAAAATCAAATGGGAAAAGGAACTTACACGCAACCGCCAGGTTGTTGATGCCGATAAGGTGGCTGAAGTGGTGGCTATGATGACAGGCGTGCCTGTGCAGCGTATTGCCCTTGAGGAAGGTCAGCGGTTATTAAAGATGGGCGAAGAGCTGAAAGGCAGTGTCATCGGACAGATTGAAGCCATCGAGAAAGTTGTAAAATCAATACAGAGAAACCGCGCAGGTCTAAAGGATCCGAACAAACCCATTGGTAGCTTTATCTTTCTGGGTCCCACCGGAGTCGGCAAAACGCAGCTGGCCAAAGTCCTTGCCCAATACCTGTTCGATTCACCCAATAACCTCATCCGGATAGACATGAGTGAATACATGGAGAAGTTTTCCGTGTCGCGCCTCGTTGGTGCACCTCCGGGTTATATCGGTTATGAAGAAGGCGGACAACTCACGGAAAAGGTAAGAAGGCGCCCCTACTGTGTGGTTTTACTCGATGAAATCGAAAAGGCCCACCCCGATATATATAACATTCTGCTCCAGGTACTGGATGAAGGACAACTCACCGATAGCCTGGGACGGCGTGTGGATTTTAGAAATACCATCGTGATCATGACTTCCAATATCGGAACCAGGCAGCTGAAAGATTTTGGACAGGGAGTTGGTTTTACTACCAAATCGAAGCAGGAGACTACCAATGAATACACCAGAAGCGTCATCCAGAATGCACTCAAGAAAGCTTTTTCACCCGAGTTTCTCAACCGTATTGACGATGTGGTGATATTTAACACACTCACCAGGGAAGATATTCATCAGATCATTGATATTGAATTAAAGGGCTTGTATAAGCGTATTTTTGCCATGGGATACCATATCAAAATGACTGATGTGGCCAAAGATTTTATTGCTGAAAAAGGTTATGACATACAGTTTGGAGCCAGACCTCTGAAACGTGCCATTCAAAAATATCTCGAAGATCCTATGGCTGAGGTGATCATCAAATCGAACATGCGTGAAGGTGATACCATTGCCATCAGTTTCAATAAGAAAAAAGAAGAAGTGGTTATGAAAGTGCTGCATATGGAAGAAGCGGCCAGTGCAACCCTGGAGGATTCAGATGAATCATGACAGTTTTGTAACCGCCTCTCCGTATAAGTCAAAATCTTCCGCAGAAGTAATCCTGGTCTGATAAAAACTACCCGTTTCCAGTGGCATTCCGGTAACCGGAATGAGGACTTCATTGTCGACCTCAGGGGAATCAGCAACTGTCCTGCCGATATAGTACTCCCCTTCCCTTCCATCAATCAATACTTTAAATAAACTACCTATTTTATTTACATTCAACTTTTTAGAAATTAATTGTTGCAGATTCATCAGGATGTCTGCCCGCTCTTTCTTGACTTTTTCCGGAATGCTGTCCTTCAGGTGGCGGGCTCCCCATGTGCCTTCTTCTTCGGAATAGGTAAAAATTCCAAGCCGGTCAAATTCAAACCTTTCAACGAAATGACAGAGTTCATTGAATTCCTTCTCGGTTTCTCCCGGATGCCCTGTCATCACGGTCGTTCTCAAGGTTATATCCGGTATTTCGTTCCGGATAAAGCTAATAAGTGCATGGTTAGAATGCTGATTGTGACCCCGCCGCATTTTTTGCAGCACAGGGTCACTGTTATGCTGGAAGGGTATATCCAGATACCGGTAAATGTTACCCCGTTCTTTCATCACCTGTATTACCTCGCGCGGAAAATTGGCCGGATAAGCATAGTGCAAACGGATCCATTCAATTCCGTGTATATCTGACAGCCACTTCATCAGTTCAGGTAAGGCTTGACTTTTGTAAATATCCAGTCCATAGGAGGTCAGATCCTGGGCAATAAGGATCATTTCTCTGACCCCAAGTGAGGCGAGGTTTTGTGCCTCTCCGATCAGACGATCCATTGGTTTGGATGTATGACGTCCCCGGATCAGGGGGATGGCGCAAAAGGAACACTTTCTGTCGCATCCTTCAGAAACCTTCAGATAGGCATAATGACCGGGAGTAGTTAATTTACGTTCCCCGAGCAGGGTATGTTTATAATTTAAACCAAGATGTTTAATGATAAGCTCTAAATCATTAACACCAAAATACTTATCAATTTCAGGTATTTCTTTTTCAAGGTCCTTTTTGTACCTTTCCGACAGGCATCCCATCACATAAACCTGTTCAATCAGTCCCTTTTCCTTTGCGTTAACATACCGCAGAATGGTGTCAACGGATTCCTGTTTGGCGTCTTTGATAAAACCACAGGTATTGATAATAACGGTCTTTGCCTCAAAAGATTCGTCATTATGTTGTACGGAGAGGTTGTTTGATTCAACCTGTTTCAGCAGGTATTCCGAATCCACAACATTTTTCGAGCAGCCCAGCGTAACTACGTTTATTTTCTGTTTTTTAACTGCCCGGGTATGCATACGGTTACTTATTTGGCGAGCTTGCTGTTCCTGCGGCTGTACAGGAAATAGATGATAAGTCCGATGGCCATCCAGATCAGCAGCCTCTCCCAGGTTTCCCACGGAAGACTGAACATCTGCAGCAGGCAGATGGCGGCTCCGGCAAGCGGTACCAGGGGCACCAAAGGAGTCCTGAAGGGCCTGGCAATATCGGGCCGTTTCTTTCTCAGGACGATAATACTGAGGCATACTATGGTAAATGCCAGCAACGTACCAATTGATACCAGTTCGCTGAGGATATGAATGGGCAACAAACCGGCAATGAAACAGGCAACTATGCCGGTGATGATGGTGGTAACATAGGGTGTTCTGAACCGGGGGTGAATCTTTGAAAAGCTCTTCGGAAGCAGGCCATCCTTGGCCATGGTGTAGAAGATCCTGGGCTGTCCCAGCAACATTACCAGTATCACCGAGCTCAGACCGGCAATGGCACCGATCTTGATAAGCGGACGAAGCCATAACAGGGCATTTCCGGTTCTGTCGATGGCCAATGCCAGGGGTGCAGGAACATTCAGATCGGCAAAAGGAACGATGCCGGTAAGTACGCCGGATACAAGTACATAAAGCAAGGTACAAATTAACAGCGATCCGAGAATGCCAACAGGCATGTCGCGTTGCGGATTTTTGGCTTCCTGTGCGGCGGTTGATACAGCATCAAACCCGATGTAGGCGAAAAATATCACTGCAGCACCACGCAGTACACCGGAGAAGCCAAATTTTCCGAATTCACCCGTATTTGCCGGAATAAAAGGATGCCAGTTGGAAGTATCGATGAAGGATAATCCAAAGCCAATGAAGAGCAGGATGACAATTACTTTTACGGCAACGATAATGTTGTTCAGACCGGCTGATTCCTTTATCCCTATTACCAGCATGGTCGACAGCAGGGCTATTATAAAAATAGCCGGAAAATTAATAATGCTGCCGGTGAGGATCCATCCCTGACCCTTGATATAATCGATGGGAGCATTACAGAGCTGGGCCGGGATATTGATATTATAATCATGGAGGAAACTGACCATGTAACCCGACCAGCCAACCGCAACGGTGGAAGAGGCGAAAAGGTATTCGAGGATCAGGTCCCATCCTATAATCCACGCAATAAACTCTCCAAGGGTTGCATAGGAATAAGTATATGCGCTGCCTGAAATAGGTATCATGGAGGCAAATTCAGCATAACACAAACCTGCAAATACACATCCTGCCGCAGAAATGAGAAACGACAAAACAAGTGCCGGTCCTGCATAATTAGCAGCCACGGTGCCGGTAAGCACGAATATCCCGGTACCGATTATGGCACCAATGCCAAGGGTTACCAGACTGGTTCGGCCAAGCGCTTTTTTAAGTCCGTGTTCTTTGTCAGAAGCATCTGCCAGCAGTTGATTAATGGATTTTGTCCTGAATAATTGCATAAGGATGGCTTTAAAGTGTTATTAGTACACTTCAAATATATTAAAAACACAATTAAATCTTCCCCTGGATCAAAGATTGGAAGCAGAAAAAAGGGTGTCGACGAATTCGTATTTGTTAAATATCTGAAGGTCTTCCAATTTCTCACCAATACCGATGTAACGGACTGGTATTTTAAACTGATCGGAAATCCCGATTACTACCCCTCCTTTTGCCGTACCGTCGAGCTTGGTGATGGCCAGGGCATTTACCTGTGTGGCTTCGGTAAATTGCCGTGCCTGTTCAAAGGCATTTTGTCCGGTTGAACCATCCAGTATAAGGAGAACTTCATGCGGTGCTTCAGGTATCACCTTTTGAATAACGCGGTTAATTTTGGAAAGTTCATTCATCAGGTTGGCTTTGTTATGCAAACGTCCTGCGGTATCCACAATCACTACATCGTACTGATTCGATTTAGCTGAAGAAACGGTATCAAAGGCAACCGCTGCAGGGTCACTGCCCATCTGCTGTTTAATAATCGGAACCCCAACACGTTCGGCCCAGATGGATAACTGATCAACAGCAGCGGCCCTGAAGGTATCAGCGGCGCCCAGAACGACTCTTTTATTGGCCTTTTTAAACTGCCATGCCAGTTTGCCGATGGTGGTTGTTTTTCCGACGCCATTTACACCAACAACCATAATCACATATGGTTTATGAGGCAGCGGGGATGAAAAGTCAGAACCGCTATCCGTTTTATTTTCTTCCAGCAGGGCACTGATTTCCTCACGAAGGATCCTGCCGAGTTCACCGGCATTCATATACCGGTCGCGCAATACCCGGGCCTGCAAGCGTTCAATTATACGCAACGTGGTATTCACGCCAACATCTGAAGAGATAAGGGCCTCCTCGAGATTATCGAGTACTTCATCATCCACACTGGATTTCCCCATGACAGCTCTCGACAGCCTCTTGACAACACTTTCCTTGGTCTTTTCCAGACCACGGTTTAAATCGTCTTTGCTTTGTTTGCTGAAAATACCAAAAATGACCATGGATCGATACTAATAGAATTGTCTCTGAAAAAAAATGGCTTTCTTAACATAAAGAAAGCCAGTTTTTGATGGTTATAAAGTTGCTTTATTTCTGTGCGAAGTAGTCTTTAATATGGTCTACATGAACCATTTCTTCTTTAAAAAGGTAATTACCGGATCTGGGCGATTTCACCATTTTGATGCATTTTGCAAAAGTCTTGCCGGTTCCGGTTTTTAATGTTGCGATTACTTTCTTTGCCATGACGTATTATTTAATTTCCTTGTGCAATGTAACCTTCTTCAGTACCGGATTGTATTTCTTTAATTCCAGCCTGTCAGGTGTGTTTTTCCTGTTCTTGGTAGTGATATACCGCGACATTCCGGGTAAACCACTATTCTTGTGTTCGGTGCACTCAAGAATTACCTGTATTCTGTTTCCTTTCTTTGCCATCTCCTGATGTGCTTTGTGTTAAATACTTTTTAAAAATCCCTTTGATTTCGCTTCATCTAGGGCTTTTTTCAAACCAATCTTGTTAATGAGCCTGATTCCGGCAGCAGAAACCCTGAGGCTGACCCAACGGTTTTCTTCCTGCAGGAAAAGTCTTTTATTAAACAGGTTTACTTCAAAAGTCCTTTTTGTTCTGCGTTTGGAATGCGAAACGTTATTTCCAACCATTGCAGTTTTTCCTGTAATCTGACAAATTCTTGACATTTCTGAATCAGTTTATTCGCTTTCTAAAAACAGGTTGCAAAGAACGTTATTTTTTTTTAAAAATTCAAGTATACTATTAAAAATATTTATAAACAAAACATTATCTCTTCCCTGAGCATGAAAAGTGCTGCTATCGAGGCCTTTTGCATATTTCTGCCGCGATCCTCGCCGAAATTATGCATGCGCGAAACAATTCGTTTATTGGAGGCAATGGCAATCCAGGTGGTCCCCACAGGTTTATCTTCTGTACCACCTGCAGGACCGGCAATGCCGCTTACGGCGACCGAAAAATCAGTACCGAAGCGAATTCGCACTCCTTCAGCCATCTGTTCAACCACTGCCTGGCTGACAGCCCCGCTAATCATAAGGGTATAGGGACTGACATTCAGCTCACTTGTTTTAAGATCGTTGGAATAGGCAACCAGGCCCCCTTTATAATAAGCTGAGGATCCGGGCACCGAAGTTATCATCAGACTGATTAAACCACCTGTACAACTCTCAGCTAATGATAATGATAAATTATTTGTTTTAAGTAAGGTACCGACGATTACTTCAAGTTTCTCATCATCGTAACCATAAATATGTTTTCCGATGATCTCCTTAATCTTTTCCAATTCCAGATGGATAGCTGCTTTTAATGCTTCAGGATCGTCCGCGGTTCTGCCGGTGATTCTTAACCTGAGCAAACCGGGTGAAGGTAAATAGGCCAGCTTAAGATTTTCAGAAAGATTTTTTTCCCATTCTTTTAGCCTGATCGACATTTCCGATTCAGGAATTCCATGGGTCATTATAGTAACATGCTGGATAGCCGGCAGAACAAACCGCTGCCGGAGCCTGGGTTCGAGTTCTTCCCTGAAGACAGCCTTCATTTCATAAGGTACCCCAGGCAACGAAATGAATTCCCTGCCATCTTTTTTAAACCACATTCCCTGGGCCGTACCGGCACTGTTATTCAATAACTCGCAGTTATCAGGCAGCTCGGCCTGTTTCAGGTTTCGATCGTTCATGCTCACACCTCTTGAGGTCAGCAGGGCTTTTATTTTTTCCACAATGGCAGGTACCATTATCAGTTTCGATCCAAAAAACTCTGCCAGCGTGGTCTTTGTGATATCATCACTGGTGGGACCAATACCACCTGTTGAAATAATCAGTTCAGCCCGTTTTGCTGCATCATCAAAGGCACTCAGAATATTGCTGCGAAGGTCGGGAACCGAGGTTATTTGAATTACTGATATACCAAGCTTATTCAGCTCGGCAGCCAGAAAGGCAGAATTGGTATCAACAACCTGCCCGATGAGGATTTCATCTCCTATGGTGATGATTTCTGCAGTCATACCTTATCTTAAAAGAAAGACCCGCCTTCGTCAAGACTATGGCGGGTATGACCTGCCTCCGCCAAGGCTAAGGCAGATAAGAGCGGGAAACGGGATTCGAACCCGCGACCTAAAGCTTGGGAAGCTTTCACTCTGCCAACTGAGCTATTCCCGCGACTAGGGTGTGGGTGTAGAGCCTCTCAGGGGATTTGAACCCCCGACCTGCGGTTTACGAAACCGCCGCTCTGACCAGCTGAGCTAAAGAGGCTTCTCAATCCGTTCAGGGGTGACAAAAATATAAATTATTAAGGACTGAACAAAGGGAAAAATATTTTTATAATTAAAAGTGACTGGTGACTGGTCAATTCTTTAATGCATGGATACGTTGCAATAATGTCGGGTGTGAATAATGAAAAAAAACGTAAACCGGATGCGGGGTCAGATTGCTCAGGTTCTTTGAGGAGAGCTTCTTCAATGCGGCAATCAATGCCTCATCATCATGGTTATCCCTTACAAAACGGTCAGCCGAATATTCGTTCCTGCGTGATACATGGTTCATCAGCAGTCCGGCAATAAGGGAAATGGGACTGTACAGGATGCCAAAGGCGATAAGCCCGAGATGAAAACTAGGTTCATCACCACCCATTGCTGCTGATAATGCCGGATTGGCCACCAGGAGCGACAGGATAAACAGGGTTATGCCGGCCTGGACGATGCCGGTGATCATTCCGGTGAGTGTATGCTTTTTCTTATAATGCCCTATTTCATGGGCGAGAACTGCTACAATCTCATCTGTCGTGAGCTCCTTTATCAGTGTATCGTACAATACAATCCGCTTTTTGGGGCCTAATCCGGAAAAATAGGCATTTGCCTTGGTAGATCTTTTAGAACCATCAATTACATATATATTATCCAGCCGGAACCCAGCCTTATCACTGAATGCTTTGATCGCATCACGCAGTTCGCCTTCTTCCAACGGTGTCTGTTTGTTGAATAAGGGTACGATCAGCGAAGAATAAAACATGGCCATAAAGATGGAAAATGCGGCAGCCAGTATCCATGCATACAGCCAGAAAGAAGAGGCTGTAAGCCGGTAAAACCAGACCACCAGTGCCAGAATTCCCCCGCCAATCAGCGCTCCCAAAAGCCATCCTTTCAGCTTGTCAAGTATGTATGTCCTGGGCGTAGTTCTGTTAAAACCGAATCTTTCTTCGATAATAAAAATATCATACAGACTGAAAGGAGTACTCAGCAGGTCAGACGCGATTCCCAGGATTGCAAAAAAAACCAGCACCATCACAATGGGATGCTGCGTAATATCTCTTGCCCACCCGTCAACCAGCCGAAAACCTCCCAGAAACATCATCAACAGGATCAATACCAGGCTGAATGTACTGGTAATTAATGAAAACCTGTCATTCACCCGCTTATACTCCTGTTGTTTTTTGTATTGTACCGCATCATATACGTCCCTGAGCGCTTCGGGCAGCTCAGTGCTCCACTTGAGGCTGTTGAGGTAATCGAGATATCTTTCGAGGATATAATCGGCTATGATAATGGTCACAATGATCCCGAATACAATATTATAGCTCATGCATTGAATTTTTAAGTTAGCAAATGTATAACCTGCGTCATTCTACGTTCATCTGATAATCCAGTTCTGTTCGCTCAAGCAGTCTTTCCTGCAATATCTTCTTGTAAGCCACGGTTTTTCTATTGGAACTAAGACTGTCGGCATGGCTTACCCACAATAAGGCCTGATCCAGGTCATCATCCCTTTCCCAGGCCAGCGCCATGTTGAACGAGGCCCTGGAGGCCAGTTTTTTATTATTATTATCTGAAAGCCTGTACCAGATCTGCCCTGCCTCTTCCCACCGGTCTGTTTTGACAAGTTTTGCCGCATTGCGGAGCTCCTTATCAGCACCGGCGTACATGTGCCTCATTGCCTCATTGTCCCATACAGGGACCAGCATTTTACCTGCCGCACTGCCTGCAAAAAAGCATGTATTATAAAGCAATTCCCGCATGTCTTTACTCGAATATATTTTATCACAGCCACCTTCCTCATAATGAAAAACGGTATCGGCAAAGAAAAATACTGGTGTCTCAAGCCAGGGATCGGGCTGATAGATTGCCCAACGGGTACGGCTGATCACCTTATAGATGAGATTACATTCATATCGTCCATTTTGAACCATTTCAGTATGGCCATGAAGGAGCGTATCATAGCTGACGACTTTTTTTAATACCAATGCGGCATCGGTTGAATCATGCCTGCATATTTGCTTCAGGAGATCTATGCTGATAATTCCTGCCGAGGCTTCGCTGATGATTGCGGAATCGGTGATGACGACTTTCTGAAACCGTGGCGAGGAAGATAATACCTCATAAACTCCGTAAATAAATCCCTTTTTTGTGAAATTATAATCATAGCCGGGATCAAGCTCAGCCAGTCTGATACTGTCGAATTCCCCCGGTGGATCAGGGAGGCCTGCAAGAGGTATGATGGACAGGGTCCTGATCGTACCGGGTATACTTACAGTGGCCGGTTTTAGCACACTGAGGTATATTTTTCCCGCAGAACAGGACCCCATCAGCCATACAACAAAAATCAGGGCGGTTGGTATTGCAGGTAGCTGTTTTGACATACAATTGTTTAGGTACGCATGCCACCGCATACCCCGATCACCTGACCGTTTACATAGGATGACAGGTCAGATGCCAGAAACAGGGCAACTTTGGCTACTTCTTCAGGGGTTCCGCCACGTTTCAGCGGTATCTTTTCTTCCCACAGTTTTTTAACATCCTCCGGCAGCTTATTGGTCATTTCCGTGATGATGAAACCCGGGGCGATGGCGTTGCAGCGAACATTGCGCGATCCCAATTCCATGGCAATTGACTTGGTGAAACCGATCATTCCGGCCTTGGAGGCTGAGTAATTGGCCTGTCCGGCATTACCGCCAACACCTACTACCGAACTCATATTGATAATAGATCCGCCTTGTTTCCTGATCATAATGCGCTGCACTGCTTTGGTGAAGTTGAAAACCGATTTCAGATTCACGCTGATTACAGTATCCCATTGTTGTTCAGTCATTCTGAGCAATAGCGTATCCATGGTGATGCCGGCATTGTTCACCAGGATATCCACAGTTCCGAAATCACTGACTATCTGTTCCACAACTTTTTCAGTAGCCGTAAAATTACTGGCATCAGACGCATATACCTTGCATTTAACGCCCAGATTACTGACCGTTTTTTCTGTTTCAAGTGCATTATCATCAATCCTCAGATCGGTAATGGCCACCTGGGCACCTTCATTGGCAAAAGCAAGAGCCACAGCCCGTCCGATTCCCCTGGCTGCACCGGTTACAATAGCCGTTTTTCCTTCGAGTAGTTTCATAAGAACAAGTATTGGTTTTTACAGAAAAATTTATGCAAAATTAGAAGTTTTTGTTATTGCCTGTTAACCGGGTGAAAATAAACATCCGTGCAAACCATGCTACAGGTTAATCCTGAGCATAATGCCAATTGCATTGGTGATCACCTTGTTATCGCTGGGTTCAAAAGTCACACTGCTGGAATAGTATAGGGACTGAAATCCCCTCATAAACTCCGTCTCGACAGAGATTTTCCGGGCATGACCAAGTGGAAACTCTATACCAAGTCCACCATGTAAACCCAAATCGTTCCTGATATCGAAGTCGGAATAACTGTCAGTAAAAATCTCAGATCCAAATTGTCTTTCAGCATACCGGTTATAATAACTACTCACCATGAAGGAAATATAGACGCCTGCCTTAATGTAAGGCCTGATACCCTCCTTTCGTAACATGTATCGAAGGGACAAGGGCAACTGCAGGGCAGAGAATTTAAGGTGGATATCGTCACGGCACTCGCTCACCGTTTTATACTTGGCATGACCATAATAACGGTCTTCCAGATAAAGCAATGATAAATCAAGGTATGTGAGATCAGACTTCTTCGACAACTGATGGTTGACAAAAACGCCGATTACCGGTCTGTAACTTGTGTTGTATCTGGCCTCACTGAAATAGCGTGATTGTGTTTTTCCCGGGATATGTATATTCAGAAACTGATAACCACCGGCAATACCAACATCCCAACGGGTTTGCTTTCGGGTAATGCTGTAATCCGTTAGCATATCAACACCCGATGTAGGATTATAATGCCGTACGGTTTGATTTGATTTTCCGGCTGATTCCCTGATCATAGCGACTATGGAAGCAGCCTCATATTTGGTGGAATCCACGGATGATTCAGTGCTTCCTGAACTTCCTAAAAGCAACGTCAGGATTTCCATGAAACTATTGTAATGCACGCCATCCTTGTTCCGGTTAATATCCTTATAAAGCCTGATAAAACCCGTTGACGCATTTTCAACATACAGCTGCTTTTCCCTGCCGGGAGCGCTATAAAGGCTCACAGGACCCTTTATCAGACATTCAAAGAAGAATTTTCTGTTCCCGTAGGTTTTTGATTCAAAATACCTGCCATTTCTGAATCCAAATGCAGTAAGTTCAGGCGGAGCATAGGTCACCGCACGGACAATTTCAAACCGTTTAAAACAGCATCCCTTTTTGAACTTACCATCCACATCATAAAACACTTGTCCGCTGAGCGTATCACCATTGTTTTTGATGATGTAACCTGAACGAAAACCTACCTGTGCATTTGAAGCCAGGTATGTCACTAATAATACAATGGTTAGACCTTTTATTCTCTGAACGAACATAGTTTGATACCTGATACTTAGACAAAATAAAGAAATCCGGACCTTCTATCCGAAGATACTTCTAAAATTTGCAAACCTGTTAAAATAATGCTTGTTTTATATACGGGCGGATGAGGTATCCTTAAATTTTCCTACATTAGGACAATTATTTGGCAGAATAAAATGAACCGGAAAATTTTGATAATAGCCGGGTTGTGTTTTATGTTTTGTCTTTTTTCAGGCTGTCAGGAAGAAGATATGATTGAACGTGATTATCCCCTCTTAAAAACCCTTGCAGTAGATAATATAACCGGCGATAACGTTCGTTTCAGCGCCTTAATTACCGCCGGCTCTGTTGAAAATATTACAGAATACGGTTTTGTCTGGGCTGAATCATTTGTTCTCACGCTGGCTAATTCTGAAAAGGTGATAATAAGCGGCAGCCCACCGGCTGAAAATTTTTACTGTGATGTTACGTATGCCTTTGAACCCCAAAATGTTTATTATGTGCGATCTTTCATTATATCAGATGGGCTTATTATTTACGGCAATATAGTGCAGTTTCGTCGACTGAAAAGCAGTATTACCGTCAATAAAATACTTTAGCAATTTTATATTTAAATTAGTTCCGTATTATGAACCGTTTTGCGGTCATTCTGGTATGTTCAATCGTTTTTCCCGGTCGCTTTTTCTCCCAGACCTCTCCCATCATAATTGGCAAGGTTTCACATGAAGAACTCCGGACAGTTCCTGATACTGGAGAAAAAGGTGCCGAAGCAACGGTCCTTTGCGACTTTGCCACAGCAAAAATAATTTACAATAACGGATTCGGGGTTGAGTTTACGCGTCATGTGCGGATTAAGATATTCAAATCCTCCGGATATGGGTTGACCAATATTCAGGTCCCCTTTACCAGGTTTGACAGATTGTTGGATTTAAAGGCCTTTACCTATAACCTCGAGGGTGATCAATCCGTGAAAGTTGCCGTGGGTAAAAAACAGATTCATGTGGAAAAAGTTGATCCCTATCACAACATGATCCGGTTCACTTTTCCGAATATCAGGGAAGGTTCTGTAATTGAATACAGCTATACGATCATCCAGGGCGAAATAGATGAATTCCGTAGGATGCGATTCCAGCGTACTATTCCGGTCAGGCACGTGGAATACTGGGCATCGATTCCGGAATTTTTTCAGTATTACATTTACCTTAATCAGAATGATTTTATTCAATTTCAGCACGTTGTTGAGGATGGCTATTATAATACACTACCCACTAAGATTAATCTTTATAAATGGTCAGGCTATAATCTTCCGGCTTTTGAGCCCGAACCTTTGATGCCCGAAGGCGAAGAATACATGATTGGCGTGGACTTCGCCCTGTCATCGATTCAATATCCGGGTGTATCCTATTTAGTATCTCCCACCTATGCCAGGCTTTCGGAAGAACTGCTGAATTCAAGCATTATCGGACACCAGATCGAAAACACCCTCCTGTTTACCGGAAAAGTTGGAGAAATAATTCAACAGCAGGATTCCCAACAAAAGAAAATGAGAACTATCTATGAGTATGTTCAGCAACATATGAAATGGAACGGCAATGAGCAGTTGTGGCCCGACAGACCGCTTGCAAAGGCATATCATGAAGGGACCGGCACCAGTGCCGAGATAAACCTGATATTGGTGAATATGTTAAGAACAGTGGGAATAACTGCTGATCCGGTAATGTTAAGTACACGCGACAACGGACGTATTAAACCACTGGTTGCGATTGCGGGCAATCTTAATTATTTAATCTGCTGTGCCACTATTGAGGGTAAGGATTATCTGCTTGATGCCACCGACAAATTGCTGCCGGCCGGTATGCTACCCTTCAAATGTCTGAATATTCGGGGATGGGTAATGAGTAAAACCCGGGGGCGCTGGGTCAATTTACTGAATCAGGAAAAGTATGCGACACAGGAGTACTATGATTTAACCCTGAATGAAAAAAATGAACTTACAGGCCATGCTATAGTTACCTTTTCGGGTTATGATGCAATAAACCTGCGGCGGCTAATCCACAATGAAGGTGAAGCAGGTTTCAGAGCGGAAAAGATTGCCCACGCCGGTAATATTACGATCTCAGACCTGAAATTCACGGATATGGACAGTCTGCACCTGCCCCTCCGGATTACTTTTGATATTACCATAAGACACACCCTGAAAAAAGTAAACCAGGAAGTGTTTTTCAAACCGCAACTGTGGATATTCGGTAATTACATAAATACCTGGATCAAAGCTGAACGAAAATTACCTGTTGACCAGGGATGTCCGAGTACTGAAAGGCTGAACTGCAGAATCCGTTTACCGGATCATTACCTGGTGGAGGAATTGCCCAAAACCATCAGGATCAGAATGCCGGATAATGCTGCCGACTTTTTATTTGGCACAGAAACCATCGGCAATACATTGGTTATTGCCTGTGAATTGAATGTAAATAAGGCATTTTTTGAAACACAAGAATATCCAGCCTTGCGTGAGTTTTATACGCAGGTAAACAAGAAGTGCAATGAAATGGTAATCTTAAAAGAAAACTAGAATCCGATGAAGTTACATTTGAACAGCATTTTCACCCTTCTCCTGGTTTTAAACGCACAATTCCCTGATATTCATTCCCAGCTCATGTATCCCTGTGATTCAATACCCACCCATTTACGGACCGGTGCAAAGGCTGTAATCCGTTCAGGTCAGCGTAAAATTACCATCATGAATGAGAAACAAAGCAGGCTGGAAACGAAGATGGTGGTAACCCTGCTGAATGATAAAGCGGAAGAATTGCTCATGGTTGGAATACCCTATGATGATCTCAGGCGCATTTCTACCATCAGGGCATATGCATACGATGAATCGGGAAAGCTGATCTGGATACTCAGAAACTACAAGATTTCAGATATGCGTGATTTCAGCGGACCTGAAAAACTCAGTGACACAAGGAAGAAAGTATTTAAAATACCTTCCCACAATTACCCTTTCACCATTGAGTACAGCTATATTATGTCCATGGAGGACCTGTTTCTCAGTCCTGCCGTTTATCTGCAGCAGGATCCTGAGATCTCCGTGGAAGAAAGCGGATTACAGTATATTATTCCCGGAGGCATCGGATTCAATTATAAAACCCTGAACCTTAACTCACCAACAGACAGCCAGCGGATAAAAAACAGGCTTTACCTGACATGGAAAGAGGAAAATCTTCCTGCAGGCCGGCAACGGAAATATGCCCCCCCGCTTGTGAAAAAACTGCCGGTTGTTTATGCAACCCCTGTTGATTTTGACCTTTACGGATATAAGGGAGACTTCCGCAGCTGGAAGGATTATGGCGCCTGGATGGGACAATTAATTGCCGGAAGGGATTCCCTGGATCAGGCATATGCTGAAAGAGCGGAAGCCCTTGTAAAAAATGTTCCTGAGCGCAGAGAAAAAGTAAAAGTCCTGTATAAGTATATGCAACAGAACACGCACTATTTTTTCATTGGGTTTGGTATTGGCGGAAATCAGCCTATGCCCGCCAATGAGGTGGCAAAGAGCGGATACGGAGATTGCAAGGCACTTTCTAATTATTTGAAAGCCCTGTTGAATGCTGTTGGAATTGAATCGTACTATACCCTGGTAAGATCGGGTGACAACAAATCGATAAGGTCTGACTTTCCCTGCAACCAGTTTGATCATGTCATATTATGTATTCCTGATGGCCATGATACCATATGGCTGGAATGCACCAATCCCAATTCTCCTTTTAATTATCTCGGCAGTTTTACCTGTGACCGTCAGGTTCTTGCTATAACACCCGAAGGCGGAAAGTTGCTCAGAACCCCTTCATACGGGAGTAGTGTAAACACGACCAGTACTTATGCTGAAATCGTTCTTTTTGATACAGGAGATGCAGATATTAAGCTGAAATTTGACCAGAGTGGTCTTTTATATGAGGAGGTTTTTGAAATGTCGGAAAATAAACCGGATGAACGAAAACGCTGGCTTTCCAATCAATTTGGTTATGCAGCCTTTGACCTTAAAAAGGAGGAATATACATTCAACAGTGATGCACAAATTCCCTCAGCTATTGCCAGATTTGAAATTCACCTCCGTGACCTTGCGGCAAAAAGCAGAAATATGCTCTTTGTTTTGCCTTCTTTTATTTCTGACTTGTCATATATTTTAGAAGAACCCGGTGAGATTGAGCTCGATCTGGCTTTCAAGCAAAAGGATTCGGTAAGGATAGAAATTCCATCAGGTTATAAGATTGAATACCTTCCGGAAGGTAAACAATTCATTTCAGGGTTTGGAAGCTACCAGAGTAGCATTACCACGAGCAGCAATTACATTTATTTCACAAGAAGGCTAAGCTTCAATAAGGCCGTTTATCCAAGGGAGGCCTATCCGGAGTTTTATGGTTTTATTTCGGATCTGGCCACTGCTGATAAAGAAATGCTGATATTAAAGAAGAAAGATTGAAATTAAACCGCTTACCGCTTACCGTTTACTGTTTACTGCTTACTGTCTATTCCTCTCCCTGCTTACCTGGTACACACCTTTAATGACCGAAAGCCGGCTTATCAGCGAATCAAGATGCAAGGTGTCCTTTACCGATATTTTCAACCGGCCCCTGAGCATTCCATTTTCTGTGTCGAAACTGATTGACCTCAGGGTAATTTTGAGATCCTTGGAGAGGACATGGGAGATATTGTTCAGAATATTAGGGTCGTTCTCCCCAAGTACATTAATCTCTACTGTAAATAAAGTGTCCCTACCCGTTGAACTCCAGCGTGCTTTGACAATACGATAACCATATTTAGAGATCATTTGGGCAGCATTGGGACAGTTTAACCGGTGCACCTTAATCCCCTCACCGATGGTTACGAAACCGAAGATCTCATCCCCGAATATCGGATTGCAGCACCTGGCCAGTTTAAAATCCACATTGGCCAGTTTATCGTCGATGATCAGGTAATCATCTGATTTGACAAATGTTTCAGGGGGCGGAGGTGCCGCAGGCTCTGACTCAACAAGTGGTTTCTCAGCTGGTTCTGTTTCCTGGAGCAGTTCCTTGATCTCTGCCAGCTCTATTTCTTTTGTGGCAATCTGGTAATACAGGTCCTGGGCAATTTTCAGTTTATAGGACTTTAATAGTTTCCTTACGATTTCATCTGAAAAGGTAATCTTCCAGTTTTTCAAGCGCCTGGTGAGCATTTCTTTCCCGTTTTCAGCCTGTTTTACCCGGGCTTCGTTGAGTTTAAACCTTATCTTGGTCTTGGCCTTTGAGGTCACAACAAAGTTCAGCCAGTCCATTTTAGGCGACTGGTTTTTTGAAGTAAGCACCTCCACCCTGTCGCCATTTTGCATTACATGCCTGATGGGAACATTCTTTCCGTTAACCTTTGCCCCGGTGCACATAGAGCCAACTTCGGAATGGATATCATAGGCAAAATCAAGGACAGTTGCACCAGCCGGGAATTTTTTCAGATCACCCTTGGGCGTAAATACGAAAATTTCCTTGGAATACAGGCTTAGTTTGAAATCATCCAGAAATTCCCTGGCATCGGGTTCAGGTGTTTCAAGTACTTCCCTTATGCGTTTCAGCCATTCCTCCAGTCCCTGCTCGGTTTCCAGTCCCTTGTACTTCCAGTGGGCAGCAAATCCCTTTTCGGCTATTTCATTCATTCGTCTGGTGCGGATCTGAACTTCCACCCAATGACCGCCGGGACCGACCACAGTGGTATGGAGAGATTCATACCCGTTGGTCTTTGGAACGGATATCCAGTCGCGTAAACGCAAGGGATTGGGCTGGTAAAGATCCGTAACTGTGCTGTATATCTGCCAGCAATCGGATTTTTCATTTTTAGGCTCACTGTTCAGGATGATCCGGATGGCAAATAGGTCGTAAATATCTTCAAAGGCAGCACCTTTATTAACCATTTTATTCCAGATGGAGTGAATGGATTTGGGTCTGCCCATGATTTCAAAATCAAAACCCTGTTTCTGCAATGCATCTTCAACAGGATTGATAAATGCTTCAATAAAATGCCTGCGGTCGCGCATGGTTTGGGCAAGTTGACGTGCAATGGCGTCGTATGTTTTGCGGTCGGTAAACTTGAGTGCCAGGTCCTCCATTTCCGATTTGATGATATAGAAACCAAGCCGGTGCGCCAGGGGTGCATATAAATATGATGCTTCGGAAGCAAGCCTGATCTGATCTTCCTGAGGCATAAACTTCATCGAACGCATGGCATAGAGCTGTTCTGCAATTTTTATAAGGATAACGCGAACATCTCCGGCCAGGTTCAACAGCAGGTTACGGAAGTTTTCAGCCTGTGGTGCCATTGTCTTGCTGCTCAACTCATGGATGGAATTAAGGCCGGATGCAATAACAGCAACCTGACTGCCATATTGTTTTTCAATTTCTGGTAAAGAAATTGAGCTTCTTTTCAGTACACGCATTAGAAAGATGCTTAGTACTGAAGTCATTCCGAGACCAATTTCTCTTACAGCTATTTCAGCAACTTCTATGGCTGTAATTACCTGGTCACGTTCACTCTTACTCTCCCCTGTTCCGGCACTGATAACAAGCAGATCATAAGCTTTCCGAAGGTGAGAGTAATCACGGATTTCTTTATTTTGACGAATTAAACGTACAAGTTTCTCAAATCTATCCCTGAACTCCTTTATATGATTTGGCCATTTTGCTGTCATGAACCCCGACGATTAATACAAAAGAGCAAAATTAGTTCTTTTTGACAATCTTAAGTTCTCAAGATTTTTTGCTTAATTGTAAATACTTTTTCGGTTAAATTCGTGAATAAATCTTTTATAATGATGCGTCATTCCGAAAAGGAAAATGCGTCCACCATTGATTCATCCTCTGATGGGATGAGAAGACAATTGGCAGATTCCAGTCGGAAACTTGCTGATCTAACTGCCAGTATGGTATATGATAATCCTTTATTACTTAAAGATTTACTTGAAATAACTTGGCTCGACAGGGATCCGTGGTCACAAAGGGCATCAAGGGTGGTAAGTATTTGTTGTTGCAGGTTCCCGGAATTGTTCAGGCCCTATTGTTCCGAAGTAATCAGAAAACTGGTAAGTCTGAAGACCGAAGGAGCCAAACGCAATTTCTTAAAAATCCTGGCAGAAGTGCCTGTAAAACTGACAAAAAAGGATAAACTGATCCTCATAAACCTTTGTTTCGATTACATGGCAGGTGTTTTTGCCGTGGCAATAAAAGTTTACAGTATGCAGATCCTGTACAACCTGAGTATGGAAATTCCAGAGATAGGCATAGAACTCAGCAACCTTATCGAAAACGATCTTCCGGATGCCACTCCGGGTTATAAAAGCCGGGGTGAGAAGATCCTTAAAAAGCTGCATGGCAAAAACGTCCCATAGGTATGCACTAGGTCGCACATAACAGAATACATTCCAGATCGCTTACATGTTCTGCAATATAATCGGGATTGTATGCTGTAATATCATCATAGGATGTGAATCCGTAAGCAACCCCAACCGAATCGATCCCAAGTTCATTTGCAGCATCTATATCATAGCGGGTGTCACCAACAATAACTACTTCCAGCGGATCGACTATATTGTTTCTTCTTAGCAATGCGGCTATCAGGTCGGTTTTGGATGCATGATATCCGCTATAATCTGCCCCGGAAATTTCCGTAAAATATCCGGCTATATCAAAATATTGTAAAACCTGATGAGCGTACAGATTGTATTTGGAAGTGGCAACATATATTAATGCACCTGCCCGGGTCAGCTTAATCAGCAAATCTTTCATCCCATCATATAACGTATTTTCAAACAGTCCTTTAGATGAATAATATTCACGAAATACTTTAACAGCTTTTTCGTTGTCGGCACCCAATAGCCCGAATGCATCTGCAAAGCCTTTTTGCAGGGGGGGACCTATTAATGTCATCAGCAGCGCCGAATCAGGTTTTTTCAGATTTAGTTTCTCAAAAGCATAGTAATAGGCATTGAAAATACCTTCACGGGAATCGGACAACGTGCCGTCGAGATCAAAAATGATATGTTTATATACTGAATTCATTTGAGTATTGGTGCAAATGTCTTATTTTTATGACCCGGTAAAAACCATTCATATTTATTTAACAACTGACAAATATAAGATGTTAAACTGAATGGATAAGTCCGGGAAAGCATTTGTTCAACTCTAATAAACTATGACATGGGAAAAGGAGATAAAAAAACCAGAAGAGGTAAATTGTTCCAGGGATCTTACGGTGTCCGCCGTCGCAGAAAATCCGGAAGGAAGGCATCAGTTGAAGCAGTGGTCACTGTCAAGCCGAAAGAATCCGTTGAAATACCAGAAATAAAGGAAGTAAAACCTCCAAAAGAGGTCAAGCAGGTAAAGGTGGCCAAAGAAACTAAAGCAACCAAAGAATCCACAACAACTAAAATCCCAAAAGAAAAAACCGGAGCAAAAAAGGTCAGTAAACCAAAAAAGCAGGCTGATTCAGCCAGCAAATCATGAACCAAAAGAAGAAATTCGAAACCCTTGCCGTAAGGTTACAGGCAAAGCGCTCTTTACACCGTGAACACAGCGTTCCTGTTTTTGAGACATCCAGCTATGTTTTCGAGACCGCCGAAGAAGCGAGGGCCGTATTTGCGGAAGAAATTCCGGGGAATATTTACACCCGTTTTGCCAATCCCAATTCCGACGAATTTATCAGTAAGCTTTGTGCACTGGAGGATGCTGAAGATGGTATAGCCACAGCCTCAGGTATGGCAGCTGTTTTTATTGGTCTTTATGCTTTGTTACAGCCTGGTGATAATATCCTGGTAAGCAGGCAGATCTTCGGAACCACTCACCTGTTGTTCACGCAGGTATTATCCAAATGGGGCATCTCTCATACCTATGTTGACGCAAATAACAAGCAGGAATGGGAGAGCAATATTTTGCCAACTACACGGCTGATATATGCCGAGACACCTTCTAATCCGGGTTTGGATATAATTGACCTCAAATGGCTTGGAAAGCTGTCACAAAAACACAATCTCTACCTGGTAATTGATAATTGTTTTGCTACCCCCTATCTGCAAAATCCAATGCATTACGGAGCTGATCTGATCATTCACTCTGCAACCAAGTTTATTGACGGTCAGGGCAGAACCATCAGCGGTGCTGTGCTGGGTAATAAAGAGATTATTCGTGAAGTACGCATGCTTTCTAAAATAATCGGACCTGTTATGTCGCCACATACAGCCTGGATTCTTTCCAAGAGCCTTGAAACCCTTGGGGTCCGCATGGAAAGGCATTGCAGTAATGCTCTGGCACTTGCCCGTTTTCTCGAGAAGCATGCCGAGGCGGTTTGGGTAAAATATCCATTCCTACCCTCTCATCCCCAGTATAAACTGGCCCGCAAACAGATGAAACTCGGAGGCGGTCTGGTAACGTTTGAACTTAAGGGCGGTATGAAAAGGGCACACCGGTTCATCGACGCCTTGCAGATGATGACCATAACCTCCAATCTCGGGGATACGCGTACGAGTGTTACACATCCTGTCACTACTACACATTCAAAACTCACACCGGAGGAAAGAAAAGAATCCGGGATCACTGATGGTATGATCAGAGTATCAGTAGGACTGGAACATATTGACGATATCATTGCGGATTTTGAACAGGCCATAAGGCAATCCGGGAAATAGTAAAAACAATGGAACGGCGTAATTTTATTAAAGGCAGTGCCCTTACGGGTGTTGCCGCATGTTTTTCGTGGTTACCGTCGTGTAACCCGTTTGCTTCAGGAGAAAAAGCTGATCGCCCCCGATCTGATGATTTCAAACTGAATGAGATTACCATATTGCAATTGCAACAGCACCTTCAGAAAGGAGTATATACCTCTGAAGTACTTGTACATCTTTACCAGAAAAGAATACAGGATATTGATAAACAAGGACCGGCCTTAAACAGTGTGATTGAGGTTAATCCGGATGCTCATGACATTGCCAGGCAGCTTGATGAGGAACGTAAAGCAGGAAAGGTAAGAGGTCCGCTGCATGGTATTCCCGTACTCATTAAGGACAATATTTGTACGGCTGATAAAATGCTTACAACAGCCGGATCGCTTGCTCTTGCAGAAGCCCCGGCCATTAAAGATGCCTTCATCATAAGCCGGCTGCGTGAGGCCGGAGCTGTTATTTTGGGAAAGACCAACCTGAGTGAATGGGCCAATTTCAGATCGACTCATTCATCAAGTGGCTGGAGTGCACGTGGCGGACAAACGCGAAATCCTTATATTCTCGACAGGAATCCTTGCGGATCTAGCTCCGGATCGGGTGCTGCAGTATCTGCCAACCTGTGTGCCGCAGCTATCGGTACGGAAACTGATGGTTCAATTGTATGTCCTTCCTCAACAAACGGAATTGTGGGAATTAAACCAACCCTTGGCTTATGGAGCAGAAGTGGCATAATTCCCATAGCCCATAGTCAGGATACTGCCGGTCCCATGACCCGCAATGTAACTGATGCAGCAATAATACTCGGTATTCTTACCGGAATTGATCCTTTGGACAATGCCAGCCAGGAGAGCCTTGGTAAAATGCAACAGGATTACACCCGGTATCTTGATCCGGATGGTCTCAAAAACGCACGCATTGGTGTTGCCCGGAACTTCTTCGGTTTTGACAAAGAAGTCGACCTGTTAATGGAGACCGCCATAAACACTATGCGGAGCAAAGGTGCCGAGATCATTGATCCGGCCAATATTGATACCGTGGGTGACATGGATAAGTTTGAAGTTGAAGTTCTGCTGTATGAGTTTAAGGCTGATCTGAACCGGTACCTTGCTGCTTTGCCTGCAGGGAATAAATACAGGAGTCTGAAAGATCTGATTGCTTTTAATGATAACCATAAGGAAAAAGAGATGCCCTGGTTTGGCCAGGAACTCTTTATCCGTTCCGAAGAAAAAGGACCGTTATCTGACCAAGCTTATATTGAGGCCGTAACCAGTTTGAAACGCCTTGCAGGAAAGGAAGGTATTGATAACACCCTCCAGAAATACGGTATAGATTCGATTATAGCGCCCACAGGCGGTCCCGCATGGACCACAGATTTAGTGAATGGAGATCATTTTCAGGGTGGCAGCTCTTCACCGGCAGCTTGTGCCGGATATCCGGCAATAACAGTTCCCGCTGGCTTTATTCACGGACTGCCTGTGGGAATCACCTTTATGGGAACCGCATGGAGTGAATCCTTGCTTGTGAGGCTGGCATTTGCATTCGAGCAGGCCACCTACCACAGGAAGGCACCCTCTTTTATTCCTTCAATCTCCTGATTATTCTTCCAACGTACTCAGGTCTCCTTCAGGAAGGCCAAGGATTCTGGCCTTAAGCACCCGTCTCATAATTTTTCCACTACGGGTTTTGGGCAGGGTATCAATGCACTTTACTTCTTCAGGACGGGCGATGGGCCCCAGGTGATCAACAACATGCTTTGCCAGTTCGTTTTCCAGGTCCCTGGAAGATTCAAATCCTCTTTTCAGAATAGCAAATATATGGATTGCATTACCCTTCAGGTCATGTGGTACAGCAACAGCAGCCGCCTCAGCAACAGCGGGATGACTAACCATGATACTCTCAATTTCGGCAGTTCCAAGCCTGTATCCGCTAACTTTGATAACATCATCAACGCGACCGATGATCCAGTAATATCCGTCCTCCCCTTTTTTAGCAGAATCTCCGGTGAAGTACCATCCCTGCTTTTGATATTTTTTCCAATATGTTTCAATAAACCGGTCCGGATCTCGATAAACACCGGCAGTCATTCCGGGCCAGGGCGATTTGATCACCAGGTTACCTTCTTCACCCGGCTTGGTTTCGTTTCCCGATTCATCCACCACGGAAAATTCATTGCCAAAGAAAGGCCTGGTGGCTGATCCGGGCTTAAGCGGTGTAATGGGCAACGGACAGATCATAAAGCCCCCGGTTTCAGTCTGCCACCAGGTATCCATGATCGGGCAGCGCCCCTGCCCTATGTGTTTATGGAACCATTTCCAGGCCTCGGGATTAATAGGTTCACCAACTGAACCAAGCAGGCGAAGTGAGCTTAAATCATTGCGACGTGGCCATGATTCGCCGAAACGCATGAGACCCCTGATGGCCGTAGGTGAAGTATATAAAATGTTGATGCCATATTTCTCCACGATCTTCCACCAGCGATCGGGATATGGATGATTGGGTGCCCCTTCATATAGCATGATGGTGGCCCCATTCATCAAAGGACCATAGACTATATAACTGTGGCCGGTTATCCAGCCCGGATCAGCTGCACACCAGTATCTGTCCTCAGGTTTCAAATCAAAAACCATCCGCAATGTGGTTGAGGTGTATACACTATATCCACCATGCGTGTGAACCAAAGCTTTGGGTTTACCGGTTGAACCGGAAGTATAGAGCAGGAAAAGCATGTCACCCGAATCCATTTGCTCTGTTTCACATCTGTTTCCTGCTATCGGCAATGCTTTTAAGTCGTGATACCAATAATCACGGTCATTTTCCATATATACATCCTGGCCTGTGCGTTTTACCGTTATGCATATTTCCATGGTAGGTGATAATTCCATGGCTTTATTTACAATACTTTTCAGCTCAACTATCTTACCGCGGCGATAGCCTCCATCTGCGGTAATCACAACACGGCTGTTGGCATCATTTATTCTGTCGGCCAGGGCTTCATGACTGAATCCACCATAAACAACACTATGTGCAGCTCCTATTTTGGCACAGGCCAGCATGGCAAAAATCTGCTCAGGAATCTGGGGCATATATATCGTAACCACATCGCCTTTATTGACTCCCATACTTTTGAGAATATTTGCAAACTGGTTAACCTCTCTGTTCAGGGCATGATAAGAAAATGTCCGTACATCACCCGGTTCTCCTTCCCAGATAAGCGCCAGTTTATTCCGGGTTGCCGTTTGCTGATGACGATCCAGTGCATTATAAACAATATTGGTTCTGCCTCCGGTAAACCATTTATAAAAGGGAGGATTGGATGAATCCAGTACTTTATCCCATTTTTCAAACCAGTGAAGTGTTTCAGCCTGTTGAGCCCAGAACGATTCCCTGTTTTTAACCGAAAACTGATAGGCTTTTTCGTATTCGGTAACATTGGCATGCTGAAGAATGGTTTCCGGAGGATAATAAATGTCGTTGCTAAACTGTTCCATAATTCCTGATGATGTTTATTGAATGATTGTAACAGGATAACAAAAAGTAAATGATTTTTGTTCAGGATATTAAAATCTGTTTATCCTGTTAATAAAATCAGAAGATTTGAATTACCGGACAGGGAGGTCAGTTGCCCAGCATTTTCTGAAGGATGGGATCTGTAACGAGAACCAGTACAACTGCCAGGACATAATAGTTGATTAACATGAAGTATTTGCCGGCCTCAAAAGTAGATTGGTTTCTGAATAGCAGGGATGAAAAGAAATAAACCAGGCCTACACTGATGATCCAGATGATTACAGAGCTGATCCATGTACTGTATGGCCGGCTGAGTGCGAAGCCCGAGGCTGCCAGTGCCATAAAAATGATCCAGATGAAGACCAGGTTCTTAATTTGTTTCAGCGAGTACTGAGCAGTTATTGAAGGCAGTCCTGCTTTTTTATATTCATCACCGTACCTGACTGCCAGCAGGTAAAAATGCGGAACCTGCCATACAAAAAAGAATATGGCCATTATCATTGGTTGCCTGTTCCACAATTCACCCCTTGCTGCCACCCACCCTACCAGTGGCGGGATGGCTCCGATAACGGACCCTGGTATAACGGCATGCGGGGTTTTCTTCTTCAGGCAAGCATACACGAGATTATACCATATCAAAGCCAGCCATCCGAGGCCCAGAGCCAAAATACCGGAGCTGGAGAGCAACAGAACCGAACCGGCAATTATTTCAAAGGTGGCGATAATTATGGCAAGCCCTGGTGATATTTTTTTTGCAGGCAGCGGCCTCAACCGGGTTCTGTTCATAAGGGCATCGGTTCGCTTTTCCTGTAAATGGTTAATAACAGATGAACCGCAGGCCAGAAAAAAGATTCCGAGGGTGGGAAGCAAAAAGCCCGTATCGTATCCGTTACGGGCCATTACATAACCGGTGATGGTGGTGAGTGCAACGGCTATAGTAATTCTTACCTTACTCAATTCAAGGATAATCTGAAAGAGGTTATTGGAACGGTAACGGGCCATGCTATTAGAAATACGCTGATTTTTGGTTAACACCTGGAATCAAAGATAACAAAATAAAAAGCCGAGCTCATAGCCACTGCAATTATCAAAATAACGGCTTCCGGCAGTAATTGTTCAAAATTAAAGACCTGACGATAAAGGCTTCACGTCAGGTCTATTTGCTGGTCGGTCCGGAGGGAATCGAACCCTCGACCCCATGATTAAGAGTCACGTGCTCTACCAGCTGAGCTACGGACCGAAAGCGGCTGCAAATTTAACAATATTTCAAAAAATGCAAGATTTATTTCTTATTAAACCGGCTTCTCAGGAATTCAGTTTGCCAAAGTTGTAATTTTGCCAGCAAATTAGTGCTACCGGTGTTTAAAGAACTTGACCATTGTACCATATGTCCGAGAAACTGCGGAGTAAACCGTAATGCAGGTCATTTGGGTTATTGCGGGAGTAATGCAGGGTATAATATCGGTTCGATTTGCATCCACCAGGGAGAAGAGCCACCAATAAGCGGATCCAAAGGCATCTGCAATATTTTCTTTGCACGATGCAACTTACAGTGCCTCTTCTGCCAGAATTATCAGATCAGCCGTCGCCGTGGCATCATCGAAAGTACCTCATACACCCTGGAGGCGATCACCCGTACCGTAATAAACGTGCTTGATCAGGGTATTGATTCTGTCGGGTTTGTCACCCCAACCCATTTTACTCCCCATGTCAGGGCCATCATCTTACGGTTGAACCATTTGGGTTATAAACCCATAACAGTTTACAATTCAAATGGCTTTGATAATGCAGAAATACTTCGGAATTTTGAAGGACTGATTGACGTTTATCTTCCGGATTTTAAGTATTTTGACCCGTTGCTTGCCGAAAAATACTCCGATGTACGGGACTATCCTGAAGTGGCCAAAAAGGCGATCGGCGAAATGTACCGGCAGAAGGGAAGTACCATGGTGATGAATGATAACGGACTGGCGGTTACTGGATTGATTATCAGGCACCTGGTTTTGCCTGGTCAGGTAAAGGACAGCATCGAAATTTGGAAATGGATTGCCGCCGAATTATCAGCATCGATAAGTATATCACTTATGTCACAGTACTATCCTACTGTGCACGTATCCGGACATCCCCATTTAGGACGGAAACTTACCACAGAAGAGTATCAGGAAGTTCTGGAAGCCATGGAGAACCTGGGATTTACCAAAGGCTGGATCCAGCATCCGGAAAGCGCAATTTCCTATTTACCTGATTTTAATATGGATCACCCGTTTGAAGGTTGACAGGTCTCGACCTGTCCCTACTCCCTACTCATTACTTCTCCATCTTCTCCAAGTTCTCCATTCCCTCAATATTCATGCTTTTGGCCAGTTTGGAAATGTTTTTCATATCAATATCGCCCTGTATGCTTATCAGTACGCTTTCTTCCTTACCGCCGATAACCAATAATAATTCAACAACTTTCCTGTTTTTATCCTCTTTGGCAAAAAACTTTATATCCTGATCCTTTTCCTTAACGACCATGATTTCTTTATAAGGAGAGGTAGGAATTATTTTCATGATTTCCTGGTAAAGATTTACAGGTGTTGGTGTAGCCGGATCATCATCCGTAACCAGGATTTTTATGCAGTTTAGTTTACTGATTATCTGGCTCACATCTTCTTCGGCCTTGATATCGGCATTATCGTCGCGGAACATGTCAAACATATATTTCGAGATATACACAGACGTATATCCTTCGGCCCCTGAGTACTTATCGTACAGTTTATCGATGATACTTTGTCCTTCAGCTCCAATGGTAAGGCCAAGAATACCTGCAATCAATAGCAACTTTTTCATAGGAATGTTATTTCTTTAAATTTGATGATCTGTTAATGAAAGATACCAGGTTGAGCATACCCAGACTTTCGTCCATCTTTGCCAATGATCTGAGTTTGTCAGTTCCGGTATTAATTTTTGAGACGTTGGATAAGGGTTCAATTCCCTTATTCATTTTTTGTGATACGAAGAGCAGTGCTCTCTGTGCTTCGCTATAGGCCAATTGCGGATCAGTAAAGGTATCCCTGGCTCCGGAATTCATTTTATGATAAATTATGAGTCCGGAAATACCTATCATTAAAGCGATTGATGCGGCAATAAGCAACCTGACAAGAGGCCTGCTCTGTCTTACAGATAATGAAACGCTTTCCTTATCTATCATTTCAACGATCCTCTGCTCGAGCTTGCGGGGATCGAGCTTATCATCAGCAGCATCCTTAATCAGCATGAACTGGTGTCTGAAGGCGATCAGCTCAGCCGGTATCTCACCTTCTCCGGTAAAAAACCGATGCAGCATTCTTTCCTCTTCAAGGGTGGTATCCCCTTTAAAGTACCTGGTCAGCAGAAGTTTTATTTGATCGATGTCCATGTTGCTCATAATTAAGTAATTCTTCCCTGATTTTGTTTCTTGCCCTGAACAGACATACCCGTATTGCGTTGATATTCATATCCATTATTACTGCGATTTCTTCAAAATCGAGGCTTTCAAGTTCACGCAATTGTATGATCAGGCGTTGCTGATCAGGCAGTCTGTCCAATATGCTGTTCAGAAGTGAGATTCGGTCAGTTCTTTCCATCAGCTTATACGGATCGGCTTCTTCCTGTCGGCTGTTCAGTAAGGCATTGTAATTGTCGATATAAACCGGCTTTCTGGCCTTTAAACGATCAAGACAGTAGTTCTTGGTTACTTTCATGGCAAATGCTTCAATACTATTGTATTTTTCTAAAGAATCCCTGATCTTCCATAGCTTTAAGCACACTTCCTGTACCGCATCCTCGGCCTCACCGGTTTCCCGCAACAGGTGTCTGGCAAAATGAAGCAGCTTGCCTGTAATAGGCAAAACAAGATTCTTGAACTGTGTTGCATCCATTAGGTAAAGCAGAGACTTGAAGGACTTTTCCGTAAAAGACTCATCCGGAAATAACCAAAGTTATTTTATTTTTCAAGTTTTTTGAAATGCTCAAAACCCTTCATCTGGTATTGACCTGCTATTTGAGCCATTTCGCTTAGCAGAATATCTCCCTTTACCTGTATCAGAACCTTATCATCCAAACCGTCAACAATAACCAGCAATTCAGCAATACGGCCATTAAATTCCTTCATCAGAATGGTTATATTTTCATTACTTTCCCTTATGGAAATCATTTCCTTGTAAACTGATTTATCGATTTTATCTAATAACTCCGTTTTTAAATCCAGAACAGCGGACTGACCACAATCCTTATCAAGGGCCAGGATTTTTACCTCCGATAATTTTGATGTAATAAGGGTATCTCTTCTTTGTTCTTCGGCCTGCGTAAACAGTTTAAGCATGTCACCGGTAACATTAATCGTAGTAAAGCCTTCCTTACCGGCATATTTGTCGAATATGGTGCTTATCACATCTTTCTGGGCATAAGATGTCCCAAGGCAACAAAGTGCTATCATTCCAAGGATAATTCTTTTCATACTGTTTATTATTTAGTTATTTATTGAAAAACTACAGAATGTTCAATAATCATGACGACTGACAAAATGAAAAATTACAGGAGAATGGCATTAAAATGCCGGAATTGTTTTTTCAATGATTTTTATGCATTTAATCGTGCAAACCAAGCCGGAAATACTATTTTTGTCAATTAATATTATTAACCAATCCAAAACTATCGACCATGAAGAAATTGATAACAGTCCTGCTTTTTATAGCAATGGCTTTAACCGCAGCCTGGCCACAAACCGTTGACGAGATCCTGAGTAAATATTTTGAGAGTATAGGAGGAATTGAAAAGTGGAAAGCGATGAAAACTATGAAACTCTCTGGTGTAGCTCCAACACCACAGGGTGAATTTGCCTTTGAAATGAGCCGGAAAGCACCTAATAAAATGATAGTTTCTGTGGATGTCATGGGTCAGAAACTTATACCCCAGGCCTATGATGGTGAGATTGCATGGACACTTAATCCCTTTACCGGTAGTACGGTGGCTACTAAAATGTCGGACGAGCAAGCCAAAGGCTTCATCCGGGAAGCTGCCTTCGAAGATCCGTTCATCGATTTTACCGGAAAGGGTTTCGAGGTTACCTATGAAGGCACAGCAGATATCGAAGGCATCCAGTGCTATGTGCTTAAGCTTATCCGTAATAAGGGCCAGGGAGAGGATGAATCTGTTTCGAGTTATTACTTTGATTCACAGAATTATTTGCCACTGATGACTAAGCAGAAAGTAAATACGGATCAAATGGCGAACCAGGAAGTGGAAATTTATTACAGCGATTATCAGGATATGGGGAATGGTCTTTTGATGCCATACAGCATGGACACCCGTGCCAACGGAGTAAGTGTTCAAGTCATTAAGTTTTCCAAGATTGTTGTTGATGAGGAAATTCCAGATGATGTATTTAAATACCCTGGCGAGTAATGAAGATAAAAAAAGGCGCAGTTTCTGACTGCGCCTTTTTTAAAAGTATTTTTTTACTGCCTTCAGAAAAAAATCCGGTGCACGTCTCGGACGTCTGGTTGTAACATCTACAAAAGCCAATACGGTATTCCCGGTACAGATCAGCTTGTTCTGCTGGTTATATATTTCATAATCGATATCAAGCTTGATTTCAGGAAGTTTGTTCAGACATGATCTGACCCTTAACATTTCATCATAGAGGGCCGGAGCTTTAAAGTCAACCCTGAGGCTCCGTACAGGCATGATAATACCCAAATCCTCAATTTCACTATAACTCAGACCTAAAGATCGGATCATGTCGGTACGGGATACTTCAAAATATTCCGGGTAATGTCCGTAATACAAATATCCCATTCTGTCCGTTTCACCATATCGCACACGTATCAGGGTTTCACTGCGGTACATAACTTGTTCTTTCTTATTACTTTTTCAGAGGCGATTCCGGTTCGCTGGCCATTTTCATGTAGGCAGCAAATTCAAGAAAACGAGGGGCAATACGTTTTACGAGGGCTGTCATTTTACCTTCCAGTGTTAGTATCACATAATTGCGTTTGCAATTAATGGCACGCACAATGGCCTTTGCGACATCCTCGGGCAACATCATTTTTTCTTCTTCACGGGGAGTAAAGCCTTGCTGGCTCCCATCAGCCGTCAGCGCCTTTTTGCGAATATCTGATTTTGTGAATCCTGCACATAAAATCAACACATGCAGACCATTCTTCAGGTTCTCAATTCTCAGTGTTTCCAGAAATCCATGAAGCGCATATTTTGAAGCCGAATAGCCGGTACGTCCGGGAAGCCCGACTATACCGGCAACTGATGATATACCCACAACCGATCCTTTTGCATTGATCAGATGAGGCAAGGCATATTTCGTACAATGAACGGCGCCCCAGAAATTAACGTCAAATAATCTCTTCAGCACTTGGATTTGTACATCGCGGAACAAGGCCCGCATGGAAATTCCGGCGTTATTTATCAGAATGTCTATTTTACCATATTTGGCCATAGTAAGTTCAATCAACTGTTTACATTCCTCTTCTTTTGAAACATCCACATTAACAGCGAACACATCATAACCGACCGCATTAAGCTCTGATTCGATTTTCTGCAATAATTCAAACCGACGGGCTGCAAGGACCACACTGGCTCCCAGGCTGGCAAATTCTTTTGCCGTTGCCAGTCCGATTCCTGATGAGGCACCTGTGATAATTACTACTTTATCCTTCATATAGAATACAGATTATGCATTAAAAATAGTAATAAACAATTTCCTAATGATGTTTCGGTTTGATTTTTCTCTTGATTTATAAAACTTAATGATAATTTTGCAAGGAATTGCTTAAGTTATGTTTGATACCAATCAACCGCTAGCTGATCGTATGCGTCCTGCAAACCTTGATGGATACGTCGGACAGCAGCATCTTGTTGGTGAAAAATCGATACTCAGAGCTAGTATTGAAAGCGGAAACATACCTTCCTTCATTTTATGGGGACCACCTGGTGTAGGGAAAACTACACTGGCACGGATAATTGCCAACCGCCTGCACCGGCCATTTTATCAACTGAGTGCAGTGCATTCAGGTGTAAAAGATGTAAGGGAAACCATTGAGAAAGCCAAACAACAGCAGTTCTTTAATAAGCCTTCCCCGGTTTTATTTATTGACGAGATTCACCGCTTTAATAAATCACAGCAGGATTCCTTATTGAGTTCTGTTGAACAGGGTGTTCTGACACTGATAGGCGCTACTACCGAAAATCCGTCGTTTGAGGTAATTTCACCGCTGTTGTCACGTTGCCAGGTATATGTATTGAAACCACTGGCCAAAGATGAATTAACAGTCATCCTGAATAATGCTCTTCGGCAGGATGTTTACCTGAAGCAAGTGAATATAAATGTCATTGAAAATGAGGCACTTTTCAGATTTTCGGGAGGTGATGCAAGGAAGCTGATGAATATTCTCGAACTGGTGGTTAACGCGCTTTCTGCGGAACATGCTGATGAAATTGTTATTACTGACCAAAAAGTACTTGATATCGTACAGGAAAAAATAGCCCTGTACGATAAAAACGGTGAACAGCATTATGATATCATTTCTGCCTTTATTAAATCGATTCGCGGAAGCGACCCGAATGCTGCGGTTTATTGGCTTGCGCGAATGGTTGAAGGCGGTGAAGATCCGAAATTTATTGCCAGGAGGATGGTCATTCTGGCGGCTGAAGATATAGGACTATCGAATCCGAACGCACTTCTGTTGGCCACTGCCTGTTTTGAAGCAGTAAATCTAATTGGCTGGCCGGAATCAAGAATTATCCTATCGGAAACAGCCATCTACCTGGCCACCTCACCCAAGAGCAATTCATCCTATCTGGCTATTGATGATGCTATTGCATTGGTCAAGGAAACCGGTGATCTTGCTGTTCCGCTCAATATCCGTAACGCTCCTACTTCCCTGATGAAGGAACTGGGATATGGAAAGGAATACAAATATGCACATCATTATGACGGTAATTTTACGCAGGAAGAATTCCTCCCGAAAGAAATTCAGAACAAAGTAATCTATCAACCACAAGATAACCAGCGTGAAATAGAAATCAGGAAAAGACTTGCTGACAACTGGAAAAACAAATACAAGTATTAATTAATACAATAGTTATTATGGAAACAATTCTTTCAATTCCCCAGATCAGGCATGCTCAAAGCGGTAATTTTTTCCTGATCGCAGGCCCCTGTGTAATTGAAAGCCGTGACTTAAGTTTTGAAATTGCACGTAAAGTAATTGAAATCACAGACCTACTGAAAATTCCTTTTATATATAAAAGTTCTTATAAGAAGGCAAACCGTTCAAAATACGACTCATTTACCGGAATCGGTGATAAGGCGGCCCTTGATGTGCTTCGCGACATCCGGAAAGAACTGAGAATCCCCGTTCTGACTGATATTCATTCTGCTGAAGAGGCTTATTTTGCTTCACAATATGTTGATGTTCTGCAGATACCGGCCTTTCTCTGTCGTCAGACGGATTTACTGACTGCAGCTGCCAAGACCGGAAAAACAGTAAATATTAAAAAGGGTCAGTTTCTTGCACCGGAATCCATGAAGTTTGCCACTGAAAAGGTTATTCAGGCAGGCAACAACCAGATTATACTAACTGATCGGGGTACAATGTTCGGATACCACGACCTTATTGTTGATTTCAGGGGTATAACGGAAATGAAAAAGCTGGGTTTCCCGGTTGTGCTCGACATAACACATTCCCTGCAGCAACCCAATCTGAATTCAGGTGTGACGGGAGGCCGGCCCGACATGATCGAAACACTTGCAAAAGCCGCTGTGGCTGTCGGGATAGATGGTCTGTTTCTGGAGACTCATCCTGAACCTATGCTGGCCAAATCAGATGGTGCCAACATGCTCAGGTTAGATCTGCTGGAATCGCTGCTTGAAAAACTTGTTAAAATCCGAAGAACTGTCAATGAGATCGATAAATCGATATAAAAGGAAATTTTTCTGTTATATATAACCTATTATCTATCAATATAATATTAAACACTCCCGGAGAATGGATGTTAATATTTGAAAGAAGTGTTGGTAGTTAAAACATTTTTTATACATTTACATAACATTAACCCTAACGATTGACCCATATTAGCAGAAAGCCTGTCTCACTGAGCAGGCTTTCTTATTTTTCTGATCCTGACCCGGCAGGCTGAGCACCGTTAACAGGCACCGAAAGATAGAAAATGGTTCCACCCTCCTTCTTACGGTCGAACCACAAACGTCCTCCCATCATTTCTGCAATCTTACGCGCATAATACAGACCCAATCCTGTTCCTCCGTATTTTCTCTTGACTGATTCATCCAGCTGCCTGAATTTTTCAAAAACAACTTCCTTATACTCATCAGGAATACCAATGCCTGTATCATCAATATAGAATATCATGTTTTGATGATTCTCCTTTGCGCCATAATGTATTGATCCTGAATTGGTAAATTTAACGGCATTATCCAGTATATGCCACAGAACCTGCTGCAATCGTACCGGATCGGCTATAATGGTTTCGGTTTTGCTATCCGGTTTCTCCTGAATGATTTCAATAAAAGGTTTGTTCTTTCTGGCCATATTTTCAACGATCGGCTCATTCAGCTGGTACAGGAAGTTCTCGATATGAATTCTGGAAGGATGCAACTGCAGACTGCCTGACTCGATCCTGGAAGTATCAATAATATCTTCAATCATGTTAACCAGGATTTTATTGTTTTTTACCACCTGATCATTATATTCCTTCCTTTTTTCAGGTGTAATGTCATTTCTGAGCAGTAATCCTGAAAAGCCGGTAATAGCATTTAAAGGTGTACGGATTTCATGACTCATATTGGCGATAAATGCTGTTTTAAGCCGGTCTGATTCCTCAGCCTTCATTTTTGCCTTTTCCAACTCCTGGGTTCTGTCCTTAACCCGTTCTTCAAGGTTTTCTTTGATATTCAGCAATTCTTTTTCAGCTCTTGTTCTATCTTCCACCTCGCCAATAAGCCTGTCGTTAGCCTTTTTCAGGGTCCTGCTATAATATACGCTAACTCCTATTATTATGAATGTCAGAGTAACAATGGAGGCCAATCCAATGGTACGTCGTATCATATCTCTTACTGTTTGCTGCTGTTCAATCCTGAGGTTTTCGATTTCGCGGTCCTTCATTTGCGTTTTATATCGCATCTCAATTTCTGCGACACCCTGCTGCACTTTTACATTATATAAGGAATCATATAAGGTCTGGAATGATTTTAATTCTTCATAAGCACTCCGGTAATCGTTAAGGGCAAAATATACATCAGCGAGTTCCTGGTGACAGTCTGCTTCATTTTCTGCCAGAGAAATCATTCTGGAATACTGCAGGCTTATCTGCAATAAATCAAGTGCATTTTCATAATTGCCGGTCTTTTTGTTCACTGAACCCAGGCTGAAATAACCATAGGCAATGCCAAACTTGTTATCCTTTTTCAGAAAGATTTCAAGCGCTTTATTATAATATGCAAAACTTCTGGGGTAATCAGGCTGTTCTTCGAATAAACTTCCCAGGCTGAGATACATCCCTGCAAGCGCAAGACTGTCTTTCAATTCATTGTAAATCTTAAGTGCTGAAAGGTAATATCCCAATGCCTCCTTTTCTTTCTTTTCATCGGCATAAATGATCCCGATATTCTGTAGTATTCCGGCCTCATCCTTCCTGTTCTTCTGAATACGGTAAAGGTTTAAGGCTTTCTTATAATACATCATAGCCTCTTTTTCACGGTTTAGCTCTGAATAGAGTACCCCGATATTCTGATAACATTTAGCCAGCAGCTCATTTTCCTTATGGTCAATTGCCAGTTGCATGGCTCTGTAAAATGCCCGAGACGATTCATCATAAATGCCAATGTTGTAATAGGAAAGTCCTACCAAATTATAAACGCGAGCCTTTTTAACGGAGTCACCCGGTTGAGTGTACAATCCTAACTGATTTTCCAGATGACCTAAGGCCTCACGGTATTGCTCGATATCATAATAGTAATTTGCTAAAACATCATGGGCTTCCTCTTCCAATCCTGGGTCATGATAAGCTTTTGCCAGATGAACCGCCTGGTTGGCAAGAGATATACAACTGTCACTTTTAACCGAAGCGAGATATGAAGCCCGTTTGATTAATTGTTGAACCTTATTTTTCTCAGATGCAAGTATGGGTCTTTCCGAGGATTTATCATCAACAGGAATACCATACATTACAGGATGAATCAAAAACAGCAGTAACAATATGATTCGTAATTCGTCGGACATACTAGTTTATTATGCTAAAACTGAATGTAGTACGAAATTACTTTAAAAAGTGTTGTCTTTTTTATCTGTAATTTAATATGACAAGAAAAATTTTATTGACTAAAAAAAGCAGTAAACCTGTAAGCCGGATTCTGTACCCGAATTCCTTGCGGAACAAGGATTTCTATCATTTGTCTTGTCGATCTACCCCCCGGCATCGGACGAGCAGCCCTTATGCACCGGTATACGTGATCTTTCAACCCGCAAGACGAACAGCTTGCGATGTCACCACCGCAACTGGTAGGCTCTTACCCTACCTTCTCACCCTTGCCCCGATTAAAAATTCTGCGGATTTTACACCGTAAAATCCTGCAGATTCTAGATCGGGGCGGTCATTCTCTTCTTCGCTACTGTGCCCTCACGGACATCTTCCGTTTCGGAAGTGCGGTGCCCTGTGTTGTCCGGACTTTCCTCTCCCGCTCTGCATGCAGAGCGGGAGCGATAGAACGGTTTACTGCAATTATTTATAAGTCAAATAAACCAGTGTTGCCCCAAATCCGTATTCTTTGAAAGAGGCATCCTGGTACATATACTGTGGATACTTTTCCTGCAATTCTTTTCTGATCTCCATCTTCAGCGTTCCCTGTCCCATTCCGTGAATAATGACAATCCGGCGAAGTTTCTTACTTACAGCCTCTTCAACAGCCGCATGAAAACGGCTTATTTGTAAGGCAAGTATTCCTGCCGGAGTTAACTGACTGTTTTGTAATGTCAGCTCATCCAGGTGTAAATCTACTTCCAGCGTATCCGAATCAGTTGTCTTTTTTGAGGGTCCACTTTCCCGTTCAACTTCAGATTTCAGCTTTTCTTCTTTATTTTCGTCGGGGACGCTAATCTCATCACGGATCTCTTCCAGAATACCTGAATGCAGGTTAAACAAAAGGGCTTTTTCTTCAAAATAGTCGTTTTCATGATAGTAACTCTCTTTACTGAAATTGACCAGGGTTATATTCAGAAGCCTATCAATGGGCTCTTTTTTATAATATTTGCCCTCATTTACCAGGAGAAGTTGAATATGCAGGTCGCTGATTTTACTGATGGAGGTCTGATCAAAGCTCCTTATATAACTTTTGGTATCCGGCTCAATCATGCCTGAAGAAAGGAAATAATATTCCCCTCCTTCCTTAATTCCCAGGTGGTAATAAGAAAGAAATACAGAATCATTAATCAGGTAACAGGCGAGTGTACTGTTGAATACCGGACCGGTATTTTCAGGAATGAAACCAACAAGAATCTGAACCGAAGCATCATAAGGTATGTTTCTTGGCATTCTGAATGATTCTGCAGGTTTTTCCGGTAACGGCTTTACCGGTTTGCGGGGTATGTCAATTCCCTGCCTGAATACTTCTTTTTCAGGCTCAACAAAGGTCAGATCTCCGGAAATTACCAAATCTTTTTCAGTTACGGGAATTTCAAAACCATCTTCAGTCAGAACATAAATAAATCCCTGATCATCGGATCGGCTAATTATTCCTCCGCCTGTATCATTCAGAAATCTTACATTATCACCGGATTTAAATTTCATATGCTTTCCCTGACTATATGCAAATGCAAAATTAATTAATTTTGCGGGCCAAATCAGTATGAATTTGAAACCTTTTAAGGACATCAAATCTGCTTACTTCTCCTATAAATTGCCTGAAGAACGTATTGCCCTGTTTCCTGAGGAAAACAGGGATAATTCCAGACTTTTAATAAGATATTCAGACGGCACCCTGGTTCAGGATCGTTTCAGAAATGTTGCCAGTTACCTCCCTGCGGGTACTCACCTGTTTTTAAATGATTCGAAAGTCATTCCCGCCAGACTGATTTTTAAAAAGGAAACAGGATCCCTTATCGAAGTGTTATGCCTGCAGCCTGATAAACCTTCTGATTATGCTTTATCCCTTTCTGCCACACGGACATGCACCTGGCAATGTATGATTGGCAATATGAAACGGTTTGGTGCAGGCACATTGCAAATGGAGGTACACCTGAACGATATGAGTGTTGTTTTGAAAGCTGAAAAAATCAGCCAGAGTGGCGATACTGCACTGGTGCGGTTTTTATGGAACGGACCAGTCAGTTTTGCAGCAATCCTGTCGAAAATCGGTCAAACGCCCCTTCCTCCCTATATAAAGAGAGAAGAAGCGGAGTCTGACCGGGAAAGATACCAGACCATCTATTCAAGATCAGACGGATCTGTAGCGGCCCCGACCGCAGGCCTGCATTTTACCAATTATGTATTTGAACATCTGAAATCCAAAAGTATCTATTGTCATGAGCTGACATTACATGTGGGGGCGGGTACATTTCAACCCCTCAAATCAACCCACATAAGAGATCATGATATGCACGCCGAGACTTTTATGATTTCCGGCGAGCTCATCCATCAACTGGCAAAGCTGGATACAAAAGCCACCTGTGTTGGTACTACTTCAGTCCGTACACTCGAAAGTCTTTACTGGCTCGGAGTAAAAATACTACATTCACGTGGTCTAAAGCCTCAGGATCTTCATCTAAACCAATGGGAAGCCTATCATTTACCTCTGACTGTTCCTATGAAGGAATCCTTTAATTCTTTACGGAAATGGATTGACAATCAACCAGAAAAGGAGATAGTGGCAACCACAAAGCTGATGATTGTTCCGGGATATGATTTTAAAACCGTAAATGCGATGATAACAAATTTTCATCAGCCCCGCAGCACATTATTGCTTTTGATTGCAGCCTTTATCGGTGATTCATGGAAAGATACCTATCGGTTTGCCCTGAAAAAAGGATTCCGGTTCCTTAGCTATGGTGATAGTTCCCTGTTATTTCGCTAATTTTTATGCACTTACAGCCAGAAGTGATTTCAAATAACCTGTAAATCCGTCGATATCTTCTATTGTTGTATCAAAGGAGGTCATCCATCTTACCTCACATCTGGCTTCATCCCAAATATAAAAGAAGTACTTATCCTGCAAGGGCCTGATAATTCTTTCGGGGATAACGGCAAATATTGCATTGGCCTCCACTTTTTGCGTGATTTGTATTTCAGGCAGATCTTTGATTTTTTCATAAAGAAGTTGTGCCATATTGTTGGCATGTTCCGCGTTAATTTTCCAGATATCATGTTGAAGATACGCTTCAAATTGTGCACTGATGAATCGCATTTTAGAGGCCAGCTGCATACCTTGTTTTCTCAGGTATTTAAAATTTTCAGCAAGATTGGGGTTAAAGAAAACTACTGATTCACCGAACAGCATTCCGTTCTTGGTGCCTCCAAAGGAAAGAACATCAACACCTGTTTCGGCTGTAAATGATTTAAAATCCAGATTAAGGGATACAGCAGCATTGGCCAGTCTGGCTCCATCCATATGAATATAAAGCTTATATTGCCTGGCCAGTGAAGATAAGGCTTTGATTTCGTCAGGGGTATAAACAGTTCCCATTTCGGTTGGCTGGCTGATGGAAATTACTTTTGGCTGAACATGATGTTCAAATCCAAAACCATGTAAATGTCCGGATACTGTGTCGGGAGTGAGTTTACCGTCTGCAGTGTGTACGGGTAACAGTTTGCAGTTGCAGAATTTTTCGGGTGCTCCGCATTCATCCACGTTAATATGGGCGGTATCTGCGCAAATCACTCCATGAAAAGAATCTGTAACAGCGGCAAGGCCCAGCACATTAGCACCGGTACCTGTCACAACAAAAAATACAACTGCTTTATCACCGAAGTTCTTTTTTACAATATCAGCTGCATGTCGGGTATATGCATCGTCACCATAGGCAATAACATGGCCCTTGTTGGCTTCATGTATGGCGTTAAGCATTAATGGGTGAATACCGGCATTGTTATCACTGGCAAATCCCCGGTTTAATGTTGCATTCATTTCAACAAAAATTAATCCGGAAATGTAGGAAAAATTTATCAGACTGATTTTATTTCAGGTTAGTCCTTTTCACCCGAAGGAACAAACTCGAGTGCTAAAGAATTAATACAATAACGAAGACCTGTTGGATGCGGTCCGTCATCAAATACATGACCTAAATGAGATCCGCAGGCGGCGCAGGTTACCTCGGTACGGATCATTCCATAACTGCTGTCCTGATGCAGAGAGACATGTTTGCTCTTGTGAACATCAAAGAAGCTGGGCCAGCCACTCCCGGAATTATATTTTGTATCAGAATCGAACAACCGGTTGCCACAGGCAACACAACGGTAGAATCCCTTCTCAAAGAATTTGTCATATTTTCCGCTGCCGGGTGCTTCGGTTCCTTTTAAACGGCATATGTTATATTGTGCCGGTGTGAGAACTGACTTCCATTCTGTCTCAGATTTTGAGATTTTGTTCTCGTCTGACATGACCTGGTTTTTTTCCTGTCCATTTGAAGAACAGGCAATTAATAACATTATACCTAATAAAGCAACTGTTCGCATGCTTAGTGGCTTTCGGAGTTAAACAAATAATTTACGGAATTGTTGAAAACTTAAGGTATTAATGGTGGTTCACCATTCTGGTTTATTTCAGGCGATCAACCTGTTTACTGATAATTTTTCTGATCTTTTCATAGGAAGGAGGAGGTCCTGTCCATATTTGTTTGCCCTGTACATACAATGCATCGCAGATTCCCCAGTACCGTAAAATATCATGGTCAATGGTACGATAAACATTGAATATGATCTTTTCACCAAAATCAAACACTACCCTCTTGGTTCTTTCATATACGAGGTTTTGGGCCGGACACCAACCGTTTAAGAATACGGTTACATTTACTTTATCCGGGATAAGATCAGGCAATTTACCGGCTTTCATAAACTTAGGAGGTTCTGCTCCCGTAACAAAAGGTTTCCAGAGTAACCGCATCATGCGCTGTTTATCCGTAACCTGATATCCCCTTTTCTTAAACCAGCGTGCCCGCATAAAAAACGGCAGAATGATACCCCAGGCAACAAGTCCCTTGCCTCCAAGTTCTTCCACATCTGTTTCAGCTGCTTTTAACAGGGCCTTGCCCATTCCTTTGTTTTGAAAATTACCTCTTCCTTTTCTATGACCATGAACCCAGATACACAGGATGTAATACAAATCATGGCCATCTACAGGTGAGTATTCAATGGGCAGGTACTGGATCATACCGCCAACAATACCCTGGTCATTAAGGGCCAATTTCACACGCACACCTTTTTCTCTCATCCTGGCATACCAGCAGGCTTTGTGATCACCGGCCTCTTTTACCTCATCTGTCCATTCTTCAAGACAACCGAAATACTGTTCTTCGTATTCTGGTGTTAAATCAATGATTTTCATGATAGTACTCAATTTTTAAACTAAAGTTAACACTAAAAAACCACATTTCAATCGTGGACTAACGATAAAGTGAATACTATTCACCGAAGAAAAGTTTTAACCAGTTAAATCATATACAACATTATAAATGGTTTTATACATTTGTATCCTGTGAAACAATATGTATCACTTTATACTTATATACTTAATTCCTCAATTTTACATTTCCAGAGAATGAATCGGACACTTCTGCTTATCATCTGCCTGTTTCTGCCGGTTATAAACCTCAGCGCCCAGGTCCCCGAGGGGGGTAATCCCTATTCATCTGTAGTACCTGGTTTGAAAAGCACTGCCGCACTACCGGGTTTAAAGCTCAAAGCCATTGATATTGATCAGTTGCTGGCATGGGATGAAGTAAATCCATTTCCGTACCGGTATGCCGTGGTTGAGGACACTACCATCAACCTGAAGACTTCAGGGAAAGTTGACATTATACCGGGAAAGGGTAAAATATGGCGGTACCAGATTACTTCTGTACAGGCGAAATCAATCCAGGTAATTTTCAAAAGGTATGTTCTCCCCCCGGGTGCTAAGGTTTTTGTATACAATAATGATCAATCCATGATCAGAGGTGCCTTTACCAGAAAAAATACGCAACCTGATACAACCATGGTTTTGTCTGATTTTAAAGGCAATCACATGGTTGTTGAGTATTTTGAACCGGACCATCCCGACATGGAAGGTGAAATAATAATAGGATCCATTTCACAGGCCTACAGGGATATTTTTGCCCTGAAAAGCAGCGGCGGGCATGTTAGCATAAATTGTCCGGAAGGTAAAAACAATCAACTGGAAAAGCATGCAGTTTTCAAATTAACCTTTCAGTCGGGAGCATTTTCCTATTTATGTTCCGGTGCACTCATCAATAATGCCAGAAATGACGGAACACCCTATTTTATTACCGCCGGCCACTGTATCAGCAAGGACAGCGAAGCATCCACAGTGACGGCATATTTCAATTACGAAACTGTAGGGTGCAGCGACAGCATAGCAATACCTTTAACCATAAATGGAGCCGGACTTCTATCCACGGCTGATTCATCAGATTATTCATTACTCCTTTTCAACAATTCTGTTCCCCCGTTGGCTCAACCCTATTTTGCAGGCTGGGATGTGAATGACGTGGCAACCAGAAATGTTACTTCTATACACCATCCTGGTGGTAATTCCAAAATGTTTTCGGTTGATTATGACAGTATATACCAGAATCCTGTTCCCCTCACCTGGGAGAATGATAAGGTATCACCTGTTGGCAGCCACTGGATTGTGTTTTTTGACCTGGGATTTACTGAAGGTGGTTCTTCCGGAGCACCTCTTTTTAATGCTGATAAACAGATCATCGGGCAACTGCATGGTGGAAGCGGTGATCTGGATATCTATGGGAAGTTTAGTTTTTCCTGGGCCAATGAACCTGCTGGTTATCCGGGAATCCGGGAGTTTCTTGATCCGGATAATACAGGAGCAATGGTACTGCAGGGTTATTATCCACCGGATAATCCACCCGATGCTTTTTTTACTGGCCCAACTTACAGGGTATGCAACAATGCCCCTGTAAAATTTGAAGATTTTTCTGTTTTCGGTCCTTTTAGCCGAAACTGGGTTATTACGCCTTCTTCTTATGTGTTTGTTGATGGCACAACTGAAACATCTCCCAAACCGGTGGTGAAATTTACTGCCCCGGGCTTGTATACCACAAGGCTGACCGTAACCAATGCCAATGGTAGTGATGAAATGTTGATGACTGATGGTATACTTGCGGGTGATACCATTGAAGTAACCGCCACTGCATCTCCCGCCGGTGATATCTGTGAACATAATTTTGAACAGGTTCAGTTATTAGCTACCGGTGCAGAAACCTATGCATGGAGTATCCTTCCGGCAGACACAAATAAGGTTGAATTGAACTCGGTCACCGGGGATACAGTTATTATTCGCCCGTTGCCTGATTTTCAACTTGGGTCCGGTTACAACTTTACTGTCACCACTATTGGTAATCAGGAAACATGCACCGACACACTCCATACAACCATTCAGATTCTTAAGCCCGGTAATGATGAAATAAATAATGCGATTCTGTTAGGTTATGGAAAAAGCATCGAGTATTCCAATATATGCGCCTCCGTTGAGATTGGAGAACCCGTTCCGCCATATACTTCCTGCACGGGTCAGTTATCATGGTGTGATGAATATGGCACTGGTGAGGATATTGTTGAAAACAGCGTCTGGTTTAAATTTACAGCCCCGGCCAGCGGAGAAGTCAAAGTCTTTTCGACCGGAATGGATAATGAGGTTGCCTTGTATGAGGCAGATAACGAAGCAGCAATTCTTGCTGGTGATTATACCATAATTGGAGCCAACGATGATCGCACATCTACTGATTATCATCCATATATAAAATCAGCCAACGTAATTCCCGGCAAAACCTATTGGGTTCAGGTTGACGGGAGCGGTGGCGGACTGGAGAATTATTTCTATATGCACCTGTATGAGCTGAATGCTACGGGAATTGATGATCACGAAGCGAACCATTTACAGGTATATCCACAGCCGGCAACGGAATATGTTCTTCTGAAAGGTGGCGAATTATCACAGCAACACGAAATATTCCTGGAAGTTTATGGCTTAACCGGTGCCCTGATCCACCAGGATTATCTTCAGGTAAGTCAGGGTATTGTTTATCTCGATGTTTCGGAATGGAATTCCGGAATCTACCTGGCTATAATCAGATCAGGCAAGGCACAATACATAACCCGGATCATCAAGGATTAAATCCGGCCTGAGAGATACTTTGTAAGAGAGAATCTGGTTATTGCCGGTCCGGTTACTTTACATTTTCAATAAATGCCTGATAAAGAAAATATTCTTGGGATGACACTGGACGATATCCTGCTGATTACCAGGAAATCCGGAATGCCTGAATATACTTCGCGCCAGATAGCCGACTGGCTTTACAAAAAAAAATCAGCTGTTTTTGATGAAATGTCCAACCTGCCAAAGGTGGCCCGGCAACTTCTTGAAGAGAAATTCTATATTGACCTGAACAGTCCTTCGGATAATCAGGTATCCCTTGATGGTACAAAGAAATATCTCTTCCGGGTAAGGGATGGCAGGTTTATTGAATCGGTTTATATACCCGAACCCGGCCGTTCAACCTTATGTATGTCATCACAGGTTGGCTGCAAAATGGGGTGTGTGTTTTGTATGACAGGAAAACAGGGTTTCCATGGCAATCTGACCTCCGGAGAAATACTAAATCAGATTCTGTCACTGCCGGAGAGAGACAACCTGACAAATTATGTTTTTATGGGCATGGGAGAACCTCTTGCCAATACCGAAAATGTGCTGAAAAGCCTGGAAATTATGACTTCCTCATATGGTTTAGGAATAAGCCCTTCGCGCATTACAGTATCCACCATAGGAATACTACCGGGTCTTGAGAAATTCCTGAATTTAAGCCGGTGTCATTTGGCCATAAGTCTGCATTCTCCTTTTGAGTCAGAGCGATTAGAGCTGATACCAATTGAAAAGGTGTTTCCGATTAAGCGAGTTGTAGATTTCCTGAAGGCAAATTCACTCCACCGGCAGCGCCGCATATCCTTTGAATATATCATGTTCAGTGGAATCAATGATACTGCACGGCATATAAATGGATTGACAAGATTGCTCAACGGCTTGCGCTGCAGAATTAATCTAATCCGGTATCACCAGATACCGCAGGTTTCCCTGGAGCCGTCTGATGACGATACGATAAAATGGTTTATGAGCCGGTTGAATGAGAAGGGCTTGTTAACTACCCTGAGATCTTCGAGAGGCGTTGACATTTTTGCTGCCTGTGGTATGCTATCCACTGCCAGACAGCAAATTACTGGTATGTCCTGACCTGCAGGCACGGGCCTAAAGTCCGGTAGATCTTTTTTTCTCCAATAACAGCACAGCTTCCTGCGTACTCATCTTTTTGCCTTCACTGTAAGCCACAACAAAGGCTTTCTTAATATTGATCTCCTGCCTGATGGCTTCAGCCTCTTCAAGTGTCTTATATCTGCCGATCGAATACTTAAACCAGTCCTCTTCAAATATCATATCAATGGATATGTTGCCTTTATAAATCAGGTTCAGATATTCCTGAGATAAGGGAACCGTGTGGGCGGCGATCTGGACTTTAAAGATGATTTCCTTGAAAAGAGCTGAATCCACCGGACTTTCTTTGTTAACGGTAGCAAATATATCTGTGGGAGGTTCGTGTACAATGGGATCTTTCATAATCCTGACTATTTCTTCAAGGCTTTTATCATTGTTCCACCTGTAATTGTATTCAACCGGATAATCCATACAAATCTGTAATGCCCTGCCCTGATCACGGACAGCAATTTTATCATACTCAACGGCATCATTCATGATCTCCAGTGAATACGCAAAACGATCGCTTTCCATTACCTGCTTATGCCGGATTAATGCACGATTTTGGTTTTTTAGTGCCGTGCTTTCATAGTACCTGGCTTTTTCCATGCCAGATGCCCTGTGGTTAATCTTGTTCATTTTCTGCCAGAAATTCTCATTTTTCTGGTGAAAAACAGAGAAAGCCATATTATAAGCCTCCTTATAGGTTTCTGAGCTTTCGAAGAGCTTTTTGAGGGCATTGTTGTATGCCGGGGACACCCGTTCCTTAAGTTCCAGATCAGCAAGGGCGGTATACTGGTTATTGGCCTCCTGCAGCATTATATCGGCCTCGTTGATGAGACCGGCTGCCCTTTCTAATTTCTTTTTTTCAAGTGCATCAAACTTAATATTCAATTCTGATGTAAACAGCTTAGCCGTGGATTGTGCCCTGGCAATTCCAGCGGAAATGACAAGATTTACCAGTAAAAACAGCCAAATCACGACCCTTGGAAATGCTTTAACCGAATACAAATTCATATTAAAAGGCCGATTAATCAATTATTTTTAAATAGCAGATTGTCAACTATATGCATTTAATAATGATCACTGACAGTTCATTATACGGAAGATCCGGTGAAAAGTTAAATTCCTTAATTTTGCTGAATATTATACATTTGATCCTAAATTCTACATGAATGAAGCATTTCATAACCAAGTTGATTATTTGGCTGAATGTTAGCCTTTCAGTAATGTCGCAGAACATTTATCTTGTTTCGGATGGTAAAATCATATTGCAATCGGCTATGGTTGGCCAGAACAGCGATGGTTTAAATACCCATATACGGTTCAGTGCAGCTTTCCATGCCGGAGAATATGTGCATTATGGTAAGAAATTAGAAAACAGGTAAGTCACCAAAGAACCCTGTTGAAATCGCGAGTTTATAAGTTACCAGGCAAAAAAATGTGGAAATCTACCCGTCCTGTTCAAGTAACCATTCTTCCGCTTCTTTCATTTCGGCAAAAACCTTTCCTCTTCCGCCCCGGTTGTATGCAACAGTTTCGGTAAATTTATTCATTTCCATTTGCTGAATCTGACTGTCCACAAAGGCCACAGAGGTATTTCGGGAAGCCATCTCACTAAGTTTTTCCCCCAAAATATACATATCAATGGCTGAAATATTATTTCTGAAGTTCTCGGTTACCAGTATCCGTTTATAGCTTTTAGCTTCACATTCATTAAATATTTCCTGCCAGAATTTCAGTGAGATTTCCAAAGAATCCTTTTCACCAGAAACGAAAGCGAATAGATACTTATCGCGGTAATCAAATTGAATCTTATAAAGCTTTTCTTCTTGCATAAGATTAATTTTCATTGGATTAGTCAAATTTACAAACAATTGACAACAAATAAAACTTTTTACTGGCATTTATTAAATAATTGTGAAAATAAGTGCCGGTTGAAGGCGATGAAAATTAGCTACATTTGTATAAATGCTTTGCCATCCGGTTCAGTATGAAGGCAGTTTTAATCATATCAATTGTTTTTCAATTAATTGCTGCTTTTATTGCACTTGGATTAACACGTCGAACAAAGTTCAATATCAGCTGGATTTTAATTTCAATTGCTTTTTTATTTATTGCGATAAGGGGCATACTTGATCTGGTTCCTTTTTATTATAAGGAATTACAGTCTGAAATATACCTGATTTACCGATTATTGGAAATCATTATTGCGGTCCTTTTGCTGGCTGGCGTTATGTTTATCAGGCGGCTCTTTAAATCGCTTAAGCGAATTGATGATATTCGCAAGGAATCTGAGAACAGGGTAATCCAGGCTATTATGGATACAGAGGAAAAGGAAAGACGGCAATTGGCCAAGGACCTGCATGACGGCATCGGCCCTCTCTTGTCAAATATAAAAATGTCAGTAACCGCTCTTGATAAAACTCAGATAACGGGATTCAACAAATCGGTGATTGACAATATCAGCAGCCTGATCAATGAATCCATTACTTCGTTGAAATATACTTCCAACAGTTTAAGTCCGCATATTCTCGATAGTTTTGGCATGGCCAGTGCTCTAAACTCATTCATCGAAAACATCAACAGGCTGGGTAAAATTGATATCAGCTTCAGCAGTAATATCGAAAATACGAGATTTGAAAGGCAGGTTGAAACCAATCTGTACAGGATAATCTGTGAGCTGTTCCAAAATACCATCAAGCATGCTTCAGCCGGTAATGTTTCGTTGCTAATTCATAATCACGAAAACCGGCTCGTAGTTCAGTATTTTGATGATGGTATCGGATTTGACCCGGAAGATACCGGTCAGCTTAATGGCATGGGACTGGCCAATATGAATTCCAGGATTAAGGCACTTAACGGGGAAATAGCCTATAAGCGGATAATGCCCAAAGGGATGATGACCAGCATAGTTATTAAAACCAAAACCAAACCTTTTTCACATGGAAAAGCTTAATATCCTTATTGTTGATGATCATAAGTTGTTTCGCGAAGGACTTAAGATTTTGCTCCAGAACCTTGAAAACGTGAATGAGGTTTGGGAAGCGCCGGATGGTGAAGCTTTCCTGAGTATGCTCAGAACACATCATCCGGACCTGGTATTGATGGATATCGAAATGCCGAGAATCAATGGGATTGAGGCCACTATAAGGGGACTGGAAATGATGCCTGATTTAAAAATTCTTGCATTATCCATGTACGGTGATGAAGAGTATTTTCAGAAAATGATTGATGCAGGTATATGTGGATTCCTGCTTAAAAATTCCGAATTCTCAGAAGTTAAGAAGGCCATAAACAGTGTTGCTCAAGGGAATAACTACTTTACCGAAGAAATTCTATACAGGCTTGTGAACCGGTTCAAGACCAAACCAGCGCAGCCCGAGCCTCCGGTGATGTTGTCAGACCGGGAACTGGAAGTGCTCCTGTTAATCTGTAAAGGTCTTTCCAATCAGGAAATCGCAGATCAATTGTTTATCAGTAAACGAACAGTAGATCATCACCGGGCAAGTCTGCTTACAAAAACCAATACACGGAATGCAGCAAGCCTGGTTATTTATGCGATTAAGCATAAGATGATAGAGGTATAGGAGCTTTTACTAAATTAAAGCATTGCAAAGCACTTCCACCGGATGCCATGCCTGAACACCGGTTCCGTCCAGAATCTGCTGACGGCAGCTTGTGCCCGCAGCACAAATAATTGTTCCTGGTTCTGAAGCTCTTATTGCTGGAAAAAGTACCAGTTCACCAATTTTCATGGATAATTCATAGTGCTGTTTTTCATATCCGAAAGCACCGGCCATGCCACAACAACCCGACTTAATCTCTTCCACGGTATAATTTTCCGGAATGGTAAGCATGGTGATTGCAGCCGCTGTGGAAGCAATTGATTTCTGCTGACAGTGACCATGCAGCTTAATGTGAATCCTTTCAGTGGTAAAGAGTTTCCTGTCAATACGGCCTGCAAGTAACTCAGCAGCAATGAATTCTTCAATGGTAAGGCAGAATTTCGAAAGGTAACTGGCATCCTTGCGCAGGTCTTTGCTTACAAGATCGGGATATTCGTCCCGAAAGGTCAGAATAGCCGAAGGTTCAATACCAATCAGGAGGCGGTTTTCATGCAAGATACCCCTGAATCTGTTGATATTCCTGTCCGCAATTCTTCGGGCCTTGTGCAGAAATCCTTTTGAAATATAGGTTCTGCCGCTCTCGAGACCGGGTGAAAACTGTAATGAATAGCCCAGCTTTGAAAGGAGTTTTACAGCTGCAATGCCCTTTTCTGCGTCGAGATAATCGGTAAATTCATCAATAAAAAACCAGACTTCCCGCTTGTCAGATTGAACAGTGTTCCCTCCCCTTCCCAGATAACCATTTTGCTTCAGCCATAATTCGAAACTTGCAGAAGATAATAATGGCAACTGACGCTTTTGTGAAAATCCAAGTGCATATTTCACGAAACCGGCAATTAATTTATTCGAAAACAAGGCATTGTACAGGGCAGGAAATCTTGCATTAATTTTATGAATCCTGCCAATATGTGCGATTAACCAGGGTGATATGGATATACCTTTGGTATCATAATAATGCTGAAGAAATTCTGCCTTCAGTTTTGCCATATCCACATTGGAGGGACATTCTGATTTGCAGCCCTTGCATGAAAGGCAAAGATCAAGCAGGTCATATACAGCATCCATGGACAGTGCATTCAATCCTGAACTATTGGTAATGTATTCCCGTAAGGCATTTGCCCTGGCCCTGGTCGTAGTCTGCTCATCACGAGTGGCCATGTAGCTCGGACACATGGTTCCCCCCATGATCGCTGATTTACGGCAATCACCAGAACCATTACATTGTTCAATATGCCGAAGGAAACCTTGTGATGAGGTATAATCAAAAACTGTAGGGAATTTGTCTTTTGTTGTCCGGCCGTCATACCGTAAAGAAGTATCCATGCCGGGAGTAGCCGTTATCTTACCCTGGTTAAAAACTCCCTGGGGATCCCAGGTGGCTTTAACCTGCTTCATCAGTTCATAATTTGAATCCCCAACCATAATGGGTATAAACTCGCCTCTTAACCGGCCATCACCATGTTCTCCGCTGAGTGATCCGCGGTATTTCTTCACCAGCCAGGCTACCTCTGTGGCAACTTTCCGGAATAGCTCCACACCTTTAGGATCCTTCAGATTAATTACCGGACGCATATGCAGTTCCCCGGTTCCTACATGTGCATGAAATACACATTCGAGCCGGTACTGGCCAAGCAGGAGCTTGATATCACGGATATAATCAGGGAGTAAATCAGGCCGTACCGCAGTGTCCTCAACCAGTGAAACCGGCTTGGCGTCCCCTGGAATATTGGATAAAACACCCAGTCCGGACTTTCGCAGGGCCCACACCTTGCTGACATCTTCACCAGTGACCAGAGGAAATTGATAACCCAGTCCTGATTGTTTAAGATCTTTCTCGAGATTATCCTTGATTTCCTTAATTTCCTCCAAGGTATTTCTGGCGAATTCCACAATGAGGATGGCACCCGGATCACCCTCCACAAAGAAACGGTTTTTGCGTTGCTCAATATTGGACCTGGTGCATTCAAGTATGGTGTGATCCATCAGTTCTACCGCACCGGGATTGTATTTGAGGCAGATCAGGTTTGCGTTCAGGGCTTCTTCGAGTGTATGGAAATGCGCACAAACGAGTCCCTTTGTCCTGGGTGGCAATGGCACCAGATTCAACCGGATCTCGGTGAAAAAAGCCAGTGTACCCTCTGAACCTGCCAGCAAGGTAGAGAAATTGAAAGGCAACCCATCTTTGGTAAACGGGCTGTATGGAATAAGTAAATCAAGCGCATAGCCTGTGTTGCGTCGTTTTATGGCTGGATCCGGAAATTCTGTAAGGATCTTTTCCCTGTTTACAGATGATGAAAGAATTTCATAGATGTTTCTGTAAATCTTATTCTCTATCCAGTCCCCTTCCATCTTCCTGAAAAATGACTGGTAATCAAGAGGACCAAAAACTGCCTGTTCGCCATTGCTAAGCAATGCATCCACGCTCAGCAGGTGATCGCGGGTGCTGCCATATATCAACGAATGCGCCCCACAGGCATTATTGCCAACCATTCCGCCAATCATACACCGGTTGGATGTGGAAGTTTCGGGTCCAAAGAATAAATTCTTTTCAGCCAGGCGAAGGTTAAGTTCATCGAGCACTACCCCGGGCTGAACACGAGCATAGCCGTGCGATGTATTTATTTCCAGCAGTTCCGTGAAATGTTTTGATACATCCACTACAATCCCGTTACCAACAACCTGACCGGCCAAAGAAGTGCCGGCGGTTCTTGGAATCAGTGTGGTTTCGTTTTCGGCGGCAAACTGAATGAGTTTTTTTAAATCCTGTATGGTAGCCGGCAGTGACACAGCGAGCGGAATTTCCCGGTAGGCCGATGCATCAGTTGCATATAACAACCGGTTGGATATGTCGGTGAAGAGATCACCCTGAAACGTCCTTGCCAGAGCCTCCAGTAATCTGGTTTTACGGATTATTCCCATGAATGTGATGTAAAATAAAATTGACTTCAGTTAAGCTGCAAAACTAATGATTTACCTGTTACCTTTTACAAAACATCAACGGGCACCCAATTGACTTTTATCACAATCAGATTGGAAAAAAGGCAGTATTTTGCGTACCATTAGATATACCGCTATAATTTATCCTTCCTTTGAAGCATGAATGTGGTTTTTTGTCTAACTTTAAGACATGATTGATAGTAAATTAATATTTAACTTACAATGAATTTGATCGAACAGATAAAAGAAAAAGCGAAAAAAAACCGGCAACGGATTGTGCTTCCTGAAAGTCATGAAGAGAGAACATTAAAAGCTGCTGATGTTATTCTGAAAGGAAATATCGCGGACATTATTCTGATCGGTAGGACTGAAGAAATACTCGGAAATGCCAGAAAATTAGGTTTGAAAAATATTGACCATGCCAACCTTGTTGATCCCATGAAATATGAAAAAGCAGAAGCCTATGCAGACATGATGGTGGAGCTTCGCAAATCAAAGGGACTTACAAAAGCTGACGCCTTGAATCTCCTCAAAAATCCTTTGTATTTCGCCACAGTAATGATAAAATACGGAGATGCAGATGGCGAAGTTGCCGGTGCCGATAATGCTACCGGTGATGTGCTGAGGCCTGCATTCCAATATGTTAAAACCTTGCCGGGCATAAGTGTGGTTTCAGGAGCCTTTCTGATGTTTTTAAAGGACAGGCAATATGGTGAAAATGGCTTGATGATTTTTGCTGATTGTGCGGTTCATCCGGATCCTACTGATAAGGAACTGGCTGAAATAGCTGTGGCTACTGCAGGAACAACCAGTGCAATTGCCGGAATCGAACCCCGTTTGGCTATGCTGAGCTTTTCAACCAAGGGAAGTGCAAAACATGACATGGTTGATAAAGTTATACGTGCGACACAGCTGGCCAGGGAATTGAATCCTTCCCTGAAAATCGACGGTGAATTGCAGGCTGATGCTGCCATAGTAGCTTCAATTGGTCTGAAAAAGGCACCGGGCAGTGAAATAGCAGGTAAGGCAAATGTGCTGATATTCCCAAATCTGGAATGCGGGAATATTGCCTATAAACTGGTTCAGCGATTAGGACATGCCGAGGCAATTGGCCCGGTCTTGCAGGGTATGGCAGCGCCTATCAACGATTTGTCACGGGGCTGCTCCATTGGTGATATTGTAGATCTGATAGCCATTACTGCAAACCAGGCAATCGGTATAAAACAGGTTATTAATTCGAAAAATTAGAAAATAAATATGGCAGAAGTCATTGTTGAGTCGATTGAAAACTATGGTCTGAGCCAGAAAACACGCTCACGGACCTTATTTTCAAAAGTCGGAATTGTTGGGTGCGGTACAGTTGGACAGAATATAGCGTTACTGATCAGTCAGAAAGAACTTGAGGTAGTTTTTATTGAATTATCTGAAGAGAAAGTCAGCGCTGCATTCCAAAAGATGGAGATGGAGCTTGACAATATGATCGGGAGGTGGGGAATGACACCCGGTGAAAAAAGAGCTATCCTGTCGAGAATTAGCGGTTTTATCGGTTACGAATACCTGCGTGGTTGTGATCTGGTTATTGAGGCTATCAGGTCAAAAACCCGTGAACAAAGGATTACCTGTCGGAAAGAAGTATTTAAGAACATTGAAAAATATGTAGCTCGCGACACCATAATAGCCACAAATTCCACTACCATTGCCATAACTGAACTTTCCTCGGAACTTGAATACAAAGACCGTTGTGTCAGTTTGCATTTTCTGACAAACGCACCCGGTGCCAAAATGATTGAAGTGGTCAGGAGCCTGTATACAAGTGATGAGGTCTTCGACAAGGTTAGCAAGTTTATAACCATGATCGGCAAGATCCTGGTTCAGGTTCAGGAATCACCCGGGCTCATCAGTATCCGGCTATTTGTTACCATGGTTAACGAAGCCTGTGAAATTCTCATGGAGGGAGTGGGATCCAAATCAGATATCGACACTACCATGCGCGTGGGATTAGGGCTTTCATTAGGACCCTTTGAACTTGCCGATAAAATTGGCCTGGATAAAGTTGAAAGGTGGATGGATAATCTTTACGGTGAATTTGGTGACCTTAAATACAAAGCTTCCCCCGTAATCAAAAGACTTGTCAGGGCACACCAGTATGGTCGTTCCACCGGTACAGGTTTCTACACCTACGATGAAATGGGTAGAAAGACTGGCTGATGTATTTTATAAGGAATCTGAACAATGTATAATCAAATTTAAAAATGAAGATATTGGTATTAAATTGCGGCAGTTCTTCCATTAAGTACCAGCTATTTAATATGGAAAACAAATCTACCCTGGCCAAGGGTGTTGCTGAAAAAGTCGGGATGAAGGGTTCTTTTATCAGACTGGAAAAGGAAAATGGAGAAAAGGTCCATTTTGAAGGTGAAATACTGGATCACCAGACTGGGATTGAATACATTTTAGGTATTATTACCAGTCAGAAGCACGGATGCATAAAAAACCTCAGTGAAATAGATGCCGTGGGTCATCGTGTGGTAAATGGAGGTGAGAAGTTTAATAAAAGCGTACTGATTACTGATGAGGTTCAAGCAGAGGTTGAAAAATATGTTGATATGGCTCCTTTGCACAATCCGGCCAATCTTAAAGGCGTGTATGCCATAAGACTGCTGATGCCGGGTACTCCTCAGGTAAGTGTTTTTGACACGGCTTTCCATCAGACCTTACCCAAACATGCCTTTATGTATGCTATTCCCTATTCGCTTTACACGAAGTACGGAATCAGAAAGTACGGTTATCATGGTACCAGTCATTATTACATCAGTAAACGAGCGTGCGAGATCCTTGATGTGGATATCACAACCAAACGGATTATTACATTGCATCTCGGTAACGGGGCATCAATAACCGCAGTTAAATTCGGAGCATCGGTTGATACATCCATGGGATTTACCCCTGTTGAAGGACTGATAATGGGAACCCGCTCGGGAGATCTCGATATTGGCATTCTCACCTATATAATGGACAAGGAAGAAATCGGAATATCGCAGGTCGGTACACTGGTTAATAAGCAAAGCGGTATGCTGGGAATAACAGGAATTTCATCCGATATGCGTGAGATTGAAGAGGCGGCCTTTAAAGATAAGAATGAACGTGCAATACTCGGTCTCGACATGTATCATTACCGGGTAAAGAAGTATCTGGGCGCTTTTGCCGCTGCCATGGGAGGAGTTGATATTGTAGTATTTGCAGGTGGCATTGGAGAAAACGGACCGGAAACACGGGAAGCGATTTGCCGTGAAATGGAATTTCTTGGAATTGAAATTGATCCGCAGAAGAATAAAGACCTTCGTTCAAAAGAAGCTATTATCAGCCGCACGGGATCAAGGGTCACTGTTATGGTTGTTCCTACCAATGAGGAACTGGTGATTGCAGAGGATACTGAAAAAATCATTTCCAGGTTAAAAAAAACACATAAATAATTATGATCCTGAAATCACTGCGCAGCTTTGTCGAAATCGCCTTACAGAAAGGCAGTAAAAAGATGGCAGTGGCAGTCGCCCAGGATCATGACGTACTGCTGGCTGTTAAAAAAGCCATGCACGATGGGATAATAGTACCCATTCTCATTGGCGATGAAAAGGAAATTCATGCTGTTGCAGATCATGCAGGGCTTAGTTTATCAGGTATTGAATTATTGCATGAACCTGATAAACAGTTAGCCTGTGCCAGGGCTGTAAAAATAATCAGGGACAGAAAAGCGGAGATCCTGATGAAGGGACTAGTCAATACCAGTATACTGGTAAAAGCCATTCTTGATAAAAAATCCGGTCTGTTAAAAGAAGGTCTGCTCAGTCATATTGCCTTTTTTGAGACACCTTTTTATCATAAGATCCTGTGCATTACTGATGCGGCTCTTAATATAAGTCCCGGCCTTGATGAAAAAGTCAGTATAGTCAGAAACGCTGTGGCAATATATAACCGGCTTGGCATAAGCATGCCGCGTGTGGCAGTTCTTGCACCTGTGGAAACAGTAAATCCGAAAATGGAAGCCACCCTGCATGCTGCCATGCTTACCCAAATGCAGAAACAGGGTCAGATAGCTGGATGCCTGATTGATGGTCCGCTGGCACTGGATAATGCCGTATCAAAGGAAGCAGCCAGACACAAAGGAATGATCAGTGAGGTGGCAGGTGATGCCGATATTCTGTTAACACCCGATCTGAATTCCGGCAATATCCTGTATAAATCACTCAATTTCCTTGGAGGTGCCGTTGCTGCAGCTGTTGTTGCAGGGGCAAGTGTTCCGGTAGTGCTGACGTCAAGAGCAGATCAGGATAAGAGTAAATATCTCTCCATTGCTCTTGCTGCAGCATTGGCTTAAATGATATTTCTGTAAAAGCATTATAAATCCTTGTTATGAATCATAAAATACTTGCAATAAATCCCGGGTCAACATCGACAAAAATTGCCGTTTATCAAAACGCGAAACCCATTTTTCTTAAGAACATCCTGCATAATCCTGATAAATTATCACAATATTCCAGGATAAGCGACCAGTATCAGTTCAGAAAAGAGATCATTCTCAAAGAATTAAAAGATTCGCACATCAATATCGAAATCATTGAAGTTATTGTGGGCCGCGGGGGACTGGTACACCCCATCGAATCGGGTGTATATTATATTAACGATCACCTGCGGCATGACCTGCTGGAAGGTGTGATGGGAGAACACGCCAGTAACTTAGGCGGACTCATTGCCTATGATATTGCCAAGGACCTGTCCAACTGCCGGGCATTCATTGCCGATCCAGTTGTTGTTGATGAGTTGCAGGATGTGGCCCGGATCTCGGGCCATCCCAAATTTCAAAGATATTCCATATTTCATGCACTCAATCAGAAAGCCACTGCACGTGCCTATGCAAGGCTCATGAACCGCAAATACGAGGATCTTAACCTGGTGATTGCCCATCTTGGTGGTGGCGTATCTGTGGGTGCTCACCGCAAAGGCAAGGTTATCGACGTGAACCAGGCTCTGGATGGCGAAGGGCCTTTTTCTCCCGAACGTACAGGAACCCTTCCTGCCGGGGCGCTGGCCAAACTTTGTTTTGAGGGTAAGCATACACTTGATGAGATAAAGAGAATGATTACCGGTGAAGGCGGATATGTGGCCTACATGGGCACAAACAGTGCCTATGAAGTGGAATTGCTTGCCCAGGACGGCGATGATAAGGCCAGGCTGATACAGGATGCTATGTCATACCAGATCGGGAAAGAGATTGCATCCATATGTGCCGTGCTTCACGGTGAAGTGGATGCCATCATACTTACGGGAGGGATTTCGCATAACCCCATGGTGGTTGAATATATCAAGAAAATGGTATCGTTTATTGCACCGGTTGTTATTTATCCCGGAGAAGACGAAATGCATGCCCTTGCGATGAACGGTCTTATGGTATTGAAAGGTGAAATCAAGCCCAAGGAGTACGACGAATCGACCATGGTGAATGTTCAACTTCCGTGCTGGGAGGCGTGGGACAGGGAGAAGAAGGATATTATGGAGTAGCGACGGAAACAGGCACGATCTTCCCCCGCATATGCTTATGTCCTGTTAATGCAAAGTGACCAATAAATTCGGCCATTTCTTCGGGTTTAAGCTGTGCCTTGTAACCCGGGAAAGCTTCCTCCAGCATTTCAGTCTGTACCGATCCCAGGGCAAGGCAATTAAAAACAATGCCGGAATCTTTGAATTCCTCACTGAGGCATTCCGTCAGACAGGCCAAGGCTGACTTACTGGCGCTGTAATAGGCTAATCCCGGAAATTTCTGGCTTCCCTGAAAGCCTCCCATACTGCTGATATTTACCACATGAGTTGTTCCCTCACCTCCCATCAGGGGCATAAGCTGACGAATGAGCAGGGCAGGTGCAAATAAATTGACCCGGAACAGATGGCTGATCTCATCCGGACCGGTCTGCAGAAATGCTTTATTAATGAGAATACCGGCATTATTAATCAGGATATCGATATGCTGAACTTCTTTAGGCAGTCTTTTAAGAATGGATTCAGGCCCGTCAAGGAATTTATCCAGGTCAAAAACCAGGGGATGAACATGGGACGACTTGCTAAGTCCCGCACATTCAGTGGCAAGCTGTCCCAGACCAGACTTATTCCGCGAAAGGGCAAAAATTTCGACATGCTTCATTCTCGCGAAGTACTTGGCGGTTTCAAAGCCTATTCCACGGCTCGTACCGGTAATTATCACAATCATATGGAAAAATATATATGAATTTGTACTTTTACAACGTTCTTTAAATAAAGGTAAGAAAGAAGTATGACAATAAAACGATCTTTGCTGATATTTAGCCTGTTAATTATCACCGTAACCCTTTATTCGCAGGTTGAGGAAAGAATCACATCCGAAAAGGAAAAAACCCGGGAGAAATTAAGCTTTTCCGAAAGGCTGGTATTCGGAGGCGATATTGGATTAAGCTTTGGAAGTATCACCTATGTCAAACTGGCCCCTGTTGTTGGTTACCGCTTAACCAGCAGGCTAACTGCCGGTCTGGGACCAATTTATATTTATGAAAGGATTAAGGAATTTAACTTTGAAACCTCCATTTACGGGGGCAAATTATTTGCTTCATTTACCGTATTTAACGGCTCACAAAGAGAAAATGCATTCGGTATTGGCAATATTCTGCTGCATGCAGAAAATGAAGTAGTTAATGTTGAAAGATATCCTGAATACGACAGGATATGGATCGACAACCTGTTATTGGGCGGGGGCCTCTATCAACCGGTTGGGGGCAGGTTTGGCATCTCCATTTTTATTCTGTGGGACGTTACCCAAAATCCGTACTCACCCTATTACCTCAACAATCCGATTTTCAAGTTTGGATTTAATTTTTAGTCGGAATTTGGTGATTAAGTGATTAAGTGATGAAGTGATTTCTAGCCTCATCACTTAATTACCTTTACCTGATGCTGATTCCAACCCCCCCTGTCAGCACGTTGTAATTGGCCCAGCTGTAATCGAAGTGAACCGTAACCACAGCGAGTTTAAACCTGATACCGGCATTTATGCGGGGTTTGGTGACACCGCCGTCCTGGTTCTTGATTTCCATGTCGATCGGATCTGATAAGGCCTGGACACTTGCCGTGGCACCGTCCATATAGACTACCGGGTAATCACCTTCGAATTTCAGATTGGTTTTGGTTGTTACAAAACCAAGACCTCCATAAAAAGTCACTATCTTGAGATTTGCAGCAATGAGCAGATTGGCGGTCTGGCTTTTGACAATGAGTTTCATGTTCTGATCGGACCACTGATTGCCTTCCTCACCCGGAAGACCCGATGCGCCGATGGTAGCTTTATCAACCAGCAAACCTACATTGGTATGAAGCTTGGTAAAACCATACATAACCGAAAGCTGCCAAACCGGGAGTTTCTTCAAGCCTGGTATCCATTGCTTGATGTCATGTTTTCCGCCAAGTCCCCAAAGGCCGAATTCATTACCCCTGACCTTAATGTTGGGTAAGTAGCGGACAATCAGCTCAGTTCCTTTAATTAATCCGACACCTACCTGAATCATAGGTGAAGGTATATAATTGGAATTCAGTCCGCGGGGCATAGAGAAAGCCGGAGCCGTGTATGGTACAGGATCCTCGAAGTTGTATACAATGTCGGGACCTTGTATCCTGTCCCCTGCAACGGTCTGGGAAACATTATCACCGGGATCGGCCAGCTTCAATAAAGTAAGTTCATCATTATCGATCACAAAAGTCTTGAATTTCTTCGGAATTATGCAGGTATTCAAGGTGATGGTGAAGTCGAATCCTCCCAGTTTATGGGTTTCAGCCGTATTGTACCATCCGCCGGCCAGTGAAGCACCAAAGGCGTTCACCGCGGGAGTAACGTATGGCTGGAGTAAAAGCTGGGCATCAGTTTTACCTGCTGCGATAAACCGACCCAGTTCCTCTATCTGTGCATAGTTGTTGGCACTGCTGAACAACAATGCAGTCAGAAAAACCATTAATCCGGTTTTTGTAAGATTTCTCATGGCGCTCAAGTTTTACAGTTAATTATAAGCCTGTTTACGATATAGCGACCGGAATGTTCCAATATCTTACTGAAAATTTACCAGATGAGCGATTTGAAGCTGTTTAAAAAAATATACCTAAATTTATTTCCTGATAAAGAATTAGATACTATATTTGCAACTCTTTAAAAAAAGAGTACCCTAAGACAGGTTTACCGGCAGGTACAGCCTATTCTGCAGGTATCCCGATCCAGTAGCTCAGCAGGCAGAGCACATCCCTTTTAAGGATGGGGTCCTGGGTTCGAATCCCAGCTGGATCACAAAACAAACGATGCTCCGTCAGGAGCATTTTTCGTTTTATAAGCGGAATAAGCCCTCAGGCTTAAATTCCGCGAAGAAAACGAAAAATGATTAGCAGCTCTGCTGCGGCATCGTTTGTTTTGTTAGATCCCCTGTTAAGGGATCATGAGCGGGTTTGCGGAATAGCACTTTAGGCGTGTGCTAATACAGCCGTCCTGCCTAACTAAATGCGGTGCAGGCAGGGGTTACAAATGTAATAGGCAGTCAATGGCTGCCTTTGTTTCTCAAAAGCCTTATACTCAGAAACGATATTAAAATAAAAGCGTTGAATATTATTGACTTACGAAAATTATTTGTATTTTTATCTTAATTGATATTCCTTCATTGATGCAGGTTTAGTAGATGTTTTAATGATAAAGTATCAGATTTACATTACATAAAAACAATAAAAACCTATAATTATGCTTTGTCCACGGTGTAATAATGTTTTAACCAAAACAAGTTCTCATAGGATAAACATAAATTTATGTCCTAATTGTCGGGGTGCATGGTTAGATAGCGAAGACTTAGAAAAGCTTATTGAACCCTCGGTTGACGCTGATGTCAAAAACACTAACCAAAATGAAAAGGCAAATGATGGTCTTCAGGACCATCAAGATAACCATGGTCGTCATGGTCAACAAAACGGCCATGTTCGCCGTCGTTACGGTAGGGGCCATCAATGAACTATAGTAAAGTCGGCTTAACCGGTTTCTTTGATTTTTCATAGAGTTTTCTTAACTTCCATTAACCTAAACTTGAAATTATTTTTCCTATAAGTCATTTTCATCCTATGCTGGTACATTTTCCAATAGCATTGGTAGCTATAGGATTTTTCGCTGAGCTGGCCTCTGTTTTTATTAAGAAAGAAATCTGCCTTACGAAGGTTGGTTTTTACCTGTTGATTGTTGGAACATTATCTGCGCTTTTTGCATGGCTTACAGGTATGTTCTTTACGGCTGATATGTCGGGTTCTGCCGGCGAGATCAGAGAAACACATGAGGTGTTTGCCTGGATTACGCTGGGTCTTTTACTTGTGACCTCTTTCTTGCGAATTATTCTACAAACTCGTGAAACCACAAATTATAATCTCAAATGGTTATGCCCAAACCGGTCAAAACTATTGAGAACCTGAAAGTCGGTATTAAAAGAGAAACGACAGCAAGTGCCAAATATTCAGCTTTTGTACAGAAAGCAAGGGAAGAAGGCCTGGATACCATTGCCAAGCTATTTGATGCAGCCTCCAAGGCAGAGTCAATACATGCTGTAAATCATACCAAAGTATTGGAAGAACTGGGTGAAAAAATGGAAGCTTTCACGCCGGAATTCGAAGTGAAAACAACTGCTGAAAATCTGCAGGCTGCTATTGATGGAGAATCATATGAAGTAAGCACCATGTATGTGCAATTCCTTGCCGACGCAACAGCAGAAAAAGTGGAAAAAGCCACTAAATCTTTTACCTGGGCTAACGATACGGAGAAGAAGCATCAGCAGTTTTATTCAAATGCATTACAGGCTTTAAACATGAATGCTGAAAAAACTTTGCCGTTTGAGTATGCTGTATGCCCGGTTTGCGGTAACACATATGACAAAGCGAATATGGATGAGAATTGTGCTTTTTGCCAGACTAGTAAGGATAAGTTCATAATAATTTAGATTCTGTAACTTAAAGAGGGTCTTCGGACCCTCTTTACTTTTATAAACCATCATATATATATTATATGGCAGAAATACACGCAATGGGATCGCGACATTAGCTATACTGTTGGTGAAGCCGGATTAGCCGGTCACTGGATTAAACTATTCCTGCATTATATGTTTATTCATAAAGCAAAAAGCTATCCTTTCTGGTGGCTGATTCCAGAATAATTCATTTTGATTTTAAATAACCAAAAAGATTCAAGAATATGGCCAAAAATATTGTCAGAGGGTATTATGATGAGTCGTACCCTCCATTACCAACAAAAGCAACCCGCTTCTGGCGTAGGAATTTTAATTTGGCAAGCCTGCCGCTTTGTAGTGCTTAACCTGAAAATGATGCGTATTATTGTTGGTGGACATTCATAAAAAAATGAAGCATATAGTATTGGCAACAGGTCTGATATTGGTTTTAATTTCAGGCACATTAGCACAAGAAACAGTTAATAAAGGCTTTTCATACGGAATCCTTTATATGGCAGGAGGCAGGTAAGATAATGTTCGCATGTGTGTGGCAACCGGCGGCGGAGTCAAAGGAGGCCCGATTGCCGACATCATGTTTTTAACGAAATACACATTTACTTAAAAATCTTCAGTTACATTTAACCTGCCCGTAATGCGACCTCTGTTATTTGGCCTTGCTTTTCAAATGCTTCAGTTTGAACCTGAATTTACTTTTCAGTATAGGAAACTTCTAAAGGATAGCAAGGCCGTGCTTACAGGACCAGGACTTGGCGTGAGTTTAAATTACGGACCGGATTATAAGTCGGATTTAAAGAACAAAGGTGATTCATTTTTTGCTGTCGGGTCTTTTATAAGTTGGCAATTTGGCCTGGAATTTAAAGGACACCAAAAGACCCGAGTGGCAGGTATAAGGGCATTTTATGTACCTCTTTTCGCAAAAGATCATCCTGATGGCACTGTACTTGGAGGGGCATTAAAGTATTCAGTATACTTTTAGCCAATATATTACCTCTTTTTGATTATTTCGTTCAGTGTTTCATGATTCACAATAATGATCTTCTTTTTTATAGCAATTATAATCGGCAGTCTGGCAGGATTCCTTTACTATTATTTTGTCGTCGGTAGCTCGGGTTCCTGCGGCATAACAAGCAATCCCTATATGAGTATGGTTTGGGGCGGATTATTGGGCCTTTTTCCTGTAAACAGTCCCTGCAGCAGGGGGAGATGCTAGACTGCTACAGTCATGTTGAGCGAAGTCGAAACAAGACAATAATAAGACAGTTAGCGTAAATGATTGTCATTATGTGAACAGGTTATTTGGTTTGTGAATATTCTTAAACCGGGTACTCTTCACACAGAAAGCATTAACTATTCAAAATATATATCAATCAGCATAATCTCTGATTTTCCTGCTGTTTTGACCTGAGGACCCCATAAACGCAAGCCACTTGTTACAAAAAAATGGGTATTTCTTATTTTCTTATAGCCCCAACTGAGTTCATAAATCCTATTGGTAATTAGATTGATTGGAAACATCTGTCCGTTATGAGTATGACCTGAAAGCTGAACATCTACCGAAGTATTACTAACCTCCTGAATTTCGGTAGGGCGATGATCCATAAGGATAATTGGCAGATCTAGGGTAACTACGTCTAAAATCTCCTTTATAATTTTGCGTTGTCTGAAATGCTGATCATATCTTCCTGCCAGATAAAATGAATTATCAATATTTACTATAGTATCGCATAGAAAGGTTATTCCTGCCTTTTGAAAAAAATTTCCCTGTTCCTGCCCTCCATAGAACTCATGATTTCCGGTAACACCGAATGTTCCGTATTTGGTTACTATCTTCCGCATGACTGATTCGATAGTTTTTGTAGTCTCATTCTCATTGTCACCTTCGACAATATCACCTACATAAAGCATCAGATCGGGTTTAAGGGCATTGATTTTTCTAACAAACTGCTCAATAAATTGTATATGGGTATTTTGCTGTAAATGAATGTCAGCTACGAATGCTACACGTAAATGATCAATTTTGGAAGATTTACGTGGAATTTCTATCATATATTTTGAAACCCGGATAGAATTCAGATTAATAACACCAGCTAGGACAACAGCAATTGATAAAACGATAAATGCAGTAAGCATATATAACCTGAACGAATAACTTTTCTTCGTTTCAGGAGAAATGATCCTTACCCAACGGTTAAATAAAAGCAACAGGTCAAATAGCAATACCGATAGGAAGAGATACAGAAAAAATGACAGGACATAGCCAGAGATTAATGACAGGATCTGCACAAAAGAATTCAAATTCTCCTCAGAAAACCTTTCAACTATTGGATAAACAGATGCAATCAGCAGGTAGATGAGGGTGTACAAAAGTCTGTAAGCCTTTCCAATAAACAAATCCTTAATGCGGAAGAAGACATAAATATTAGGGATGATATAGGCCAGCGTAATGTATATATGAAACATTTTATAAAATATTATAGTACACCTTTTCTAACCAACTTAAAATGCTTATAAAATTCAAACCACAAAATACTGAAGAGGCCTGCGATTATGCATGTTACAGCTTCTAATAAACCGATTTTTTCGAATTGGAATAGGTTCAATAAAAACGGAATATTGAGAATCAGAATCAGAAAAAATATAGCACCGCCCACAACCCATTTTACTGTTTTATTAGGTGTAAGTATTATTCTGAAGAAATTGGAAGTCCATGAACGGTTTGAAATTATGATAGCAATATTCGATGCAATTAATGTTACAAAAGTGAGCGCTCTTACAGCTTTTTCAGAATAACCTGTTTTAATCCCTACAAAATACACAAGCATAGTCACAATAAGTATTCCTATACCCTGAGTACAACCTAAAAGTATCTTTTTTGTGCCAAAGAACGGTTCATTAATGTCTTTTGGTGGTCGTTTCATGACATTCTTTTCTTCTCTTTCAGCTTCAAAAATAATTGAACAGGCCGGGTCAATGATCAACTCAAGGAATACGATATGCACAGGCCATAGAATTAAGGGCATGTCGGCAAATAACACCGGAATTAAAGATAAGCCGGCAATAGGTACGTGTATGGCAAAAATATATCCCAGTGCTTTCTGCAAATTGTCAAAGATCCTACGACCCATTCTCACCGCACCTACAATCGATGCAAAGTTATCATCCATAAGTACTAGTGATGATGCTTCCCTAGCCACATCAGTCCCTTTTTCACCCATAGCAATTCCGATGTTTGCGGTTTTCAGTGCCGGTGCATCATTCACACCATCACCTGTCATGGCAACTATTTCATTATTTTTCTTCAAGGCATTGACAATTTTTAACTTTTGTTCAGGAACTACCCTGGCAAAAACATTTACGCTTTTTATCTTTACACAAAGCTCTTCTTCGCTTATTTCATACAATTCATTGCCAGTTATGCATAAATCAGGATTTTTTAATCCGATATCTTTTGCAATATTCATTGCTGTTACAGGATAATCTCCCGTAATCATAATCACTCTGATACCGGCCTTATGGCACTCTTTAACGGCGTCGGGTACATTTTCCCTGATAGGGTCAGAAAAGCCAATTAACCCGACAGACTCAAAATTAAAACCGTGCTGTATTTCCGGCAAATCCCCCGGGTTAATAATCGCTTTGGCGACACCTATTACCCTTAAACCTGCAGACGCCATTTCAGCAACTGCTTTTTCATATTTGCCTATCGTATTTATGTCGAGATGTGATAAATCAAAAATTGCTTCAGGTGCTCCTTTTGCTGCAATGATTTTTCCTTTGGTTCCCGTGCTGTTAAAAACTCTTGACAAGGCTAACATTTCCTGCGACAAGGGATACTCCTTTTCCATCATCCAATCAGTGTGAATATGTTCAGTATTATTAAGGTATTTTTCACCGACATTGGTAATTGCTTTCTCCATCGGATCGAAAGGATTAACCTGGCTCGATAAGATTCCATATTCTATTAACTCGTGAAACGATTCCGGGAGGTCAGGATGAGCAAAAATTGTATGAAACTCACTGCCATTAAATAATCTGGTGACCGTCATTTTATTTTGTGTAAGTGTTCCGGTTTTATCGGTGCACAAAACAGTGGCAGATCCAAGGGTTTCAATGGCAGCAGGCTTTCGGGTAAGTACATCTTTCTTCGACATCCGCCAGGCTCCTATTGCCAGAAATACGGTAAGTACAACCGGGAATTCTTCCGGAAGCATGGCCATAGCCAGGGTAATACCTGCTAAAAATCCTTTCAGCAAATCACCCCTGGTTAAAGTATATATAACTATTACCAGGACACAAAGTGAAATCCCTATAAATGCCAAGCGTTTTACGAGAATCCCCATCTCTTTTTTCAACTTGGTGGGTTCTTCTTTAACTGATTCCAATGCCTTTCCTATTTTCCCTATTTCGGTTTTCATTCCTGTCGCCGTGACTTTTACAATTCCATTACCCTGGACGATCATTGAACCTGAATAAACAAAAGGAATATCATCACCACCGGGTGTAAAACCTAAATCCATGTCTTTTGCTTCCCTTTTCCTTACAGGAACAGATTCTCCGGTAAGCAGAGATTCATCGGTCATGAGGTTAATACATGACAATACGAGTGCATCAGCAGGAACCCTGTCTCCTTCCTGCAATACCACAATATCATCAGTAACTACCTCCCTGCCAGGTATCCTTTTCTCAATCCCTTCCCTGATAACCAATGCTCTTGGACTAGCCAGGTCTTTCAAAGCATCCAGCGCTTTTTCTGTTTTTTTCTCCTGATAGAATTCAATGCCCATTATTACAAATACAAAGCCCAAAAGCATTAGCCCTTCCTGGACATCTCCAAGCACCAGATACAAAGATCCGCACGCTACTAATAACAGAAACATGGGCTCTTTGACTACTCCCAAGGCTATTTGAATTATATTTTTTGGTTTTGAAGAAGGAAGTTCATTATAACCCTCTGTTTCCAACTTCAATCTGACTTTCTCGTCAGATAAACCTCTGTAAAACTCCCTTTTAAATGTTTTTTCCATGTCAATTATTATATCTGGTCATTCACTATGAGATATTATGTCAAGTTTTTTAACTACAACTTGCTATTTTATCTGAGTACTAGTTTATACAATCCACTTCTTTGCTTAATAAAACCACTATCAATTAAAACTGAAACAGATGCCATGTTTTCAATGACCGGATCTGCAACTATAAATTTATACTTATTGGTTTTTCGAATCAAATAGATCAAATTCCTGATCATAATAGTACCATAACCTTTTTGTAAATAATCCTCCTCACCAATCAGGTAATCAATACCTATTGTCCCTTCAGGTTCCTTTGACCAAATTCCTTCAGGAGCCTTATTTGTTTCGTAATATTGAACAAAACCAATGGGAATATTATCGGAAAAGACTATGAAGTATTTGATCCAATCTGATTTGTCCATATTTTCCTTGATTTCATTGATCCATTCTGATGGTTCACCAAGATATTTTCTTACATAGTCTTTATTTAACCAAATATTCAGCAAAGCTAAATCGGTTACTTTCAATTTTTTCAAAACCATATTTACCTGCTTTTAAGGCTAAAGAGCCCTCTGCAAACGAAAGATAGAGAGCTTGCAGAGGGAAAACTTAACCAACCTAATAATGTGTATTTCACGCTTAATCGAATAATCCCTCCAGAAATCCTTTTCTTCTATGCTTATAATAACCATGTTGCTCATAGTCATGACAATCCTGCATGTGATTATGAGGATTAAAATCCGGTCTGCCTTGTATCCCTGCTGAACGTTCAATGATTTTATCAAGCTCACCACGGTCAAGCCATACTCCCCTGCATTCAGGACAATAATCTATCTCAATGCCCTGCCTGTCGGACATTACTAGCGTGACATTACAATTTGGACAATTCATAATTTTAGATTTTAAATTAAATACTTAATTAGAACAAAGCCTCCGATCAAACATGCCGTAAAGCCTAAGGCAAAAAGGTTAAAATACTTTTCAATAAATCGTTTAATATCAGCTGTCAGTATTGAGAGGTGATCAAGCAAATAATTCTATGAACCCCATGGCGTTTGAATGGCAGATGACCTAATCCAAATATCCTGGCCAGGGAAACAACAGAAATTACTACGAAGAAATGGGATTATGACAATTCAGGCGGAAGCCAGATAGTATAGCATAATTTGGGCGGAAAAAAGCAGATAAGAGAAACAAAACTCCTGGTTTGGGAATTTTCGATTTGAATAATATTCCTTGGAGATATTATATGTGAATCATCTTCGAATGAGGATTCTTGAGTTATTGATCTGTGAGAAGCTTTGCCATTAACCGAATTTTCAATTTTATCAGTAATATGGCCGTAATGATCAACAATATCATGTCCTAAATAAGAAAACACGGTTAATACAAGAAGCATAATAACTAATATGTCTTTTAAACCTTTCATCGGCTCAAATATACTGAAAGAAACCTTCGCACATGACCAATTAGTTTTTTTTAACAATTATCATTATCTCATTTGACAGGAAATAAGTATTATATTGTTATGTATTTAAGCTTCCCCGTTTTTTGAGCCAGTGTAAGTCAGGCTTCTGGCTTTTGCAATTTTACATGATTCCACTTAAACCATTGATTATCTGCAAATCAAGCATAAATTGGTTTGAATTCGATCCCAATGGGATCATGAGCGGTAGCGAATAATGCCTCAGATATGTTTTTAATAACACGAAACCAAACTTTCACAGAAAACAAAAAATGACAAGCAGCTTTGCTGCGGCCACCTCGCCCCCTGCCCCCAAATGGGGGACTTCCCGACCCACAGGCTTTATGCTGCCTACAAACTCTGAATAAAATCCGCACTGCCTTCAAACGGCTCTGGGTCCATTTCCACAAAGATGTTTTTGACCCAACCCTTTTTGACTGATGCAAAGAATCCCTTCCAGTCGACTATACCCTGGCCCAGGACGACATTTTTCTTTTCATCCGGAGACCAGTCGGCCAGATGCTCTCAGCTTCCCCTGTAACAACCGAATCCATACGCTTCACGACTTCGTCCACACGAATGGTTGAGTGAATACCAACCATGACAACCTGTACGTCCATATGCCGGAAAATAGCGGCCACTCAAGATCAAAAAGCATGGAAGAAGAGCTAAAAGTATATTCAAATATGGATTAATATTTATTGCAAATGTTCTGTTTTCTAATGATATAGATGATTTTATTGAGTGTAGTAAATTTTTATCATTTAATTAGCTGTCGTATCTTATTTTTTTATTCGAAAATTGTGATGCAACCATCAAAAAATTATTTTTTAAAATGTGCGTGGGCAAAATTTTAAAACTTTTGGACTAGCTTGCTGTAGTTGTCTGCCCATGCCTGCGTTTCAAGTCACCTACTGTCGTGTCGTCAAAAAGGCAAATGCCAACCAAGCAATGTAGCTAACGTAACAATGGCTGTTACTGCAACCTTTAACCCAAACGCCTGCCACGAGAGTGGCACGGGTTCAGTAGTTTCTTACTCAATCACATCTTTAAGTTGGCATAGAGAATAATTCCATAAGACATCATGCATAAATGCCGGAAACAGGTGTTTAAGGAGTTTCTTAATGAAATTAAAACCTACGTAAATTGATAACATGTATTCGTCATCGATAACCTCATTACCTTTCTTAAGTGGATCTATTTTAAAGAATAATATCCCACCCCTGCCAAAGCCATCCATAATCTCATAACTTATATGCTCGCCAGGGATAGCTTTTAATAAACGCAGGCTAAATGATAATAGATTAGGGTAAATGTTATAATGTATTATACTGCCTGGCTGATTAGCCTCACCGGATATTCTTCTGACATCTATAAATCTTGGTTTGAAATACTTCCTGTCTTTATTACCGAAATTACCCAATTCTTTGAAAATCTTCTCTCTTGGAGCGCTTATTCTGATAGAATACATTCTCTCAAAATCTAAAGATCCTTCTCCCAGATTCCCGGAAAACTCTTTCTTTATCGCTTCTTTCTTAGCCTCAAATACCTCTTTCTGTAAACCAGTAGTAAATCTTGCAAAATTACCCCATATCAGGCCAAAGAATAATTCAGTAATATAGTTTCTCAATGTTACCAATAATCCCCCTGATATAATCGACCAAATTACAAAGGGATGGAACATAGCTAAGAGGATGTTTTTATAAGTATCTTCTCCGCTTGCTGTATTCCAGAGAATCTTCTCAAGCCTTCTGTTTTCCATGGCTTGCGTCTTTCTTTCTGTAATAACCGCCTGGTATATTATCCTGCTGAATAAAGAGCTGCTGAAACATATTCTTATGAATAAAAACACTAGTTTACCCAAGGTGTTATTCGTCTGGTATTTTCTGATAACCGACCCATATCCTTCTTTGAGGCTTCTTTTATCTATACCCCTGGTTAAAACTACTTCTGCCAGCTTAGTTGATATTTCATAAGCAGAGCCTATCCCGTCTTTATAAAGATTGGCGGTAAGCATATCTCCGACAACCGCAATCCTGTCTCCATACGGATTCTTTGCTACTCCGGTGACCATATTGGGGCTGCAAATGCATATATTCTTTAATTTTGCTCCCTGCGGAAGTATCTTCCTTATATGTGGCAAACACATAAATTCATTTATTAGCCTCAGGTTATCCTTATTGGTAGAATTATCAATGCTTGGACCTATTAAAACAACGGTAATATATTTTCCTTTAGGCGCTATGGAGATCATCTCTAATTTTAGGCTGCGTGAACCGTGTAATATAAAATAAAGCTCTCCATTAATCTTATGCATAAATCTATCGTTATCTCCCGTATTCAGTTCAAATATTATGGCCCTTCTTACCTTGGGCGGCTGGAATCCCGGCATCATTCTATGCAAGTAGGAGACAGGCTGCTTCCCTGCGTCAAATCTATCGCCCACAACTCCGTTTACTCCTCCAGCAAATGCCACAAAATCTGATTCCATTATTTGTCTATTGCCCTTATAACTCACAACGACTCTGCCGTCTTTAGAATATCCCAGGCCAGTAACTTCCGCGGTGATAATCCTTGCCCCTTCTTTCACGGCGTTCTCTAATAAGAAAGAATCAAAATTATAAATGCTATCATTCCTGCCCCCTGGTCTTGATCCCCTATAAACCGAGGTCATCTCTCTTAAGACCTCCAGAGATATTGTTTTCCAATTGGCAAAAATATTTATTATAAAGGCCTTATCCATGATAACTTCGACAGGCAAAATAAGCCCCATCTTCTTTAATGCATCACCTATCTTTGGACTTAATCCTCCGGCACAATAATTACACTCTCCTATCTGACCTTCCGAGCCTTTCTGTTCGTGTATATTCATGATCTTCTTCTTTTCCATAATTATAACTTCTATTTTTATGCCGAATCTTTTTGCCTTCCTTAAAAGATTAATCGCAAGGAATGAGCCTGCGGGCCCACCGCCTATAATTACCACTTTTGAGCCATCTGTTAATCGTATTCTCTCGTAAGCCTTGCCAAACGGATTCAATAGATTGTAGCTTAAACCAAGTTTTTTGAATTTCTTTAGCTGAGCGATAGCAAACACAAAGTTATAGCCTCCTCTGCGAAGCGCAGCTTCAAAATGCGATATGTTAATATAAACGTTCACCTATTCACTTTAAGAAGACAATAAGATTTTAAAAATACTTAAATCTTACATTGTGATTTTTCTCCATGAAAAACATTTCTACCAAAAATAAACCTTAGTCTTACTGAAAGCAAAATTATTTTAGACCTCTGTCATCCCTGATTTTTAAACAACTGTAAGTTAGACATCTGGTTTTTATAATTTTTAAATAATCCCTCTTAAACCATTGATTTTCTGCAAATCAAGCATAATCTGGTTCGAATTCAGTCCCCTCAGGTTCACAAAGCAAATGATGCTCCATTTGAGGCATCTTTTGTTTTGTTAGAACTCCTTTAAGGAATTACGAGTTTATGGATTAATCCCGTTTGGATAACAGAAAAATTTTATGCTATCTTGTAAGTTAAATATTTGCAAGACTTTGTTATTTTAATAATATCTCTTTTTTAACTAAATACAGTATTTATTATTCACTTATTTCGAACTTTTCAATTTTTGAATCAAATACCTTATCTCCTTTTCTTATTTTAAATAGGTATATTGTTAAAAAACTGTTTAAAATGAATTGCACCTCATCGTATCCAATACCAAAGCTAGACGGTTTTTCAGGTTATATTACAAGCTATTGACAAACAAAAACTAAATCATCATATTTACTTGCATATGTTAAAAATAATAAGTGTAGGATTAACAATGCATAATAGATTTTAAATTGCAAATTTGTTATGATTTAATATAACATTCAAATATTAATACCAAAAACATAAAGTTGCAGGCAAATTAGTCAATTTGCCTAAATTGCACAGTTTAACCAATAACACTCCAATGATATGGCAAAGAAAAAAGTATTTATAAGCTTTGATTATGACCATGATTTAGATTTAAAAAATCTTCTCGCAGGTCAAGCAAAAAACAAAGATTCTCCATTTGAAATTAAAGATTTTTCTATTAAGGAAGTTATTACAACAGATTGGAAAGAAAAAGCTAGGTCTAGAATAAGAATATGTGATGTTATTATATTCATATGTGGTGTGGATACAGATAATGCTAAAGGGGTAGCAGCCGAAATGTCAATAACTCGTGATGAAATGATTCCGTATTTTTTGTTACGTGGAAGGGCAAACAAAACTTGTACCAAACCTTATACCGCTGCTACCAGAGATAATTTTCATGAATGGACATGGAACAACTTAAAGGCATTAATCAATGAACGATGATAATAACTTAATCATTTTTAATTCTGAATATATACGGTAAACTCAACATCCGATAACCTATGAGGTAGGTACGATTGAGTGATTGTACACTAAAAATGCAACAATGAAAATATTATTAATTTATCCACAATGCCCGAATTCATTTTGGAGTTACAGGCATGCTTTGAAGTTTATATCCAAAAAAGCTGCAGTGCCACCGCTTGGATTAATAACCGTATCGGCAATGCTCCCATCAACATGGCAGAAAAAACTGGTGGATATGAATGTTACAACGCTCCGGACAAGTGATATCCAATGGGCCGATTATGTCTTTATAAGTGCCATATACATACAAAAGGAATCCGTTAATTATATAATTAGTGAATGTATAAAGCACAATACGAAAATTGTTGCCGGAGGGCCTCTTTTTACCCAGGAATATAAAAACTATCCGCAAATTGATCATTTTATACTGAACGAAGCAGAAATCACCCTACCTCAGTTTTTAAATGATTTGCATGCCGGACATCCCCAAAAACTGTATAAGACTACTGAATATGCTGATATTACACTAACTCCGGTACCCGATTACCATTTATTGTCAAAGAAAGACTATGTCTATATGAATATCCAGGTTTCACGGGGATGTCCTTTTTCCTGTGATTTTTGTGAAATAACTTCACTGCTTGGGCATAAGGTTAGAATGAAGGAAACTGAACAAATTATTAATGAGCTTGAAAATCTATATAAACTCAATTGGCGTGGGCCTGTATTTATTGTTGACGATAATTTTATCGGAAATAAAAGCACGATAAAAAATAATTTGCTTCCTACAATGAAGGATTGGATGCAAATTCACAAATACCCTTTTACATTCAATACCGAAACCTCCATTAATCTGGCTGACGATGAGCAATTAATGTCATTGATGGTTGAAACAGGTTTTAACTCCACTTTTATTGGTATTGAAACACCTGAGGAAAAATCACTTCATGGTTGTAATAAGGTCCAGAATATAAACCGAGACCTGCTGCAAAGTGTGATCAAGATACAAAAGGCCGGAATGCAGGTGTCAGGCGGATTTATTGTGGGTTTTGACAGCGATACCCCAGGTGTTTTTCAACGACAAATTGATTTTATACAAAAAAGCGGAATTGTTTCTGCAATGGTCGGCCTTTTAAATGCACCCAAAAACACCCGGCTATACAAACGGTTAGAGGCGGAAAACAGGTTGACAACCGAAGCCACCGGAAACAACACCGATTTTTCCATGAATTTCATCCCTAAAATGAATCATATTGAACTTTTAAAAGGGTATAAAAACATTATTCTAAATATCTATACAACCAAGCCCTATTATAAAAGGATACGCCAGCTGTTATTAAATTATAATCGGCTTTATAACAGGCAGGCAAAAATCAACTTTTCGCTTCTCAGAGCTTTCTTTAAATCAGTTTTTATTATTGGCCTTCTGAATAAAGGAAGAAGCGAATACTGGAAATTACTAATATGGACCCTTTTCAATCGACCTAGATCAATTGTTGATGCAATTACCTATACCGTTTATGGCTATCATTATCAAACGGTTTACGGGTTGAGAAATAAAAATACCGTTAAGAATTACGAAATGTGTGAATGATGCGTGGAATGGGGATCTGTATCATATACAATTTAACCTGACCGGAAGCATGGGAAGCCATTATATTATCAAATGTGTATTTGACGGGAAGTATAATCACAATGCTGTGACGCAAGTCCCCGGAAATTCACCCGGAAATTTAAACCATTTCTAAAGAATAAATCCGGTTCATCACCGCGTTTTTATATTTATAAAGGTTTTTATTGTGACTTTTACGAGATGTACTTCGCTTACAAACTTTTAATAAAAGCCGCACTATCTTTAAAAGTCTCCGGATCCATCTCGACAAAGATGTTTTTAATCCCACCCTTTTTAACAGAGCTAAAAAACTCCTTCCAGTCAACGACGCCTTTGCCCAGCACCACGTTTTTATTCTCAGCCGGAGACCAATCGGCCAAATGCGCCGAAATAAACCTCCCCGGGTATTTCGTAAAATAGTCGGAAGCCTTATAGCCTGCACTGATCACCGCTACCTGAAACTGCAGTTTGACATATTCAGGATCGAATGCTTTCAGGAGTTCATCATAGATAAGCTTCCCGTCGATCTTTTCAAATTCCATATGATGGTTATGAAAGCCGGTCTGGATACCCGCTGCTTTGGTTTTCAAGCCAATTTTGTTAAGCTCATCAGCAGCTTTTAGCCAGTCGCTCATCGTTGCTTTTCCGGGCAGCCAGAAACTGGAAAGGATCATTTGTTTTTGTCCTGATTCTAAAGCAAACGCGATACGTTCATCCAGCTTGTTCCTGAGCTCATCCATTCCGTAATGGGTACTATCAAAGGACAGTCCTGCATCATTGATGATCTGCCGCATTTCTTTCCCTTTCATATTCACAAGAGAACCGAAACCCATAGTTGCGTATCCCGGAGGAGAGCACATTTCAACGCTTTTATACCCCAATCCCGCCATCATTTTTAAGGTTCCGGCAAAATCCTTTGCCAGCTTTTCCCTGAGGGTCCAAACCTGAAACCCAAGCGGCATCTTAACGGGTTTAGAAAATGTTTCAGCACCAAGATTAAGGGGAAGCTGAGATGCCACAACAGCCGTTCCGATCCCAATGGCACTTTTACCAAGAAATTGTCTGCGAGACAGTGGTTTCATAATGAATATTTTTACGGTTTGACAGATATTAATCTCCTTAAATATACAACATTAATCTTGAAATCTGCTAACTTTTTACTTTATTGCCCTAAGCACATAACCGGCCAGTGTTTTGGCTGCTTTGGCGTAGGATTCACCAATTCTTTCAGCAGCATAATAACTTCCTCCACCGGGTGAATTAGTTATTTTGACAACTGCTGTTTCATTTCCGTTTTTGGTAAATTTAATTGTTAAGTTTATTAAAGAGGGTCGGCTCCCATATCCCATAATTCCTGTTGAAAAACCTGGTTCAATCCATGTGGTATGTACAATCATATTTACATCTGATTCCATATCTTTTCCGGCAGGAATTTTTATCAGGTATTTATTCCACAGTTCCTCAAATTTCGGTTCATAATAGTCTGAACGGTCATCCTTCCATTTTATTAACCAGATCTCCCCGCCAGTGGGATTTTTTAAATCTTCCTCCATCATTCTTTTGGTGATATAGTCACTTTCGACCATCTCACCAACCATCAGACCGGAATAGTAATATACTATTTTCAATTTTTCCACTTCTTTCAAAAAAGAAAGATTTCCGGAGGTTACTTCAAATTTTAGCTTTTGGGCGTGCACGTTTACTGTTATTAAAAGGACAACAAAGTATGAAATGACATTTACTGTTTTCATTTTGTTTTTAGGTTGGTTAAAAAATTAAGTTATTAATATTCTGTGTAATTAATTTAAAATCTGTATGTTATGGATAGCCCAAGCCTTTCAGGCGTATATATTAGACCCATCGAAAGATTATTGATTTTTTTTCTATACTGTTTTATTTTATGTGATCCGACCATGGAAAGAATTATCCCGCCTATAATCATATCTGCACCTAATTCGGCAGCACAGATACCATACCAAAATTTAAGACTGTTGTCATCCTCATTGTGATCGGATTGAATTGAAATAAGCAAACCTGTCCCTACAGCAGCTAATCCCAAGCCCGAAATAGTAAGTACAGTACCATGGTTTCTTATCTTTCTGAATTTCTCAATTTTCCCTTCATATATGTACTTTCTCTGATCAACTTGAGCGACTGATGGAATATTAATAAGGAAAGCAACTATAGCTGTAAAGAAAATAAACTTATTCACTGGTACAGGTTTTGGATGAATAGTAATTGTTACTATGCAGGAATATAAATCATGTGGACTCAAATTACCCTATTGTTTCCTACTTTAACTCTTTCCGCTGTTTTCCAAGGGATTTTATTGCATAGTAATTAATGGAGCTCCAGTAGAACAAAAATCCATATCCGGAGGGCTTGAACGATAAATGTTTGATGAATAACGGTTTAAGATCATTAACATTGAAGAAGACAATAGCTACCGATCCCAGTTTCTTTGTTTTGGAGAAATTTTCCTCACAGAACAACAAACCTATATGGTTCCTGTAAGCTTCCTGATCTATATTTAACTTAAGAATGGCATTCTCTATATCGCTGTTCGAAAGCCGGAAATCGATTCTGTCCGAAAATACTTTCTGCCAGTCCACCGAAGCATTGACTTTGTTGACATAAGAGAAGTCAAAAGGTATTTCATTCCTGTTCATTTTATTCCTGATCATCCTGTGGAACACATCTTCTTCAAAGTAATTGTTGCAGTCAATAAAAAACCTTAAGATATCAGGCTGATTGGTGAACATTTCTGCCTTGGTGAAAAGCACCTGCGAAAAATCAGATCCGAAAAAAACCATGGGTACTTTCGGATTGAAGATGTCGTTTTTGGTTTGGGCAGGAGCCAAGACCGGTAACAATGAAATTAAAATAATCAGGAGTTTTTTCATGGCAGATTTTGGGTTTGAGGTTAAGTAAATCATATTATTTTCTGAAGGATTATAGCTCCTTCTTATCAAATATAAATTAATGGATTAATATTTCCAACATTCCTAGGGGCGTAATGTATAAAATCAAAAAGCCAAGGTAAAAACTGTTTCCTGAAAAGGCACAGAATATACCGATATCATTCCGTTATGCACATGCATGATCTGCCGGGAAAGACTCAGTCCTATGCCCGATCCCTTTTCTTTAGTTGTATAAAACGGAACGAAGACCTGATCGATAACCTCCGGTGGAATTCCTTTCCCGTTATCCGATACCTGCAAAATAACTTTACTAGCGTCGTTATAAAAAGCCTTCAGTTTTATGACCTTGGTATCGTTTTCTGTTTCGGAAAGCGATTCCAGCGAATTCTTCAGCAGGTTGATGAGAATCTGCTGGATTTGCGACTTATCTGCCGTTAGTTCCATATCAGGAGCAGCTGTTTCTGAAATACATTTTATACGACAAGTCTGCAATTCATCACTGAGCAGTAATTTACAATTGTCAAAAAGCTCCCGGATATAAAAAGTTAAAAATACCGGTCTGGGAAGTGTGTTCAATGTCTTATAGTGCTCCACAAAGCTTCTGAGACCTTCACTCCGGTCATAAATGATAGACAGACCTGAAATGGTTTTTTCAAACACCCTGCCCCACTGCCTGCCGGAATATGTACTGACGCTTTCTTTTTTTACTGTGAGGTAATCCTTTATGGTGGCGGTGGTGGACATAATGGGCGCCAGTGAATTCATAACCTCATGGTTTAAAATCCGGATCAACTTCTGCCACGATTCGATTTCCTTTTTATCCAGCTCATGACTGATATCATGCAGCGTAATGATCTTCAGCTCTCTGTCGGCGAACTTTAACGCTGTGCAGGTAACAGACAGGCAGGATGTTTCCCTGCCTGTGTTGAAATTAATCAGCTTTTTTTCAGCAGGCTGGATATCCCGAAGGGTATTTCCCAATCCTTTCCGGAGTTTATTCAGTGAATCGATCCTGCTTATATCATGTATTCCCAGCATGTTTCTGGCTGCTTTGTTAATCATATCCACCCTGCCGTCGGGCCCAAATGAAATAATGCCGGTATGGATATCCTCAAATATCGTTTTAAAGTATTGATCCTGCGCAATATATTTGATTCTGGCCGACTGGATCTGCTGATTTATTTCAACCATAGCCCTGTAAAGCGAACAAAACTGCTTTTTAATCCTGATACCGGAAAGACCGGAATCCTGGTTTTTCAGGGAGTCGAAGAAATATACAAGATCGCGGTTGGTTTTGTTCAGGTAGTAAATAAACAGACCTGCCTGAGCAATGATCAGCAAACCAAGATTGAACATGGTGAAATAATGTTCCGCGCCATACCAGGCAAAGGCAAATGCCATGCAATTCGCCGTAAGAAGAAGCACCCGCGTAACTACATTCAGGTAATATCTATAATATACCATTGATGTACGGATTAAGGTGGATAATCAGGTAAGATGTTCAGGTGTCGTACTTTTTTAATTTATTATAAAGGGTCTGCCTGCCAATTTTCAGCTCTTTGGCTGTCTTCGACAGGTTGCCTTTGTTTTGTTCCAGTATTGAAAGAATGGTGTACCGTTCGGCTTCCTCAAGCGTATTAAACGCTTTAAGACCGGTATCCATGCTAATACGGTGCCTGTCCATAAAAAAGTCCGTAGCCTGAAGTATTTCGGAACTGCCTAATATGACTGCTTTTTCAACGGCATGCTGCAATTCCCGTATGTTACCCGGCCATGGATAACCCTGTAACGCTTTTAATGCATTATGATGAATCCGGATCCGGGGTTTGGCATACTTTGCCTTGTAATGATCCAGAAAGAACCCGATGAATACAGGTATGTCCTCAATCCTGTCACGCAAGGGAGGGATCTTCAGCTGTACCGTATTGATCCGGTAATAGAGATCTTCACGGAAGGCATTATCCGTGATCATTTTTTCAAGATTTTTATTGGTAGCACATACAAATCGAACATCTACAGCCGTGATCCTATTTGAACCAAGCGGACAAATCTCCTTATTTTGCAGAACCGACAGCAGTTTCGACTGCATGGACAGGGAAAGATTCCCGATCTCGTCCAAAAAGATGGTACCGCCTGACGCCGATTCAATTTTTCCAGTGCGGTCTTCTTTCGCATCTGTAAAGGCTCCTCTGACATGCCCGAATAATTCACTTTCAAAAAGGTTTTCATTTAACGATCCCAGGTCAACCCGCAGGAAAATCTCATCTTTTCTGGCCGATTGTTTATGAATTTCCCTGGCAATTACCTCCTTACCGGTTCCGTTTTCACCGGTAATCAACACATTGGCGTCGCTAAGCGCAATTTTTGGGATGGACTTGCAGATGCTATCCATGCTTTTTGAGGGACCTCTGACCAGGCTAAAATCATTTCCCAGGGATTCCGAAAGATGTTTCTGGTTTTGCTTCAGTTTTTTAACCTCTATTCTCGACTTTCTCAAACGGCATGCTGACTGAAGGGTTGCCAGTAATTTATAATTGTCCCACGGTTTAAGTACGAAATCAGTAGCTCCTTCTTTTATTGCCCTTACCGCCATTTCCACATCCCCGTAAGCCGTAATGTGCACCACAACAGCCAGGGGATCGAGCCTGAGTATTTCCTTCAGCCAGTAAAAACCTTCATTTCCGGTCATTTTACCAGCGGAGAAATTCATGTCAAGTAATATAACATCGAAATTCTCCTGTTGGACAAGATTTGGAATGCGGTTAGGATTGTTTACCGTTATGATCTCCGCAAAATAATCTTCAAGCAAGAGCTTTAATGAATCAAGCACACTCCTGTTGTCATCAGCGATAAGAATTCTACCCTGGTTGGATTCCATATTTTAGGATCCATTAAAAAGTAAAAGATAGTAAAAAATGTCTTATTTTAAGACGATTGTTGTCCAAAATCATGACAATTTATTTTATACAAAACTGAGTTATTTTTCATAAATTGCTAATAATTAGATATAAACGGCATCCGGCATGCATATTGTGATACAAGTGCATACGTATGGATACATCATGTAATATTAAGGATACTTTAAAAAGATAACACCATGTTCAGGAGCCATTTAATCATTGCCTTGCGCAATATCTGGAGAAACAAAACATTTTCCATCATAAATATAGCAGGCCTTACGCTGGGTCTGGCCATTTCAATCACCATCTGGATCTGGATCAGGTACGAGCAGAGCTTCGATAATTTTCACATACAGAAGGAAGAGATATTCCTTATTGAGCAGACCATTCAGATCAGCGATGGTGAATATAAAACCTCCCGATGCGGGTCCGCTTATGCCCCTGCCCTCGGGATCAATTTTCCGGAAATCAGGAAATTTGTCCGTATTGGTCCGCCGCTTGAATTGCTGTTAAGCACAGAAAGTGACCAGGATCGCAAAAAATTCATAGAAAAGCGCGTGCTGGCTGTTGATTCCACTTTTTTCGACCTGTTTACCTTTCCATTGGCTGAGGGTGATCCGGAAACGGCGCTTAAAAATCCATTCTCCATTATACTTACCCAGCGAATGGCAGAGAAATATTTTGGTCGCATTGATCCTATGGGAAAAACAATCAGGATCAGTGATACCTTCAGTTTCATTATTACAGGTATTGCTAGGGATATCCCGGAGAACTCCACCATACAGTTCGATTTTCTTGTTCCGTTTTTGTTTTTGCAGGAAATGGGTTGGGATCTGAACAGTCATGAAGGAACAAACTTTAGCAGCTTCGTCCTTCTGCATGAAAATACAGATATTAAAGGACTGAATGCAAAAATACCTGGTTATCTGAATTCGCTTCATACTTCAGAACTTAGTCCTAACCAGTTTCTCACTCCATTGAAACGAATACATCTGTATGGTGAGGAACGCACCTATATCGGTGTATACCTGAATATTATCGTGGCCATCATGATTTTATTAATTGCCTGTATCAACTTCATCAATCTCTCCACCGCGAGGGCACTGAGCAGAGCCAGGGAAGTGGGGATCAGAAAAGTGGCCGGAGCAACCCGTGCTCAGCTCATACGGCAGTTTCTGGGTGAATCCATGGTAATAACCATTATCGCAATGAACCTGGCCATGCTTATTGTAGAGCGACTTCTGCCCTATACCGGCAAGCTGCTGAATGCAAAGCTGTCCATTCATTACCATGATTTTCAGTTTATAGCCGATCTGGTGATTCTTACAGTGATTACAGGCCTGCTGGCAGGAAGTTATCCGGCTTTTGTGCTTTCCGCGTTCAAACCGGCATCAATACTTAAGAATAAACTATTATCAGAATCAAAAGGAGGTGGTTTAAGAAAAGCAATGGTTGTAGTGCAATATACGTTTTCCATTCTGTTTATTATCTGCACGCTGGTGATGACCAAGCAGTATAACCATCTTTTGAAGGCGGATCCGGGTTTTAACCGCGAGAATGTTTTGTACTTCAGGCTTAGGGAAAGTACCTGTAAAACATATGATCTCCTGAAACAAGACCTGATAAAAAACCCATCGGTGAATTCGGTCACAACTGCATCGGATTTACCGATTTTTGTCCAATGGGGAGATATTGTGTGGGGAGATCCGACCCGCAAAAAAAATGTAATCGCAAGAATAATGTGGTGCGGTTATGATTTTGCTTCAGCATTAAATATCAGGATGAAGGAAGGAAGGTTTTACTCGCCTGACTATGCATTGGACTCAACCGATGCCATTGTGGTAAATGAAGAAGTGGTAAAAATTATGGGTTGGGATGATCCGATCGGGAAGCGGTTTATGCTGTTTGAAAAAGATTATACCGTAATAGGGGTGATCAGCAATATCAACTTTTTCCCGTTTAATATTGGTGGTTCTGCTTTAATTATGCCATTCGGGGCTTCAAATGATTTTGCCTTTGTAAAACTCAATGAAGGATGGTCTGACCGTACTGTTGAATTTATCCGGGCCACTTTTGAAAAGTACATTCCGGCATATCCTTTTGAGTTTGACTTTCTCACTGAGTATAAATACGATATGCTAAAATACGCAGATAACAACAAAAAGATATTTGTTGTATTCAGCTTCCTGGGCATATTTGTTTCCTGTCTGGGATTATTGGGCCTGGCCGTCTTTGTGGCAGAGCAGAAAAGAAGAGAAATTTGCATACGAAAGGCATTCGGATCAACTGATATGCAAATAGGCAGGTATTTTATCGGGGGTTTCACCAGACTTGTATTGCTGGCCAATCTTATCGCCATTCCGCTGGGCTATTTCATCATGCATAGCCTTTTACAGTTCTTTACACTCAGGACTGAACTTTCCTGGTGGATTTTCGGCTTATCGGCCCTTACGTCATTTGTATTTTCAATACTGACCGTATCTTCACAGGTTTTCAAAGTTACAGGCACAGACCCTGCTGATTACCTGAGATATGAATAAAGGCAAATTTCTTGATTTTTACCGGTTATTACAGTAATTTTATTGATTCTGTTCAATATCGGGTATAATGAAGTCAAGAATTTTCTGTATTCTGTTCCTGGTTGTGGTACTTCCGGGGGCCCGTTGCAGCACCGGTCAAAAGCACAACAAAAAGTCAGCTACCAGTACAATATCTAACAGCGAAGAAGATACTTTAATAAACCGGATGCCTGCCGTAGCAGGTTCATTCTATCCCAGGAATAAAGAAGAATTAAATAATCTGCTTGTAAAACTTTTTACACTTGCCGTCAAAAAAGATAGTTCAAAGCAAATTGCTGCGGTAATTTCGCCGCATGCCGGTTACGTATATTCGGGTATTGTTGCCGCCTCAGCGTTTAACCAGCTCTCTGGACAAATCCGGTATGATAACATATTTATTATCGGAACAAGTCATGTCAGCAGTTTTGATGGCGGGGCCTTTTACGGCGAAGGGAATTTTATGACCCCGCTCGGAGTGGCCAGGGTGAATATTCCGCTGGTCAGGAAGCTCATTGCCGAAAATCCGTCACTTTTTATTTCAAGCAGTCAAATACATGCCCCGGAGCACAGCATTGAAGTGCAGATACCATTCCTGCAGTATATCTATAAAGATGACCTGCAAATCGTACCCTTGATTATCGGTACACATAGACCAACCGTGTGTAAGAAAATCGCCGAAACCCTCCGGCCCTATTTTAACGGAAAGAATCTTTTCGTTATCAGTACCGACTTCTCACATTATCCAGATTATCAGAACGCCTGTAAAGTCGATGAATCAACCGCTGAAGCCATTATTCAGAATTCGCCGGCCGAATTTTTACGGACTATTGAGGCAAATGAAAACCAGGGAATTCCCGGACTGGTAACCAGTATCTGCGGATGGACCAGTGTTCTGACCCTGTTGGATATCACCGAGGGCAATCCTGATTATAAGTTTAACCGGATCAGCTATATGAATTCCGGTGATGCCCGCGGAGAGGACAAAAACAAGGTAGTGGGTTACCATGCCATCACCGTATCATATGAACCTTCTTTAACAGAAACAGACACAAATGCAAAGCCAGCTTATAACCTGACAACGGGTGAACAAAAACAACTGCTTCGATTGGCAAGGAATACCATTAAAAACTACCTGGTCAACGGACAAATGCTTAAAGTTGATGCCGGAAAATTTTCGGATAAGATTCTTGCCCCCTCCGGTGCATTTGTAACGCTGAACAAGGACGGTAAGCTGAGAGGTTGTATTGGCCAGTTCTTTTCAGAGGTTCCTTTGTACCAGGTTGTCCAGGAAATGGCTATCTCCTCTGCCATACATGATAACCGGTTTGAGCCCCTCACCCCCGGGGAACTTTCCCAGGTTGAAATTGAAATTTCAGTGTTAACACCTATGCACAAAATCACATCCATTGATGAAATTGAATTGGGCCGGCACGGCATATATATAAAACGGGGAAACCGCGCAGGTACCTTTTTACCTCAGGTGGCAACCCAAACCGGATGGAATCTGCAGGAGTTCCTGGGTCATTGTTCGCGCGACAAGGCAGGGATTGGCTGGGAGGGCTGGAAGGATGCCGAGGTCTTTGTTTATGAAGCATATGTTTTTGGAGAATAATGAATCAACCATATAGTTTAATTCCCATTGCCCTGATTATCCTCCTGCTTTACTTCTTTTCATGGGGGCTGGCTAAAACAGGAGAAATCCGCCTTATTAACCACCGACGCTTCTGGAACATATTACTGCTTTTAACATTTCTGGTGACCGGTGGCCTGGGAATCCTGCTCATCATCCAGATTAATTACAGGATCGAAGCACCATGGATCAAAAAAGTCCTTAAATGGCATGTTGATTTTGGAATAGCGTTGGTATGTGTGGCATTAATTCATTTGTGGCGACACATCAGATACTACACCGATCTTTTCTTTTCCGGCAAACCGACTGTACAGCTTGAAAATAAAAACTCTGTCACGGAAGTCTCAGGTTTAACATCTGATTATAGTAAAAAAGCTATCACCGGAGCACTCATCATTCTGGGATTCACCAGCATTCTTTCACAACTCATGATCATCAGAGAGTTTTTATGCATATTTCAGGGCAACGAACTGATTATCGGCATGATGCTGTGCATCTGGATGCTGCTTACAGCCGCAGGTTCAAAACTTGGAATTCGTATTGCAGGAAAAACAGTTCCTGAAAGGGCCCTTCCCAATTACTTCCTCATTCTTTCAGCCCTTCCTGCATTGATCATAATTCTTCTGTATATGATTGAAACGCAGGTTTTCCCTCCAGGAACTGTCAAAAGTACCGCAACAGCTTTTATATTCTGTTTTTGCCTGCTTTCACCTTTTTGTCTTATGTCGGGTATGCTTTATACCCTGCTAACGGCTGTTCTGTCGGGAATTGATAACAAAAACAGGGTTTCTGCTGCCTACGCCTGGGAATCCTTCGGCAGCATGCTGGCGGGGTTGGCATTCAGTCTGATACTGGTAAATCTTCTCGGGACCTTTCAGATCCTCTCACTTATTATGTTGATCTGTATTGTTGCACAGGTCATGCTTCTGCATGTGTCAAAACCGGCACTTAAGTATTACTGGTCATCTGGTATATGGATCCTGGTGGCCTTTTTCCTGCTTTTATCACCGGTTGAAAGGTGGATCAGATCGCTTCATTACAAAAACCAGGAACTGGTTTACACGAAAGACACGCCATATGGGAATTTATCGGTGACCCTTACTGCCGGCCAATATAATTATTTTGAAAACGGTAACTTACTGTTTAGTTCTGAAAATCAGATTATGCAGGAAGAGGCAGTTCATTTTACCCTGTTGCAGCATTCAGGTCCGGAGAAAATACTGATTGTTTCAGGCGGAA
>Ga0299915_10000046_pt1 | contig 89718 bp, 49 predicted proteins | sample RVTome_13_FD_200263 | JGI IMG/M metagenome (GOLD analysis project Ga0299915, IMG submission 200263) | Soil microbial communities from uranium-contaminated site in the Upper Colorado River Basin, Wyoming, United States - RVT92D227 (version 2) ...
TGTTCCGCAGGGTGCCCTCACCCTGCGGAACAAGATAATCAGCGCCAATGGCGCAGGATGGGGACATCCTGCACCACAGAAGCCACAATGTTGGGTTACGGGCATAAGCCCTAACCCAACCTACACGAGCCACGGGCAAGATGCCCGTGGTACGAACTTATTCCCCCGATTAGTAAGAACGTCCCATCCGCTCGGAAGTTCCAATCGTCCTTCGCTTCATTCAGGACGGTTCGGTTATCACCTATCCGCGACCATCCGTCACGGAGCATTTCGGATAATAATATGCCAAGATCTTGCGATAGTCAAATCCTTGATCCGCCATGGCTTTGGCACCCCATTGAGACATGCCGACCCCGTGCCCATAGCCCTTGCCTCGAAACACCAAACGGTCTCCTTGCCTGCTTTCCTGCCACCAGGTGCTCTTCATCACAGTCGAACCGAGCCGGATCCTGGTCGTATTAGCAGGCATTTCGGTCGAACCATTCGTGGTCTGGAACCGGATGCGTGAGACTCTGCCTGAAGGACTGAAACCTGCGGGTTCAACATTCGTGATTCCAGCAATGCCGTCGCCTGCCATCATCTGGTTAATCTGACCTATCGTGAATGACGCTTCCCAGGTATCCGCTTGATTTCCCTTGGAATAAGGGTCATCGACTCCTTCCAGGTATGGCAAATCGGTTCCCCAGACTGCATCAGTGGATTCCGTATGCCCCCCGGAATTGGAATGGAAATACGCCAGGATGGGACGCTGATTGAATGACAGAATCTGACCGGCGGTCTGGCGAACCGCTTGATCGGTCTTGGCAGTCTCGCCGCTTCGCCCGCCATAGACCTGGGACATCACCGTCGCCATCACATCCCACTGCTCGTCCTGATGCTTCTCGATTTGATACAATGCGAACGTCCGTGCCGCCACCGCTTGAGCCTTCAGCGCTTCGACATTCCAGCTCGCCGGCATCTCCTTGGGAACAACTCCACGCAAGTAGTCCTCCAGAGACAGCCGATTGACCACTATGAATCCGGTGCTCTGGGACTGAATCATGATATTTCCGCGAAATGATCTGTCGCCGATGGTCAACGATTGATCTGGACAAGACAGGATGACACTGCCACCTGATACTGCCCTTCCATTCAAGGAAATATTGCCGGATGAGGCAACAATCTGCGCGGAATTGCCTACGGTGGTACTGGCGCCGCCCGGACGATCTTCCCGAACCGTAATGGGTGACGAGGCAGACACGGTAGCTTGGGTGGAGAAATCCACCACCAGCACGCGGATGTCTTGAGCTGCCACTTGCGACGGTTCCGGCGCTTTTTCCGGAGCCGGCGCTCGAGCAGGTTCCCGTTGATACATATCCGCCTGTTCCACTAACGTCTCGGCAGTGAAGGCTCGAGGGCTGTCCGGGTACTTCTGCAGCACCTCGCGGAAGTACTTCTTGGATTCTTCCCATTCCCCCTTTTCGAAATGGATCATGCCGATATTGAACAAGGCATCGTCCACCCAGGGGGATAGCGGATACTTTTCCAGCACCAAGTTGTACTGATCCATCGCCAGGTCGGGCAGCTCAAGGTAGATCGCATACAAGTCCCCCAGGAGTTCCTGTATCTTGGCTTTCAGTTCCGTGTCATCGGTTGTTGCCAGAATTGCCTTGTACGTCTCAGCCGCCTCCAAGTACTGACCGGCGCGAATCTGATCCGACGCCCGCTGGTATCGCGTGTCGTCAAGGCTGGAAGCTCCCAGCAGAAAAAATGGCGCCGCCAGCGCCAGTAGGAGAAAGAATCGTCTTGAATGGTATCGCGTCTTAGTTCCCATGCTTCTGTAGGTAGTATTTTGCCGCCTTGTTCTCGGGTTCGATCTTAATGGTCTCACGCCATTCTCGCACCGCCCCTGCCGTATCGCCTTTCTGATACAACTCCCACGCCTTGTCGTTATGCGCCTTGGCGATATTGAACACGGCTTCACTGTCCTGAGGATTGATCCGGAGCATCTCATGCCACTGCCTCAACGCCTCTGCTACATCCCCCTGATTGTAGTAAATCCAGCCGATCTGACTGATGGCTTTGGTATGCTTCGGGTTCAAATCAAGGGTGCGTTGGTATTCCAATAATGCATTCTTGACCATCCCCGCGGAATGAAACGCCAGCCCCAGCCGGAAATGAGTATCCGGCTCGTCGGAATCGGCGTCCCGGGAAGCTTTCAGCGCTTCAATGGCCTTTCTGGGATTATGCTGTATCGCGTATACCGCACCCAGGAAATAGTCGGAATCCGCATCGTATTGATCGACCTGGAGCGCCTTTTGAAACTGGTCAATAGCCTCGGCAAACTTATCCTGCTGGACGTACAAGAGTCCCAGCCATCGCCGGGCATAGGTGTTGTCAGACTCCTTCTGCAACACGAATTGGAATTCCCGGAACGCATCCTCCATCCGATTCTTCTTGATATAGATAATCCCCACCTGGCAGTGGGCATAGGTATTGTTGGGATCGATCGTCAAAGCCTGCTGAAACATCGACAGCGCCTGATCCAATTGCCCCTGGAAATGCAGCGCCGCCGCCTGGAATACTAAATCTTCGGCATTCTGAGCTCGGCTAAGTCCTGCCAAGCCGAGGAACATCAGCGCTGCAACACAGGCAATCACTCCATATGTGCGAATACTTATCATGATAGCGTCATCAATTGATCGGTGACATGATTGACCGTCGCCGCCAGGAATTCCGGCTTCTTCAGCAGCGCTTCTTCTTCGGGATTCGAGATGAACGCCACCTCGAGCAATATGGACGGCATGCGGTTCTTCTTCAGCACGTAGAAACTGGCGGAATTGATGCCTCGGCTCTTGACAGCGGTATTATTCGCCAAGCCGTTCTGAGTGGCATTGGCAAACCGCTCGCTCTGCCGCCAATATAATTTCCGCTCCGCCCGGAATAGCAGATCCTCCAGGTCGATCATGCCTTCCCGATACGCCGCCTCATCTTCGTATTTGATCACGGAATTCTCGAATTCCGCCACGCGTTGTGCTTCCTCCGACGAAGCTTTTTCCGCGCAGAAATAGGTCTCGGACCCACGGGCTGTCCGATTCTCATTGGCATTGATGTGGATGGAAACGAATAGGTCGGCTCGATACTGATTCGCCACCACCGTCCGTTCCGACAAGGGCACGAAATAGTCGCCGCGCCGGGTCAGAAACGCCTTGATATTGCGTTTGCCGTTCAAGGAATCCGCCAAGAGCTTCCCGATCTGCAAATTGACATCCGATTCCTTCAACCCGCCCTGACCCACCGCACCCGAATCGAATCCCCCATGTCCGGGATCGACTACGATCCTTCGCATCTGGTACTCGGTGCCTTCCGTGCCCTCCAAACTGGACAGCATTGCCTTCTCTTCGGCGTCGGCTTCCCGTTCCAATGCAGTCATGGGGCGTTCCTTCGGCTTGCGTTCCAGGGGCGTTTGAGTCAGCATCTCCACCCAGGCGCGGGCAATCAGATTATCCGGCTCAAGCTGCCGGATCTTGCGAAAAATCGCCACGGCGTCTTCCCGCTTCCCAAGCCGATAGTACGACCGCCCCAGCATTTCCAGAATCCAGGTATTTTCCGGATCCAATGCCGCGGCTCGAACCAGTACCTCCGCCGCCTGAGCAAATTGCCCCTTGGACAATAAATCCTGCCCCTGCAATCCCAGATCAAAGGCACTTCCTTGAGCGAGCAGGAGCCTCGGAAGCAAACCGCTTCCCACCGTAACCGCTCCCCAGGAGAGCGCTTTCAAGATTTTCCGTCGTTCCGTCGGAATCACTGCGCATCCTTCTGCACATCACATCGAATTATATAGCACAAAGATAATAAATGTAACTTCTTTAGTCAAGGAATTACTTCGCTTTTTTCAAAAACCGCTTGCTTTGGTGAGGTCTTTGTGCTATATTAAAAATCTGAGGGCAAGGCAGTCAGATTCCAGAGAGTCGATGCCTTCAGAAAACATGCGAAACCGCCGATGATATTAGAGAAGAAAAACGCCACAAATCGGATAGGTGGCGCGGCTGCCGCACTCTAAACTAAGGGACCCAGCATTGGCAGGAATACACTTCATTTTCGGAATCCACAACCACCAGCCGGTGGGCAATTTCCCCCATGTCTTCCGCGAAGCCTACGACAAGGCATACTCGCCTTTCCTGGACGTGTTCGAAAAACACGCCGGGATTCCTCTGTCGCTCCACATCAGCGGGCCTTTGTGGGAATGGCTAGAGCAGGAGGCGCCTGAATACTTCAACCGTGTGAAGGCGCTGGTGGATCAAGGTCGAGTGGAGATACTGAGCGGGGCGTTCTACGAACCCATTTTGTCCATCATCCCGGACGAGGACAAATTGGGACAGCTCGCGATGATGAACTTGATGGTGCAACAGCGCTTCTCCTATCACGCCAAGGGTATGTGGTTAGCGGAACGGGTTTGGGAGCCTCACCTGGCGAAGACAATCTCTCAGGCGGGAATCAAATACCTGCCGCTGGATGACTATGACTTCATGAATACCGGTCTCAGGGAATCCGACCTTCTTGGCTATTACACTACCGAGGAAGAGGGGCTAGGCGTGGCGGTGTTCCCGATCAACCAAAGACTGAGATATGCCATCCCATTCCAGGAACCTGATGAGACGCTGAAGATACTCCAGCAGTACCGCAGCGAGGACGAGGATCGCTTGCTGGTGATGGCGGATGATGGCGAGAAATTCGGACTGTGGCCCGGCACCTCGGAATGGGTATACAAGAAAGGCTGGCTGGATCGCTTCTTCAGAATGCTGGAAGACAATGCAGACTGGATCGAGTGCCACACCTTCTCGGACTATTTCGACCATCACCCCCCCATCGGTCGAGTGTACTTGCCTACCGCCAGTTACTTCGAAATGGGGCAGTGGGCGTTGTGGCCCAATGCCAACAGCGATTTCGAAAAACGAGTCGAAGACTGGAAACGGGAAGGAATCTTCGAAGACCTGAAACCCTTCATCAAAGGCGGATTCTGGCGGAATTTCCTGGCACGCTACGATGAATCGAACCAGATGCACAAGAAAATGCTACGGGTATCGAAGAAACTGCACTCCCTAAACGACAAAAAGCCCACCGAAGACATCAAGAAAGACCTTTGGCGGGGAACCTGCAACTGCGCTTATTGGCACGGCGTATTTGGCGGACTCTATCTGCCCCATCTTCGCCATGCGGTGTATAAATCGCTGATCAAGGCGGAATCGGAGATCGACCGCCTGTCCCACGGCAACGGCGATTGGCTGGAAATTCGCGAGGAGGATTTCGACGGGGACGGCAAGACCGAAATACTCCTGGAAAGTCCCCACCTGAATCTGTACTTCTCGCCGGAGCTGGGAGGGAGGCTGTTCGAATTGGATGTCCGCAGCAAAGGATATAATCTGATCAACACCTTAGCCCGCCGACCGGAAGGATACCACCACAAATTGAAGGAAGCATCCGCTCATCAACCGGAGCAAGGCAAGTCCATCCATGACCAACTGCTAAGCAAGGAACCGGATCTCGACAAGTACTTGATCTACGACCCATACCCACGCCATTCCTTGATTGACCACGTGCTCCCCTGGGATGCCAGTCCCCAGAATTTCTTCCAGGGGCAGAAGATGGACATCGCCAACATCCTGAATCAGCCTTATCAAACGCGGATCGACCGGCACGCAGAACGAGCGTTGGTCTCGTTCCAGCGGCAAGGGGAAGTGGACGGTCACCCCATCGAACTGGAAAAAACCGTGGGAGTGTTCGCCAAAGAGAAGGCGGTGGCATTCCACTATACTCTGAAAAACCTGGGTGACACCGATATCGCCATCCCATTCGGCATCGAATGGAGTTTCGCGTTGCGAGGAGGCGATTCCCCGCACCATTACATAACAATCCCCGGCAGCAATGTTGAGAAATCGAAGCTTTCCGAATCCGGCGTGGTGCAGAAGATCCGGGAACTGATGCTTGTTGACGAGGAGGAAGGCATCCGCATCCACTTCACCTTCCCCGAAGAAGTCGATGTCTGGAGATTCCCGGTGGAAACCGTCTCCCTTTCCGAAGGAGGTTTCGAACGGGTGTACCAGTCCACTACTCTGCTATTCCGCTGGCGCGTCCTGCTCCCAGCCGGAAAACCCTGGGATCGCGGTTTCGGAATGCGCATCAGCGACCTGTGATCAGGATTTGTAGGGGCACAACATGGTGTGCCCCTGCATAATCAATCGGATCACAAGATGTTCCGCTGGCGGACGCCCTCGTCTGCCAGCCGAATCCTTGATTTCCAGTCACACGAGGGCGTGTGACTGCGGGCAGATTGAGCCGCGCTTTTTGCATCCCGCAATGACCCACACCCACTTGATGTAGGGGCTTAACATGTTAAGCCCCTGCATAATGAATCGGATCACAAGATGTTCCGCTGGCGGACGCCCTCGTCTGCCAGCCGAATCCTTGATTTCCAGTCACGCGAGGGCGTGTGACTGCGGGCAGATTGAGCCGCGCTTTTTGCATCCTGCAATGACCCACACCCACTTGATGTAGGGGCTTAACATGTTAAGCCCCTACGCAATCGCCTTGATCACGTTCTGGATCGCGGGAATCATCTCCCTCATATTTCCTCCCACTTCGCAGGCAGCAATGAGCTCCTGCGACAATCCCGGCTTCCGTTCTTTCCTTATGTCGGCTACCAACTTCTATTCCTCTGTCGTCTCCCCCGCCTTGTATTTGGATCAAGACACCGTTGAGAATCCTCCAGTCCTGGAGACGGAGCTATTGGCACAGTCTGTACCAGATTCCCTGCCCCCTGACTCCCTCGAGCAATCAAGCACTCCGGCTCCCAAGGAAGAAGGCATCGACACCACCATCAGCTATTGGGCGGATGACATCGACTTCGATGTCCTCCACCGAACCACTACCTTGACCGGACACGCCCGGATTCGGTACAAAACCATGACCCTGGAAGCCGCCTGGATCATGGTGGATTGGAACGCCAATCTGATGACTGCGGGTGGGACATTGGACACACTGTTTGCCGACTCCGCCAGGAGCGTAATTGACACTGTCATGTGGGTGGGGCATCCCGTGTACACCGATGGCGGCGAAATCATGGAAGGCGATCAGATTCTTTACAACTACAAGACCAAGAAAGGACGAGTCCTCAAGGGCAAGACCCAATACCTGGACGGCTACTATTGGGGCAGCCGGATCAAACGAGTGGAAGAAAATACGTTCTACGTGGGCAAAGGGACCTTCACCACCTGCGACCAGAACGATCCCCACTACCACTTCTGGTCCCAGGATATGAAGATGATCGTCAACGACAAGATCGTCGCCCGCCCCATCGTCATGTATTTCCAATCGGTGCCGATCGGGATTATCCCCTACGGCATCTTTCCCAATCGGCGAGGCAGACACTCCGGAATCCTGATCCCCTATTATGGCGAAACAGGTGCCTCGGGACGTTTCCTCAAAGACATTGGCTACTACTTTGCCATATCAGACTACATGGATTTGATCTCCTCCTTTGACTACTACGAACGTTACGGCTTCTTAGGACGAGGGGAATTCCGGTACCGAGTTCGCTATTTGCTGGACGGCTCGGTGCGAGGCTCCTTCGTTAGGCAAGACTTTGAAGAGCGCCGGGATCGCCGCTGGGACCTGAGCGCGACCCACAACCAAACCATTGACCCCTGGACCCAACTCCGTGTCAATCTCAATCTGGTCAGCGACAACAGCTATTACACCCAGACCAGCACGAATCTGGCGGATCGATTGAATAAGACGATCTACTCCGACGCTACTCTAACGCATTCCTGGGCAGGAACGCCTTCCAGCGTCAGCTTGAATCTCCACCACGAGCAGAATCTGGAGACTAATTCCTTTTCCCAAACCTTGCCCAGGATTCAATATCGCCATAGCCAAACTCGGATTATCTCACCGCCTGTGGGGAATACCGAGGATCAGAAGTGGTACCACAGCCTGTACTGGAATTACAGTGCAGAAGGGCTGAACCGACGAACCGCCACCAACACAGCCGGCGACCGATGGCGGGGCGGAGTCCGCCACATATTCGGCTTCAATTCCCCGCAGAATGTCTTGCGTTACTTGACGATCACCCCCAATTTCAACGCCACGGAAGACTGGTTCGCCGAATGGCTAAACTATGGCTGGGAAAACAACGCATTAGTGTCGGACAATCGAGATCAGCTCCGCCAGCGCTTCACGTATTCTCTGGGAGTCGGAGCTAACACCAAGCTCTATGGGATTTTCTTGGATCCATTCGGCGTCGGCGCAGATTTCCGTCATACCATGACTCCGCAGATCAGCTTGACCTATCGCCCTGATTTTTCCGAACCCGGATGGGGATATTACGGATCGCTGCAGATTCCCGATTCCACCGTGTACACCTGGGACAAATTCAGCGGTAACGTATTTGCCGCTACACCGGTCGGCGAGCAGAGAACAGTGGGATTGGGCTTGACCAACCTATTCCAGATGAAGCGCACCACCGAAGACCAGGTAGTCCGAACCGACCTATTTAATCTCGACTTCAGCACCAGTTACAATTTCGCCGCCGAACAATTTCCCTGGTCGAACCTGAGTACTTCATTTCGAACCACGCCCATCTCGGGCGGCGGAATCGGTCCCCTGAAAAGTCTGTCGCTGGATTTGACCACATCTCATAGCTTCTACCAAGAGGTGGGGGGGACTCAAATCGATCGATTTGTCTTTCAAGACTTCACCTGGTCGAATCCGGAACTCGTCCGGCTTCTTTCGTCCACAATCGGCGCCAGCCTGCGCTTTTCCGGAGGCGGGCTGACCCAAACCACAGCGCTGGCAGATACGACACCGTTTCCCTGGCAAGCATCGATTGCGCAGGATACAACTCAAATGTCCGCCGCACCTTCCGAATCCACCTCCGGCTGGGATTTGGGGCATATCCCCTGGGAATTGAACCTGTCCGGGCATTACAGCGTCAACAACGCCGCCAATACCAGATATGCCCAACTGAACGGCAGCCTGGATTTCGACCTCACCGCCAACTGGAAAATCGGATACTCCGCGGTTCTCAACCTTGTCGATGGCAGCATCGTGTCAACCGGCATCACCATCTATCGCGACCTGCACTGCTGGGAAGGGCGTTTCATCTGGAATCCGGTCGGTCTGGGAGAAGGCTATTTTCTGAGAATCTCGGTCAAATCGCCCCAACTTCAGGATCTGAAACTGGAGAAGCAAAGAGGTTACACCACATTCTCGGGATTCTGACCCTGGTGCAGGACGGACAACAGCGTCCGATCATTGGGTAGGGGTTCAACATGTTGAACCCCTACGGCTATCTGAGATGATGCGGGGAATTTCACTCACCATGAGTCCAAGAGACCAAAAAGTGAAAAAAATCATTGCATAATAGAGAGGCTTTTGTATATTAATACTCTGAGGTGGCTGACACGAAACGATGCTCACGTAAGAATTGAGTCAAGCAGACACCTTCAGGAAAGGAGGTGAGCGGCGAAGCCTGATCATCGTAAGGTGCAATTTATATATCAACTTAAGGAGGAGCTGACATGGCTCGCAAATGGATAGTTTTGTTTGTTGCAGGAAGTTTCCTGTTGCCGGCGTGGATTGCGCTCGGCTACGGCGCAACGAACTCGGATTCGGACGAAGCGCCGGTACTGGCACCGTATCGCCCGTTGCCTTCGGTGCCACTCTTCACGGACGAAATCACCTGGACCGTCGGAGCCAACATGCCGACCACTCGGTACAGCGCCGTCACCGGGACTTACGGTGGGGAAATCTTTGTCGCCATCGGAAGGCATTCAGACGCTGCCCCGTACAACACAGCAGTCTGTGAAGCATACAACTACGGCGCCAACACCTGGCGCACCGATTGCGCATCTTCCCCTACCGCCCGTCGTATGGCTGCATTTGGAGCCATGTACGAAGGGGATTTCCTCTACACAGTAGGCGGGCGGGCGGAACCGTCCACCACCGTCGGAAACCTCGAAATCTATAACATGTCCACCAACCAATGGACTACCGGTCCAGCCTGCCTAGCACGTTGGGCACACGGCGGCGCTGTTCTCAATGGCTATGTCTACGTATTTGGAAGTAGCGGAGAGATTGCCCCAAATACATCAGCCCAGCGCTACAATATTGGCACCAACACCTGGGAAGCCATCGCAAATCTTCCCAGTGGTGACGGGTGGGTATGCGGGGCAGCAGCAGCAGGGAAGGTGTACTGCATCGGAGGCAGCACCAACAACACCCGCATGCTGGAATACGATCCTGCCACCAACACCTGGACAACCCGGGCTCCCATTCCTCACGCCCGAACCTATTCCACCGCCATCACTCATGACAATCTGATCTACGTCGTGGGCGGGAGTTCGCCATCCGGTAACCTGGTGGATGTGTATGATCCCGCCACCAATTCCTGGGCTGCCGAAACCAACACCCCCGGCAATATCTGCTGGGAAGCCCTGGGTGTATCAGAATCCGCCATCTACTCCATCGGCGGCACGCCTCAGTCCACACCAATCCAATACCTGAATCAGGTCTGGATCGGAGCACTCCAAGCCGTGGAAACCGGGAACCTGGAAGGAATCGTTGCGGAGGCAGCCGGTGGTCATGACCCGATTGAAGGCGCGGCGGTTGCGCTGGCAGGCGATACCGTCTATACCGACCCCCAGGGCGGCTATTCCTTCACCGACATCAACGCCGGAACCTACGACGTCACGGCGTCGGCATTCGGGTACAATCCCTTGACTCACTCCGTGGTGATCGTGGGCGGACAGACCGTGACTCAGAATTTCGCATTGACCCAGCCCGTGATTGCGGTCGATGTCACTCACATGGACCTCGATCTGGCAGTCGGCGATGTCCATGATGAGACGTTCAATATCTCCAACCTGGGTGACGGCGATCTGACCTTCGACATCGACGTCAACTTAGGTGGAGGCGGCGGACCCGGGATCGAGACCATATTGCTGGTCGATGACGACGGTGGTCCGAACAACGGAGGGACTTATCAGGATGTCCAGAGCGTGTTCGTGGACGCCTTGGAAGACGCCGGTTTTGCGTACGACGTCTTCATCGTGGACTGGTCGATCACCACTCCGCCCCAAAGCGGTCCGACCCTGGCGGAAATGCAGGGCTACGACCTGGTGATCTGGTTCACGGGCGAGACCTGGGGATATTACGGCGACGACACCTTAACCTTGACCGACGAGGGCAACCTGGCGGACTACCTGGACGGCGGCGGACGCCTGTTCTTGTCCGGGCAGGACTACTTGTACGAAAGCTATCCCACCGCCGGTCCCTTCAGCCCGGGTCAATTCCCGTACGATTATCTGGGTGTGACCTCTACCACGCAGGATCTGTGGGCGCCTCCGACCAGTTGCACCGGCGGAACCAATTCATTCGCCGAAGGGATGTCTTTCAGCTGCACCGTGCCCTATCCCAGCGCCACTTTGTGGACCGACGAAATCTTGGGGACGGGCGATGCAATATTCTTGGTAGAAGGATTCTCAGCAGTGGCTCGGGAATTTGTGGGCGCCAATTTCAAGACCGCATTCACCACACTGAGCTTCGAAGGATTGGTGGATGGCGCCCCGCCTTCAACCAAAGCCCAATTCATGACCAACATGGTCGCCTGGATGGGCGAGACCCTGGCTGACCAGGTTCAGACGCCTCCTCGACCGGCGTTATCACCGGTTTCCAGCGCCAATCCCGCGGCGAAAACCGCTTCTGAATACGCAGTGAATGCCGGTACCGGTCCCGTCGCCCGAGTGGCGCCGGAATGGTCCGGAACCGACGAGCCGTGGCTGGTTGTTCATCCGGCAGCCGGCACCGTGCTGCCACAGGAATCGCAGTTGATCACCGCGACGTTCGAGATGCCGGATACTGCTGAAGTCGGCGAGGACTATGACGGAGAAATCGTCATCAACAACAACAGCGTCCAAACTCCCGTGACGATTCCAGTCTCCGTGCATATCGTGAGTGCGATTGGCGACAATTCAGAAGTAGCGCCCGCAACGTACGCACTGCATCAGAATTATCCCAATCCCTTCAACCCGGTCACCGATATCCGATTCGACCTGAGCCAGTCCGATCCTGTCACCCTGGCGGTCTATAATGTCCTGGGTCAGAAAGTCGCGACGCTGGTGGATCGGAATCTCGAAGCGGGCAGCCATTCTGTGACCTTTAGCGGATCCAGTCTGGCGTCAGGGGTGTATTTCTACCGCCTGGAAGCCGGAACGTTCTCCGACATGAAGAAGATGGTGTTGATGCGCTAGTCGCTCATCCGCCGAAGACAACTGACAGAACACACAGTAGGGGCTTAGCATGCTAAGCCCCTACATCTTGACAGTGCCCCCGGTTTGGAGTGCGCCCTCAAGGGCGAATGCGGTAGCAAGGCGTAAGCCCCTCCGCGACTACCGCACTCCATAGCTTTTGAGGAACAGCCATGTGTCGAATTGTCATCACCGCTGCTCTGACTGTCGCCGCGATACTGGTAATCGGACTTCCCGCCATCCTGTCGGCACAACCCGCCATCCAGGTCGATGTATCCTCCATCGAGGTGGTCGTCAGTCCCGGTGAGTCTCACCAGGAGACGTTCAATATCATCAATGTGGGAAACGCCGCGTTGAGTTACGAATGCGACTTCACTTTCCCCGGCGATCAACCTCGCATTCTGGTGGTGGATGACGACGGAGGCGTCAATAACGGCGGCTCCTATTTCGACGTGCAGCGTTTCTACACCGCCGCGTTAGACAGCCTCGGCTTGGAATACGATGTGTACGTGGTGGATTGGTCGATAAGCCCCGAGCAACCCGGACCCGATGCCGAGACTATGTCTGACTACGACCTGGTGATCTGGTTCAATGGCGAAGCCTGGGGGTACTACGGCAACGACACCATTACCCCTACCGACGAAGGCAATTTGGCGATATTTCTGGACGGTGGGGGCAGCCTGTTCTTGTCATCCCAGGACTACTTCTACGACGCCTATACCAATGCGGGATCGTTCTCCACCGGGCAATTCCCTTACGATTATCTGGGCATCACATTCACTCAACAAGACCTGTGGGCGCCGCCCATCAGTTGTGCGGGTGGACTACATTCCTTCGCCACCGGTCTGTCATATCAATGCGCCGTGCCGTACCCATCATCCACTATGTGGACGGATATGCTCCAGGGAGCGGGTGAGCCGTTGTTGACCGTGGACTTTCAAGCGGCAGCCCTCCAATATGAGACGGCGACCTTCAAGTCCGCTTTCACGACTCTCAGTTTCGAAGGTATGGTGGACGGCTCCTCAACCAAGGCTCAATTCATGCAAGGCTTGACGGACTGGGTCCAGGGACGCATCTCAGGGATTTTCGAGACGGATGATCCTTGGCTGTTCTTGGAACCAGCCGTTGGTTCCGTCGCCCCCCAGGAATCGCAGCTCATCACCGCCACCTTCCAGATGCCCGACACTGCTGAAGTCGGCGATTCGTACGAAGGCACCATCATCATCGAGAACAACAGCCCCACCAATCCGGTCACTATTCCGGTATTGGTTTTGATCGAGGCTGGAGTTCGCGATGCACAATCGCAATTACCTGTCGATTTCGCCTTGCACCAGAATTACCCCAATCCCTTCAACCCGACCACCACCATCCGATTCGACCTGCCCAATGCGACTTTCGTGGAGGTTTCGGTTTTCGACCTTCTGGGACGCAAAGTTGCCACCTTAGTCCGTCAACGGACCGAAGCCGGCAGCCATTACCTGACCTTCGATGGGGCAACTTTGCCCTCGGGAATATATTTCTATCGTATCAAGACCGACCAGTTCGCCGACACCAAGAAAATGATCGTGATGAAGTAATTTTGACTGTCGGGTGAGGACACCCGACAGCACCTTGGAATATTTTCCGCGGTCCGGAAAACACCTTGCCTTTTTGAAAAATTTTCAGTACATTACGGAGGATTGATGTGCTGTCACGTGAGGGCACATGACAGCACTGTAAGGTGACTCTGCCGTCTTGTGAGGACACATGACGGCACGGAGACTGTCGGGTGGGGACACCCCGACAGCACCAGCAAGTAAGGGGAGATTGCTTCGCTTCGTTCGCAATGACGCAAAGAATTCCATCAGAGGGCGCTGATATGAGAACCGTGAGCAGACCCACAACTATCGCAAGCTGTCTTGCCATCCTGTGCTCCACGTTGACGTACGGGCAAATCTTCATCTCTCCGGATGATTTCCCCAATGTCACTGGCATGACCCTGACCTACTATACCAATGTCACTAATTCCGTCCCGGTCAATGTCGGCAATTCGGGAGCCAATCAGACGTGGGACTTCACCGTAGGTCCGGAGCAGCAGGAAGTCCAGGAGCAAATCATTCGTGCGGCGGAATCTCCTTACTATGAGCAGTTCCCCGAATCCAATCGCGTCCGAGTTTCCGATACTAACCTGTTTGGGCTGCCGGGCACCGTATATACTCATCGCGAGATGTCCAACGAGCAGTTGACCCTGCTGGGATTGGGCGCAGATATTGGCGGATACCCCGTCCCCATCCGTCTGGGCGAGAATGGTCTGCAGGAATATCCTATGCCGTTGTACTACGAGGACGAATGGGACAATACCATCGTGCTGGACACCGTCTTCACTATCGCCAATCCCGACACTACCATTCCATTGGATTCCATCGACGTCCGGCTGGAAATTACACTGGGCGATCAAGCCGTGGTGGACGCCTGGGGCACACTGGCAGGTCCACTGGGCAACGATCCCGTGCTTAGAGTCCGCCACGATACCGGTATTGAAGCCACCGTCTATGTTTGGATGATCATCTTCTGGGTGCCTGTCTGGGATACGACCTTCGCGCAAATCCGTTACGAATGGCTGGCGCAGGATTCCGGTCCCATCGTCACGGTCGCCAGCCACGCCAGCGAAACTAATCCCAACTTCGACCAGGCGTCCCGTATCCAGAGACTGTTCGACATGTCCACCGATGTCCCATCGGCTCCCGATATTCCGGCGCCACTGACCATCGCTCTGCTTCCGAACTATCCCAACCCGTTCAACGAATCGACTGCCTTGTCGTTCTCCTTCCCGTCAGGAATAGACGAAAAGGCGGCTTTGATCATCTACAATATCCTGGGGCAGAAAATCGTTATATTGTGGGAGGGCGCATCGGACGGCGGGATGCACCACGTCATCTGGAACGGTCGAAATGGGCAGAGTCAGCCGGTGGCAAGCGGGATGTATTTCGCCACTCTAAGGACCAGTAACACTGTGCGTACTTTGCCGATTATCAAGCTGGACTAAGCTCCGCTCTGTCAAACGAATCGCTGTCAAACGAGTCGTTTGACAGCACGTAATAGGATCGCGCTGCTGTCATGGTCCAAACCATAACAGCCGTCCAAGTGCCGTCAGATAACCCGTTTGACGGCACAGCATTATCGGTGCCTCTGGGATCATTCAACATTCAAAATTCAACATTCAACATTTCCGCCCGGGTTCTGCCGTTATCGGACCTGAAGCCCCTCCTCGTAAGCCCAAGCCTCATCGATCCGGATACGATGGTCGCAGTGGTCGGCGACCTTCAAAACCTGCCCACCCATCGCATCGCGATTTTGAATTCCCGCCAACGCCGCCTGCCTGAAGCTCAAGACCTCTGGCTGTCCGCCACATCTTCAGCAATAGAGAGAGCCATCTCCGGCAATTCCACAGTGGTTTCCAGCCTCGGCATGATCACATGGGAATGGGTTGTCTGGAACACAAGACGATTAGGTGGTTCGCAGATCATCATCGTCCCTCGCGGGAAAGTGTCCGATCTCCAGGATAGAGTCCGCCACATCATCGTGGATTTCGACCTGGATCCCTCCATTTCGACCTTCCTAATGCCGTTCAACCCGAAGAAGAAGCCGTTTCGGAAGTCAATATTCCCGGAACGTGATCGCTGGGCTGTTGCGCTGTCTCATACGATCACGCCTATTTCGATCCGCCCATCAGGCATCATGGCACGCCTGCTTGCCGAAGGCGGAATCTGCGCCAGATTCGACACCTCATCGCAGGTATCGCCACGCGAAAGAAGCCGCAGAACAGATCCCTTGAGATCAATCCTGGCAAAGTCCGATTCGACATCCGCGATCACCGGTTCCGGAGATGCTGAGGATTGGGCGTATCTGACCCACTGGACGCGTGCTTGCCATGGTCCCTGGATGGGGGAATGTAGCGCCGATTTCTACTCCGACCTGTATCATGCCGAAAGCGGCTATCCTCGCGACGGATTCAATACTCTGAAGCGAATTTTGACGGAACGGAAAATCCGGGCGTCCGGGCGCATGATGCCAGGAGGCACGCCGATGATTTCCTGGACGGCAACCACACCTTCGGAAATACTGAAAATCATCCGCTGGCGTCCCGGCTTCATCCGCTGGAATTTCGAGCCGTTTGGCATCTCGATTCGAAAAAAGACGCTTGAGTCCTTTGGCGCCCAGAAAGTCACCTACGGTGCAGGGGTTCAACATGTTGAACCTCTGCATTTCTTCCGACCAATCACACCGGAGAAGGACTGGAGCACTGAAGTAGAATGGCGCTTGCCGGGCGATCTCGATCTTGGGAAAATCCGCGACCAGGACGCGATAATATGGGTCCAGAGCCGAAGCCAAGTCTCTGAGATGCAGAAGCTGAGCCCGTTTCCGGTGCGCAGCCTGCTGGCTTGAGAGCTATGAGAATGGCGGGATAGGTTAATCCCGAAGCAGGGTTGGACGAGAAAAAAAGCCGAACCAATTTGATTCGGCTTTCTCTATACACTGATTGTATGAGCGCTACTTGAGCAACACCATCTTGCCAATCGCGGTGTTCTGATCTGCCGACAGCCGGTAGAAATAGATGCCGCTGGCGAGATCTTTGCCGTCAAAGTTGACCACATGGCGTCCAGCAGCCGTGGCTTGACCGTCGATGATGGTGGCGACCTCCTGCCCCAGTATATTGAACACCGTGAGGGTGACTTTCGACATCGCCGGCAATCGGAACGCGATATCGGTGGTGGGATTGAAAGGATTGGGATAATTGCCTTCGAGAGCAAAGGTGACCGGCACCGATGGCTCGCCTTCCGGCACATCCATGTACATTCCGAACCAGGACAGCACCCGGCTCAAGACCACCGAACGCTCTACAGTGGGAGGAGGCGGAACCGTGTACGGACACGCCGCTTCCAGGGCAAACGCCATATACGCGGTCTTCCAACCAGTTCCGGCATAGCGGACTGCGCCATTTCCGCCGGTGTCATAGGTGTAGATCACGGTGGATCCGCCCACCGCATTAATCTTGGACGGCGACTGGGTGCCGTTCCCCCCGCCGCATCCTCCTATCAGCATCAGATTGGTATCATCCGAAATGGGATCGCCTGCGACTCCACTCAGCCGGAAATGTCCGGCGCCTTCCACATGTTGCGCATGCAGATAATTGGCGTAGAATGACGATGCCTGGATGTCCTCGTCGATGTTCTGACCCACTACCAGCAATCCTCGATTGCCGCCCAAGCCCAGGAAGCTGGTTAGATGATTCTGATCATTCGCGGTCAACGTGTTGCTGCTCTGGTTCCCGCACATCCAGATCACGTAATGATATCGATTCAACTCTGCGCTTGGGATCTCATCCAGCGCGTTGACATCCCACACGTCGTGGACGACATCGATGGCGTCCAGGTCGTTCTGATAGAACACATCGTAGGTGGAAACGCCATCGTCATCAACCAACAGCAGTGCCGGGCGTCCGATGCGCAACTGGAAATCCAGCACAGCGGAAAATCCGTAATTATTCGACGTCAAATGCACTTGGAAATTCGCCCAATAGGGTCGAGGCACGCTGGAGCTGACACTGAAATCGAACGGATCGGAACCATTGTGCACTTCCTGACCCGCCGGGATACTCCCGTAATTTGATGCACTGTCCGTAATCGTAATATACGGATCGCCCGGGCAACGCAAGGTGGCTTGTACGTTCGTTGCGTCTTGCCAATCGGCGTCATTCAGGAGCGTCACGGTCAGTGTCACCGATTCTCCGGGGTCAGCTCGATTATCGTTGTTGCCCGATGCATCATTGACAAAAGGCGTTCCCGATACGGTCAACCTCGGGAAAAAGTTGGAAAACAGGATGACCAGGTCAACACGTCCCGCGCCAAGAAGACCGGCGTAAGTGGGATTCAACGGATCGATGTCAAAGGAATAATCCCTGAGAGCCTGGGCGATCCACGCATTCGTCTGAGTGGGAAACGCTGTCCACACCAATCCCGCGGCTCCGGCGCATTGCGGAGAAGCCATCGAAGTGCCGGATTCCTCGCCATAGGCATTGCCGGGCAACGTGCTGATCATCCCGGGACTGAAGTCGCCGCCAGGAGCGCTGATATCGACCCACGTCCCGAAGCTTGAGTAGGACGCCTTATGATCGGTATTGTTCGTCGCCGCCACGGACATCACGTTATTATAACATGCCGGGTAGTGCAGTACCTGATTGTTCTCGTTGCCGGCGGAGGCAAACACCAGCAACCCGGCGCCCCAGGCGTATTGAATAGCGTTGTTTTCCGCACTATTCTGGCTGGGGCTTCCATAGCTCATATTGATGATCTTTGCCCCGTTGTTCGCCGCGTAGTAGATCGCAGGGATGCTGGCGCTCGGCACGATATAACCATTACCCTGATTGGACACATACCCCGCTCTTAAGCACATGATTCGAGCATCCCAGTTCGTTCCGGCAATACCGATGGCATTGTTGGTCGTGGCGATAGTCAATCCTGTGGTATGAGTGCCATGCGCGTACTGCGCGATGTGCAGTTCTTCCGGATTATTGTCCGGAACGGTCACATCTTCACCCGGATATCCCGGCGTGGACACGCCAGCGATGAAGTCCCAGCCGTAGAAATCATCCACGTATCCATTCTGACCATCATCCTGACTGTTCAAATCATCGATATCTCCAACCACCCCTGGGAACCCCGACCAGCCGACCCACTCATCGTGATCCAGGTCCTCGTCCGGATTGACCCAGATATTCCCGATCAAATCCACATGATCCCAGTCCACACCTTGGTCAATACAGGTAATGAGAATATCCCGGCTGCCACGAGTAATGTCCCAGGCTTCCGGAGCCCCGATCGTGGTCAGAGCCCACTGCGAGCCGAACAAAGCATCGTTCGGGATTACGTCCACCGGTCTCATCACATCCGGCTCCGCATACAAAACTCCCGGCAGTGCGCTATAGTCTGCGCACACTTCCATCACGTCGGCGCCATGATCAAGATCGAACACAAAACATCGGCTGAGATCAGGGGGATTCTCCAAATGATTCAAAATCTGACCCTGCAAGATGTCGGTAATCTTATACACGCCATAATGCACGTTCAACGCGTCAATCACAGGAATCCCAAATTGCATGACGCCGTCGGTTTCGCGGGGAACCATCCGACCATACATCTTGTCAAATTCGATGATTATCTTCCCCGGCTGCCACAACTCGCCCGCATAATCGCGAGCATCGAATACCGCCATCGCGCTTCCAGCCAGGAAAAGTCCTGTGATGATGATGGCAGCGACCAGATAATACCTGCGTACCATGCTATCCTCCAATCAACGTGATGATCGACTGTGGAATTTGCCCTGATGTAGCTCGTTGGGTTACGGGCACGAGCCCTAACCCAACCTACGCTCCTATCCAAGAAAATATAATTTAACCAGAATTTTCCGAAATGTCAACACCTATTATATGTCATATTAATGTGCCGCAGGGTGTCCTCACCCTGCGGAATGGGCAGGAGGGACAACATGCAGAGTGCAGGGTGGGGACTCCCTGCACCACAGGAATGCGTACGGGCGACTTAAGCGCTTCGGTCGATAGAAGTCCGTTCCACGTCAAAATGTCACGCGATATGGAATCCCCCACGCCTCGGCATCATAAGGCTCCGAATCATCGTACACCGTGTCATGATCGATCATGTCCACACAGGAGTGAAAGACCCCGGGCATCAATCCTACATCGAAAATCCCGCTGTACGTTCCGTCGCCTGCGATTTCGTCAGGATAGACTCCGTCGTCATGCAACGGTCGGCGGTGATGCACCCACATCCAATGCAGTCTGTAATGCAGGAGGCCAACCGCCGGATCCGAACTGCTCAAGGTCACAAACACCTTCGCCGAATCCCCCCTCGAGAAGGTGATCAAGTTCTGCCGATCCACAAAAGTCGTCAAAGGATCCTGGGTGTCCAGCACCTCAGTTTCCCCACCTCCGCTTGCCAGCCGTACCATCCGTAATCGTGAGATGCTCACCGTGTGGGGATTGGGATCCCGGGAAACGCCTTCCGCCATGGACACATGGCTCATCCGCCAATTCCTGCCGGGATATCCCATGCCCATCCTCTCGCAGACGGCGATTCTGGTGATGGTATTGTACATGGGTTTGTTGTAGATGTGATAATAGAACGGGGGATAGGCGGAATCCAGAACAGCGATCCTGAATTGCCCGTCGAAGTGGTGCGTGACAGTCGCCACTGCAGAATCCCCGAAAACTTGTACGTTGACAGACTGCAGCGAGCGCACTCCGTGACGCCAGAATGTCACCGGATCAATCTCGTCAGCCGGATACATACCGCTGCCGCCCCCAACGCCATAATCGTCCTCGTCGTCCAACAGCGCCGGACCGAACATGTCCTGGTCGTCTTCCACCAGCGTCGCAATGGCATCTTGATCGGTGGTACCCCCACCGCCGTTTTCGTTGTCGCAGCCCGATAGGAAAACAGCCGTCCCGATGGCGGCAAGGATAAGATACCCGAAAATCGGTCTCATCTTCGACCTCCGTGAGGTTCGTTGGTGCCGCAGGATGTCCCCATCCTGCGCTATCTTGCTGTCTCGCTATTGTACACTCGCCCGTCAGAATTTGTTCCTCAGGTCGGGAGCCCATTCTTCGGAGAAGCCGCTCTCGGCTCAAGAGAATCCCCGCATGGTCTTGATAACCAAGCGACCATGCGGGGATAAGCCTTGGACGTGCTGTCAGGTGTCCTCACACCTGGCAGCCATTGAGTCCGCCTTTAAAGACGGCAACTCAAACTTCCCCCCCGCTATTGCAGGGGGGAATATTAGGGGGGTATCGATCTTCCGCAGGGTGGTGACACCCTGCGGCACAATACTATCTACTCGTGGCTTGCCGAACTTTTTCCGCGGCAAACGGACGAATGCCGGGTTCCACGGCATCCACACCCGTCGGACCGATCTCAATCGGCGCCCACAGGTACTCGCCAGGCAGAGTGAGAGCTCTGGCGCCGCTGGCGTTGCCGAATGTCACATGATAGTACTTGTTGAACCCAGGGACATTGGTGTCATTCCAGGTCTGAGTAGGATACGCCACGGAATCCACCAACGCATACGTTCCGGTCGGTGTGTCCGACTTGTAGATGAAGAACCAGGTTCCACTCGGAGCGCCCGCCAGATTCCAGGAAAGATTAATGTTGACATTGTCGGTTCCGCCGGTCTTTTGAATGACCACGTTCTTCACTTTGGTGGCTTCGACCGTCACCCGGACACCCGCTTCCTCGATATCATAGTACCAGACGCCGGCGATGAGCTGCCGTGCCATGTAACTAATGGGCGTATTTGTATCCGTCCCAATGAACGGGGCAGTCGGGTATGCCGTGACCCATTCGGTACCGGCGTAGAAGAATCCGTCGATCACAGGAAGACCCGGAACGACATAGGTGTTCCAGCCGGTTTCAATGGCAGTATCGAGGAAATCGTACCGGACGGTGGTCCCGTCGTCGTCGTAGATCTTCATCCTGGAGTCGTCGGATCCCGCCGGGAAGGAATTGAAATAGACCTTCATTCCGGTGATCTTGCACGGATAGATCGGGGGATCGAACCGCGCGCCCCAATAATAGCCGGCGGTGTTGAACGCCCAGCCGTTTTCCATCGTGCCGTCGTCATAGGTCAATTCCGACGGATAGGCGCAGATTTGCGTTTCGGCGCTTATCATGTTGTCGGAAGGATTGGCATCCCCGGGGACGATGGCATTCGTGGTCAGGATATATTCGCCCACAGTTGTGAAGGTGTATGGGTCGAAAGTCACTTCGGTGGAATCGCCAACCGCCAGCCCGACGACCGGCAAGGTCTGGCTGAACACCACCGTGCGGGCAAAGGTCGTGTCCTGAATGACCAGTGACACATCGAAAGTATCCGTGGCGGTGCCGTTGTTGGTTACCTGAATGTCTCCCGCAAACGGATCGCTGCCTGGACCGAAAAATCCCGGGAAGGTCATCCAATCCAGGGAGATATCGCGAATGATGCCGCCTGCAGGCATGACCATCGCGCGGAGCGGATGGTCTCCACCGGCAGTCAATGTCCAAGTCGCGCCGCCATCGCTCGTAACGTACTCCACGCCCATCGTCAAATTGGTGCCCGCATTGGGCTCGGCGTCCATGGGAATAGTGGGTGTGGTGGCGTCGGCGTACTGGTACGCCACGAAGAAAGACCCTGTCGCGACCGCGACCGAAGGCACCGGGATCACGTTATTGCCCACAATCAAAGCCGCCGTCGTGCTGAATAGAACGCTGGCGGGGTTGGGGGCTCCGGAACCGTTGTCGCCGTAGATACGGATCAGGGCGTTTCCGGCGGTGCTGATGAGTTCGACCTGCAGGCTGGTGATTTCTACCGGCATTTGGCACGGCGTGAACTTCATTATCCGCCCGCCATTAGCGCCAATGCTCAAGTTGACCTGGAAATTGGGGATGTCATAATCCAACAAGTGCGCCAGTGCCGGATCATCCACTTGCTGTTCCAACATCTTGGAGTTGTTCTCCGGGGTCACGTCTCCGGCAGCGGTCACGGTGGCGGTCATGATGAATTCTCCCAAGGTCGTTGCATTCCATGCCGCAGGCGCCGTAACCGTGGTGTTGCTGCCAGCCACCAATGGACCGTAAGTGCCGGTCGTTGTGAATACTACGATGTTACCGGCATCTCGCACATCCCACTGCACATTATAGGTAGCGACATCCATGGTTCCCGGGTTGTTAATCAACGCACGGAACGTAGAAGCGTCGTTCTGGCACAGGAAATACCTCAGACTGACATTGTCCACATTCCCCACGCCGAGATCCACCCAGCCTCCGCCGCCGTAGCGTCCTCCCGCCCGACAACGCCAGTCGTAGCCGCCCGCCACGTTGATGGTCGGAATATTGGTGGGCCATACGCCCGTCGTATAGTAACTACGATTCAGTCCGCTTAACGTCCCATCAAGAATTGGGTATGTCCCCGGTCCCGGTGTAGGATTCAAAGTCGCATTGATGGGACCATAGATGATATGAAAGTCCTGCCCTGCCTCGAAATGGAGGTTGTTCGCCAGTGTGTCCTGGAACGTAACGTCGTACAAAACTGTCCCGATCGAGGGAGTGTAAGGACCCCTTACCTCAAGAATCCGATTAGGATTGGCAAAACCAATGCTATCACGTGCCACCCATACCCGGAATCCAGTGCTATCGGTGCCCACCCTGTTCACATAGATATACGCCGCCCGCAATTCAAAGGGCGACAGCGGTGTGAAACGCACCGAGTTATAAAACACGCCACCATAGAGCCGGTAGCTGGACGCCCCCGTGTCGTCGTATCGGATCGTATCCGGCTGCGCAGTATCGGTTCCCCAATACGGAACAACTATCGGCGTAGTCTCCACCATGGGCGCCATCGTCGGTGACGCCATCACTACGCCGACCACTCCAAACATCATCACAAACACAAGCGCTCTTCTGCCCATATATACCTCCAGTGGTTCGGGATGCGCCGGACGATCAGGGACTCAGATCACACGCAGCATTCCGCACGACGTCCGGCATCGGATCGTTAGACATGCACTATGAGTTCGAATCAAGACTTGCCGGAAATAGCCGCACCCAGCCTGTCACCAACCTCCCAGGAACCTGGAACCCCTCCCGAAAAGCAGGCGAAAAAGTCCACTGATCCCGCACTGCTCAATGCTAAATCCAAAACCGCAACGCTTCGACCAATGGATACTTAGCGGATTAAATATAAGAAATAAATTAGTTCAAGTCAAGCAAAATCTCTGGAGTCTGAAAAATCTGAAGTGCGTAAGCTTGCTTGCGAGCGGTAGGCGCACGATGAATCCGCCCGAGGCGGACAAGTCAGCGGGTACGCGTAGGTGCCAGCCCTGCTGTGCACAAAACGTGCAAGAGCCACCCCTTTTTATTCCCCCCTCCAATAGGCGGGGGGAATCCATGAGCTGTAGGGGCACAACATGTTGTGCCCCTACGATATCAATTGGCTGCGGTCACTTTGTAGAAGGCGGCAGAAGTAGTACTTGCGACTCCGGAATCGACATAGATGGATTGAGGATGGGGAATTTCCACCAACAGACTGCCTGGACCGACGACGAAATCGGGGGCGGTTCCGCGATATATTCTGTAATGGGTGGCATCGGGCACGGGCGACCAGGTCAAACGGACCGAGGTGGCGCTGACCATGCCGATGATCAAATCAGTGATGGCGGGCAGGCTGGTTTGATATCCGAAGACCTTGAGGTCGTCGATATTCCAGCCGCAGAATTGCCAGCCGTTGTCGGTGGCGCCGATACCGAACCGGATTTGGAAATTGGGATTGCCATCGGCTTGGGCGGATACGTCGATGAGCTGGTGGGTCCAGGATGCATCGTCCATGGAGGTGGAGCCGTTTTCGAAGCGGGTGATCCAGGAGGTGCCGTTGAAGACCTGGAGGTAAGCATGATCGTATAGATTTCGTTCGACGCCGAGCCATCTATAGAATTCCAATTGGGTGGATAGGAAATTGGAGCAGTTGATGACGGGTGAAGTCAGCCAATAGGTAATGGTGAGATTGGCTTCGTAGTCGCCATCGGCGGCGGAAAGGTCATTGCCGATGACGAAGTTGTTGGTTCCGGGAGTGTGATCCTGGGTGGGATCCGGGTTGCCGTGGGTATCGTCACCGGGACCGCCCATGGGTTGGTTGCGGGTCCATTCGCCGGAGCCTGCGTAACCGGTCCAGCCGAGGTCGGTGGAGAAGTCATCGAAGAAGGCTTCGGCGTAGGTGCCGATGGAGGTCATCTGGACATTGACTTCGATGGGTGCGCCGGAAGGGACGACGATATCCTGGACGGTGACGGGATAGTAACCTGGTGCGGAGAAGGACAGGTTATAGGTGCCTGGGCGGAGGATGCGATAGTAATCGCCGACAGCGGGGTCGGTGTAGGTGTCGTACACGATGCTATTCAAGCGGACGGCGGCTGGGATGGGATCGCCGGTTTCGGAATCGGTGACGATGCCTTTGATGCCGTGATGGATTTCTTCCAGGTAGGACAGCATGGATTCGCGGTTGTCTTCCCAATAGCCGGGCAGGGTGGACTCGTCGGGCCAGAAGGGCGTACTGATTTCCATGGTGATTTCCTTATCGCCTTGCCAGACGTAGTTCCAGTCCTGCATACCGCCATAGATGACGTACCAGTCGCAGCCATTAGTGATGCCTTGCGGGAAGGGACCGTTATACATAGGGGAATTGTGAGTGGAGTAGGCTAAAGCCAGTTGGATGAAATGGGCGTCTTCCGGGGAGGCGGTATAGACATTCTGACCGCTGTAATTGCCGTCCCAGGGGTAGTTGGCGACGAGGGTGCCGCCGTGGAAGTTGGCGGACAGGACGCTGGAATGCTGGAACGCCCAATTCATGACCACCTGGACTTCGGTGGCGCGACCGGACACCGTGTTGGTGGAATCGTCAACTCGGTCGGGGAAATTGCGATTCAAGTCAATGCCCTGGGCGTTGTATCGGCTGACAGCGGCTGTGCCGTCGGGATTCATGGAAGGCATGATCCAGATTTCGGTGTTGTTGACCAAGTCGGTCACGCGCTGAAGGATGCCGTAATTGTCAACCAGGTAGTTGATCAGATACATGCACATTTCCTTACCGACCACCTCGTTGCCGTGCATGGCGGCGATATATTTGAATTCCGGTTCCACTTCTTCGACTTCCACATTGTCGGAGATTCTCATGAACCAGAGTCCGCGTCCCTGGGTAGTCGCACCGATGGAGTCCAGATGGCAGATAGTGGGATTATCCGCCGCAATTTGCATCAACTCCGCGCGCAGTTCCTGGTAGGTGTGGTAGCTCCGCAAGGGATCATCGGTGTTCTTGGTGGCTTCCCACAGGCTGTCGGCGTACAGTTTCGCCTGGTCCGGGATCCAGCGGACGTCGTAGCCGGCGGCTTTCAAGGTCGCGAACTCGCCGGGCAACAGATACACGAACACGTCCAAACCTGCCACGTTGTAGATATCGACCCGGCGAACGACCAGATCATGTAACTGGTCTTGGCTGCTGAGGGTGATGACGGCGGTGGTGGCATCCGTGAAGCGGTTCTCGGCACGCGCCGGCGCCAAAAGGACTGTGACACATATCAGCGCAACTACAACCGGAAGAAACCAGCTCTTGAGCAAAGCAAGACTACGGGATTCCATGCGACACTCCAAAGCAATTCAAGTCACGTTCGGTCACACGACTAATTATGGTAGTCATAATACCTATGAATGTCCTGTCATTGAAATATACGAAAAGATTTCCAGAATTTCCACCATTTTCTTTGCATCCCGAAATTTCGGCACACTGGTGATGTCGCAGGGCTTGCCCTTGAGGGCAAATCCTCACCCTGAGGAAATCTTTCGTGCCGCAGGGTGTCCTCACCCTTCGGAATCATAGGGATGTTGGATTACGCTTCGCTGACCCAACCTACCCCACCCTGATTGCCGGATTTTCCCCTTGCGTTTTGCCAAAAAATTGCTAAGTTATTAGCAGATTACGTGCTAACGAATCCGACCTAATCGAAGAGGCAGGCGTGCATCACCAACGTGCCGAGCGGAATATCAGATGGTCAGTCACGGTCGTGCTCCTGAGCACGATACTTCTTTCGGGATGCAGCTCCCCGGAACGACAACTGGAGCGGGCGAAGGCATATCGAGCCGTGCGGCAATTCCAGGAAGCCGAAGCCGCATATCAAAACGTCCTGAAGCGGCAGCCTCGAAATCTGGAAGCCATGCAAGGGATTGCGGAGTTGTCACGGGACAACCGGCAATGGACAGAAGCCGGCAAGTGGTGGAAGTTGATCCTGGACGAAAGACCGTATGATCCAGATGCGTTGCTGGGATACTGGCAGAGCCAGTGGGAGAGTGCCGATTCTGCTGCGCGTGACAGCCTGCGCACCGTCATTTCGAAAGACCTGGAGCCCAGAATCTCTGAAGAAGGCGACCGCCTTCGCGTGCTGTCGATGGCGGTTGATGCCTATGCCATGACCAAGGATTCCGCTCACGCCGCCCAGGCTCGATTCGCGTTGACGCACGAATTCCCCGATTCGCGGAAGGCGTACGACGTTTTGGGCGAAGAATTCTACGATGGGCTATATCCCATTTGGCAGGACGACAATGCCAAGATCGAGTACCTCCTTCAATTTGTCCGGCGGGATCCGAAAACGGTGTGGCGCCGAACCGCATACGCCTGGCTGATGTCGTCTCTGTACGCCTCGGGTCGCAAGGATTCCTTGCTCGTTTTCGCCAAAATCAATGCCAATGATTTCCAGCAAGACCCGTTTGCTCTGACCGTTTCCGCCCGATGGTTGTTGGAAATCGATCGGGAGGTGCCGGCAGCACAGAAGTACGCTCAGACCGCTGTAGAATTGGAAAGGGTAGCAATCCGCCCGGCCTACTATCCCGAAGAACAATGGAAATTGGAAAAAGCCGAATTGTTCGCCAGTTCGCGTCTGATGCTCGCTAGAGCCTATCGGAAGATGGGTCAACTGGATCATGCCGAGAAATGGCTTCGCGCAACCATTGACGAGGCTCCCTATACTGTGGACGACGACCAGAATTCCTCCACTCATTGGGAGATGCTCTCGGAAATTCTGATGGAACGGCAGCAATTCGATGATGCATTCGGCGCTGCAACTAATTGTCTGATTGGCGGCGACCGCCGAAACAAATGGAGTCAGATGGCGGATTCGGTATCGGTAGCGGCGTGCCAGAAGACCGGACGCGATCCCGGACGAAGACAGCAATTGGCGCGGGATTGGGTGAATTACGACGGTCCGGTCTTTTCCGATGTAACCGAAGCCGCCGGACTGGGTGACCGCCACGAATCGCGTGTGGCGTGGGGAGATATTGACAATGACGGCGATGACGACTTGCTTCTCAATGGTCATGTCCTATTCGTCAATCAAGGCGAAGGGACTTTTGCAAACGGCACCAAAGCGGCAAGCATCTCCGGTCCCGCCAATGGCGGCGTGTTCGGCGATTACGACAACGACGGCTGGTTGGACTTCTATGCCATCGCTTCCGGCACCGGTGATGATGCGGACAAGCTGTGGCGAAATCGTAGTAATGGGACGTTCGAAAACGCGACGATTGCCGCAGGTAATGTTTGCGACGACGTTTCCAGCGAAGGCGCCGCCTGGGGGGACTTCAACAACGACGGTTTCCTGGATCTGTATATCGCCAACTACGAGAAGCCGGGCGATGAACTGGGGCAAGGCACTCCGGACCGATTCTGGGAAAATCAGGGCGACGGCACCTTCAAAGAAGCCTCCGCCGCAGTCGGAATGACTCCGCCCTTTGGAAAAGACTTGTGCGGTCGGGGCGTCAACTGGGGCGATTATGACAACGATGGAGACAACGACATATATGTGTCCAACTACCGCCTCCAGGAAAATCTCCTGTGGGAAAATCTCGGAAACAACCGCGCGATTGATGCCGCGTCACTGAAAGGGGTCGCCGGATTTGAAAAAGACAGCTGGTGGGGACACACCATCGGATCGGAATGGGGCGATTATGACAACGATGGAGACCTGGACTTGATCACCGCCAACCTGGCTCACCCCAGATACATCGATTTTTCCAACAAGACCTGCTTGTACGAGAATTCCGGTGCGCCGGGATACACCTTCAAAGATCGGCGAGCCGAAGCTGGTATCAAGTACGACGAAACCCACAGCGACCCGGCGTGGAGCGATGCGGACAACGATGGCGACCTCGACCTGTACATTACCTGCATCTACGAAAACATGCGGTCATACCTGTATCGAAACGAAGGCGATGGAACGTTCGAGGACATCACCTACTTGTCGGGCACCCGTGCCTTCAACGGTTGGGGATGTGCTTTCAGCGACTATGATCGGGACGGTGATCTCGACCTACTGGTCGCCTCCGGTTCCGGAGTCAAGCTTTTCCGCAATGATTCAAAAGGGAATCACTGGCTCCAGGTCAAGGCAGTCGGTACGACATCCAACAAATCGGGCATTGGAGCCCGGGTGGAAATCACCCAGAACCGCCGCCGCCAGATTCGGGAAATCCAGGGCGGCAAAGGCACCACCAGCCAGCATTCCTTGGTCGCCCACTTCGGATTGGGGGACAATGAGTCGCCGATCCGGATATTGGTACGATTCCCTTCCGGCGCCACCAGGACTCTGGACAAAGTAGCTGCTGATCAACGGGTTGAGGTCGTGGAATAGATGACATCGAATCGGATTGCCGCTCGCTGCCTGATAATATTGCTAGTTGTTCCGCAGTTCCTGGGTGCCACCGAACTGCCTCAGGAAGTGGACTCACTGGCGAGCCTCTGCATAGATGTGACTTTCGTAAGCGACTACCAAGAGGCATACCGAATCTGCGACCGTCTGGAGCAATTGATGGACGGACCGATGGCGCCGTGTCATCGGTCAGCGGTCATGGCAGGGGAGATGATCGACTTCGAAGATACTTCGGGACTGGGACGGTTCCTGGGGGAGAGCCAACGGTGCATCGAAATCGCAGAATCCCGAATTGCCGCCGGAACCGACGTCGCCGAGGATTACTTCTATATGGGCAGCACTTTGGCGTACGTCGCATTGCTGTACGGACACCAGGGCAGTTATTGGAAAGCCTATCGTGCTGCAGTGCGGTCCCGCCATGCTCTGGAGACCTGCCTGGAATTGGACTCCACCTTCGTGGACGCACGGATCGGTATTGGAAATTACCAGTACTGGATGAGCCGGAGCCTGGAGTTCCTGAATTGGCTGCCGGTGATCCGCGACGAGAAGAAAGCTGGAATCGCACAATTGCAGCGGGTGATAGCACAAGACACTCGTGCCAGGTATCTTGCGATTTCCAGCCTTGCCAATATCCGCCTGGATCAAGGGGAGTATAGCGAAGCTCTGCGCCTGGCGCGCCTCGGATTAGCACGCTACCCTGACAGCCGCGCATTCCTGTGGCAGGAAGGGGCAGCGGAATTGGGCATGGGCTCCTACGCACGGGCAATTGACATCTATCATGAGCTATTGGCACAGATTCTGTCATTGCCGCGAAACAACCGCCACAACGAACTGAGCTGCTACGCCAGCCTTGTGGTCGGCTATTATGAGCTTAGGCAATACTCGACCTGCATCGAGACTGCCCGCAGGGCTCTTCAAATCCCGCTGACCGAAGACCTGAGAAGAAACAAGAAGAAGACCTTGGACAAGATCATACACTACCTTGGACTCGCAGAGCAGGAAATCGACCATACTCGGTGACCGCAAGGGCACGACGATATCACTTCGCATCCCACGTCAATCACTGTTGAAGAGGATTGGCGATCTGGCGGACCGCGAAGGGGTGGCGGTGTATGCCGTCGGCGGCTTCGTGCGTGATTGCGTGTTAGGACGTCCGGTCAAGGAGATCGATATTGTGGTAGTGGGCGACGGTCCGGAATTCGCCAGGAAAGTCGCCGCGATGCTGGACTTGCGCCCCAGCAAACGGGCTCCCAAATGGCCCATTGTCTTCGAAGCGTTCGGCACGGCGATGTTGAAGTATCGTGGAGTCCAACTGGAATTCGTGGGCGCCCGAAAAGAGGCTTACCGCACCGCTTCCCGAAAGCCGGTCGTAACCCCCGGCACCCTGGACGATGACCTGCTGCGACGGGACTTCACGATTAACACTCTCGCCATGTCATTAGCGCCCGGCGATTTCGGCGCTCTAATCGACCGTTTCCACGCTCTGAGCGACCTGGAAAAGAAGCTCATCCGCACCCCGGGTGATCCTAAGAAGGCATTCGCCGACGACCCCCTCCGGATCATGCGAGCCATCCGATTCTCTTCGCAGCTCCATTTCGGCATCGACCGTCCCACCTTGGAAGCCATGACCGGTATGAAGGACCGCCTGGCAATCGTTTCCCAGGAACGAATCACCGATGAGCTGCGAAAGATCCTCTTGACCTCTCAGCCTTCCGTCGGCTTGAAATTGATGTTCGTGACCGGCGTCCTGGACGTGGTGATTCCGGAATTGGCACAGTGTCATGGGGTCGAAACCCGCGGCGAACACGGGCACAAGGACGTTTTCGAACACACCATGCGGGTACTCGACCGCGTCGCAGAACTGACGGTCACGCAAGGAGGACTGACGGCACCGTCAACGGTCGGGGAATTAGAGAATGAGCTCGGGCTGGAGGAATTGTCGAAGAAGCGGGAAGTGCTGTTATGGGCAGCTTTGTTCCACGACATCGCCAAACCACGTACCAAACGCTTTGCGCCGGGAGTTGGGTGGACGTTCCACGGTCACGAGGAAATCGGCGCCCGCATGTTGGGCGGAATCGGCAAGAAACTCCGGCTGCCGTTGGAAATCATCGAAAAGGCGCAGAAGATCATCCGATTCCACATGCGCCCCATCCACCTGGCAGAGGAGGGAGTCACCGATAGCGCCATCCGCCGGATAATTGTGGATAGCGGTGACGATTTGAACGCCCTCCTGACATTATGCCGAGCCGATATCACCTCCGGAAATCCCCGAAAAATCAAACGCTATGTCCAGGCATTCGATCAGCTGGTGGCGCGGCTGTTGGAGGTCCTGGAAAAGGACAAACTGCGGGCTTTTCAATCGCCGGTTCGAGGGGACGAAATTATGGAAATCACGGGGCTCAGTCCGGGTCCAAAGGTGGGGCAATTGAAAACAATGATTGAAGAGGCAATCCTGGACGGGCGTATCCCCAACGAGCACGACGCTGCTAAGGAATATCTTCTCACTATCAAGGATCAGGTCTTGAATAGTCCGCTGTCAGGTGGGGACACCTGACAGCACCCGCAATGTGCCGCAGGGTGCCCTCACCCTGCGGAAAATGTGACGTTGATCCTGCCGGGTTGAAATAAGTAGGGGCTTAGCATGCTAAGCCCCTACTTCACTATTGAGCATCTGCCCGTGACTTCGACGGTTAGGGCGCGGCGTCCGCCAGAGCCTCTGAATTACTCATCCGTATCCCGTTTTCGCAGCTTTCCAGCGTGGCAGATTTGTTTCCCAGCGTCAACTGCTGGGTTCTCCCCACTCTCTGCCGAACCACCAACATCGCATCACCTTCTCCTGAATCCTCCATCTGCTCTTGGATCCTCTCATTCTCCGCCGATTTCTCTTCGATCATGGTTCTGATCGTCGGGATATTCTCGAATAGCTTCTTCAAAATATCCAATTGACCGCGAGAGTGACTTCGGCTCTGGTTCCGAAGCGAGGAGCAGTACTTCACCCATTGTTGCTGCACATTGGAATGTGTCACATGCTTCAGGTATGGTTCCCCAAATAGTTCGCCGATACGGTTGAAATTAGTTCCCGCCTGCCCCAAGAATTCGTGGTTTTCTTCCATCCGGCTGCGCCGGAATTCCTGGACGCCGATCGTGATGCTTGATATCACATCCGACTCGTCGTCGTCCAACGAATTGACGCACAACGAATTCTGAGCCAGAATATTGCTGCCCAGAATGCGATTGGCGGTGATGTCTTTACCGACTACCCGGGTGCGGCGAATCTCCCCATTAACCACCACCTTGTCCTTCGCCACAATTTTTGAATCCGTAATGTTCCCTTGAGCGACCACATTCCGATCACTGGAGAGCTCCGACCGTGCTACGTCGCCATCAACCGTAATGTCCTCCAAAGAGCTGATGACCGATCCTTCCCGAATCGATCCAGAGACGTGCACTTCCGCATTACTAATAATTCGGCTCCCGATTGTCAGATTACCCTCCACTTCCACGGCTTGATCGGTGGTGATGTCCACAACTTGATCCCCTTTGACCTTCAGAACCGGATTGACACGCAAAAGGACTTCGGTCGGGATCACCTTCTTGCCGTGCAGCAGGTTTTTCTCAACCTCCACCCATGTGATAACAACCATGCCGTCCGTGTCCGCAGAGGCTTCCAGTTTGTCGAAACTCAGGACGACACCTTTCTGCGCTTTTAGCTCTACGTCCAGACCCTTATGCGGCGGAAGGACGACACCCTTGACATTGGCGCCAGCATTCTGACCATCCCTGGGAGGGGTTTTCCGGCACAGCACATCGCCTTTCTTCACGCGGCGAGAGCCATAGTATTCCAGGCTGCTGTCGTGAGAGGGCGTCGCCGGAAAGTAGAACTCGATTTTCGCGTCCTCGCCCGGATCGGGAAACTTCCCAGCCGCAATAGATGTGTTCTTGATCGAACGCATTGCTTCCGATGCCTGGCGCACCTTCTGACGGATCAGCCACGGATTGATCCGGTCTTCCGCTATGCCCGATTGCCGGATCACCGCTAACACTTTCTTTAGAGTAATGATCTGCTCGAAGGTATCAAAAGGATATATATCGATCGTAGCTTCCATGTCCGCATAAGGAATCCCTTCCGGCGACCGCTTTTCCAGGAAGTGCACGGTAGGTTCGCCCTTTTCGATAGGCAGCCGCACAATGCGCACCACTACCTGCATCTCCGATTCCAGCTGCCGCCGCTCGATGATACCCTCGTAACTCAGAAGCGCCAGCGGAACCCCTTCGCTCTCGGAGAGGTGCTTCTTGATGTCGAATAATTTCGAAAGCAGTGTCCTGTTGTCGAGCAGCTCTTCCATGCCCAGGCGAATCAGGATCTTCCAATGATCCAGCCCCTTGGACAAGATTTTCGGAGCTTCACTGGATAATCGGTCAACGGTGCCCATAATGCACATCCCCGTAGTACCCACAATCCCGGGACTCCACACCCGGGAACATTGTCTTTTCCGCCACGGACAGCGCCGTCACGACCAAAACCCGACGGACGCGAATAGGTAGGCTTCCGCAGATATAGCGATCCTCTCGCGAAAGGACGCATGCTACCCCTGATAATGAGTCCTCTCTGTAATTAATCGGCATCTTGATTGATATCTTGATAATTGGAGCCCGGGAGGCAGTCTCCCTATTCCCTCACTCCGCGGAAGGGACTGGTGCCGCGATCAACAGGACATCGTGCGAAGTAGCCGCGTCAAATTCCTTCCGCTCCATCCCGCCCCATCGCCTCTCGATTCTCCAACCTGCTTGGGCAAGAACCGGCTCGAGGTCACCAAGCGTCCATGGTCTCAAATGCGTCGAATTCCACGAGACGGAAAGCATACCAGCCGCGTCAGGCTGCCCGGCAGCCTTTCCCATCGTCACGATATTGAATACCAGAAGATCGTCGAGGAAATCATAGAATCTCAGGATTACCTGACTGCCTATTTCCTTGGCACCCACCAGTCGTTCCCGAGTCGTCAATATTCGATGATAATTCAACCAGCCCAACACTAATTTCCCGCCCGGACGGGTCACTCGCCGGAATGCTCTCAGTGCTTGCTTGAGATCTTCCGCAGTCAAGAAATGGGGCAGGGTATTGCCTCGACAAATTACAGCATCGAAATCGCCTGACACCACATGCCCTAAGGTTCGCAGGTCATCGTGCAGCCACGCCACATCCACTTGTGTGGCAGCAGCCTTACTTCGAGCGATCTCCAGGAGGCTTTCCGATCCATCCACCCCCACCACTCGTACGCCCATTTCCGCAAACGCAATAGCCTCGCCGCCCGTCCCGCACCCCGCGATCAACACCTTTTTCCACCTGTACCCCTCGACCAACGACAACAGAAAAGGGCGCTCTTTGATCCAGCGCCCTTGGTCCGATGTCATAGCATCGTAGTCATGCGAAATCGAGTCGTAGAACTCTTGGTATTCTGTCATACGCCATCCGCAATCATTCCAATCGAAGCGGCAATTCTCCGACCTCTGCTTCCACGGCTTTCAAAATCGTGCCGTTTCGAATCAATTCCGCAATCTTGTTGATGTCGGGATACAACACTCGGTCGTTTTCCAGATGATCCACATGCTGCCGGATCACATCATACGCCACTCTGGTGCCGCGACCCGGCTTCAATGGTTTCCGGAAATCGAAGGCTTGCGCCGCCGACATCACCTCAATCGCCAGCACTGCCCCGACATTCCGCAGGATTTCCCCTAACTTCCTGACCGCTACCGGCGTCATCGCCACGTGATCTTCCTGATCCGCCGACACACTGATGGAATCGACCGTGGATGGATGCGACAGCACCTTATTTTCGCTGACCATGGCTGCTGCGGTGTACTGCGCCACCATCAAGCCGCTATTCAAGCCTCTGCCCTCCACCAGAAAATCCGGCAAACCGCTGAGCGTCGGATTCAATAGGCGGTTGGTGTGTCGTTCGCTGAGATCTGCAATCTCGCTCATGGCGATACACAGGAAATCCATCACCATCCCGATGCTTTGACCGTGGAAATTCCCCCCTGCCAGCGTGATATTATCGCCTGGGAAGAACAGTGGATTATCGGCGGCGGAATTGATCTCGATCTCTATCTGTTCCCTGGCATAGAACCAGGCATCGATACTGGGACCCTGCACCTGAGGCGTGCACCTCATGGAGTACCCATCCTGCACCTTGCCCGACTTTTCCGCGATAATCTCCGAATCCGCCATCAAGGTTCTCAGATTGTGCGCCACCGCATTCTGCCCCTTGTAGGGTCGAACGGCATGCAGTCGGGCATCATAGGCTTTAGGGACACCTTTCAAGGCGTCAATCGTCATGGCGGATGCAATCATGGCATTCTTCAATAACCGACGTGCATCCACCAAATGCAGAGCCGCCCCTGCAGCAGTGGTCTGACTGCCATTGATCAGTCCCAATCCCTCTTTGTAGGTCAAATCGACAGGCTTCAATCCAGCCAGCCTCAAAGCCTCGCCGCCCGGCATTGTCTTGCCCTGGTAGATTGCCGTGCCTTCGCCAAGACACACTTCCGCCATCTGGCTCATGGGGCTCAGGTCGCCCGACGTCCCGACCGACCCCTTCTCGAAGACCACCGGATGCACACCCTGGTTGACCATATCCACCAGAATCTGTGCGATAGGAAGCCGGACGCCGGAATACCCCTTCGCCAGCGTATTCGCCCTTAGCATCATCATCCCCCGCACTACTTCTTCCTTTAAGTGATCTCCGGTGCCGGCGGCATGACTGTAGATGATCCGCCGTTGCAACTCGGCGCTGTCTTCAGCGCTGATACGAATCCTGGCGAATTCGCCGATCCCTGTCGTGACCCCGTAGATGGGCTGATCCTGCCGGATCAAATCTTCCAGCACTTTGCGGCAGGCTTCGATATTCTTGATGCCTTGCGGCGACAATTCCACGCGCTCATTCTGACGTGCCACTCTTTCCACATGATCTATGGTTAATCCCTCGCCCTTAAGCTGTACTGCCATCCGTTAACTCCTTGTTAAGTACCACGGGCATGGCGTGAGCCCAGAAGCGGTTTGCCCGTGGCTTGTTCCCGCCGGGTTTCAAATCCGCCTACGGCGGATGTAACCTGGCGGGCTATTTGACTCCTGTCAGGTTACGCTTCGCTTGAAACCTGACAGGAACAAAGTCACAGATACATCGACGCGCGGAGGTCGATTATACCAACGCTTCCTGCTCGTTCCCCGCCAGCAGATGGCACAACCGCTGCTGCACCTGTTCGAATGGTTCGCGGGTGACGTTAATTTGATATACATCCGCAATATTGAAAAGTTTCCGGAAGTTCCTCCGTTGCAGCTCCACCCGATCCGGCGTCCTGACGACAAAGTGCGGGTTGTAGAAAGGTATGCTGCGATATCCGTCGCCGCCGGAACCGCCCACCCCTTGTTCCAGCATACTCATCGCATCGTCCGCGCTCATCCGTTTGATGGTCGGCGCCAGAAGATCCTTATTGAACAGCAACACCCGTTTGATGTTGGTGCGCTTGACATGCTTTTCCGGTCCTCCGATCCAATACGGATCCAGCATCGCCCTCGATCCTTTGAATGCGGTATAGCAGAACGGCACGCCTCGATCCAGACGGCAATTCTCGCCTCGCATGCAGGGCTCGTTGGTGCATTCTTCCTTGTTGACGATCACGTTCTCGCATTTGGAGCGGTCAAACAGGTCTGCCAACGCCGGAAAGTGTTCCACCGAATTGGTCGGGAACAGGAATTTCCTCTCTACGACATCCGCGACCGCTTGGCGAGCCGCATACCGCACCGCCACGAAATCGTTGGAATGCAGCCGCACATTGTCCCGCTGCAAGAGCGCCAGGAAATGCTCAGTCTTGCCGGTGCCGGGCGCCGCCACGAAAATCACACCTTGCCCGTCGTATTCCAGCGAAAAACAGCGGATGCAATGCTGGTCGAACAGCCGCTCCGAAATATCCATGTACATGCCCAGAGCGATGCTCCTGAGCTGCTCGTAGTACGCGGACTTGAAATAGAACCCCGTCCGGGATTCGGAATTGTAGTACGCCCGAGGTTCCCGACCGGTAATCCAGTTGACGGCATAGATGATCCCATGCGGTTCCAAATCCGCCTCCAACTGAGCCGGATACCAATTTTCCACCCAGAAATCATGCAGATGCGGACTGTTGGTGCGAAGCTGAATGATGACGCCGCTGACGTTCGCATTCCATTCAAAATAACTGTCGTAGGTCAGGAATGCCTCCGATTCGCCCACTAATGCATCCCGGAGTTCCATTGAACATTCCGCATCCATCTCCACCGGTTTCCGACACTTGGTCAAGGTATTGTTAAGCGACACTTTGCGAGCCTTGGGCGGAGTGGTCAACTTCGCCATGGCTTCGATCATCCGAGCCAATCCTTCTTCCAACCGCTCCATCGAAGTGGCATAGGACAATCGAATGAAGTTGTCCGCTCCAAAAGCATCTCCCGGCACCACTGCTACATGTGCCTGCTTCAACAGATAATACGCCAGCCCATAGGAATTTCGAATCAACGTCCCATTGAATCCCTTGTTGTAGTAGAAAGACATATTGGGGAACACATAGAACGCGCCGCGCGGCTCATAACATGACACCCCCGGAATCGTCTTCAACTTGTTGATGACGAAATTCCGGCGTTTCTGGAATTCCGCCACCATGAATGCCATTTCGGTTTGAGGTCCCGACAGCGCTTCCAACGCCGCCATCTGGGAAATCGAACTGGGATTTGACGTGTTATGGCTTTGCACCTTATTCATCCCCGCGATTAATTCCCTCGGACCCGCCGCGAAACCAAGCCGCCATCCCGTCATGGAATACGACTTGGATACCCCGTTCACCAGCACCGTCTGTTCCCTGGCTTTCTTACTCAAGGTCGGGATACTCGTGAACCGGAATCCGTCGTACACTAACTTCTCGTACACCTCATCAGCAATAATGACGATCCCTTCATCGACCGCCTTCTGGATGATCTCCTCCAGATCCTCCTTGCGGTACGCCGCCCCGGTCGGATTGCACGGATTGTTGATAATCAACGCCTTGGTGCGAGGCGACAACGCCGCTTCCAACTGCTCGGGCGTCAACAAGAACCCATTTTCCTCATGAGTCCTCACGATGACCGGTTCCCCCTTTGCCAGCTTCACCATCTCCGGATATGACACCCAATACGGCGCAGGAATGATTGCCTCTTCGTCCCTGTTGAACAGCGCGACACAGAGATTATACAGACAATTCTTGGCTCCGGAGGACACAATGATCTCAGAGGGGTCATAATCCAACCCGTAGTCTTCCTTGAGCTTCCGGGCGATGGCCTCCCGGAGCTTGGGAATCCCTTCGTTGGCGGTGTACTTGGTGAAATTGCTGTCAATCGCCCGTTTGCCGGCTTCTTTGATATTCGCCGGAGTCGGAAAATCCGGTTCCCCTACGCTCAGATCGACAACATCGATCCCTTCGTCCGCCATCTGTTTGGCTTTGGCGGTAATCCTCAGAGTAGGAGAAAATCCGATGCGCTGTATTCTATCAGCAAGCATATCTACCTTCAGTAGTATTCACACAAGTGTCATTCCTGCGAAAGCAGGAATCCAGACTTCTCCCCCCTGCTCAGCGGGGGGGAATAAAAGGGGGGTGCGACAACTTCCAGGCACCCGAATAAATTCGGGTGCTACCCTAATGGCGCCCTCAAGGGCACACTCCAAAAGCCTACGACTCCTTCTTCCCTTCCGCCTTCTTATCTTCCGGCTTCTCCTGCGCGCTCTTCCCCAATCTCCCCATGAAGTCTTTGAGATCTATCCCGCTCAATGATTCCACCACTGTCGGCAATTGCGCCAGTATTTGAGCCACCGAGCCGGTCAGTTTCGAAGGTCCGGACGCACCGCTGCCGCCATCCACTATCACAATCTTGTCCACCTTCGACAACGGCTCGGAGACGGCACGCGCCAGTTCCGGCAGCTTCTCGATGAACATGTGATAGACTGCCGCTTCATTGTATTTCAAATACGACTGGGCTTTTCGTTCCATGGCTTCGGCTTCCGCCTCGCCGGTAGCCTTGATGATCTCAGCGTGAGCCAGTCCATCATTCCTGGCAGCCAACGTCTTGCCTTTCGCCATAATCGCCAGTCGGTAGCTTTCGGCATCGGCTTCCTTCATGATCTGGTAATTCTTGGCGTCTGCCGCTTTCTTGACGGTGGCTTCCAATTCCTTCTCTTTGCGGACAATTTCCTGCTCCTCGACCTTGATGCCTTCTTCCTTCTCGACCAACCGAACCTTGTATTCCTCTTTCTTGATCTGTTGATTCATACGATGACGCTCCAGGTCATACGTCATATCCGCATGCGCACGTTTCTGATTCACCGCCGCTTGGAAATCGGCGCGCTGCGTCTCGTAATCCCGATTCGCCTGCGCGATTTCGGTCTCGGCTTTCAACTTCGCAATTTCCCCTTCTTTCCGAGCCTGAGAACTCTTGATAGAGGCGTCTTTGTCAGTTTCAGCCTGAGCGACAGCCGCATCCCGCTTGACTTGCGCGATTCTTGGCTTTCCTAACGCCTCGATATACCCTTGCGTATCGCTGAAATCCTTCAACGCAAACGCTATTACCCCTAATCCTAGAGCGTCAAAATCACTCTTCGCCGCCCCCTCTACCTTACGGGCGAACTCGTCCCGCTTCTGGTACAATTCTTCCACTGTCATACTGCCCAATGCGGCGCGCATATGCCCTTCCAAAATATCACGGGCGATACTGCTGATGCCTTCGGTGCCTTTCCCCAGGAAATTCTCCGCCGCCAGACGAATCGAATAGTCATCGCCTTTGACCTTCACTTGCGCCGACCCTTCCGCAATAATATGCACCCCCTGGGCGGTCAACACCTCGGGCGTCTTAATCGTCAAGGTCATCACTTCCAACGGCAGCACCTGGGCAGTCTCCAGGAATGGATTCACAAAGGTACCACCGCCGATATGGATACGATACCCCACTTTTCGCCTGGTACCGTCGGGGTCCACCACCGTCCGTTTCCGACCACCGGAAATTATCAACACCTCGTTCGGTCCTACCCTCCGGTACTGCTTGAACACCGCGAACAAAACCAGCGCCACCACGACGATGGCAGCCCCAATGATGATCAACAACACAGTCAACGACATCCTTTTTCCTCCTCACGGCAAGTCTCTGCCTTGTCATTCCTGCGCAGGCAGGAATCCAGTCCTTTCCCCCCGACACAGTAGGGGGGAATTAAAGGGGGGTCATCAGGTGTCACACGGACGCCTGACACCATTTCTATGTGCTAAGGAACATTTTGGCGAATGATTCCGCTGGCAGACGCCCGCGTCTGCCAGTCAAGCAACTGCCTGAATATTCCGTCACACGAGGGCGTATGACGGCGGGCTGATTGTGCATCCTCAGACAATTTGTCCTCACGCCATGCCGCTGCTGTGTGCTCCAGTGTGCTGTCATCCCGGCCGGTCGGGATCGCCTGACAGCGAGGAAAGGAGCAAATCAGCGAGGTTATTTCTTTGTTTCTTGAAAATTAGCGAAAAAGCATGCGAAAAATTTACCAAAGCATAAATATATCCAAAATCTTCCTATTTTGCAACCTCTTTTTAAATATTTTTGTCCTTTTCGCCTAATTTTCTTCTTCTGCAGGCGGAAAATGAAGAATCTCATGTAAAGCAGGCTTGACTTTACAGCGCCGAAACACCCATCACTCACCCAGCCGAACCATCAATGTCACTTTTTTGAATTTAAACCTTGCGATTCAGGGCGCGGTTGCTTATCTTATGCCAAAACACAGACACTGACAAATCGGAGGATGAATTGTGGACACGAAACAGTCTGTTCGATCGTTGCTCGACGACATGGAATTCATCCCGCCGAAATACCGGGAGTGGTGTCAGCAATATCATGTTGCGCACCACAAGAGGTATCCGATCTTGCTTTCCTTTCTTGAGCCCAGTGACAAGACGGGAAAGATCGCAGACATCGGCTGTTTCCCGGGACAAGTCACAGTTTTTCTTAAGATGCTCGGCTACGACGTAGTCGGATTCGACATCGACCCGGAACGCATGAAGGAAGTCTGGAACAAACACAACATCCCCATCATGAAAGCCGACGTAGAGCGAGACCCACTGCCCGCTGAGGACAACTCTTTCGATGTGGTCCTATTCACCGAGATATTGGAACATCTGCGGCTGAATCCGTTCTTTGCTCTGCGGGAAGCCAGGCGCATCTTGAAGCCGGGGGGACGCATCATCGTCAGCACACCTAACGTCACCCTATACTTGCGCCTCCTTTTTCTTCTTGGCATCGATATTCAGGGGAATCCGGTCGAAGAATTCGCAACCCTGGAGGAAGTGGGTCACATGGGGCATATCCGACTCTATTCCACCAGAGAAGTGCGAGGTTTTCTGGAACATGCCGGCTTCAAGGTCATCCGCCACACCTACCGAGGACATCCCCTCGGTGGGAAGAAGGCATACACAGCATCCTTGATTTGCCCGACCGGGAGGAATCGCCTCGGGTATCTCTACATGATAGGGCGCAAGGAACCCTGAACTTGCGTCAAGCAGTTGACTGGTCATCCTGAGCGAAGCGAAGGATCTCCGAATCAGGGACTTGTCCCATTGCTCGATTGTCTCATTGCCCAATTATCGAATTGCTTTTCCCATCCAGCATCTGATTGGGGATCCAGTCCGGGTAGGTCAGGATCCTTGTGATCCTGACACCGTTCTGTCCTTGCCAGCCTGCCGAAGCAATCACAATTCGATCCTTTGCGTTGTTTGCGCCTCTGCGTGAGCCTCATCTCGTCCCTGCTTCAAAGGTACTTGCCAACTTGTCAGCTTGCTGACTTGCCAACTTTTTCTCTTTCGCCGCTGTTTCCCCTTGACAATCCCGATTACATTTACTATCTTACGCCGGTATCAAACAACTCCAATGAGGGGAGACAGCATGGCTCATGGACATCGCATGAGTCGCTTGGTCGGACGAGAGATTGGGCTCGTAAGTCGAAGGCACAACCAGTCTGCAGACTTGTTAGGGAAAGCAGTATTGGCTGTGCTTTTTTCGTTTTGGGCAGCTCTGGGTGGAGTAGCCAATTGTAAGGAGAAGAGATGAAAATCAATTATCTCATGTACCTGCTGTTACCGGTGTCGTTAGCCGTTGGTCAAGGCTGGGTCCCTCAGAACAGCGGGACAACAGACTGGCTCACTTGTGTTACCTTCCTTGACAACAACCACGGTTGGATGGCAGGCGGAGTGTACCCGAGTAGTGGTTCGATACTCCGCACGGCAAATGGGGGCAGTACCTGGACCATTCAGAGCGGTGAATTGTCCGATTTCCTAAGCGGCATTGAATTCGTGGATAACAATACCGGCTGGGCGGTCGGCTGTGGCGGTTTGATTCTGCAAACCACAAACGGGGGCAATTCCTGGACCTCTCAGAGCAGTGGCACATCGGCACATCTCGGGAGTGTTACGTTCACGGACCTCAATACTGGCTGGGTAGTGGGTTTTGGGGGCACGATTCTCCACACTACGAATGGTGGTACCACCTGGACAAGCCAAAATAGTGGCACCGTCGAATGGGTCTTTGACGTTGTCTTCCTGAACTCAGACACCGGCTGGGCAGTCGGCGGTGGAAATCCTGCCAATAGCGTATTATTACATACAACTAACGGCGGTGGTTCTTGGATATCGCAAAACAGCGGTACAGCGCAAGATTTGAGAGGTGTCTCCTTCGCGAACGCGTATGATGGATGGGCCGTGGGTACCGGTGGCACGATTATTCATACGACTGATGGAGGCGCTACATGGGTTTCCCAGAACTCCGGAACAGGTGCTCAGCTTAATGATGTTATCTTCTTGAATGCAAACATTGGTTGGGTGGTAGGGCTGAGCGGTACCATCCTCCATACTACTAATTGTGGCACCACATGGATTCCTGAAAATGGCGGTACGCCGGAAGGCCTCGATGGTGTTTTTTTTGTTGACTACAATAACGGTTGGGCGACGGGTCATGTTGGTACTATTCTCCACTATTATTCTCCACCTCAATTCAGGATTCTCTCCCCCAACGGTGGTGAGCAATGGCATATTTTCCAGTATGATACTGTGCGTTGGGCGTTTGGCGGCAATGAAGGTCCGATAAGGATTGAACTGAATCGCGCTTACCCTGATGGTACCTGGGAGACCGTTTCTGACAGCACCGATAATGACGGAGCAGAAGCGATCTACGTTACCGACCCACTGTCCGACCGCTGCCGGGTGCGCCTATCCACGGTGGGAAACACTCTTTCCGACATCTCTGATTCTGACTTCTCCATTATTTCTTCGCAGGGTTATCTCGCACTTGTCGAGACCAACGCCCCAAATACGCCTATAGTGGCATGGGACATTGTCTTGGAGTGTCCTATGACCGGAACTGCCTCGTTTCGTCTGAAGAACTTCGGTAACGACGCTATTGTAGTATTTCAGCCTTTGGAACCAATCACTCAGGAATTCTCCCGAACAACAAGTTGCGGTTCCCTTTTCGCCTTAGGCGTTTCTCAAATGAGCGCTTGTAGTCTTACTGTTACTTTTGACCCATCTGCTGATAGTGTCTATCATGACTCCTTGCTCATACAGACTGATGCCATCAATGCGATGAATGGTTATGTGCGCATTCCCTTGACCGGGGAACGGATTTCCACCCCCGATACCCCGCAAGTGCTGATCTCCATTGAGGATTATGATGCCCGCTTGAATTGGCTGCCGATTACGGAATCCATCTACGGTTGTCCTGTGACAGTGACTGCTTATCTGGTATTCTATTCTCCGACCGCAGGAGGTCCGTATTATTTCCATGGCTACACCACCGACACCACATATGTGCATTACGGCGCGGTGCGATTCACGACCGGTATGTTCTACGATGTCATCGCCATCACCGACCCGCTGTCGCGCCTGGATTCCCTTGTTGCTGGTATAGCGTATACTCGAGAGGAGATCATAGCGATAATTACGAATTGAGAATTACGAATTAGGAATGCGCCTCAGAGGGCGCCCTCGGGGGCGCTTTCATGTCAGGAAGCTTCTTTCCCGTTGACAAAGAGCCTTTGATGGCTCGCTCCACCCCCCTTATTCCCCCCCGCATGGCAGGGGGAATTTTATTGGTTTAATGGGGATTTACGCCCATAAAGGGCTATACTACAAAGAACCCATCCGACATTTCCCTTGACTTTCATTTATCAAGATGTTATATTGCCACATCATACGGAGAATCAATAACCATTGGTAATAGGAATCGGTCAGGTGAGGACACCTGACCGCACAGGAGATGACCGAATTGCAGCCCACCACTCAAAACCGCCAACCCTACCGCTATTTCGAAATCATCACCGGACTGTTCGTAGCGGTGGTATTGATTTCCAATGTAGCCTCCACTAAAATTCTCCTATTAGGACCGTTCACCTTCGATGGCGGAACTATCCTATTTCCTTTAAGCTACATTTTTGGGGACATCTTAACCGAAGTCTATGGATTCAAAGCCTCCCGGCGGGTGATTTGGACGGGATTCGGGTCAGCGCTTCTGATGTCGGCGGTGTTTATCGTGGTGGGAGTATTGCCGCCGGCAGAAGGATGGAATAATCAAGAAGCCTATAAAGCCATTCTTTTATACACCCCCCGCATTGTAATTGCCAGCTTGATTGCCTATTTCGCCGGTGAATTCACCAACAGTGTCACTTTAGCCAAAATGAAAATCTGGACCAAAGGGCGCTACCTCTGGACTCGCACCATCGGAAGCACCTTAGTCGGCGAAGGCGTTGACACTATGTTATTCTGCTTGATTGCCTTTTACGGCACTCTGCCCGGTTCGCTGCTTTGGGCGGTCATCATCTCCAACTACATCTTCAAATGCGGTTTCGAGGCAATTGCCACGCCGATAACCTATTCCGTGGTCGGATTCTTGAAACGCACCGAACGCGTCGATATCTATGACCGCGGCACGCGGTTTACGCCGTTTTCGCTAAAGCAATAAAGCGCCCTTGAGGGCGCACTCCAAAGCTCTACCCCCCTCTTCATTTCCCCCCGGGAACCGGGGGGAATTAGACTGGATTCCTGCCTGCGCAGGAATGACACTATACCCCCCTTTTATTCCCCCCTTGTATCTTGAATTTGTGTTAGATTATGATTATCTTTCAGGGTGCATATTGCAAGAAAAGCCGTTGGGTTACGGGCGTGAGCCCTAACCCAACCTACAAGACCACCCCCCTTTTGTTCCCCCCTGCAATAGCAGGGTGGAAGTCGCCAAGTCCACCCTGCGCTTACACCGCATCTAAGAAAAATATCATTGGATTCGTTTGAGTCCTATGTATCAGCTTGTCAATCCCCAACCGCTTCTTCAACGCCATTAGCCGTCGGAAATCCATCGGATTCCCAGCTCGAGACGCTGTAAAAAAATCAATCCCTTTTTCCCGTAACCACTCAACAATCACTTTACCCTCAGCCCCATGGCTTCCTGGCGATGCGGTATGATACACATCATGCACACTGACCGGGTTGCCCTTCTTCACCCTCGGGAATATATGTTGTATATACCAATTGGCAAATTCCGCGCTATGGTCGGAATCCATAAACAGATAATCAATACTTTCTGGGAGCTTCTCCGAAGCCTTGGTAATATCCCCCAAATGAAAATTCCACCTTCCCTCAGACAGTTCCGGCGGGACATTCTTCGTCGAATCATCAATCATATCATAGGAATACAGTTTTCCGCATCTATTATCTTTGATCCCGTGCAGGATCCACGACGTTGACCATCCGCCGCAGGGTGATATCTCCACCATCGTTTCGGGTCGCTGTTCCCGAATCAAGAGATACGTGATTTCGGCTTCGATGTCGTCCAGTTGCGGTCTCATCCCGCCTTTGGAAGGCAATCTCAGTCCCAATTGCTTGATCGCGAACCGGAAGACACGGTAGATCAAACACTTCTCGCACCAATCATATCCTCTTTGTGAATACAGCTCCTCTTGTTGAAAGCGGACTGCCCTCAAATCATCGATGTATTTCTCATACAGACTGATCACAAATTCAACATCTATTCTGTGTTCCATTCAATTATCCGTCCTCTCGCTTGGGTAGTTCTATATTCCACTCGAGCAGCGGTGACACGAAGCACCCGATCGCATCGCCAATTGCAGTCGGATCGGGTGTTGGGTCCGGTGTCGAACGAGTCATTCGACACCACATTTCGAGTGCCGTCAAACGACCCGTTTGACGGATGGTTCATAGCAACGGGGCTGTGTCGAACGAGACGTTCGACAGCACATGACGCTCTCTGTTCGGGGCAAGTGCTATCGGTACCGTCCGAGAATCGCCCGTTTCGGGCGGGACTTGGTTTCCCATTCCGGAATGACCGGGATGTGTTCGGTGATTTCTTCCGGCGCCTCAGGTTTTTCCTTCGCTTTCTCTTCCGTCTTTGACTTTTCTTTGGGAACGCTCTCCGGAACCGCGACTACCATCTTTTTCTTGGGCTGGATACGGAATGACTTGTCCGCTTCTTTGATGATCTCCGGCTTCAAGCCTTCCTTGATAATCTCATCCGTGAATTTCCTCCGCCCTTGGACCAAATCGTCGACGTAGCCGCTAATCTGTTCCTGGGAATACAACTGGTCGGCATTGTACGGGGTCAAATCGCCGCCTTCGCACGCCGCGATTTCCTCGGTGTCCAATCTGCCTTTGCGGTATTGGTTGGTTCCCCGGAGATCGCCTCGCTGGATCGCCGCCATCAAGGGAATCGGCACCCGGCTCACCTTTCGAATCACGTTGACTTTCCGAACGCCGCCGTCCATCCGAGCTTCCATCAATTCCCCCATCCCGCCGGTATTGTATTGAAAATATTGCAACTTGCCCGGGTATTTGGCTTCCAGGCTCATGATGATGTCCCAGAACCGGTTCGCCTTTTTGGCGCGAGAACCGATGATGAAGGGATCGGTGCCCACCGTTCGGACCGATTGACCCGCCTTGTCAGGTTCCGAGGCAGCGCTGTGGCTGGATTCGCCCCACAGATACGCCAGCACTGCTTGTTCCGGCGTCAATTTCTGCGCGAAGGACATGATGGTATTGCGCCTGGTAATGAACGCGAACACTAACCCGTCGAGTTCCTCCAGTGACGGCAGATTGATGGACCTGTAGTAGATGCCAACCTTCCGCCTGCCTCGCTGGATTTTCAACTGCTTCCGCATGATGACGGCACGTCCGTTGGCGCACAACCGTTCGTCCAGGAAATCCACCTTACCCTGCGAATCGATCATTACATTCTCAAGCAGGGCGGATTTGTGGGTTAGAGCGTTGTACATGGCTTCCTGGAGCTCATGTGACACGTCGGTTTTCACAAAATAGTTCTGCTCCGACCCCAGCGCCGACCCGTCGTTCTTCAGAAAGACGATGTCATCCTGCGCCACCTTGGTGTCCTCGCCATCCTTGTAATCCAATCCCAACGGATGGCACGACCAGGTGGATTTTCCGGTGGCGGACAATCCAAACAGGAATACGCCGTAGGTCTTCAGTTTCCCTGTCGCACGATCTCGGGCGGTAACGATTTTGGTACCGGCATGCAGCCCCATCATCCCATGCTCATCCGCATACCACATGGCTTGCCGAAGGAACCCCTTCTTGTCCTCACCCATATAGTCGCTGCCCAGGACGATGTTGATATTGTATTCCGGCAGCACCAAGACTTGCTGTCTAAGATGGTGTTCCTCAGGAATATGGATCAAAACGAATTCCGGTCCGGGTCGCTGGTGCACCTTGTCCATGGTGTTCCCCCACATGTATGCCGTCCGTGCATTTTTGGGGTCCGTGACTGACATGAATAGATTGCAGATCGGGTTGTATTCGCTGTTGTCGCCCATCTGACGGCGCAAATGCACCAGGGGCAACGTTCGCATCCAGTGCAGGACTTTGTGCAGTTCTTCCGGAGCGTTTTCGATGATGGTCGTTTGAGCCGCGCTGGGATTGGGCAACTGCACGTTCTCGCTTCCCAAATACACCGTCTTCGGTCCGATGCGAGACGACACTGCCGACCTCCATCCCCACGATCCGAACCGGGTCTGCTGACCGGTCTTGATCGCGGGTTTCCGAAGATCACTCACATCGACCTTCTTGATATTCGAGCCGTTCAACAACGTTCGCAGGTTTTCCGCAAACTGACGATAGGCTTCGGTATCGTACCTTGGTCCTGGCATAGTTATCCTCAACAAGCTATGATCTTGGTTAGCAAATCCCGAACCATAAGATACCTAATTCCCCGCTTAAAATCAACTGCTTTTCGTCGGTTTTTGTTGTCTTTGCCACGATTTCCTCTTGCTTTTAGGCAAGATTTTTATTATTATCTTGTACGAATCAGACTATCGCCCTACGTACGCCAATTCAAGGAGGTTTCCCCATGGCTTACCCCATCACCACAATTGAACGCCACATTCTCGAACAACAGCGCCAGTTTCCCGAAGCCACCGGTGAACTAACCGGTCTGCTTCAGAACATTGCCTTTGCGGCGAAAATCGTCAGCCGGGAAGTCAACAAAGCCGGGCTTATCAACCTGCTGGGCTTGACCGGAGAGATCAACGTCCAGGGCGAAGAGGTGATGAAGCTGGATCAATACGCCCAGATGACCTTCTTCAACGCCCTGGATCACACCGGACACCTCTGTGTCATGGCATCCGAAGAGGAAGCGGACATCATCCCCATCCCGGAACGCTTTCCCGCCGGAAAGTATGCCATGAGTTACGACCCTCTGGACGGGTCATCGAATATCGATGTCAACGTATCCATCGGCACTATCTTCTCCATCCATCGGAAAATCTCGAAGGGTCCCAGAGGCAACGCGTCGGACGTGATGCAGAAGGGCAGGAAGCAAGTGGCAGCAGGGTACATCATCTATGGCTCCTCCACGATGATGGTCTATACTACCGGTCACGGCGTTCATGGCTTCACTCTGGATCCTTCGGTAGGTGAATTCCTGCTGTGTCACCCCAATATCACGACTCCGAAGCGAGGCAAAATATACTCCTGCAACGAAGGGAATTACCGGTACTGGTCAGACGGCGTCAAGAAATATATCAAGTACCTCCAGGAGGAAGACCCGGTGACCCGTCGCCCTTATACCGCGAGGTACATCGGCTCTCTGGTGGCTGATTTCCACCGGAATCTCCTGAAAGGCGGTATCTTCATGTACCCAGCGGACTGCAAAGACCCCAAGAAATCTCACGGCAAGTTGCGGCTCCTGTACGAGTGCGCTCCGCTATCATTCATCGTCGAGCAGGCGGGCGGATATGCGTCCACCGGTACCCAGAACGTCCTGGACATCGATCCCCAGGACCTTCATCAACGGGTGCCGTTCTTCGTGGGCAGTGTGGAAGATGTCAAAGACGTGGAGCGCTTCATCAAGGAACATGATTTGGCGAAGGAGCCTGCCGCCAACTAAGTATTGCTTTTGCGCCGGATTTGTGGTATATTATTAGTTTGCAGCGAGAATGGCGGAACTGGCAGACGCCCCAGACTTAGGATCTGGTGCCCCTCCGGGTGTGGGGGTTCGAGTCCCCCTTCTCGCACGGTACTTTGGAGTGCGCAAGCCCCTAAGGGGCTTACACCTTGCTTGCGCGTAGGGGCACAACATGTTGTGCCCCTACTGAAGAGGAATGGAGGAATGTCGGGTTTCTTCGCCAAACCACGAAACCCGACCTACACCAACGTCTGTTCCCGCCAGGTTTCAAGTCCTGCTTCAGGATGTAACCCGGCGGACAAAAGGATACTCCTGCCAGGTTACGCTTCGCTTGTCCAAATGGACGCCTACGGCGAAACCTGGCGGGAACGAGGTGGGTTCTCGAAACCTTCCCTCCGGTTCCCGGGGGGAAATTGAAAGGGGGGATCACCCACAGGATGGGCACACCCTGCGGCATATGGCGCCAAACCCGTAGGTGCCGACTTGTCGTGGACCATTGGACGTGCTGTCAGGTGTCCTCACCTGACAGACGTCATTGTCATCCCGCACGTGATGCGGGCTCCAGGTTTCTTCCTCCTGCGGAAAATAGGAACCGTTTGGTACTCCAACCGTTAGAGTGAGCACTAATGAATTCTGACTCCTTACAAATCCAGCGGGAAACCACCGCTGAGCACGAAGTCACCTTGACGATCACCGTGGACGGCCCCGAGATGGTGCAGCGTTTCGAGAAAGCTCTTCGAGACTACCAGAAGAAAGCCCGCATCGACGGCTTTCGCCCTGGGAAAGTGCCGGTCAAGCTCGTGAAGCAACGTTTCGGCAGCGTCATCCGTGCCAAGGTGATGGAAGACACCATCGACGAAACCTATCAAGAGGCGGTGAAGCGGGAGAACCTCCACCCGGTTGCGCCCGGCAACATAAAAGACGTGCGATTCGATCCCGATTCGCCGCTGGTCTATAAGGCAATCGTCTCGGTCATCCCCGAATTCGAACTGGCAGGTCTTGACAAGCTTGCGGTGGAGAAAGAAATCGTCACTATCCGCGAGGAAGACGTCAACCAGACCCTGCAGGACATCCGCGAAGATTCCGGCGCAATGACACTGTTCGAAGGGGCAGCGGTGCAGGGAACCATCGTGGAATGCGACATCCAGGAATTGGATCCAAACGGTGTGCCCTTGATCGGGAAATCGTGGAAGGACGTTCGGATCGAAATAGGCAAAAGCCCGTTTGGAGCCGACTTTGACCAGCAACTGGTAGGGATCACTTTGAATGAGCAGCGAGACGTCCTGATGCGTCAAACCGTCCAGGACTCCACCAAGAACAACCTGCGCGAAGTGCGATATCGGATCACCGCAAAATCTTTGAAATCGAAAGACCTGCCGGAGCTGACCGACGATTTCGCCAAGAGCATCGACAATAACGTCAGTAATGTCGAAGGGTTGAAGAACAACATCCGCCAGTATTGGGAAGGCAGGACGACCAAAGAGGCAACCGACCGGTTCTATAACCGCCTGGCGGACTCGGTCATCAAAGCCCATACCTTCAACCTGCCCAAATCCATGATCGATGATTACCTGGATCGCATGGTGGAGAGTGCCAAGAAACGGGCAACGGGCAAGAAATTCGACGAGAACGAATTCCGCCAGCAATACCGAGCCAACGCCATCTGGAACCTGAAATGGATGCTGATTCGGCAGAGGATTGCCGAGCAGGAAGGATTGCGTGCCACTGACCAGGACGTGGAGGCTGCCATCCTGAAGGCAGTAGAGGCAGGTGCCGAGGAAGAGCAGGCTCGGATGACGTACAACGTGCCGGAGCGCCGCCAGGAGCTGATTTCCGACATCACCGAGCGCAAAGTCCTGGAATGGTTGGAGAACAAAGCCAAAGTCAAGGAGCGCACCGTCGATACCGACGACTTCTACGGCAGGAAATCTATCGTTTTACCAAAGTAGACATTGTTCCTGCAAGGTTGGGCTTCGCTTGAAACCTGGTGGGAACAAGTATTCGAATATCCTGAAAAGCACTTAGAACTTGGCAAATGATCTATCGAAAGGGGTTGTAGAATGAAACATTCCTCGTCTATCTTGTCATGCTGCTTATTACTTGTGCTGACAGTGTTTTTGAGCTGCACTACGATTCATCTGAATAGTGGTCCCATCACCAATTCTGTGGACATGACGAACAAGGTAGATCGCAAGTACAGGATCATAAGACACTTCGACCGCGAGGTCAAGGGGTGGTTTACAATTAATGGCTTAGTTACTATTGCTGATGTAGATAACAAGTTTCAAAGACTGGTCTTGGAGGAACTGCAAGCAACAAGAGGGGATGCTGTCATTAATGTGAGGGTCAAAGGTCAGACCGACATTGTCGATGTTTTGATCCCCCTAGCGCCAGGGGTTATTGGTGCGCTAATTTCATACCCTTGGGGTGCGTATGCCTCTTGGTTGATATGCTCACGAACCTATACGATTGAAGGAGATGTGATCAAGTATGAAGAATAGGGGCGATTTTAGGATTGTCATTGTTATTCCTTCCAAGCCTCAGACCCACTAAAGGTGATTGTGACCTGGGAAGACAGTAATTCAGGACACCCCTTGGGTGTCATTCCTGCGAAGGCAGGAATCCAGAGTTGAGTTAAAAACTGATGGGCGATAAGAACTATTATGTCTATATCTTAGCCAGCAAACGAAACGGGACTCTATATATCGGAGTTACTAATGACCTCATGAGAAGGATGTATGAGCACAAGAATGGTTTAGTCAAAGGATTCACCAAGAAATATCACGTTCACCAGTTGGTTTATTATGAGCATTCCACGGAAATCGAGGGTGCTATTCGTCGAGAGAAACAATTGAAAAAATGGAAACGACAATGGAAACTGAGACTAATAGAAGAGAGCAATCCAGAATGGGAGGATTTGTATGAGAAGTGGGTGGGTCAGGATTGACCCACCATATTATGCAGATTCCAGACTGGATTCCTGCTCCCTGCCTTCGCAGGGACAGGCTTCGCAGGAATGACACGGCGTGCAGCAAGCCCCTGAAAGTGAAAGCGATTTCAAGGATTTACCTCAAAATCGAGAATTGGATTCCTGCCCCGAATAGTCGGGACAGGCTCTACGCAGAAATGACAATAGTGGCATGGGCATTCTGCCCATGCACACGGGCTGGAAGCCCGTGCCACGATTCTGGATTCCTGCTTCCTTCCTTCGCAGGAACAAGCTTCGTGGGAATGACACGTCGAGGTAAGCCTCAGAATAACTAAGCGTAGGTAAGCTTACACACCCAAAAATCAAAGACTGGGTCCCTGCCTTCGCAGGGATGACACTCGTACTACATGACATTATAAACCAAAGGAGATACAGTATGCCAAAATTCCCACCGGTAGTGTATGAACGGCGAGGACAATTCGACCAGGCGTACGACGTGTACGCCCGACTCCTGCGTGAGCGAATCGTGTTCCTCGATACCGACATGGACGACATCTTAGCCTCCAGCGTGACGGCACAGCTGCTGTTCCTGGCTGCCGAGGACCCCGACAAGGACATTTCGCTATACATCAACAGCCCGGGCGGTTCGGTGACTGCAGGATTAGCGATCTACGACACTATGCAGTACGTCAAACCGGAGGTCTCCACCATCTGCATCGGACAAGCCGCCTCCATGGGTGCGTTACTTCTGGCGGCAGGTGCCGCAGGAAAGCGATCCTGTCTGCCCAATTCTCGAATTCTGATTCACCAAGTCATGGGCGGGGTTCGCGGTCAGGCTGCCGATATCGAGATCCATGCCAAGGAAATCTTGAAGATCAGGCAAAAGCTGAATGAAATCATGGCATTCCATACCAAGCAGGATCTGGACAAAATCGCCCACGACACCGACCGCGACTACTTCATGTCCGCTGACGAAGCCAAGGAATACGGGATCGTGGACAATATCATCACTCCTAAGATGTTAAGGAACGAATAATCGCACGGAGGCACCATCGACACCCCGATTACGATGACCGACAACCGACCGTGCTCGTTTTGCGGGCGGTCGCCCAGCCAGATCACGGTGATGATCACCGGTCCCAAGGCGGTGATTTGCGACCAGTGTGTCCAGGCGGGATACGACATCGTGAAGCGGAATCTGGCGGGCAAGCGGTTGGCGAAAATCAGCGACATTCCGACGCCCAAACAGATCAAGAAACGCCTGAACGAATACGTCATCGGGCAGGATGAAGCCAAGAAACGCTTGTCGGTGGCGGTGTACAACCACTACAAACGGATCAATACCCGGGACGATGACAGCGAGGTCGATATCGAGAAATCGAACATCCTCCTGGTCGGACCCACCGGGACCGGCAAGACCCTGCTGGCGCAAACTTTGGCGTACTTCCTGAAGGTGCCGTTTGCGATTGCAGATGCCACAACTTTGACCGAAGCCGGATACGTGGGCGAAGATGTGGAGAATGTGCTGGTCAGGCTACTGCAGGCGGCGGATTACGACATCGCCCGAGCCGAAGTCGGGGTCGTGTATATCGATGAGATCGACAAGATCGCCAAACGCGAAGCTGGTCCTTCCATCACCCGCGACGTATCCGGCGAGGGGGTCCAGCAAGCCCTGTTGAAAATCCTGGAAGGCACCATCGCCAATCTTCCTCCCCAGGGCGGGCGGAAACACCCGGAACAGAAACTGATCCCCATCAATACCAAGAACATCCTCTTCATCTGCGGCGGCGCCTTCATCGGACTGGATCAGATCGTGTTCCAACGCATCAGCCGAAAGAGCATGGGTTTCGGCGCCGAAATCCGCGGTCGCAGCGAATACAGCGCCTACGAGCTCCTGTCCCGGGTCGAGTACGAAGACCTGCTGGCGTTCGGATTGATTCCCGAGCTGATCGGCAGGCTGCCGGTGGTGGCGCCCCTCGATGATCTGGACGAAAAAGCCCTCCTGAAAATCTTGTTGGAGCCCAAAAATGCGCTGGTGAAGCAGTACCAGAAGCTGATGGAGATGGAAGGCATCCGATTGACCTTCGAAACGAAGGCGTTGAAGGCGATGGTCAACGAAGCCACGAAGCGGAAGACCGGCGCCCGAGCGCTTCGATCCATCATGGAAAACCACATGACGGATTTGCTGTTCGAATCGCCTTCCATGCAAGGCGTCGAAGAAGTGGTGATTTCGGAGGATATGATCCTGCATGACAAGAAACCGAAACTCAGATACCGAAAACGACGAGCGTGACAGTCCTACGGGCATCCTGCCCGTGGCTTTTGCAGTACTTCTGTGCCGTCAGGTGTCCCCACCTGACGGAATGGTGGCTGGCACGCGAGGACGCATGACAGCACTCGTATCATCCGCGTAGGGGCGGATCCCGCAGGGATCCTGCCCTTCGCCCCACGGGCATAGCGTGAGCATCTAAGAGACTTGCCCGTGGCTGCGGCTACCTTCCCCCCGCCTATTGTCCGAATGGACGCTTACGCCGGAGGGGGGAACAAAAGGGGGGTGGTTCTTGTAGGTTGGGCTTGTCCGCCTGAGGCGGATTAGCCCCGTGTGACCCAACATCGCACTCCAAAGCCCCCCTTTCAATTTCCCCCCGGATACCGGGGGGAAGATTCCTCGTGCCATCAGGTGTCCCCATCTGACGGAATGGTGACTGTCAAGCGGGGACGCATGACAGCACTCAAAATGTAGGTTGGGTTAGGGCTCATGCCCGTAACCCAACATTCTTTGCCTCGAATATGGAGCCATAGCACCATGCCCGAACCAAAACAGCCTGAACGTAGCGACCATCTGGATTTGCAGATACCGGGAACTCTACCCACCATCCCGCTGCGGGATTTGGTCGTGTTTCCCACCATGGTCTTTCCGCTTCTGATTGGAAGACAATCCACGTTGAAAGCCGTGGACAAAGCCACCGAAAGCGACCGATTGGTCTTTTTGGTTGCCCAGCGCGATCCGGCACAGGAAGCCCCATCGGGCAGAGACCTGTTTCGGGTGGGCGTGGTCGGCAGGATTATGCAGACCTTGAAACTTCCCAATGGCTTGGTCAAAGTCTTGGTAGAAGGTCTGGCTCGTGCCGGCGTCGTCCGCATCCATCGAGAAGGCGAAGGCTTCGTGTCCGAGATTTCGGTCTGGGAAGAGACCGACACCGTGAGCACCGAAATCGAAGGCGCATCTCGCCATGCCCTGGAGATGTTCCGCGAATACGTGCAATTGAACCGCAATCTCCCCGACGAAATCCTGTTTTCGGCATCCGCCATTGCCACCTCGCGGCGTTTGCCGGACTTCATCATGGGCTACGTCAACGTGGAAATGGACACCAAACAGCGCATCCTCGAAATCCGTACCCTATTCGACCGTATGGTCGCCATCTCCCGACTGTTGGAAAAAGAAATCGAAATCCTGAAAATCGAAAAATCCATCGACAGCCAGGTGCGCGAGAAAATCTCCCGAAGCCAGAGGAATTTCTACCTCCAGGAGCAAATGCGGATCATCAAGAAGGAACTCGGCGAGGACATCGACGAAGACTTCTCCGACATCATCCTGTATCGAAAAAAAATCAAAAAAGCAAACCTGCCGACTCCGGTCAAAGAGAAAGCCGTGGAAGAGCTGGACAAGCTCAAAGGCATGCCCATGCTGTCTCCGGAGGCGACGGTCATCAAAAATTATCTGGACTGGATCACCGCCCTGCCCTGGACGCAGAAAACCGATGACAACATCAACATCACTGGCGCCCAGCGCATTCTGAACGAGGACCATTTTGGGCTGGAAAAGCCCAAAGAGCGCATTCTGGAACATCTGGCGGTGTTGCAGCGGGTGGGCGACGTTCGGGGGCAGATTATCTGTCTGGTGGGGCCTCCTGGAGTGGGAAAAACCTCGCTGGGACGATCCATTGCCCGCGCCATGGGCAGGAACTTCGTAAGAGTATCCTTAGGCGGCATACGTGACGAAGCCGAAATCCGTGGCCATCGCAGAACCTACATCGGCTCCATGCCCGGCAGAATTATTCAATCCATGAAACGCGCCGCCACAGTTAATCCGGTATTCCTGTTGGACGAGGTAGATAAGATGTCGGTGGATTTCCGAGGCGATCCATCCTCGGCGCTCCTGGAAGTGCTGGACCCGGAACAAAACAAGCATTTTTCCGACCACTATTTGGAAGTGGACTATGACCTATCCCAGGTGATGTTCATCACCACCGCCAACGTCCGACACAATATCCCTCTACCTCTGCAAGACAGGATGGAAATCATCGAATTGCCCGGGTACTTGACCCACGAGAAAACCGAGATCGCCCGGCAATTCTTGGTTCCTAAACAATTGAAAGAACATGGACTAAAGCCGGAAGAAGTCCGATTTTCCCGTTCCTCCGTCGAAGGCATCATCGAGGGCTACACCCGGGAAGCCGGTGTTCGTGAATTGGAACGAGATATCGCCAAAATCTGCCGAAAAGTCACCCGCAAACGAGTCGAGGAATCCCAAACCAGGGCGACCTCCATCACCAAATCCACACTGGAAAAGTACCTGGGCGTTCCTCGCTTCCGGGAAACCGAAGTCGAAGAAGGCAGCCGGGTGGGCATGGCGACCGGATTAGCTTGGACTTCCACCGGCGGCGAAATCCTGAACATCCAGGTCGCCTTGATGAAAGGCAAAGGGCAATTGACCCTGACCGGTCAGTTGGGCGACGTGATGAAGGAATCGGCTCGAGCCGCACTGTCATACATCCGAGCCAATGCCGAGAATTTGGGCGTGAATCCCGATTTCTATAAAACCAAGGAAATCCACATCCATATTCCGGAAGGCGCCATCCCCAAAGACGGACCCTCCGCCGGTGTCACCTTAGCTACTGCTTTGCTATCAGCCTTACGAAATGAGCCTGTCCCAGCGGATATCGCCATGACCGGCGAAATTACCTTGAGGGGAAACATCCTAGCAATTGGCGGTTTGGCGGAAAAGCTGATGGCAGCCCGCCGTGCTAATATCCAACGTATCATCATCCCCCGGAAGAACGAAAAAGATTTAAAAGAAATCGCTCCCGCGGTGAAAAGCGGGTTGAACATTAGACTGGTGGGTCATATTCAGGAGATTTGGAAAGAGCTCTTTGTGGGGCTGGGCTCCTCGTCTTCCGATGCCAAATTACCCAGCAAATGGGTATCCCCTCCCCAGCAGCCAAGACCATCTTAGATAGTCTTCCCCCGCCTAAGGGGGAAGAGGGAGGGTTGGGTCTAAATCTACAATGCCCGTGTGGTATGGAGTTACCTCCTGACGACCAACAATGCGGACTGCTAAGATTATTAGAAATCCGTCAATTTCACTTATGGAGAGCGCATAGAGATCCGGACTTCCTGTCACAGCTTCGTCTGCGTATTCTGATTTCAATTGTGTAGTAGTAAAACACAACATCATGGGAGGGTACCATGTTTACGCGCATTTCAACAGTGGGGACTGTCTCATCAATCCTCATTCTCATCTTCTCCAACCTCGGTCCTGCCAAAGGTCCCATCCGCAAAGAATTTTCCCCTTACGAACTGGACCAAGCAAATCCCAATGTCATGAACCGCGTCCACCGCAAGAGCAATGTGTGGATGAATATCACCAATTGGGGAATTATTGGCAACTGGTCTCCAGGCACCCCGAATGCAATGGGAGACCCTGAATATCCTGGCACGGTGGCGCCTCAATGCGAGTTCCCCGCAGGATCAGACATACAATACCTCTTTAAGGGAACGCCGTGGATTGGGGCATTGATTCAGGCAGAAGGTTATGAGTTTCCAAGGGTCTCCGTCGGGGATGATGGTTGGTGGAATCCAGCGATTAATGAGTTATTCCCGGGGGAGGGATGGGATAACCGGCTCATCGAGCGCTCGAATATCCCTGGAGCCGTCAACTACTTGGGGGAAACGATATACTCACCGGATGCCATCGCTCCTCAGGAGTTCATAGCCACCTACACCGACACCCTTACCGACGCCTTCTGGGTTCATAACGATCCGATCAATGGTCCCCATATTCCCTTGGGTGTGAAGATTCGTCAAAAAAGCATGGTCTGGGATGCCTTTGGGTTCGATGATTTCGTTACGTTCGAATACACCGTGGAAAATATCGGCGCCGACACCTTGAAAAACATCTATTTCGGTTGGTTCATCGACGCTGACATCGGTTGGACAGGCGAGGTTCCCGACTGGCATCTAGATGACCTGTCGGGATTTTTGGACGTTTACGAAGGAGACACGTTGAAAATAGCCTATTCCGCCGATAATGACGGAAGACCATACAACGTCTCTTCAGGCAGCGATTTCACCTCTCCCGGCGTTGCGGGAACCTATATCCTGCAATCTCCGGAAAATCCCGCCCACATGAGTTTCAATTGGTGGGTATCCAACGGCAACGTGGAATTGGATTTCGGTCCCTGCTGGGAAGCATATGTCGACAGCCTTGGTTGGGAATGGATGGGAGACTATGGCACCCCTGTTGGCGACCGCCGCAAATACCAGGTGATGTCCAATCGCGAAATCGACTACGACCAGGTCATGGTAGATCAACCAGCCTGGATCGCCAGCCACCCACAGCAATTTTTCAACGAGCAGGGTCAACTGATCGAACAACAACCCTGGCTGGAACCTAACGCGAATGATCCCAATGACCTTGCGAATGGCTATGACACCCGGTATCTGATTTCCTGGGGTCCTCTTGGCGAAAATGTCGCCCCTCCTGGCCAAGAACCGGAAACCTATCTTTTCCCCGGCGATTCTCTAAAGCTTGTGCTTGCCTACGTGTGCGCGGACAGCTTCCACGATTTCACCAATCCTCAAACCAGCAACGAAATCATCGATCCGTCGAAGTATGTGTATGATTATCTGGCACGTAATGCCACCAAAGCCCAATTCCTCTTCGACCACCAATTCCAGATTATTCCGCCCTACGCTCCCAACGATTTCCGCATCCTGGCTTCTACAGACGATTATATCCTGCTGCGATGGGACGAGTACAGCACCATGACCGATGCCCGAGTCAACCTGTACCGCCGCACCGAAGGCTCCGAATATGGCGAAAGTCCCATTAACGGCAGCCCGCTGTCCGGAAACAGCTACCACGACACCGAAATCATCCTGGGCACCCGGTACTATTACCGGGCGCAGGCGTTCCGTTACGACTCGTTGTATAGCCGCTATTCCACCGAAGTCACCATCATGGCTGGAGCGCCCATTCCGCCCACCGGATTGATCGCGGAAAGCTCACATAACGCCAATATCCCGCTGCATTGGAATCCCAATCTCGAAGTGGACCTCGACCACTACAACGTCTATCGCAAGGTCTCGACCGGCGCCTACGAACTCATCACCTCCACCAGCCAAACCGAATATACCGACTTGAACCTGATCAATGGAGTTGAGTACACCTACGTCGTAACCGCCGTCGATGATGACAATTACGAAAGCGACCGATCTGACAGCGCCTCCGCCACACCGATGGGATTCGACCACGATCTCTTGGTCATGATGCATCACACCGGTAGTGCCTCTTTTGAGTGGAGTAACGATTCGCTGGACAACTACTACGCCACATTATTTGATGATATCGGCGAGACCCCTAACTTCCTCTACCAGACCAGCAGCGCCCCATTTCCGACACTTCCGGATCTTAGCCCTTACCGCTCGCTGTGGATCATCGACGACACGCGAGTAAATTTCTGGTCTTCCTCGGAACTCCAACAATTTCGTGATGGAGTGCTGCCTACGTATATTGACCTGGGAGGAAACGTTGTCATTTCAGGCAGAAAGTTGATGATTGGGTGGTTTGGACTACACAGTGGGCAAAACCATAACCTTCCATCTATATTGGCTGACGATTTTGGGATCGGTCAGGCTTTTGCTGCGTTTTGGCCCCCCTTTGACACTGTAGGCTTCGTCGCCTCCCAACCCACTATTCCGGGTTATCCCTGGCTGGACCTGGATTCGGCGAAAGTGCAGTCGCTTCAAGGTCCACCAGGGATTTACACTATGGAAGTCGATGGCATGGTTCCCGAACCATGGGGTGAGACCTTCTACACCTACGTCGCCAATTACCCGGATTCCTCGGAAATCCACGGCATGGCGACCGGCGTCCGTTGCGACAGCACCACCGCTCTCATTACCTTCCCGTTGTACGCCATGGAGCCCTACGATTCCGTGATGACGTTGGTGGAAAATGTGCTGGAATACGTCCGCGGCGAACACTTCCAGGACGTCCCAAACCAACCGGTTGAACCTCCGATTCCGGAGGAATATGCCCTGTACCAGAATTACCCCAATCCGTTCAACACGGCGACCGTGATTTCGTTCGACTTGCCGCAATCGTCCCAAGTTAACCTCACGGTGTACAATATCTTAGGTCAACGCGTGACGACGGTCCTGGACGCCCCCGTGGACGCCGGCACCCATCGCGTGCTTTTCGACGCAAGAGGTCTTGCTTCTGGAATATATTTTTATAGATTACAGACATCCGACTTCACCACCATCCGGAAGATGGTGCTTCTTAAGTAAGTCTGAATTCTAGAGTGCGCAGGCTTGCTTGCGCGTAGGGGCACAACATGTTGTGCCCCTAGCAAGTTTTCCAGTGCGGCAGCCGCTAGGCAGCTTACGCCTTGCTACCTGAGACCCTTCCCTTCGTTAAGGGTGACCCGTAACCCGTCATTTTGAACGCAGTGGAGAATCTCCTTTTTGGAATGCCGTATCCGCTGAGGGGCTAACGCCTTGCTGCCGCGTTGACTTTGGAGTGCGCCCTTGAGGGCGCCTTGTGATCGGGAAGCTTGCTTCCCGTCTGTCTGTCCAGGGCAAACCCTGGACTATGAAAGCACAGGCAAGCCTGCGCACTCCATGACATAAGGAAACACTTTGCCCTTCACCCTGAAACAAGTCGAATTCATCACCAGCGTATATGACCTGAAGCAGCTCCCGAAGGAACGACTGCCTGAAATCGCGGTTGCGGGACGGTCGAATGTCGGTAAATCGTCATTACTTAATTGCCTGTTCCAACGGAAACAATTGGCACATACCTCCAAAACCCCCGGCAAAACCCGCAGCCTCAACTACTACAAGATCAACAACCAATTCTACCTGGTCGATCTCCCCGGCTACGGCTACGCCAAAGCCCCCAAAGCCATTCAAGCCCAATGGGCGGACTTGATGGCGGAATACCTGGAAGATAATCCTCGCTTGAAAGGCGCCGTGCAATTGATCGATTCCCGCCACGGCATCACCGCTTTGGACGAACAAATGATCGCCTATTTCCAAGCCATCAAACTGCCCATTGTGATTGCCATCACCAAGACCGACAAGATTTCCAACACCAACACCCAACAAGTGCAGCAGGAAACTGGTCGGCGATTGGCACATATCCACCCGTCGAACATCATCCCGTTTTCCGCCAAAACCCGCCTGGGCAAAGACCAGCTCTGGAATGCGATTCATACGCTTCTCAAATGATAGATAAGTCACGGTCAGATGGGGATAGACTGTCCGACATTAGCCACATCGTGCTGGCAGATGCCCTCATCTGCCAGCTAAGTTATTGTTTTTCTGTCGCACGAGGGCGTGCGACAGCACCTGAAATCACATCCTCGGACAGTATAGGGACACCTGACCGCACTGTAGTTTGAGTCGCCTGACCGCACAGGAAACAACAAAGGACGAATCTTATGCCCCCCTACGTCACTCACGAAACCGTCGACGAAAAATGCGCCAAATGGCTCCATGAGATCAAAGACCTGAACGTCCACAATTTTGAACCCAACCTATCCAAAATGGCGTTAATGGTCATCGACATGCAGAACTTCTTCTGTTCGCCGGGCGCCCCGGCTTATTTGGACGCGGTTCCCGCTATCTTGCCAAATATCAAAACCCTCATACGTCAGTTTCGCAAGTGGAACCTACCCATACTCTTCACCCGCCACATCCATCGCGAAGACGGCTCCGACGCTGGCATCATGAAATGGTGGTGGGAAGCCATGTGCGTCGAAGGTACGCCCGAATCCGAAATCCATCCGGAAATTGCCCCGCTTCCAGGCGACCTGGTGGTCACCAAACACCGATACAGCGCCTTCTACAACACGGATCTAGAAATCCTGCTCCGCAGCAAGGATCTCACCGATCTGGTCATTACCGGCGTCATGACTAACATGTGCTGTGAAACCACCGCCCGCGACGCCTACATGCGCGACTACAGAGTCCAATTCCTGGCGGATGCCACCGCTACCGCTACCGAAGAAATGCACCTTGCCTCGCTCTTGAACCTCGCCTACGGGTTTGCCAACATCACAACCGCGAATGCATTGATCGATATGCTGTCCAGGCATAAAGATTAACATAGCCTTTCACAAAACCCACACATTTTTGTGAATTATTCCGCAGAATTTTTCACACCTTGCAAATCGTTCTTGACTTTCAATCCCTTTTTTATTATATTACTTATATTTAGGATGGGTCGCGACTCCTGCCTGCGCTTCCTCGCCGAACTCTCCTATCTGCGACCCACCGGGGCAATTTCACCTTCGCATTTATGTCCTTGGTACTTAAGGACATATGATCCATAAGCGACCGCTTTCTGCGGCGCTCTATCGGACGGACAGGAGTCAAACGGTCATTCAGGACTTACCGGACTTTCCGACTCAGTAAGCTGGTAGCGAGGGCGAGGAGGGTCAGTTGCATTGATGATCCTTCTGCTGCCAGTCTCGCACATCCCGCCCGATCCCCCGCCTTAAAGTTTAAAGGAGGGAACCATGAGCGTTCGCACCTTATTGATGGTAGCGGTCTTGTGCTGCCTATGCGCCGCAGGAGCTCTGGCGGACGTACCCCACTTCATCAACTTCCAGGGGACCTTGACCGATTCCAGCGGCAATCCCTTAACTGGAACCCGCACTATCCAATTTTCGCTCTATGCGGATTCGATAGGAGGAATTCCGCTGTGGAGCGAACTACACTGGTCAGTACACGTTGACGACGGATTATTTCGGACGCTATTGGGTTCCGCCACTTCTTTTCCATCGTCATTGTTCGATGGAAATGTTCTATGGCTGGGAATTCAGGTCAGCCCTGACCCCACAGAGTTATCCCCCAGACAAAAGATCGTCGGCATCGCTTATTCTATGAAAGCCGGCACCGCTGATGACGCCGATATGATTGACGGTCATCATTACAGCCCCGCCTGGGAACCGGATGGCTACAATCCCGACAATCCACCTGAGGATGAGGTTCGCGGTGAGCCCACCTGGAATGAGGTGTCCGCCCGCGACTACGGGCGGACCGGTGTGACTGACACCCTATACGAAGGCACATCTCCCCTGGGAGCTTTGTACGTCGACGAGAATCAGCCGAATTCCGTAACAAGCGAGATGATCCAGGACAGTACTATCCAATTCTCCGACATCGGACAAAATGGAGCTGCTGCCAACCAGGTGATCAAATGGAGCGGAACCAGCTGGACTGCGAGTAATGACGTCACCGGCACTATCACCCTGCCTTATTCCGATTCCACGTCGAGCATCCTCAGTGGCTTCACAGTCACCAACACCGGCTTGGGCAATGCCATCTATGGCAGGCGCACCTATTTGAGTGCTACTAACTATGGCTATCTGGGAGGGGCATACGGCGCATATGGTCAACAGAGTAGCGGCAACAAGGGCTATCTCGGCGGCGCCAGCTATGGCGTGTATGGTTACCACCAGAGTACTGGAAACTTCGGCGACCTGGGCGACGCCAGTTATGGTGTGTACGGAAGACATAGCTCCAGCAACGAAGGCTATCTCGGCAGCAGCGCCGTCGGTGTCTATGGCAAAGAAGGCACCACCAACAATTTCGGATACCTGGGCGGCGCCTCACTCGGCGTCTATGGCAAACACGTGGCGAACAACAACTATGGACAATTAGGCGCCACTCTCTATGGCGTCTATGGCTACGGCAACGGCGCCGGTCGCTACGGCGTCTATGGAGCCAATAGCACCGGCAACTACGGCTACTTTGCCGATGACTACTTTGGCGTATACGGTCGCTACCAAACCACCGGCAATTACGGATACATCGGCAGTTCCTCTTATGGCGTCTATGGAAACAACAGCATTTCCAGCAATTGGGGGTACGTCGGCGGCGAAACTGTAGGCACCTATGGCAGACACAATGCCACCGGCAATTATGGCTATTTGGGAGGCGACAGCTCAGGAGTCTATGGCAAGTGCACCACGACCTCTCCCAACATGTGCGCGATCCGTGCCGAAAACACCGGAAGGGGCGACGGTGTGTATGCCACCGTAACCGGAACCACTGGGTCTTCAGCAATCAAAGCCGAAGCGTTAGCCGGAACACCCTCGAATTCCTACGCCGTCGAAGCGGTCAACTACGGAAGCGGCGGTGGAGTGTACGCCAAATGCCAGGCGGGAGGGTATGCGCTTGAAGCTACCGGAGACACCTACCTCGACGGCGATGTTCGAGTCCGGGACACCCTGACTGTCGATGATGGCATTCGGGGCAACCAGGATTCTCTGGTCGTCCATGGCACTCTGAATGTAACCGGCTCGTTCTATGGATTTCCTCGTCCTGACTACGATTCGGGCTGGTTCCATTTGGGTACCGGTGGAGAGCAATCCCTCTATCACGATCTGGGCGGCGACCCCTGCGATTATTTCGTAGACCTTCAGTTGATGGAGGATAGTGACGGGACCCTGAACAATCGTGGAGTCGGAAAAGATAAATACTTCTATTTGACAGAAGAGGTCGAATTAGGCGCCTACTGGTCTGAACTATCAGCGATGCGCATTCAGGTAAACAAAGGCAATAATGCTGACACCTGTGACTCGCTCCGCGTTCGAATCTGGGTTATAAGATAATTCTGCATAACTCTCATCATTGGCATGCGATCAACACCGTTTTCGGAAGAATCAGGCATTGTCCGACAAGCTACAGGAAATAAATGAGTTAAAGGCACGACTGGCAAAACTTGAGAAAATGGTAGAACCTTGGTCCTCAAACGTCCGCAATGGACCTATCCACTCAATCGATGTTGACCCGTAAGCTGACGATCCAGCACAAAAAGTGAGGGAACCATGAAGTACGAATGCCAAATGCTAAGTGTCGCAGTCCTGCTTCTGCTTGCAGCGGTGACCATTGCCGCTGTGCCGCAGCAAATCAACTATCAGGGCTACCTGACCAATACCAGCGGTTCTCCGCTGGACACTACGGTAGCCATGACCTTCAAGCTCTACACCGATTCCACCGCAGGCACCCTGCTCTGGACGGAAACTCGCCCCTTGGTAGCGGTCACCGACGGCCTCTTTGAAGTCCGCCTCGGGCAGCTCACTGCACTGGGTGACAATGTTTTCAATAATCCACAACTTTGGCTGGGAATCACCGTGGGTGGTGATTCCGAAATGACTCCCCGCACTCGTGCTGTTTCGGTGGGCTATTCCTATTGCGTCGGTACGGTGGATGGCGCCAGTGGCGGAACCGTAATTAGCGACCTCGTGGTCCAAGGTCGGGGTAACTTTGGCTCCGGCAATGTGAACACCGGAACCTATGCCTTTGTCGCAGGTCAAGCTGACACTGCCTCAGGTGACTATTCTACCGTCGGCGGTGGCAATAACAACACCGCCAGTGGCGGTCGTGCCACGGTCAGCGGCGGTTACAATAACTCCGCCAGCGGCAACTATGCCGTAGTGGGCGGCGGCTGGGATAACGATGCCGGCATCCTTGCCACGGTGGGCGGCGGGCAATACAACTCTGCCAGTGGTTTAGCCACGGTGGGCGGCGGTTACGATAACACCGCCAGTGGCACCTCTGCCACAGTGGGCGGCGGCGAATACAACGATGCCACGAGCTACTGTGCCACAGTAGGAGGAGGTCGCATTAATCATGCCCGAGGTGATTACTCCGTAGTTTGCGGAGGCGGTGGAGCCAACCAAGCGGATTCCAACTCTGCCAGGGGCGACTATTCCTCTATTGGTGGCGGTAAGGGTAACGATGCCGGTGATTGGTATTCCACGGTGGCGGGAGGCTGGGTGAACGAAGCCAGCGGCTATGTTGCCACTATTGGAGGCGGCTGTGGTAACACTGCCAGCAGACAGTATGCCACGGTGGGGGGTGGCTATGATAATTCTGCCACTGAACAAATGACCACAGTAAGTGGTGGTGATCAGAATACCGCTGCCGCCCCCGGCGCAACGGTGGGCGGTGGCTACTACAATAGCGCCATTGACACTTGCGCAACGATTAGCGGCGGTAAAAGCAACTATGCCAGCAGCGTGTATTCCACGGTGGGCGGTGGTCGTTACAATCGTGCCCAGGGTGATTATAGCGTTGTCGCGGGCGGCGGCGGTTCTTCCATAGCTGACACCAATTCCGCTACCGGCGACTACTCATTCATCGGTGGTGGCAAACACAACACAGCTGACGGCAACTATGCTGCCGTGGGCGGCGGTTGGGGCAACACTGCCAGGATCCTTGCGGCGGTTGGCGGCGGACAAAACAACACAGCCAACGGTGGTTTGGCTGTGGTGAGCGGTGGCTACGGTAACACTGCAGGCGGCACCTGTGCCACAGTCGGAGGTGGAGAATATAATGAAGCCACTCAATATGCAGCCACGGTTGGAGGCGGTCGCTACAATCATGCCCGAGGTCAGTACTCCGTCATTGCCGGTGGCGGCGGCGAAGTAGCCAGTGATAGCAATTCTGCTAACGGATATTTTTCGGCAATCGGCGGAGGGAGAAAAAACACTACCGACTCCAGCTTTGCCACCGTGGGCGGGGGCGAAAGCAACATCGCCAGCGACTACAATGCCACGGTGGGGGGCGGCTATAACAACGAAGCCAGTGCCCACTCTGCCACGGTAAGCGGTGGGCAACACAACGAAGCCAGCGCGAATTACGCGACAGTGGATGGTGGTGCCAGTAATACCGCCAGCGGCGGTTATGCCACGGTGGGCGGAGGCTATACTAATGCCGCCAGCGATTTCTACGCCACGGCAGCCGGCGGATACGACAACACCGCCAGTGCCATTTCTGCCACTGTACCGGGTGGAAGTCGCAACACCGCCTCAGGCTCCTATTCCTTCGCAGCCGGTCGCCGTGCTCAAGCCAACCATGACGGTGCTTTTGTTTGGGCTGACCAAACTGACAGCGACTTTGCCTCGTCAGCCGTCAACCAATTCAATATCCGCGCCTCCGGTGGAACCCGCATCTTTTCCAATTCGGAATTGACCGCCGGAGTGACTCTTGCCCCAGGAGGTAGCAGCTGGGCTTCAGTCTCCGACTGCACCCAAAAACGCAACCTCCGGCTGGTGGATACCGAATTAATTCTCGATAAGGTATCACAGCTTCCCATCAAACAATGGAGCTATAAGTCCCAAGACCCCTCCATCGAGCACATCGGACCGACTGCACAAGATTTCTGGAAATTATTCCATGTCGGCGATGACAGTCTGACCATTTCCACCATCGACCCCTCCGGCATCGCCTTAGCTGCCATCCAACAGCTATATAAAGAAAACCAAGAACTAAAACAGCGGATAGAACAACTGGAGGCAGCTCATCGTTAAGACTCGGTCACAATCCTGTAACATGGCACGAACCGGACAACTTCAGCCATCGAAATCACCTGAGCCAATTAGATTTCAATCCCAGCAAGAGTTAGCCCGGAGGGAATCATGAACATTCGTACCATCATCTTTGCGGCGGTCGCGTGTTTCGTTTGCGTCGTGGCAGTTCAAGCGGATGTACCCCACTTCATCAACTTCCAGGGGACCTTGACTGACACCAGCGGAAGCCCCATTAGTAGTGATATATCGCGGATGTCCTTTTTCATCTACGCTGACTCGGTAGGGGGAACCAGCTTGTGGAGCGAAATGCATTCCAGCGTACCAGTGGTAGATGGGCTGTTCCAGGTAACCCTGGGAGTAGAGACCTCGCTGCCGCCTTCTCTTTTCAATGGCAGCACGCTCTGGCTGGGAATCCTGGTGAGTCCCGATCCGCTGGAGCTTTCCCCTCGTCAGCGGATGGTCACCGTTCCCTATGGATTCAAATCACTGCAATCCGATACCGCCCAATTCGCGCAATTGGCGGCTACCGACAATGATTGGATAATGTCCGGAAACAATATTTACCGCACACTTGGCAACGTCGGGATTGGGACCTCGGCGCCAACAACCAAACTACAGGTCAACAGCGGGATGAAAGTAGGTTCCAGTGGCAGTTCATTCCTCGAAGTCCGCCAACTAACCGGAAATACCTCCTCCACCGGTTCGGAAACCTGGATTACCCTCCCCTCCGGTTATAGCGGAGCTAATTGCGTCATCCTGACTGCCGAAATCTGCATGGCAGGTATCCTTTGGTATGGCTTAGGGTATCACTGGGAAAATCACTACATTACCTACCGCATCGGTTCAGAAAGGATTTATCTGGTTCACCCTGATGATTCGGCGTATCAAGACAAACCTTACCGTATCTGGATTATGAAAATAAGCTAAAAGGAGCAGAAATGAACATGAGAACCTTTTTCCCTGTGATGGCGGCATTAGGCTGCCTGTGCGCCGCTGTCGCATCCGCGTCCGTTCCCTCTCAGATCAATTTCCAGGGAATGTTGACGGATACCAGCGGGAATCCGATTGACAGAACCATCGACCGGATGGTATTCTCTATCTACGCTGATTCAGTCGCAGGCACTTCCCTATGGAATGAGAGCCATTCCAGCGTCCAGGTGACAGACGGATTGTTCCGCGTCATCTTGGGCTCAAGTAACCCTATTCCTTCAAGCTTGTTCAACGGCAGCGTGCGATGGATAAGCTTCATGGCATACCCCGATGCGCAGGATCTATCGCCCCGGCAGCCTTTGGTCACAGTCCCTTATGGTTATAGGGCAGGACTCGCTGAGACAGTTCAAGTTCCCTTGCACCTCACCGGCGACACCGCCTCTGCCGCTATCATCTGGGGCACCAACACGACCGGCACCGGCTATGGTATCAAAGGCGACAACAGTTCCAGCGGGAATTATGGTATGCTTGGCGGCAGTTATTATGGCGCATTTGGACGCAACCTGAATGCGAACCGTGGCTATCTGGGGCATAATGACTACGGCGTCTGGGGTATGCACAATGCCACCGGGAATTTTGGCTACATCGGCGACACTAATTACGGCGTCTATGGCGAACATAACAGCGGTCCAACGGGCTACCTGGGAGGTTCCTGGGCCGGCGCCTTCGGATCCTCGGCGAATTCCGACTATCTTGGCTATCTGGGTTTCGCAAGCTGCGGAGTCTATGGTTACTGCTCTGCCGGTCCCTGGGGGCTATTAGGCAACGATAGCATCGGGGTCTATGGCACCGGCGGCGTCAGCACCGGCGGCGCCGTGTATGGCAAATACAGCTCCACCGGACCCTTCGGCTGGCTGGGGAGGTCATCCTATGGCGTCTATGGACAGCACAACAATGGTCATTACGGATACATAGGTGGTTCCGCCGTGGGTGCCTATGGACGAAACTCCAACGACAATTACGGATACATGGGCGGCAGTAGCTATGGCGTGTACGGAAATTCAAGTTCTTCTAACGGTTATGGAGGATATTTCTACGCTGGAGGGTCTGGAGGAACTGGCATCTACGCCCGGGGAGGCAGCGGCGGTAAGGCGGGTATCTTCCGAGGCAACGTAGTCCTCCAGAGCGCATCAACCGGCACGGCGGTCCTGGAGCTGGGCGAAGGACTGGACTATGCCGAAGGATTCGAAGTCACCAAGCATCCTCACGTCACACCCGGCACCGTCCTGAGTATCGACCCTGACCATCCCGGAAAACTGACCATAAGTAACCGACCCCATGATCCCAGAGTCGCTGGAATCGTAGCCGGCGCCAAAGGTCTGGGCTCCGGAGTCCGCTTGGGCGTGGATAGATTTGACTGCGATGTAGCATTAGCCGGTCGCGTCTTCTGCAACGTGGATGCCTCCGAGACCAGCATTGAACCAGGCGATTTCTTGACCACCTCCAACCTCCCCGGCTATGCCATGAAAGCCACGGACTACTCCCGGGCTGAAGGCGCGATCCTCGGGAAAGCCATGGAGCGTCTGGAAAAAGGTCAGAAGGGTCTGATCCTGGTTCTGGTAACTTTGCAGTGACAAGGAGGCAACAATCATGAAATACATTATCACATTCGTCCTGCTTGCCTCCCTGGCAATCTTGGGACCCCCAACCGTCCAGGCGGGCGTTGTTAACAAAGACCAAGCGCTGAAAGTCGCCAAGAACTGGGTCAGCTATATCGTCCACCGAAAAGGCAATTGGGGAGGCGCCCGCATCGCATCACTACAGGAAGTCCTGGAATTCAAGCGGAACGACCGGACTATCGGTTATTTCTGTCCGGTACAACCCCAAGGTTATGTCGTAGTTTCATTGCTTCGAGAACTGGTCCCAGTCAAAGCCTACTCCAGCTCCTGCAACCTGGATCCAACCTCTGAAGAAGGCATGGCAGACCTATTGAAATCACAGATGACCGGGATCCTGGACAAAATCATAACCCAGGTCGGACCTCTGGAGACTGCCAACGAACAAGCACTGGAAGATTTCCTACGACCAACCTACGATGCGGCATGGGAGGAGATCGAACAAGGGGTGGACATGAACTACCAAGCAGGGGATACTTTAGTGGATACTTACTGGCATCAGGGCGACCCCTACAACCAGTGGTGTCCAGCTCCTCCTCCGGGGAATGACTGCACCGATCCCCACTGCACCGTGGGTTGCGTTGCCACCGCCGGGGCTCAAATCATGCGCTACTGGTGCTGGCCCCCCTACGGCGTCCCCGCCGGTCTGAATGACCCCTACGATTGGGCTAATATGCCATTAGCAGCATTGCCCTCCTCCCCTCAGGTAGAAATCGATGCAGTAGCAGAGCTGTCCTATGAAGTGGGCGTCGCAGTGGGCATGAGTTACTGCAGTGGAACGGGTACACATGCCTGTGCATCCAGCGCCACCACCGCTAACATGGAGTATGTTTACGAGATCCATTACCGGTATGCGCCGATGGTGGAGGTCCCTTACCGCAGTAACTACAGCGCGGTCGAATGGTTTGAGGAAATCAAACTCCCCCTGAATTGCAGTCGCCCTATCCAGTATCGGATACCTGGGCATTCCATCGTATGCGATGGCTGGCAGGAAATTGGCGGTGGACCGCTCCGACAATATCACATGAACTATGGGTGGGCGAACAATGCCACCGCCTGGTACACCCTGGATAACCTGCAAGGAGGCAATCCCGCCGAAGAGTACATGGTGTGGAACATCTATCCATTGACCGCGCTGGGAGCCAGTCTTGGGGGAGACTATCCCGCGTTGGCGTTTCCTTACCGCTACTTCGACCTGGACGCCTCGGGAACCATAGCGACCTTCGCAGCCGGGCAATACCTCCAGTCTCTTCCTAATACCAAGGTGGTATGCGCTGCTGGCAGCGGAAACAACATCAGATTCCTGAGCACTGCGTCTCAGTACACAAGATTGTTCACTCGAGGGGACACCTCAGTGGGCACCCGTTTGCAGGGTGGAACCATCAAGCTACTCCCCAATGGAGGACTTATATTCTACTAATAGCCGAATCCATAGCTTTGAATCGCAGAAAATACCATCAATTTCACAAGACAAAACCAAGGAGAGTATCATGAACGCCAAGTCACAACTCAGAATTCTGCTGGGAGCATTGATCGTCGTTGCGACCATTAGTGCTCTGCATGCCCAACCATCCAGCGATAATTACATCCTGAAAAAATGGGCGATTTCCAGTGGAGGCGGCAGCTCCAGTTCCAGCAATTATCAGGCAGTCTCTGTCATCGGGCAAAGCAGCCCGCCTGGAGTGTCATCCAGCGCCAACTACGTCCTCTATTCCGGCTTCCTGGGACCCATCTATGGCTTGCCGGGATCGGCGGTAGTTTGGATCTGGACCGTCGGCGGCGATGTGTACCTGGACTGGGAGGACGTCCCGGACGCCGACACGTACTACATCTACCGATCCACCGATCCGGCATTTGTTCCGGGTCCCACGAATCTGGTGGGTTCTGCCGCTGTATCCCAATATGTCGATACAGGGGTAGTCAGCGACCCGGACGCAAAGTACTTCTACAAAATTACTTGCAGTAACTGAAGTCGAGGCGGAGGGACGAATTTGATCGCATCGTATTGTGCGCTATCAGGTGTCCCCATCTAACCTCAACAATAACCATCTGAGGAGATATCAATGAACGCACGAATCCTGGTTTGTGCCCTGGCAATCTGTCTTTGCCTGGGCATCTTGAGCGCAGTAGCCGATGTGCCCCATACCATTAGTTTCCAAGGAACGTTAGCCGATTCTATCGGCAATCCCATCACCGGAACCCGTAACATGCAATTCGTCATCTATGACGATTCCGTGGCAGGCAGCTCACTGTGGAGTGAAACCCGCCCGTCGGTGGTAGTGACTGACGGTTTCTTCGAGCTGCTTTTGGGAAGCGTCACCTCATTCCCGGACACCCTTTTCAATGGTCAGCAACGTTGGCTGCAGATTGATGTCGCAGGTCAAACTCTTTCCCCGAGGACAAACCTGGTCAGCGTCCCCTATGCTATGAAGGATGAAAACTGGGCATCCTCAGGTGACAATTGCTACTTCGACAAGAGTGGCAACGTCGGCATTGGGGTGACCAATCCGACCGTCAAGCTGCAGGTGTCCGGTTCCATTAGGGGGCAGAGTTTCCAGGATCAGGACAACGCTTCCTATTACGTGGACCCTTCCGGTCAAAGCATTTCCGCGGTTTTGAGAGGCGGGCTCGGCGTCGGTGGGGCGCCGTATCGCTATGGTCCGCCCTTCTTCGGCGGTCCCGATTTCCATCTCAACAAAGACACTTCGTATGTGGAAATCTGGATAGGGGCGACTCGTCCGACAGGTGAAATCGGTGAGGTGAACTTTATGGGGCACGCCGACAATTGGTTTGATCCGGTGGCATACGCCGGCATAGGTGGCATGATAATCAGCAACAGCATGTATCGCCAGGGCGCATTGCTCTTCTACACCGCCACCGGCAACGCATTACCCGCTCCCGGATACAAGGAACAGATGCGAATCGCTCCCAGTGGCAACGTGGGCATTGGCACTTCCGACCCCTGGTATAAACTGCACGTAGTGGGATCAGTGTATGTGGACAGCGCCGGTAATAATAGCGGTGTTCGGGTAGAAACGACTGACTGGCATGGGCTTCAGGTAACTCACGCCGGTATGGATGGGGTTTGTGTAACCGATGCAGACCAGGACGGGATTCTTGTCGCTCACGCCGATGGCGATGGAGTTTCCGTTGGATCTGCTGGTGACTGCGGAATCGATGCCTACGGTACTCACGGAAACCACCTCCGGAGCGACAATTCTGGATTCTATGGACTCTATGCCCATTCACTCTGGGACCAATCCACCAATCCAGGCTTGTACGTCTATGGCACAGAAACGGTAACCGGACAGATAACTTCCAGCGTGGCAACTGGCACTGCACCCTTGAACGTGTCTTCCACTACCGCCTGCACCAATCTGAATGCAGATATGCTCGACGGAAATCATGGAAACAAATACCTCTACGACCAAGCTTCTACCAACCGAGGTTTTCAAAGTGGATGCGCTACATATTCTAACAATGCGTACATCTCTTTTAGTCCACCGTTCAGCTATTATCCCGTGGTGGTAGCCACTCCTGAAGCAACTGGTGTTATTGCGAATATCCAAGGCTGGACCTCATCCGGATTCACATTGAAGCTTACCAACAACGATGGCACCGCTTACGTGGGTAGCACTTACGTCCATTGGATAGCGATAGGAGCGCGATGAGTTTGGTGAGGAGACATGGATTGACTGGGTCACAACGCGGGGCAAGTATGGCTGTGTGACGATTCCTTGACGAGAAGGCGCGCCTCTACGAAGATAGGATGGGAAGATACAAGCAACAGACTCATACCTCAAGTATCGCATACTTTAATCCATGATGGCATCGGTCATCTCTCGTCCGAGGCTGACTGAACAAATATAGCTCTGTCCAAAAGCCGGACGACTGATTTGGCAACAAAGGCAATCATCTGGCAATTTTCTACATAATTCCGGTCTGACCGCTCTAAGGAGGGCATCATGAACCCTACGGACAAACTGCTTGCAGTCCTGGTGACGCTCACGCTCACCAGTATTTTCGCATTCGGAACGGTTCCGAACCAGGTTAACTTCCAAGGAACGCTTGCCGACAGCAGCGGGTCACCCATCACCGGATTCCGAGATCTCGGCTTCTTTCTGTACGCGGACTCGGTGGGGGGAAGCTCACTATGGAACGAGTCGCACTCGTCGATAGAAGTTGACGACGGCTTGTTCCGCGTATTGCTGGGAAGCATTTCGCCGTTTTCCGACTCGCTGTTTAACGGGCAGGTCTTGTGGCTGGAAATCGGGGTCGAAACCGAGACGATGGCACCGCGATCCAAGATCGTCAGCGTGCCCTACAGCGTCAGATCCACCAAGACCGATCACGCTGTTGTGGCGGATTCCGCCTGGTATGCCATATATGCTGATACGGCAGGTTGGGCGATATCGGGCATGGTCATCACCCACGTTGATACCGCCGACTTTGCGTTCTATGCCGACAGCGCCGGAATATCCGCATCCGCCTCGGAGGCAACTCATGCCACAACTGCTGACACCGCAAATTGGGCGTTGGATTTCGCCGAAATCACGCACGTGGACACCGCGGACTATTCCGTGCAATCCGGGCACGCACTTGATTCCGATTCCGCGCTGCACGCAACGACTTCTGACACCGCAGATTGGGCGCTGGGACACCCGGAGGTCACTCACGTGGATACCGCAGATTTCGCCTTCCAGGCTGACCAAGCCGATGACGCCTCCCATGCAGATTATTCCGATAGCGCCGGTTACGCCAGTGCCGCACCACCGGACGATGACTGGACGACTTCTGCTGGAAATATCCATCGCCTTTCCGGAAATGTCGGGATCGGCACCGAAGAGCCCGATAGACGACTGCACATCGCGGGCGCAAGCGAGAGCAATGATGCCTGCCTGCATCTCGACGCCTGGTGGAATCCGGAAATCTTCATGGATAAGGGCGGATATGACGCCGACAGCAAGATCCACTTCTTGTCGGACGGAATCCCCTGGTGGACGTTCTACCATGACGGCTCCGAAGATGCGTTGAAGTTCCTCCACGATGGTGTAGCAATGGTGATGACCCTTAGCAGCGATAACAAGGTCGGAATCGGGACCATGACCCCGGCCGAAAAACTGGACGTCGTTGGCACCATCCAGATGACCGGATTCAAGATGACGACCGATGCCGGCTTGGGAGAAGTGCTGACTTCCGACGCCGCCGGCGTAGGTACCTGGCAGACGCCGCCTGCCAAGATCGGTGGAACTGGCAGCACCAATTACCTGGCGAAATTCTCCGATTCGACCACCATCGCCAATTCGATCGTGTTCGAGAATGCCAGCCAAATAGGCATTGGAACCACCACTCCGGCTCAGAAATTGGACGTCGCCGGTACCGTCAAGATGACCGGTTTCCAGATGCCGACTGGGGCTATTGATGGCTATGTCCTCACTTCGAATGCTTCCGGGGCGGGTTCCTGGCATATCGCCATAGGTGGCTCAGGCAGCGGGGGTGTCATACCTAAATTCACCGAGACCAGCGGTTATGCTCTTGAGAACTCAGTAATCTTCCAACACGGGACCTATATTGGTATCGGTCAAGCAGTTCCTTCTCACAGACTGGAAATCGTCAACACCGGAAGCGATGATGTTCTGCGTCTGGTGGGCCCCGGTGGCACTTGGGGTTACGGTGCCAGACTGAACTTTGGCGATAACGACTATGTGTACCTCGATGAAGACCTTGACGACAACCTGACCATCTATGCCGCGATGCGCACCGCCATCATGGGCGGAAATGTCGGCATTAACACCTTGACCCCCACTCACACCCTCCATGTGGAAGGTTCCATTTATGGTAGCACTGTAAACACTGGTCTGGGCGATTTTGAACTCTATGCCATGGATCAACATGTGCGTACTATCGACGGAGTAACCTTCGCCACCCTGAACACGGGACAGGGTAACTATGAACTGTATGCCATGAACCAGAACGTCCGGAACACGGATGCCGTGACATTCAATACAGTAACTACCAATACAGTATCCACTAACACCGTAAACACCGGATGGGGAAACAATGAGCTGTATCCCATGAACCAAAGCGTTCTGAATACTGATGCTGTAACATTCAGCACAGTAAATACTGGTAATGGGGCAAACGAACTTTACGCTATGAACCAGAATGTCCGCACCACCGACGGAGTAACCTTCCTCACCGTGAACACCGGACAGGGTAACTATGAACTATATGGCATGGACCAGAACGTCCGCACCACCGATGCCGTTGCCTTCAATACTGTGTTCGCTAATACAGTCAACACCGGCGCCGGTGCCAACGAACTGTTTGCCATGAATCAAAATGTCCAAACCACGGACAGTCCGACTTTCTTTCGTCTCTATTTGAATAATAATGGCTACGCTCTGGGCGGATTCCATGTCGGTGGCAGTTTGGATCCCGGCGATGACAACCTCATCGTGGATGGAAATACCAGCTTGGGAACAACTGTAGTCACAACCACCCATCGACTGGTCGTCCAGAATTCAGCTGCCGATGACGTCCTGCGCCTCATCGGTCCCGATGGCAGCTACGGATATGGCGCCAGACTAAACTTCGGTGATGGCGATTATGTGTACCTCGACGAGGACGAAGATGATAAACTCACTATCTACGCCAATCGCACTGCCATCATGAGCAGTGTCGGCATTGGCACTACAAGTCCATCTTACAATTTGGATGTCGCCGGCTCTTGCCATGCTTCCAGCTTCCCCACTTCGTCTGACGAAAGACTCAAAACGAATGTCCAGCAGCTATCTAATGTCCTGGACAAAGTCGAGAAAATTCGTGGGGTCGCCTTCGACTGGAACAGCACATATGAAGCGATGGGACGTTCCACCGGTCACCGGGAAATCGGAGTCATTGCTCAGGAGGTCGAAGCCCAGTTCCCTGAATTGGTCACCACCTGGGGCGACCAGAACTACCGCGCTGTGGACTACGGGAGACTGACCGCCGTCCTGATCGAAGCGGTGAAGGAGCTTAAAACCCAGAATGAAGAGCTCCAAAAGAAGAATAATGCTTTGGAACAACGTGTGACTACCTTAGAAAGGACTGGCAACTAAGAAGAAACCGCCGCCAAAACTGCGAAAAATTGACACTAAGAAATAGTGGTATTTCCCAGCGAAATATGTCACAGGGAGGTGATTATGCGTTTCTGTGCTATCCTACTGGTGACTGGCGCAGTACTCTGTGCTCTTGCTCCTGCGGTCTTGGGAGTCGTTCCCAATCATATCAATTTCCAGGGGACCTTGACTGACAGCGGTGGAAATGGTGTTACCGGTACCCGGTCCCTGCAATTCCACCTGTACGCCGACTCGGTGGGGGGAACTGCTTTGTGGAATGAGACCCATTCATCCGTCACTGTCACCGACGGCTTGTTCCACGTGTCTTTGGGAAGTACGCAATCCTTCCCAGATACTCTCTTCAATGGGCAGGACCTCTGGCTGGAGACCACCGTGGGCAGCGAAACCCTTTCTCCCAGAGAAAAGGTCGCTACCGTCCCTTATGCTTTCCTGTCCGAGAATGCTAACAATGTTTCCTGGGCAGACTCGTCTTGCTATGCTGCGGTGTCCGATACCGCATCTTATGCTTTCGAAGCTTCCCCCGATGACGACTGGGTATTGCTTGACAACAACGTCTATCGTCTGACCGGCAATGTGGGTATTGGAACTCCCTCCCCGGCTCAGAAACTGGATGTAGACGGGACCGCCCAGATGACCGGCTTCAAAATGAGCACCGGAGCCTCTGCTGGCTATTTCCTAACCTCAGATGCTTCGGGTTCTGGAACCTGGCAACCCGGATTGGCAGGCGCTGGCACCACCAATTACCTACCCAAATACACTGGTTCATTGACACTCGGTAATTCCGCAATCTACCAGAATGGAAGTTACATCGGGATTGGAACCACTGTTCCCGATGCCGATTTGTGTGTGTACGGCTCAGTGGGAACTCTCAAACTCTGGAACCCAGGCACCGGCACCGGGTACAACGGGCTTCAACTTGGATTCAACTCAAGTAGCTCATTAGATGCTGTCCTATGGAACCGGGAAGCAGGCGTTCTAAGATTTGGTACCAATGATGCAGAGAGAATGCTTATTTCCGCTGATGGCAATATCGGCATTGGCACCTCCACCCCAGCTCAGAAATTGGATGTGGCAGGGACTATCCAGATGACTGGCTTCAAAATGGGCACCGGAGCCTCCGCCGGGCGCATTCTAACATCCGATGCTTCCGGCGTGGGAACCTGGCAATCAACCAGTTGGGTGAGTGGAAGTGGCACAAGTGGTTATGTCCCGCAATTCACAGGTACTTCTACCCTGGGCAATTCCCAGATTTATCAGACGGGAAATTATGTAGGGATTGGAACCACCGTCCCAGATGTTGAATTGTGCCTCTACGGTCAGGTGGGAACCCTCAAAATCTGGAACCCGGGCACTGGCACCGGCTACAACGGGCTCCAGCTTGGATTTGCCTCCAATAGCTCCTTAGATGGTGTCTTATGGAATCGGGAAAATGGCTGCTTGGAATTCGCGACCAACGACCAGGCGCGAATGTATATCTCCCCCGAGGGTGATGTTGGTATCGGAACTACCCTTCCCAGCAGCAAGCTGCAGGTCTGGGGCACCATATATTCCAGCACCGGTGGGTACAAGTATCCTGACGGAACCACCCAAACCACCGCAGGTGTCACTGGAACTGGTACCACCGGTTATCTTCCCAAGTACTCCGCTTCCACCAGCGTCGGCAATTCCCTGATCTATCAGAGCGGGAGCTACGTTGGCATCGGTACCACCAGCCCAAGTTCCGATCTCAGCATCTATGGAGACGTTGGATCCATCCGGATTTTCAATCCAGGCACCGGTATAGGGTATAATGGCATGTCGATCGGTTATATTGCTTCCAGTTCCCTTGACGCCTCCATCTGGAACCGGGAATGGGGTTACCTGAAGTTCGGCACTGGCGATATTGAGAGAATGCGGATTGAATACAATGGAAATGTCGGGATCGGTACCATCAGCTCCCAGAACAAATTGGATGTCGCCGGCGCAATGGCAGTTGGACAGAATTATGCCGGCGCCAGCACCGCACCCCCCAATGGCATGATCATCCAAGGAAATGTCGGCATCGGTATCACCACCCCCCAGAACAAATTGGATGTCGCCGGCGGAATGGCAGTTGGAGCGGGCTTTGCCGGCGGCGTTAACGCACCCGCCAATGGCATGATCATCCTAGGGGATGTCGGTATCGGAACCCCCTCACCAGGCTATAAACTGGATGTCGCTGGCTCCTGCCACGCCACCAGTTTCCCCACCTCGTCCGACGAGCGGCTGAAAACCAACGTCCAGCAACTAACCGGTGTCCTGGACAAAATAGACAGAATCCGTGGCGTCGCCTTCGACTGGAACAGCACCTATGAAGCCATGGGGCGCTCCACCGGTCACCGGGAAATCGGCGTGATTGCCCAGGAAGTCGAAGCCCAATTCCCGGAATTGGTCACCACCTGGGGCGACGAAAACTACCGCGCCGTGGACTACGGCAGGCTAACCGCCGTCTTGATCGAAGCCGTCAAAGAACTAAGAACTGATATGCAAGAACTCGTATCCGAAAACGAAGATCTGCGAAATGAAATCAAGGAGCTTAAAGAATCGCTAAAATAAGAAAGTAATACTGGTTTTTCCAAGAGGAGTTAATTATGAAAACGCACCGAGTTTTGAGTGCGGCGGCAACCGCTCTATGCCTTTGGGCGATGATAGCAGCCGCTGAGGTTCCCCATTTCATCAACTTCCAGGGAACCTTGACCGACATCTCAGGCAGTCCGATTACTGGGACCCGATCCATCCAGTTTGCCATCTATGCCGATTCAATCATCATCGTTCCTTTGTGGACGGAAGCCCAGCCATCGGTGGAGATTACCGAGGGCTTATTCCGAGTCTCGTTGGGTTCGGTGACTCCCTTGCCACCAACTGTATTTGACGGCAGTACGCGATGGTTAGGGATACAGGTATCGCCTGACGTAACCGAATTATCCCCCCGTCAACCTATTCGTAGCGTTCCTTACGGTTTCAAATCCATTAAGGCTGACAGTGCCGTTTATTCGGCATATGCGGCCTCTGCACCCCCTGATAATGACTGGACAATTTCCGGAAATGACATCTATCGTTTGACCGGTAATGTCGGAATCGGCTTCACCAGTCCAGGCTACAAGCTTCACGTACAAGGGCAAGCCATTTCGGGTGTCAGCAGCATAGCGTCGGGTACCAATAGCAGCATCGCTGGGGGATCTTCCAACACCGCCAGCGGCGGCAATTCCACCGTGGGGGGAGGACAAGGCAATGTCAGCAGTGCGAATTATGCCACAGTAAGCGGGGGATCCTATAATACCGCCAGCGGAGCATCCTCTACTGTGGGCGGCGGAGACATCAATACCGCAGGCAACTCGTATGCGACAGTTGGCGGCGGATACCAAAACATCGCCAGCGGGGATCGTGCCACCGTGGGCGGCGGCAATCTCAACAAAGCAAGAGGCAACTATTCAACCGTTGCCGGCGGAGGCAGCACCACCAGTGCTGATTCCAACTCCGCGATTGGGAATTATGCCGCCATCGGAGGCGGAAGACGAAATATCGCCAGCGGCGTGAATGCCACCATAAGCGGAGGAAGCCATATCACTGCCAGCGGACCCTATTCCCTCGTCGGTGGAGGTTTGGACAACACTGCCAGCGGTGGCACCTCCACCATAGGCGCTGGACAGAGCAACGTCAGCAGCGGGGATTATGCCACCGTTAGCGGTGGGTCCTATAATACTGCCAGCGGAGCATCCTCTACCGTGGGCGGCGGAGACATCAATACCGCCAACAACTCGTATGCGACAGTCGCCGGCGGATACCAAAACATCGCCAGCGGGGATCGTTCCACCGTGGGTGGAGGCAATTTTAATAGAGCGAGAGGCACCAATTCGGTAGTCGCCGGCGGAGGCAGCGCCACCAGTGCCGATTCCAACTCCGCTGTAGGAAACTATTCTGCCATTGGAGGTGGAAAACGAAACTTCGCTAACGGCTTGAATGCCACCATCAGCGGAGGAAGCCATATCACTGCCAGTGGATCCTATTCCTTCGTGGGTGGCGGTTTAGACAACACCTCCAGCGGTGGTACCTCCATGATAGGCGGAGGACAGGGAAACACTTGCGGTGGAAACTATGCCACAATAGGTGGCGGATCTTATAATACCGCTAATGGAGCATCCTCAATGATTGGCGGCGGATATTCCAACACTGCAAGCCAGACTTACGGCACTATAGGCGGCGGCTATGCCAACAGCGCCAGCCAATCGTATTCTACGGTAGGTGGCGGATACAACAATATTGGCGGCGGACTATATTCCACCGTCGGAGGTGGGAATTACAATAAGGCAAGAGGGGATAATTCGACCGTTGCGGGTGGAGGTGGCACCAGCAGTGCTGATTCCAACTCGGCGGTCGGAAACTACTCTGTCATTGGTGGTGGAAAACGAAACTTCGCCAGCGGCTTACATGCCACCATAGCAGGAGGAAGCCATATCACTGCCAGCGGACCCTATTCTTTCGTGGGTAGCGGTCTGGACAACATCGCCAGCGGCGGCACTTCCATGATAGTCGGAGGACAGGGCAACGTCAGCAGTGGGAACTATGCAATCATAGGTGGCGGAATCTATAATACTGCCGGCGGACAATCTTCTAACGTTGGCGGTGGAGAGTTCAATGCCGCCAGCCAGAATTACAGCGTCATTGGCGGCGGCTATGGCAACAGCGCCAGCCAAACGTATTCCACAATAGCTGGTGGATACTACAACATCGCCAGTGGGCAATTTTCCACGGTGGGCGGAGGCAAAGATAACAGAGCCAGAGGCAATAATTCGGTAGTCGGCGGTGGAGGCGGCTTTGGTTCCGCCGATACTAATTCGGCAATGGGGGAGTTTTCCACCATTGCAGGTGGCAGGCGCAACCTTGCTTCCGGATATGCCGGAACCATTGGTGGGGGATACCAAAACACAGCCAGCGGGGAGTATTCTGCAGTACCAGGAGGAAACTATAATATAGCCGAAGGACCCACTTCAGTCGCTATGGGACAGCGAGCTCAAGCACTCCATATTGGATCCTTCGTGTGGTCTGACGCCTCTGGTGCGGAATTCGCCTCCACAGCCGATAACCAGTTTCTAATTCGGGCTACTGGCGGAGTCGGCATTGGCACCAACAGCCCCAATGACCTACTGGATGTTAACGGCTTTATGCGAATAGGCAGTCATGCGGGCGGAGGCGCTGCCCTGAGGATAACCGATGCCAACCAATTGAAATGGACATTCCTATATCGTCCGTGGGTCGATAGTAGCCTGACCATTTTAGACGACCGCTATGCCATCAACGTGATGACTTTCCAACGAGCTACTGGGAACGTGGGCATCGGAAATACCGCTCCAGGTTACAAACTCGATGTCTCGGGAGCCTGCCACGCCTCCAGCTTCCCTACTTCATCTGACGAACGCTTGAAAACCAACGTCCAGCAACTGACCGGCGTCCTCGAGAAGCTCGACAAGGTTCGTGGCGTATCTTTCGACTGGAACAGAACCTATGAAGCGATGGGACGTTCCACCGGTCATCGAGAAATCGGCGTCATCGCTCAAGAAGTCGAAGCCCAATTCCCCGAATTGGTCACCACCTGGGGCGACGAAAACTACCGCGCCGTGGACTATGGCAGATTAACCGCCGTCCTGATCGAAGCCGTCAAAGAACTAAGAACTGATATGCAGGAACTCGGATCCGAAAACGAAGATCTGCGAAATGAAATCAAGGAGCTTAAAGAATCGCTAAAATAAGAAAGTAATACTGGTTTTTCCAAGAGGAGTTAATTATGAAAGCGCACCGAGTTTTAAGTGCGGCGGTGACCGCTCTATGCCTCTGGGCAATCTTCGCAGCCGCAGATGTCCCACCCTTCGTCAACTTCCAGGGCACCCTGACCGATACCATGGGCAATCCTGCCAATGGTATTTATGTCATGGAATTTATGTTCTTTCGCGTCCCGGAATTCGGAGTCCCGGCATGGGCGGAGCCCCATCCAATCGTCGAAGTAATCGACGGACTATTCCGCGTGGCATTGGGGAGTACTTCTCCATTCCCTGATGGTTTTTTCAATGACCCAGACCTATGGCTGGAGATTATCATCAACGGCGAAATCCTGGTACCCAGAACGCAAGCCGTCAGCGTTCCCTTTGGGATTAAGACTGCATCTGCCGATTTCGCCATGGAAAGCATGTATTCAGTGCAATCTGGACAGGCGGAACATGCCACGTACTCCGACACCGCCCAGTTTGCCCTCACCAGTTCCCCTGATGACGACTGGAGTTTCTCTGGTCCCAATATCTATCGAACGATGGGCAATGTCGGTATCGGGACGACAACGCCAAACAGATTACTCCACCTCTATGGCGCATCTAATCCGAGAATATTGGTGGAAGCTCCCTCCGATCAAGCGCCGGAACTAAACTTGCGACGAGGAAGCCTCTATCATTCCATGTACGTAAATTCCGCGAACGATTTGGTGTTCTGGCAGGCTGAAGACAGAGTAACCTTCACCGATGACGGCAAAGTCGGCATTGGCACCATCAATCCCAATGCACCATTGCAGGTAGGGAACGGCACTCTACCACCGGTTTACTATAATACCGCAATGCAAATCAGTTTTGATGACACAGATAGTCATTACATCGAGTTCAGGAATGACGTGGGAAGCACATTGTGGTACGTCGACTATAATGGCGATGCCAAGTTTGGATCATACAGTCATGCTACGCATCTAATAGCCGGAGGCGCAATTGGAATGACCGTTAGAGTTGATGGAAGCACGAGAAATGTGGGTATAGGGACCATATATCCAAGTCAAAAGCTGCATGTCTATGGTGATATTAACCCGCGAATTCTGGTGGAAGCACCCTCTGACCAAGCACCGGAACTGAACCTGAAACGAGGCACTACTACCCACGCCCTGTATGTCAATTCCAATGACGGTCTTACATTTTACCGCGGTGGTGACAGAGTAACCATCAGTTCCATCGGCTACGTCGGAATAGGGACCACTTCCCCTCAAGAAGCACTCCATGTCAACGGCGAAATCTATTTGACGTCCATGGAACCTACTACCGGCGGCGTTGAGGTCCGTTGGGGAGCCAATAATCGCCTGTGCCAAGTCCTCTCCTCCCGAAAATACAAAGACAATATTCGACCTCTGAAGGATGACTTCGACAAAATCCTTGATGCGGAACCAGTCAGCTTTACCGACAAAGCTTCCGGCGAGCACAACATCGGCTTCATCGCTGAAGATTTCGAAAAAATAGGGTTACAGAACCTGGTTATCCACCGCGACGGACAACCCGAATCCATCAAATACGAACTGGTATCACTCTACCTACTGGAAATCATCAAACAACAAAACGCCAAAATCGATGAACTAACACAAAGGGTTGCTGCAATAGAAACAAATAGATAAAATTACCTACATCAGACTATGGGGGTAGGGGCAGCTGTACTCTGTCCATGTTGTGCAAGAACAATACGACTAAAAGAGCAAATCTTGTTCAAAGGAGAGGATCATGAACACGCTCCGTTTTACTCTCGTGGTGGTAATGACGATACTGTCTGCCACTCTTGTCTTGGCAGATGTCCCACCTTTCATCAATTTCCAGGGAACCTTAACCGACACCAGTGGCAATCCTGCCCCCGGAATCCCAAATATCATCGTCTCTATCTATGACCAGGAGACTTTGGGAACCGAGCTATGGACGGAAACACACCCATCCGTGGAACTCGTAAACGGTTCGTTCCAGCTCACATTGGGTAGCGTGAATCCTCTGTCAAGCAGTATTTTCACCGGGGAAATACGATGGCTGGAAATCAATGTCGCAGGGGAAACCCTTTCTCCCCGGACGAGAATGGTCAGCACTCCTTACGGATTCCTAACCATGTATGCGGATACCTCGGAGTACAGTCGCACTGGATTCCTGTCCGTGTACGCTGATACCTCGGAGTACACTCGCACCGCTGCCCCCGACAGTGACTGGACCTTCTCTGGCGACAACATCTATCGGCTAACCGGCGATGTTGGTATTGGAACCGACAACCCGACGGCAAAGCTGCATGTAACCGACAATTCCAGTGGCAACTACGGCCTCCTGGGGAGCGCAAGTTATGGCGTGTATGGAAGAAACAGTTCCAGCAACAGCTACGGCTACCTCGGTGGCACCGGTTTTGGCGCGTATGGAATACACGGTTCCACCAACAACGTAGGCTACCTCGGTAGCTCCAATTATGGCGTGTATGGACAACACCAATACAGCAACAACGTTGGCTACCTCGGTAGCACCAATTATGGCGCGTATGGAAGATACCAAAACTATGGCAACTTCGGCTACCTCGGTAGCAGCACTTATGGCGTATATGGAAAATACATCTATGGCAGCGAGGGTTACATCGGTAGCAGCACTTATGGCGTGTATGGAACACATTTCAGCAGTGGCAACTGGGGTTACATCGGCAGCGTCAATTACGGCGTGTATGGAAGACACAACAGTACCGGCAACTTCGGCTGCCTCGGAGACTCCAGTTATGGGGTGAGGGGAGCGCACACCGCCAGTTCCAACGTCGGCTACCTCGGTAGCTCCAATTATGGCGCGTCGGGAACGCACAATATCAGCGGCAACAACGGCTACTTCGGCAGCTCCAATTATGGCGCATATGGAACACACGTTTCCAGCGGCAATTGGGGCAACCTCGGGGACGCTAATTATGGTGTGTATGGAAGACACCATACCACCGGTAACTATGGCGCCCTTGGTGACTCCAGCTACGGCGTGAAGGGAAGACACCAACTCAGCGCCAACCTTGGCTACCTCGCTGGCTCCTATTATGGAGCATACGGAACGCACAATTCCAGCGGCAACTGGGGCTACCTCGGCAGCTCCACTTATGGAACCTATGGAGAACACTATTCCAGCGGCAACCACGGCTACCTTGGGGGTCCTGTCATGGCGACTTACGGCGAATCAGAAATCGAGAATGGCTATGGAGGATACTTCTACGCGGGAGAAAACGGTGGAATCGGCCTCTATGCCCGGGGAGGTACCGGCGGATGCGCAGCGAAGTTTCGAGGTAATGTCATCATCCTGGGCGCAACCTCCGGCGACACCATCCTCGAACTGGGGGAAGGATTGGACTATGCAGAAGAGTTCGATGTTTCCCAAAAGGATGGCATCACCCCGGGATCCGTCCTGATTATCGACCCCGATAATCCCGGCAAATTGACGGTCAGCCATAAAGCCTACGATTCCAGAGTCGCTGGAATCGTCGCCGGCGCTAAGGGCTTGGGCTCCGGAGTCCGCTTGGGAACCGGGCAATCCGACCATGACGTCGCATTGGCAGGACGCGTATATTGCAATGTGGATGCCTCTGAAACCGACATTGAACCCGGAGACCTGCTGACTACTTCCTCCCTCCCCGGCTATGCCATGAAAGTTACCGATTACGCCCGCACTCAGGGCGCCATCCTGGGCAAAGCCATGGAACGGTTGGAAAAAGGTCAGAAGGGTCAAATCCTGGTTCTGGTAACCTTGCAGTAACGGGAGATAAGAACCATGAAAAAAATAAGTACTGTACTGATCTTTGCCTCCCTGATCCTTGCTGCGACACCACTGCACCTGCAAGCCGAGGTGATCACCAAAAATCAGGCGGCAACTATCGCTCGCAACTGGGTCCATTTCATCATCCGAAGAACAGGCAACTGGGGCGGTGTCCGAACCGCCACCGTCTATGAAGTGGTGGAATTCAGACGCGGCAACCAGTTGTTGGGATATTTCTGCCCCGTGGAACCCCAAGGCTTCGTATTGGTGTCGTTGCTACGGGAGCTTCCACCGGTGAAAGGCTATTCCACTTCGTCCGATCTCGACCCGAATTCCGATGCAGGTCCCGCCGACTTATTCAAGACCACAATAGAGAACACCTTAAACCAGGTCGAAGCGCAAGTTGGTTCCATAGATGAAGCCCGATCGGATGACCTGGCACGATTCCTGGGAACCGGTTTCCGCATCGCCTGGACCGAAATCGAGCATGGTGTGGACATGAACTACCAAGCCGGGGACACTTTGGTGGACACCTACTGGCGCCAGGGCGATCCCTACAATCGGTGGTGTCCGGCTCCACCCGTCGGAGACGACTGCCTCGAGCCCCGCTGCTTGGTGGGCTGTGTGGCGACCGCTGGCTCGCAGATTATGCGCCACTGGTACTGGCCCCCCTATGGCAATGGCGCTGGTTGGAACGACACCTACGATTGGGTGAACATGCCCGTCGAATTGACAGCCGGGTCATCCCAGGACCAAATCAACGCCGTAGCGGAGTTCTGCTACGAAGTCGGAGTTGCGGATGGGATGGACTATTGCGGAAGCGAAAACTGTGAATCCGGCGCTCCTACCGACGGCATGGCAGGCGTCTATGTCAATGTATTTCGATATGCTGAGGGAACCGACGTCATCGACCGTGAAGACTACACTGCTAACGCCTGGTTCCAAGCCATCAAGAACCAACTAGATCTCAATCGCCCCGTCCATTACCACGTAGAAGGTCATTCCATCTTATGCGATGGCTGGCAGGAAATCGGCGGTGCTCCGCTGAAGCAATACCACATGAATTACGGCTGGGCAAATAATTTCACCGCTTGGTACACTCTGGATTCGCTGCACCTGGGTGGTATTGACCATGAATATATCGTGCGGAATATCGTCCCCGTTAACCATTTGGGTGCGTTACTTGCCGGGAACTATCAGATGGAACCCTTCCCCTACCGTTACTTCGATCTGGACGCTGTAGGGACAATCGCCACTTTCGAAGCCGGTCAGTACTTGCAGTCCCTCCCGGGAATCAAAGTCGCATGCGCTGTCGGTATCGGAAACAATATCCGATTCCTGAGTTCCAGCTCAGACAACACCAGATTGTTCACCCGAGGTGACATCTCCAAAGGCGCTCGATTGCATGGAGGAATCATAAAAATACATCCGACCGGCAGCCTGAAGCTGCATTGATGACAAATAGTTTGTCCTAAGATCGCCGCGCGGAGTAGTTGACTCCTGCAATCCAAATCGAAAGGAGAACGACATGAACTCCAAATCATGCTTTCAACTGGTGACGGGAGGACTTATCATCCTCGTTCTGCCCTGCCTCTTATTTGCGCAACCGCACAGCGACAACTACATCCTGAAAAAATGGGCAATTTCCAGTGGTGGAGGCAGCTCCAGTTCCAGCAACTACCAAGCTGTCTCCGTCATCGGGCAAAGCAGCCCCCCTGGCGTATCCTCCAGCGCCAACTACACCTTGTACAGTGGCTTCCTGCAACCGATTTGGGCGTTGCCTGGTTCCGCGCTGGTCTGGATTTGGACAGTTACCAATGATGTCTATCTAGACTGGGACG